>Ga0065714_10064437_pt1 | contig 115817 bp, 92 predicted proteins | sample MisRhiReplicate2_FD_59101 | JGI IMG/M metagenome (GOLD analysis project Ga0065714, IMG submission 59101) | Miscanthus rhizosphere microbial communities from Kellogg Biological Station, MSU, sample Rhizosphere Soil Replicate 2: eDNA_1 v2... | ecosystem: Host-associated > Plants > Roots >...
TCTTTGCGAAGGTTGGTATGTTCTTTTCATGACTGTATATTATCTATTGTAAAATTAAGAGGTGCAAATATAAAGCGATTTCTCTACAAATGCAAGAGTGATTAATTATTATTTTTTCTATTTAAATGCAAATGTAGAAAATCTTTTGAAAAATAGGGTTATTGGATTATTTATAAATAGCTATTTCCTCAAAAGATTAATTATCAAAAAGAACAACACAATAGCCAGATTTTACCCCACTACGTATAAATTTTCCTGATCAGACTTGGCAATGCGATTAGTAATAAGGGCAGGGCTATAATAAAACCTCCAATTACAGCTATAGCCAATGGCTGATGCAATTGCGCCCCTGCTCCAATACCCAAAGCCAAAGGCATTAAGGCAATAATTGCTCCAAGTGCAGTCATTAATTTTGGTCGTAAACGGGTAGAGATGGCAAAAGTTATTGCATCATCAACGCTTTGTTCTGCAAGGGATTCTTTAAATTGTAGAAAAGTAAATATGGCATTCTCGCCGATAATGCCTACAATCATAATCAACCCGGTATAACTGCCTACATTGAGTGGTGTATGCGTTAAAAACAAGGCTAAATAACTTCCTGAAATGCCGAGTATGGAGATCAATAAAACGAGAAAAGCAATTTTAAAATCTTTAAACAGAAATAAGATTACACTAAACACCAGTAAACTTGAGGCGATAAGGATGGTGAGCAGTTCGGAGAAAGATTGTTGCTGCTCTTTATATGCACCGCCATATTCGATATGATAACCCGAAGGCAGGTTTACGTTGGCATTTACGGCTTTCTGCAGGTCTTTCATTACACTACCCAGATCACGGTTGTCTAATCTTGCGGTAATTACGCCAATGGTCTGCAAATTTTCTCTTTCCACTTCAGCATTCCCTGCTTTTAGATCAACTTTGGCCATCTGTTGTATCGGCACAGCAGTTCCATTGGGTAAGAAAATTTTAAGCTTGCTGATATCGGCCACGCTAAAAGTCCTGCTTCCCGGGTAAACCATACGGATGGGCGAGAGTTGTTGCTTATCGTATAAATCGCCAATTAAAGTTCCCTGCATGGCTGTCTGTAGCTGCGATTGAAAAGATACCGGACTAACGCCATACTGAGCCAGCATGTTAAAATCAGGCTGGATATTTACCGTTGGCCCTGAGCGTACAATGCCATCAAACACATCGGCGGTACCACCCACATGCAAAGCCAGATCGGCTACCTTTTTAGCCAAGGTTTGCAGTTTTTCCTGGTCATTGCCAAAAATTTTCACCTCAATGGGTTTGGTGGCGCTCATTAAATCGCCCAACATATCGCCAATTACCTGTCCGAAATCAATTGTTAATGCTGGTTGTGTATTTTCGATATGCCTACGGATCTCAGAAATTACCTCGGCTGTGCTTTTTTTCCGGTTATGTTTCAGCTGGATGAGATAATCGCCGGTATTGGGTTCAGTGATAAAAAAACCCATCTGTGTTCCTGTTCTTCGCGAATAAGCTTCAACATCGGGAATTTTAACGATTTCTTTCTCCACCTCTTTCAACATCCGGTCTGTTTCTGTTAAGGAAGTACCAGGAGGAGATGCATAATCCAGTACAATACTGCCTTCGTCCATTTCAGGAAGAAATCCGGTTTCTAATCTTGGAAAAATAAGCGCAATTGAGGAAATTAGTATCAGTACAAATACAATTGTAATGTAAGGACGTTGAATAAAGTAACGCACCCAATTTTGCGATTTAACCTCGTGTACGATTACCTTTTTACCAGAAGCAGCATGGCTGCCCCCTTTTCTGGTAAGTAAAAGATAGATTACTGGTAATCCGATCCAGGTAACAAAGAAAGAACAAACCAGTGTAATAATCATAGTGTTGGTCATTACCTGAAAATAAGCACCTGCAACGCCGGTCATCAATACAAAGGGAACAAAAATCACGATGGTACTGATAGAAGAACCCAACATAGCCGGGAAAAGATAGCCAACGGCTTTGCTCAGCAGCCGCATGGTCAATTCTTCAGGGTGCTCTTCGTGTGCACGGTGAATTTGTTCTACCACCACTATGGCATCATCAATAATTAAACCTATGGCGGCGGCAATGGCACCAAGTGTCATGATATTGAGCGAATAACCAATAAAATAAAGAACAATTACGGTTAAACAAAGTGTGATGGGTATGGTAATTAAAATGGTGATACTTGCCTTGAACGATCTCAGAAAAATAATGGCCACCAAAATGGCCAGTGCTAAACCAATTAATAAACTATCGCGTACACTTTTTACCGATTCATTTACAAAATCTGCCTGTATGTAATATGGTTTTATACTTACGCCTGCAGGCAGGATATGTTTAAGCTGTTCTACTTTGGTAAACATCTCGTTAGAAAGATCGACCAGATTGGCATTAGGCTGTTTAATTACCGCGATCAGGATTCCGTCTTTCCCATTGGCATTGATGCGGGTATATTCTACGCTTTGCTGAATATTTACCTTTGCCACATCCACTACCTTAATAATCCGGTTGCCCTTTCTGCTCAACACCAGATTTTCGAGATCGCTTTTGTTTTTTACAGTAGCATCGGTTACAGACAGGTACAGGTAGTTATGATCGGCCAGGTAGCCGTTAGATTTTATAAAATTGGTTTGGCTGAGTGCAGTGCTGATCTGATCTGGGGTAATGCTCAGCGTCTGCATTTTTTGTACATCAAGCTCCAACCAGTATTCCTTACTCTTACCTCCTATTACGCGGATTTCGGAAACCCCATCAACCTGAGAAAGAAAAGGTTTTACGGTATAGGTAGCGATTTTTTTCAGTTCAGCAGATGAATAATTATGGCTTTCTAAGCTGTATCCACTTACCGGAAGGATAGATGGATTCATTTTTTCTACTGAAATGTTAACCCCTGCTGGCAATGAAGCACTAATTTTTGCAATCTGCGATTCTATCCGCTGCTGGCTCAGATCGATATCGGCACCGGGGTTCATAAATGCAGAAAGCTCGCAACTGCCCCTACTGGTGGTACTCCTAACCAATTGAATATCGGGCACTTGTTTTACCGCATTTTCTAAAGGCCGCGTTACCGTAACCACCATCTTATCAACCGGCTGTAATTCTGCATCGGCAATAATTTTGATTTTTGGAAAAGTAATTTCAGGAAAAAGCCCCGTTTTGAGTTGATTAAAGGAATAAATCCCACCCACAATAATGATGAGCAGCACGGCCAGGATAGGATTTTTATGGGAAATGAAAAACTTATTCATGGCTATTTCTGGATTTTGACTTTAGCCGTATCAGCAATTCCGTAATTTCCTGTTGTAATGATCCGATCTGTTTTCGAGAATTTTGGACTGAGCACTTCAATGGTATTCTGGTTTTCGATGCCTTTTTTCACGTTTATTCTTACGGCTGTTGAATCATTGATCAATTTCATTACCCAAAACTCATCTTCGGTTTCGTTAGCCAATACTGCCGATTTTGGCAATACCTGGGCCTGTGCATGTTTCACTTTGGTTAACCTTACCTTTGCAATCAAGCCTTCTGGAATATCTTTACCAGAACCTACTTTAAGCACATAACGTTGGGTCTGAGCCGATGAATCCACCGCAGGCATCGTGCCTGAAACCGTTCCGGTCATTTTGGTTCCATCTGGCAAAAGGACACCCACATTGTTATTCTGATTGATCAGCTGATGATACTCGTAAGGTAAATCAAGCAGAAAAACCAGACTATTGCGGTTGCTAATAGTGGCCAAGGCTTCTCCATCCTGCACATAATCTCCTCTCTGATGGTTTACCTGGATGATTGTTCCGGCCTGATCGGCCCTGATATTGGAGATACCGGAAAAATTAAAACTAGCATCCAGCTTATTCACACTATTGCCAATCGATTTTGCCTCTTTGGTAATTAAACTAAACAACAGTTGACGGCTGCCCACCTGATTCCCCAGTACGGCATGGGTACTTTCTACATAACCGTTGATGTTTGCCTTTACGAAACTTTTCTCCAGATAGGCCGAAACTGCCGAAAGTTCCACATATTCTGATAATGCACTGTCGCGTACTTTCGTTACCTGAACGGGGGTAATTGGCGAGGGCTCGTCTACATTTTCTGGCGGAGCCGAATGGTTGCATCCTGAAAAAACAAACAGCATGGCAATAATACCGCATATTAATTTTAAATAGCTTTTCATGGTTATCGGTTCCAGTAATTCAATTGATTGATTAGTTTTAAGCGGTTAATATTTGTTTGCCGCAACAGGTTTTGAGCGGCCATATAGTTGTTGATTGCAATTACAAAATCAGCAACTTTTAGATCACCGGTATGCATCAGTTTACTATCTACCTCGATTAAACCTTTACTTAAACGGATCTGCTCGTTAATTTCCGGAAAGAGTGCATCAGTCTGGTTAATCTGCTGCCGTATCAGCCGTAATTGCTGCTGCTGTTGTCGGGTAAAAAAATCTCGGTATCTTGAAGTTGTTTTAGCGGCCAATTTGAGCTTTTCATACTGCTTTTTTTTCTGGTGTCCATCGTAAATGGGTACGGAGAAAGTGAAACCTATACTGGTACCAAAGTTTTTATAGGGCTGCAGCGCAAATGAAGAATTATATCCACCATTTGCATACACACCTAATTTAGGATTGTAATTAAATTGAACCGCGTTTCTTTGATTGATGTTTTTTAAACTATCAATATCGAAACGTTTATTAAAAAAGCCCTGAGCAGTTGTATTAAAGTCAGCCTGCAATTTTGGATCGGTTAGCTTAACTTGTGTAGTATCGGAAATCCCGGCTAAATAATTTAAAGTGGCAAAATCATTTTTAAATTGCAATTCAGCTTGTTTCAGCACCAGTTGCTGTTGTTGTAAGGTAACCAGAAAGGTTAAATATTCGGATTGCTTATAAATGTTATTTCGGGTCAGTTTTTTAAGCAGTGCTTCCTCCTCTTCCAGCAGCCTAACCACATCGTGGTTAAAGCCAACCTGTTCCTGACTGGCATATGCTGAAATATATTGATCAACAACAGATCGTTGCAAGTCATAAAGTGATAGTAGGCCTGCGTATTTTATAGAATCGCTTTGAATTTTAATACCTTGGAGCTGATTGTTAATCCGCTTCTTATTCAAGAGGTCGTAGTTTACATTAAGTAATGCTTCTAGTGCCTGTCCGTTGGTAAGCACTTCATCATAACCATAACCACGAACAATTGGTGCGTACATGCCAGCAGAACTGGCCGTAACCTGTGGTCCTGCTGTAGCACGGACAATCAGGCTATCTATGCCTACAGAGCGCTGCTGGTTCTGATAATCTTTAAGAACAGGACTAATCGATTCAGCCTCTTTTAGATAATAGCTGAGATTTTTGGAACCCGTTTGCGCCGCAGCGCCCGTTACACAAAAAGTGACCAGGCATAAAATAAGATATTTAACCTTTATATTCATTCTTGTATGACTTCAAATCAAAATATTGAATAATACTAAAATCTGCCGTAAAGCATTAACCCCGTGCTACCCTGCTGATGGAAGGGCATGAATGTAAAATTTCCTTCTTTTTTTGTGGTAAAAAGGCTTTTGATATATGGATAAACCAGATAGGATATTTTTGTAGAAGCAATCCCGAATCCGGCACCTGCTACTACATCACTAAACCAATGTTTATTATTATACATCCGCAATGTTCCGGTGGCCGTGGCAACAAAATAGCCAGCATAACTTATCCACGGGTTAACATCTTTATACTCCTGGTGCAGAAATTCTGCGGCCATAAATGCAGAAGCGGTATGTCCTGAAGGAAAAGAATTTGTTCCCGACTCATCAGGTCGTTCTCTACCTACGCCCTTTTTCACAAAATGGGTAGAAACGCCCATAATGGCAGCAGAGGTTACATATAAGATGGAAGCATCAAACAAATTGTGCTTGCCTTTTATGCCCGACAAATTAAGTGCGTAAATGGCAGCAGCAGGCGCAAACTGAATGTAATCATCAACGTGCGCAGCAAACAAAGGATGATCTTCCTGTAATTCTGCCCGGGTACTTACATCCAGTTGCTTTAATGGGCCATGATCATAAACGGCCGCGAAACCGTAGCCGGCAAGTAAAACAGGTGCAATAAATGCTGTTGCCTGAAACCTTTTTTTCGGGATTGGATTACCGGCATACCATCTCCCTAAAGAATCTGCAGGAACATTTTTAAGAGAATCTACACTTTGGATCGACTGAATAACGGCAGTAGCATAAGTTTGACGGGTATAAATTACCATCATCAACAGCATTCCTAAAAACCTTTTCATAGTTTAAATTTTAATCAAAACTATGATCGAATTATGGAGAAATTCTGAAGATATAGGTGAACGAAACTATTTTCTAAATCAGATTAGTAATGAGTAATTCGATAGGGACAGGTGGTAACATCTATCACCACATCAGCAATGGGTAATCGGTAGTGACAGTTGGTATCCCCCCATCACTATACCAATAACTACACAACTAATAAAACAAGTTTAGCATGGCGGTGCGTAAAAAATGAGCAGGTTAACTCCCAAAATAGACTGTAAAAGTATGCTCTCCACTTTCTTCGTAATAATCAATGCGAAAGCCATAAAGGTTGCAGATCTGTTTGGTTATCGCCAAACCAAGCCCCATTCCGTCAGAATCTACGGTTTTAGAAAAACGATCGAAAATTTTTGTTTGTACCTGATGGGCTCTACCTGAATTAGAAATGCTTAAACCGTATTGATCAAGTTTAACGGAAATGTGTCCGCCGGTTACATTATGCCGCACCGCGTTGCTAAAAAGATTGTTCAACAAAATATCTGCCAGGTAGCGGCTCATTGTAATCTCAACCGGGGCAAGATCTGCTCTCAGGATCAGTTTGCTTTTTTCCAATAACTCCTGAAACTGACGGGTTTTTGCCTCTATCATTTCTTTGAGTTGGATATGCTGAAAATCGGGAATCAGGTTGTTTTCAATTTTGGCCAACAATAATAGCGATTGATGTAATCTTGATAATTTCCCTGTGGCATGATAAATATCCTCCAATAATGCACCCTGCTGCTCGGTAAACGATTCTGTTTGCAGCAAAGAATCTAATTTAGAATTAATTACAGCTAATGGGGTCATCATTTCGTGTGATGCATTATCGGTAAAACTTTTAAGTTCCTTATAATCCTGCCTTACCCTTTCTGCCATGGCATTTACAGATTTATTTAGCTCATTAAACTCGTCAATATTGGTTGGTTCCTGTTCGATAGTATCCATTCGCGTTACTTCGAAAGCTTTCATCCGATTTAAAATAGAATAAAAGGGCCGCCAAAGCCTGTTCAATACAAATCGGTTAATCAGCAATAAGGATATAAGCAAAATAACTGTAATTCCAAGTGTTATTAAGAGAATGATCCTAATCAGGTTTTCTGATTCTACCCTCGATTTGGTTATGGTTACCGCTATAGTTTTGCCATCTAAATGTACAACAGTAACGAGACTCCTCCCAGGTTCGTTTTCACGCTCTTTTGGATTAAAGTAAACGGTATTAAGAAATTCTCTTTCTAAATTAACTCCGTTTAGGGTTTTATATGATATCTGCTGATCGAGATAGCTTGCAGGTAAAGGGAGTTTATGATAGGTATTTATATATTGATTAATTTCATTCTCTTCGACTGCTAAATCTCTATCTAATTTTTCGGTCAGAATGAAATGGATTACAACATAGTAGACAAACCCAGTGATGATGAGCACTACAATTGAGGTTAAAATATTTGCTTTGTTGTAACGGTTGGAAAGTTTCATACATCACCAAATTTATAGCCAATTCCATAAACAGAACGAAGATAATCAGCTGCTCCTGCCTCGAGCAGTTTTTTGCGGAGATTTTTAACATGGGTATAAATAAAATCGAAATCATCCGAGAGATCCATTTCATCGCCCCATAAATGCTCGGCCATTGCGTTTTTAGTAACCACTTTATTACGGTTAGAAAGAAAATACACCAACAGGTCGAACTCTTTTTTGGTGAGGAATACCTGATTGCCTCTAACGGTAATTTTCATTGCTGAAACATCTACCGTGATCTCATTGAAAATAATAACATTGGCGCCATCAAAATTCTTTCTGCGTATAATAGCACTTACACGGGCTTTAAGCTCTGACAAATGAAAAGGTTTAACCAGATAATCATCAGCACCAAGATCAAGCCCCATCAGTTTATCATCTAAAGAGTGACGTGCAGAAATAATAAGTACTCCATCTCTTTTTTTTAGTTGTTTAAGCCTGGTTAATAGCTCCAGCCCTTCTCCACCGGGCAAGCCTAAATCCAAAAGAATACAATCGTAACTATAAAGTGATATTTTTTCATTGGCAGCAGCAAAATCTGAAGCATACTCGCAAATGTTACCTTCTCCTGTAAAATAAGCAAGGATACTTTCTAATAAAGCCCGTTCATCTTCAATGACTAAAATTTTCATTTGTTAATTATTTCGTTACGCATAAAGTAATCATTAAAACCGGAAAATTGAAAATACGATTACCATCCAGGTAAAATTATCGTATCTATTTCCCAACAAACACGGCAATATTACCAATTAATCCTGAAGGAAAACTGTAGCACAAAATACCGTTGTTGGGCTTATATTGATCAATTTTTATTTGATTATGTATTTTAGGCTAATCTTTAAACGGTAACCTACACCAATGATTAATATAGGATCAATAAATTATTAAGTATAATACTTTAATAATATCTTTAAGCTCTAACCAAACCTTCAGGATTTCTTCAGAATTGAAAACTACCTTCGCCAATTACTTAATACCTGGCAAGTAAAATTCAACTTTGGATCCATCATTAAATATGAGCATTAAAGAAAAAACAAATAAGTTACTCTACCACAGATTTGGACCAGTTTTTTTAGTTATCGCACTATTGTGCAGCATTTCGTTGCTTACTAGAGTGGCCCTGTTAATTTATAGTGCATCTGCCGTTGATTGGTCGATATTGAATCTCCTTAAAATTTTAATCATTGGTTTATTTTACGATCTCGCTGCTGCATCTTTTGCTGTAATTCCCATTGTAATTTACTTATGGGTGCTCCCATCCAAATGGTACGCCAGCAAATTCAACAGGATATTATTGTTCATCTACTTTTTCTTTGTTGTATTCACCCTTATTTTCAATGCCATTTCAGAATGGTTCTTCTGGGAAGAATTTTCAGTACGTTACAACTTTATAGCGGTCGATTACCTGGTGTACACGACAGAAGTTATTGGAAATATCCGCCAATCGTACCCCATTAACAGTATTATGGTAGGCCTGGTTACCGTTACGTTGTTAATTGTTTATTTCTTAAGAAAGTCAATCACCATATCAACCACCAATACAATTGGTTTTGGTAAACGCACCAAAATTGCTTTGATTCTTTTGTGTCTGCCAGTGCTTACTTATTTTGGAGTAAGCCATAGATGGAAATACTACAGTAAAAATCAATATGTAAACGAGCTTTCGGGCAATGGGATGTACGATTTCGGATTTGCTTTCTGGAATAATCAACTGGATTATAATACTTTCTATAAAACGCTTCCGATCAAAAATGCAGAAACTATTTTGCGCAAGTTGCTTCAACAGGATACTACTGCCAAAGGGGTATTTAAAAATACGTCCAGAACCATCAGTAACACTGGTACTGAAAACAAAATGAATGTGGTACTGATTAGTGTAGAGAGCTTAAGCGCTGAATTTTTGGGCGCATTTGGTAATACGCAGCATATTACACCTCAACTCGACTCCCTTGCCAAACAAGGTTTACTTTTTGATAACCTGTATGCCTCAGGAACACGTACAGTACGTGGTTTAGAGGCACTATCGCTTTGTATCCCACCTACTCCAGGCCAATCTATTGTAAAACGTCCTGATAATAAAAATCTGTTTACCTTGGGTAGCGTATTTCGTTCTAAAGGCTATAGCAGCAGGTTTATTTATGGTGGTTATGGCTATTTCGATAATATGAACGAGTTTTTTTCTAATAATGGTTATCAGGTAACAGACAGAAGTGCACTTCAGGATTCAGAAATCCACTATTCGAATATCTGGGGTGTAGCCGATGAGGATTTATTTACACTTTCGTTACGCGAACTGGATAAAGATTACAAGGACAAGAAACCCTTTTTCGCACAGATTATGACGGTTTCAAACCACCGTCCATACACTTACCCTGAAGGGAGGATTGATATTCCATCGCACACCGGTAGAGAAGGTGCAGTTAAATATACCGACTATGCTATTGGTAAGTTTATAAGCGAAGCGAAAAAGAAACCCTGGTTTTCCAATACACTATTCATCATTGTAGCCGATCATTGTGCTTCGAGCGCAGGAAAAGTACAGTTACCGGTAGATAAATATCATATTCCAATGATTTTTTACAGCCCAGGGCACATCACACCAGGCAAATTCGAGAAACTTACCGCACAGATTGATATCGGCCCAACTATTCTCGGTTACCTGAATTTCAGTTACAACAGTAAGTTTTTTGGTCAGGATGTGTTTAAAATGAAAGATAGTAATGAAAGAGCTTTTATAAGCACTTACCAGAGTTTGGGCTACATTAAAAACAATACCTTGGTTATTCTCGACCCGAATAAAAAAGCAGCTACATATAAACCCGATTTCACCACTGGAAATGCCCTAGCCATACCAGCAAACCAGAAATTGATTAATGAAGCCATATCCAATTATCAAATGGCATCGTACCTTTATCAAAATGGTTTGTACGGATTTGAGTCTAAAAAGAGACCCTAATAAATTTTACCATGAGCATAAATATTGGGTTGCTGATCTGGAAAGAGATGAAGGCAAAATCGATGAGTAGAGAACAACTTGCCAAGCAAATAAGCGTTAGTAAACACCGGCTAGATACTTTATTAAAATCTGCTTCGATAGACACCAATTTATTAAAGCGGATCTCCATTGCACTTGCTATTAATTTTTTCGATTACTACCGTAAAGACGAAGATTTAGCTCAATTCGAAATTGATACCCTTGCACAAAGTGATGAGGAGTTAAATAAGCTCAAAAATTTAATTAAAGAAAAAAATAAATTGCTCGATCTATATGGGGAAACCATTAAAAGCCAAAAGAAGATTATTGATGCACTCGAAAACCTTCGAAAACATTAATAAAGTAAAAGGAAACACGGCGGCTCTCGAAAGTACCAAAATCAATATACTGTAAACTACCGAAGTTAACGCTTGTATATTGACGCTGGTTTTTAAGGGTATCACTGATACCGATCCGTGGTGAAGCCTGATCATTGAAAAGTTTACGACTGACGCTTGCGCTGACATTGGCGCTGCTTTGTCCCCTCAATCCTATATTTCTGCGCCTACACGAACGGTCAGAGTCTTTTTACGTCATGCGATGAGATATGGGGCTTAGTATTGTTTGTCAATAAAATTACGCCAATTATTTGTAAAGGTTAAAAAAACCAGTATGACACTCAATATTAGCCACCTGTTTGCTGAATTCGCTTCAAAACTATTTTTGAAATCTACTGTCGAAACACGGTTGATGAATCAACCGAAAAATCCTTTTCAAGCTTAATATCATCTGATGAACTTCCCACCATTAAATGATAGGTACCTGCTTCTACTTCCCATTGCATCTTCTGATTATAAATTTCAAGATCTGATTTGTTTATACTGAAACTTATACTCTTTTGTTCTCCACTCTTCAAAGCCACCCTTTTAAACTTGATGAGTTGTTTAGCAGGCATTACAACCGACGATTTTTTATGCTGCAGATAAAGTTGTACCACTTCCTCGCCAGCTGTTGATCCTGTATTTTTCAAATCAATTTTAATATTTACCGTTTTTTGTGTAAGATGATGCTCAATCTGAAGATTCTGGTAATCAAAAGTCGTAAAGCTTAATCCATAGCCAAAAGCATATAAAGGTTTAGCATCCATTTCTATATAATCGTGTTTTTCCGGATAGCGCGCATTATAATAAACCGGTAACTGCCCAACAGATTTTGGGACTGAAATTGTTAACCTTCCCGCGGGGTTATAATCTCCGAAAAGTACATCGGCAATTGCATTACCACCTTCTTGCCCCGGATACCAGGCATCAAGAATTACCGGAACATTTTCGGCAGCCCAGTTTAAATTTAAGGGTCTTCCTTTAATTAATACCAGCACAACAGGTTTGCCTGTTTCCACCACTGCTTTCAGCAACTTCAGCTGGTCGCCCATTAAATCAAGCGTTGCCCGGTCGTACCCTTCACCACTTTCCATATCGCTAACTGCGTTTGCATTGACTTTGGCTGCACCGGTTTCAATGTATTCCGTTTTAAAATCCCGGGCGCTCGAGCCGCCTAACACCATTACTACGGCATCAGATTTTATCGCTGCTGCTACCGCCTCATCAACATCACTCGAAAGGGTATCACGGATTCCGCAACCTTTTACATAATTGATTTTGGTTGTTTCACCCAGCTTGTTCTTAATTCCCTGTAAAACGGTAATCACATTACCTTCTGCCTGTGGTGCAGTGTAATCGCCTAACTGGTTATACACATTATCAGCATTTGGGCCGATAACCGCTATACTATTTAATGTTTTACTCAATGGAAGCAGCTGATTCTGGTTCTTCAATAAAATTATAGATTCCCGTGCAACCTGGCGTGCCAGGTTAATTTTTTCAGCGTTTCTTACTTTCTGCTTAGCTACCTGAGGATCAACATAAGGATTTTCGAATAAACCCATTTCAAATTTTACACGAAGCACTTTACTAACAGCCATATCCAATACCTTTACAGCAACCTTACCCTGTTTTATGGCATCGAGTAAAGCTTTTCCATAACCTACTCCACTCAAATCGGCATCTAAACCAGCATTAATAGCCAGTGCAGCTGCATCGGCCGCTGTTTCAGCAATATGATGATTCGATTTTAACCCCGAAATGCTGTTGAGGTCAGAAACTACAAAGCCTTTAAACCCCCAGTCTTTAATCAGTACATCTTTAAGCAGCATTTCATTAGATGAGCAGGGAATGCCGTCAATAGAATTATATGAAGTCATCACCGATAAAACGCCTGCCTTAACTGCGGCCTTAAACTGTGGAAGAAAAAACTGATGCAATGTGCGGAGCCCAATGTTAATACTGCTTCCGTTATGCCCGCCCTCTGGTGCGCCGTACGCAGCAAGATGTTTTAATGTCGCGACAACGTTCACGCCACTATTAATTTGCTTTCCCTGCATTCCCCTCACCATGGCTTCGCCCATTCTGCTGATCAATACGTGGTCTTCACCATAGGTTTCTTCTACCCTAGACCATCTTGGTTCGCGTGCGAGGTCTAGCACTGGCCCATAACCAACATGTCCACCCTGCACACGTGTTTCCTCGGCAATGGCTTTAGCCATTCGCTCAATCAATTCCGGATTAAATGTACTGCTCTGCCCTATTGAAGTTGGAAAAACAGTTGTGCCAATAGCCATATGGCCGTGCGGAGCTTCCTCAGAAAGTAACACCGGGATTCCCAAACGGGTATTTTCAATTGCATACTTTTGAATGGCATTTGTCGCTTTTGCAGCCAGTTCAGGATTTAGTCCGTTTGCCAGCGTTTTTTTGGTCCAGGGATCGGCCCGTAGTGTGGCCCACAACATTCCGTTATACGATTCCTTTAGTGATTTTTTAAAGGCATCACTTACTTCAACTTCATTACCGTTTTTATTGTACATAGGCCAGCCTAATGGCATGGAAATCTGTCCAACTTTTTCCTCAACTGTCATCCGCGAAAGCAGATCTTTAATCCGGCTTTCTACAGGCACTTTTGCATTTTTATATAAGGGGAATACGCTTTTGTTTTGTGCTGAGGCTTGGGGGTGAAAAGTTAAAAATGCCAGACTCAGGCATAAGCTAATTTGTAGTTTTTTATTCATCTCCGCTAAGATTATGTCCAGGCCTGCCTCAGGAAACGTAACCAGTTTCCGTGCATCAGGTTTTCGACATCCGTATCAGAATACCCTCGTTTTTTAAATAATTCAGGTACTTTTTGTAAATCTGCAATGGTTTCCAGGTCGTAAGGGCATTGTTCCTTACCAAAGGCACCATCTAAATCTGAACCTATGCCCACATGTAATGCATTGCCTGCAAGCTGGCAAATATGGTCAATATGGTCTATCATTACCTCCAGGTTACAATTCATGGACTTAGGCTGCGAAACGCCACGTTGCCAGTGGGGAACCATCATCCAGGCATCAAGTGCTGCCCCAATTACAGCGCCACGGTCAATAAGTGCTTTAATCTGCTCATCGCTATACTGGCGGTTATGGTTTACCAGCGTACGGCAATTGTTGTGCGAAGCCCAAATGTGTCCATTAAAACGGTTCATGGCATCCCAGAAACTATCATCGCATAAATGCGTAGCGTCTAATATTACGTTTAACCGTTCCATTTCCTTTAACAATTCATGTCCTAATGCAGCCAGCTTACCTGTCGCATCCGTTCCCTGCGCATACCTGCCAGGGCCATAATGTGCAGGGCCAACCGCACGTAAACCGTTCTGCCACGCCCTTTCCAGGTGCTGAGGGGTAATTAATGAATCTGCACCTTCCAAACTGAGGATATAACCTACAGGCTTTTCACTCAAAGGTTGATCATTTTGCCATAAAGTGATCTGTTTTTCGAGCGTTTCGAGGTTATGAACCTGAAACATTTCACCGGCATCTTCCATGGCTTTATACCAGGCTAACTGCCCCTGTGTTTGCGCCCATGCTTGTTCGGGCGAGTGCCAGCCGGGCAGATGATTATCAGGCGCCACATATCTCGCAATCTGCGTAGCCACTATCAAACCAATATTTCCATTCCGCAGCTCCGGCAGTGATACGGTGGCCAGGGCGCGGTCCGGTTTATCAGTCAAACCCGCTTCACGCTCATTGATGGCTGAAACCTCCTGTGTTAAATCACGGTTCCATTCCAAAGCGTTCATGCTTAAATCCAAATGGGCATCTATCGTAAACATGTCTATTTTTTAAATGGTAATTTTTCTTTTTCGGGAAATGATCTCCCAGTACGCCAAAGACTGATCTGCCTTTAAACAAATGGCTTTCTCATGAAGGGCAACAGTCGGACATACATGGTAAGGTATTCCATAGAGCATATCGCCAGGCAAATAGGTTTCAGCTGTGTTGTTGCACAATACCAAATGTTCTTCGCTCTGGCTTTGAACGTTGAGCAATGGGGCATTGATAAAAAATACCCGGTTTTTAAGCTCCTTTTCGGCTGCTACTGCTTTGTGACCAAGGTCGGTGCAGACCCATCCATCACCGGGAAGGGAAACCACTCTGCTGGCTACCAATGCAGCAGGATAAAACGGTTGTTCGGCATATGCATCCTGATAGCCTTTATCCCAAAGAATAAAAGTACCGGGACTACATTCAAAATCTGTTTGCGAGGCGTAGATCGGAAAAGTAGGCGTACCACCTGCAATAATGGCGATATGATACCCTAAATATGATTCCAGCTTTTCGCTTAAATCAGACAAATCTTTAATAACGGTTTCCGATTTCGCTTGTCGCACCGCCATGGCTCCATCATGAATATGGCCATCATAGGCATGCAAACCTTTAACTTTTAAACCGTTTAGGTGTTGCAAACTTTCCGCTAATGCAAAGGCCTGATCTGGCGATATACCTGTTCTGTTCATGCCTACATTTAAATCGATATAAACATCTAGGTTAGTCTCCTCTGCTATGGCCATTACAGAAAGCTGTTCTGCTATTTTGAGGTGATCTACCAAACAGCTAAAAACCGTATCAGGATACTGACTTTTGAGTTTAAAAAAACGGTTGATATTCTCAGCCACAGGTTGATAAGCAAGCAAAACATCCGGTGCCCGGTCCAGGGCCAGCATTTCTGCCTCGGCAATGGTAGCACATTTAAATTTGTTGATGCCTGCTGATAGGAGCAGTCTGGTAATTTCCCTGCACTTATAGGTTTTTACGTGAGGTCGTAACCTGTCTATGCGATCAATCATACTTTTCAGTAAACTGATATTCGCTTTCAAACGCTCCTCATAAAAGATAAGCGATGGCGTTTCTATATGTGCTTCATTGGGTAGCAGGTACCAGGCTTGCTCTTGTTTCATCTTAAAATAATTCAAATAATGCCTCAATCTCTACCGGAATATTATCGGGCAACGAGCCGAAACCAACTGCACTGCGTACACCGATCCCGTTTTCTTCGCCCCATACCTTTGCAAAAAGCTCACTACATCCATTGATGATGAAAGGGTGTTTTTCGAAATCAGGCGTACAGTTTACCATGCCCAACACCTTAATTACGCGTTTAACATTGTTCAAACTGCCTAAATTGGCTTTAATTGTTGATAACATGGTTAAACCTACCTGTAACGCGGCAAGTTTGCCTTCTTCCTGGTTTAAATCTGATCCGATACGGCCAATAATAAGTGATTTATCATCCTGTACTGGTCCATGACCGCTCAAATAAAGATATTTTCCATCAACCAGGCAAGGCTTATATACACCGAGTGGTGCTGGTGCGGGTGGCAGGTTCAGTTTTAATTGTTCGAAGCGTTCGTCGGGAGTTAAATTTTCCATTATATGTATATGATATGTTTTATGCGATGATCAGGTGAAGCAAAAGTATGCCAAGCAGGCCAACAATGCCAACAATTGACTCCATTAATGCCCATGATTTAAAAGTATCTTTCAAACTTAAGCCAAAATATTCTTTGAACATCCAGAATCCGGCATCGTTAACATGCGAGAACATTAGGCTCCCTGCACCGACGGCCAGTACCATGAGATTTGGATTGGTGTGTGTTTGCTCCATTAAGGGTACAATGATACCTGCTGTGGTTAAGCCTGCAACCGTTGCAGAACCCACGCAAAAGCGGATCACAGCCGCAATCAACCAGGCCAGAAATAGTGGTTCAAGCTTGATATGCTGCAAATAAGCCGCAATTTGATTGCTTACACCACTCTCGGTTAAAACCTGTTTCAGGGCTCCTGATCCGGCAATGATCAATAAAATCAATGCGATATCTTTTACCGCATCGGCATAAATCCCCATAATTTCTGTAATCTTTTTTCCCTGCGATAAACCCAATAACCAGGTAGCCGCGATCAATACGATCAGCATCACCACCGACGGATGGCCGGCAAATAAAATATAAGGTAAAATAACTGAGTCGGCTCCAAGTAAAAGCGGGAGAAATGATGCGGCAGCTAATAATAGCACTGGAAGTAAAGCGGTGAAAAAGCTTTTAAAACCATTGGGTAAATCCTCGTCAGCAAGTTCGCCAGGGCTGAAAGAAGCGATGGGTACCGCAGTAATATTTTGTAAAGTCCTCGAAAATATGGGACCGCCAATAACAATTGCCGGAATAGAAACGGCCAGACCATACAACAAAGTTAAGCCCATATCTGCCTTGAATTGCACCACCAAAGCTGCTGGCGATGGATGAGGAGGTAAAAAACCGTGCGTAACTGATAATGCCGCCAGCATGGGTAAACCAATGTATAATGCAGGCAATTTGTAACGGTAAACCACTGAGAAAATGAGGGGTACCATTAATACGAAACCAATACCATAATAAAGCGGGATACCAATCAAAAACCCGGTAAATACCATGGCCCATTGAATATACTTTTGCCCAAACACCTGCATACTTACCTGAGCAATCTTTTGTGCAGCACCACTTTCGGCCACCAGTTTACCCAACATTGCACCCGCAGTGATGATGATGGCCAGGGAACCCAACACATCGCCCATTCCTTTTTCGATACTGCCTGGGATTTTAGCCGGCGGTAGGCCCAGCGCCAAACCGGCAATAAATGATACCAGTAAAAAAGAGATAAAAGCGTTGATCTTAAAAACTGAGATCAGCACAATCAAGAGTGCTATGCAAAGCAGAACGATGAGTATAGTCATTTAATTTACAATAATTTCATCCAACATCAGCCAGGCTTTTGTTCCTGCGCCATAAAAACCATTAGGAATAACCCCAAGATTACTGGCTTTGATGCGCACGTACCGGGCTTTTGCAGGGATAATTTTGTGCAAGGCCATGTTGATGCCTTCCACACTAAAAACCGTCTGCCTTGATACTTCTCTAAATGATTGCGCATCAGTTGAAACTTCTACCAAAAGCAATTTAGGAGGATGCATTTTCTGCCACTGGTAATTCAATGTATTAATACCCACCTCGTGTATCGTTTTTACTTCATCTAAATCAACTATGGCTTCAAAATCTCCTCCGCTAAGCCCCAGCCATTCACCATTATTGCACAGATAAGAGCCCTTGATTCCATTGGTTAATCGCTGGGCATCGATATTATAATTGCCCTGTCCGCCATGGGTAAGTATTACCTTCTTACCTGTTGCTATATTTTTAACAATAAGCTGTTCAAACATTTTATCTACAGGTTTACTGGCTACGAAAAGCTGGGCTTTTAACGCTGCAGATTTTGAAATGGGAATCGGACCAGAATATTTTATGCTACTTAAAACGGGTTTTGCACCATTTAAAGTATAACGGATTTCGGCATTTGACAAATCAGTACTTAGTGTAAATGCTTTTGCATCATTCACGCTTTCGCCTGTAATATCATAAAAAGCGGTCGAATAATTCAGGTTTTTTAAAAACCGCTTACTAGCCTGTAAGCGTGCGAGGAAATCAGCATAGTTCTTACGCGCTTTCGCCGACCAGGCCGTTTCGGCAAGGGCAATTATACGCGGAAAGATCATATACTCTGCTTTAGATGCGTCGCTCAGGTATTCGCTCCAAACGTTGGCCTGAACGCCTTTAATATATTGTTGTTCGGCTGCATTTAGTTCAGCCGGCATGGGTTCATACTCGTACACTTTTTTTAGCGGCAAATAGCCACCGGCTGCAATTTGTTCCGTTTTGTTTAGCGATTGATAATAATCCAGATAGAGAAACTTTTCAGGTGTCATGATTACCTCATGTTGCTGTTTGGCCGCAGCAATGCCACCTTCCAAACCCCGCCAGCTCATAACGGTAGCATCGGGTGCCAGGCCACCTTCTAAAATCTCATCCCAGCCAATAATCTTTTTACCTTTAGCGTTCAGGTATCGCTCCATACGCGCAATAAAATATGATTGTAGTTCGTGTTCATCTTTCAGTTGCTCTGCTTTAATTCTTTTCTGGCATTTGGGACAGTTTTGCCAGCGGGTTTTCGGACATTCATCTCCACCAATGTGGATGTAGGCGGAGGGAAACAAGGGAACTACCTCATCCATCACACCTTCCAGAAACCGATAGGTATCTTCATTCCCTGCACAGAACACATCCTCAAAAACACCCCAATAGGTTGCGGTTTGGTAAGGTCCGCCGGTACAACCCAGGTTAGAATAAGCTGCCAATACGGCTTGTGCATGCCCCGGCATTTCAATTTCGGGAATTGTGGTAATATTGCGCGCGCCCGCATAAGCTACAATGTCTTTTACTTCTTCCTGAGTATAATAACCACCATATCTTTTGCCATCAAAACGATGCGGGTTAGCCCTTTTGTGTCCGATAAGCGTTTCATCCCGATAAGCCGAAAGGCTTTGCAAAAGCGGGTACTTTTTGATCTCAATCCGCCAGCCCTGATCGTCAGTTAAATGCCAGTGAAAAGTGTTGATTTTGTAAAAAGCCAGTACATCAAGCCATTTTTTTATCGATTGAACACTGAATAAATGCCGGGCCACATCCAAATGCATCCCGCGATAAGCAAAACGCGGTTCATCTTGAATGTGGTACGCTGGCACCATAATTTCTTTGCCGTTCTTCCTTATGAGTTGCACCAGCGACTGCAAGCCATAAAATAGCCCTTTTTCATCAACCGCTTTTATGGTAATGTTCTGTTTGGAAACATCAAGAAAATAAGCTTCGGATTTTAACTTTAGCCGGGCATCAAGAATCAAGTTGATTCCTTTCGATTCTACCTTACTGCTTCTTAACAATTTAAAACCCGATAAATCTTTAAGGTACCGATCAAAAAATGCGGTACTCAGGTTAGCAGAGCCGGAAATAAACAACCTTGTGGACTTCTGTATCGCAAAATTCCCCGAATGTTTCATTTCAATAGCAGGTTTAGGAATAATGCCCGAGCCGATATATCCTTGTGCCAACCCCTCAACCGAAATCAACTGAACTGCCAATACAAAAAGCAAGGTGATCCATTTTACTTGATTAGGAAGAAATTGATTCGGCAGACACTTCATCTTAAAACCTTTTAATATCACCTAAGGTAAGTTTAAAACTTTATTTTCTCCTTCTATCATTACATTTTGCTGTTCTACTACAGCTTTATATTCGTAGGCACCTTTGGGTAATTTTACCTCGCTGCTAAAAGTTCCATCAATCCTGATATTTATCCAAGGGCTCATTTTCCATGCTCCAGCGTAGAGTGTTTCTACCTGGCCCAGATACGGCCGATAATAAAACCTTGCACGTTGGGGTTTAATTTTAGTATAGTTAAGCACCTTACCATTTAATGTGGCCACAGCTGCAGCCACTTTAAAGTTGCCACTTTGCACCATTGCCGCTTCGGCAAATACCGGCTCCACATTTTCCAGTTTAATTACCACAGGATTTGGCCAGCGGTGGTCATCGTAAATGCGCTGTGCCTTTACTACAGAAAGTTCCAGCCCATTTGCAGTCTGTTTAAATTTCGAGGATACATCCAGATCGGGTTTATATTCAATAATCCGGCTGTTTTGTCCCAACACGCTAATTTTGGTATGGTGAGTAGCCTTAGCCGATTTTAAAAGAAATGTTTTCCGTTCGCCCTCTTTCCAGTTTTTGGCATCCATCACGATGGCAAACAAAGTTCCTGGCGCCTTTTGGGTAAAGTAAATATCCTGTTCTTTGCTTACCACCCAGCTGCGTACACTGTCCATGGCTTCATGGTTAATAAAATACCATCCCCCCATTTCACGCAAACGGTCCTCCTGCTCATTTGGCAAGGCGCCATTTGCCTTTGGCCCAACATTGAGCAACAGTGAACCACCTTTAGCGCGGGCTTCAATCAATAACTCAATTAATTGCGAACCTGATTTATAACGCTCATTAGTAGGCTGGTACTGCCAGGCTGTGCCAATCGTAATTGGCGATAGCCATGGCTGAGTAATTTTAGCCCCTGGTAAAGTCTGCTCAGGGGTTAAAATCGCACCACGGGTAATCAAAATATCAGGTTGCATTTTCCATGCGGTTTCTTTAACGGTTTCTTTTGGGTCGCCATCAATAAACAATACATCAATCTTACCATAATTCTGCATGAGTTCTTCCGTTTGCTTACGGTTATATGCTGTATATTCCTTTTTGGTCGCTTCATCCAGGTTGGTAATGTTTCTGCTGATCGGAACTTTATGTTTATAAAGAAAATTAAAATCCTCGGGAGAGAAGTAAAAACCTACGTCGAGCCCAGCCTCACGTGTGGCTTTCACAAATTCCTTTAACAGGTCTTTTTTATAGGGTGTATTGGTAATTTTAAAGTCTGTAGTTTTAGTATCCCAGAAACAGAAACCTGCATGGTGTTTAGTGGTAAATACGATGTATTTCATACCAGCCAGTTTGGCCAGTTCTGCAATTTCTTTAGGATTAAAAGATGAAGGATCAAAAGTTTTAGGCAGCTCGCTAAAATAACGGTCTGTATAATCAGCAGAGGCGCCAACCAGTGAGTGACTGATCACTACACCCAACTGGGCATCCACATTGAAGTGGATAAATAAACCCGCCCCGGTGTTGCGTAACCATTCTTCACGTTCAGGCTTGTTTAAGTTGTAATTACTGGAAGTTTCATCTTCCACCACATCATTGCGTTGGGCAGAAACTGTACCTGTAAAAAACAAACAGACTAATAGTATTCGGTATATCATTCTTCGGATCGTTTAATTCATCCGGCAAAGTTTTGAGCGCCCTGCCGGATATTATTAGGATATTATAATTTGTCCCACCAGATGCGGGTCATGAAATCATCGGCTCCCTGACGGCCAATAGCCGCATCAAGCGATGCACGGTTTAAATTCTGTTCGGAAAGTGGATATAACATTCTTCTGAAAATCCTGCCTCCAGTGGCATTTCCAACATAAACCACCGGTACTAATGCCGGATAACCAGTTCTTCTGTAGCTGGCAAAAGCCTCCTGTGCATCAGGAAAAGCAGCCAACCAGTACTCGGTATAAATCTGTTGCATTTTAGCCTCAAAAGTTCCGGCTGTATTAAACGGATGGTATTTAATATAGGTATTGATCTGTAAATCGCTGATGATACCATCAGCTGGAGCAATAATTGCCCATTGCTTCATGGCGGCACGGATCCCCGACTCGTAAAGCGTAGCTGCCTCACTACCAGCGTACCATCCGCGCAAAACGGCCTCTGCCAAAAGGAAATTGGTTTCAGCCGTGGTATAAATAAGCTTCGCTCCTCCCTGAGCCAGCACGGTTTTCTGGTTGGGTTCGGAATAGGTTACAAAATCAGCCGGTTTTGCACTTAGGGTGGCAGGCATACCTTTCTGTACAGCAAGTGAAGTATCGGCAACTCCATTTACATATACAACAGATAGAATTCCTAAACGCGGATCTTTATTGTTTTTCATGTATGTAATGAAGGTGTTCTGATATTTCCCACCTTCGGGGTTGCTGTTGCCATCAGCCTTGATAAAATCACTATTATATAAGCTTAAGGCAATGGGGTTTTTATTGATATCCTGGCCAGCACTCATGTAAGTGATTTTAGCGATATCGGCATCATCGGTAATCACACCTCCGGCTATTGCTTTTTTCACCCAGGTTTCAGCCAATGCAGCATCCACTTTGGTTAAGCGCATGCCCAAGCGAAGCATTAATGAATATGCGAATTTTTTCCATTTAACGGTATTACCGGCATAAATCAAATCAGCCTGACCAAAGGTAGCTTTAGCTGTATTTAAACTTAATGCAGATTCGTCCAGTTCCTTAAGCATGTCCAGATAGATACTTTGCTGTGCATCGTAAGCAGGCTTATAGTTCGAATTGGTGTAACCCTGAGCAGCTTCGTTATAGGGCACATCACCATATAAATCGGTAATCCGGCTAAAGCAGTAAGCTTTCCAGATTCGTGCCGCAGCTAATAAGTTCACCTGTTCGGGATCATTTTTTACCGCATTGATCACCAGCGCCAGCTCATTAATTTCCTGATAGTAGGCATTGCTAAACTGTGCCATAGACTGTTGGCTTTGACTGGAAACATATTTTGATCCGAAACCGGCCACATCATTGAAGCTGGTGGTATACTGCATGGTACCCAGCAAAAGATTAAGGTTATTTTTGGCACCATCATACTGCGCTTTAGTAAAAACAAAAGCGGGCTGAATGGTTGTGGAAGATTCAGGATCTGTGTTGATTTCCTGAAAATCTTTTGTACATGAAGCTAAAAGCGTGCTGATAAACACTACACAAACAGCTGATTTATATTTATTTATTAACTTTTTCATCTTTCAAGCATTAAAATTTAACCATTAGGTTTAAACCGAAAGTACGCGTGCGTGGCAATCCGATTGATTCAAAACCCTGCGCATTACCGTTGGTATAACTCGATTCCGGGTCAAAATTGTCGGTTTGCTTATAAAAAGTAAGGATATTACGGGCAACAAATGAAACGCTTGCCGACTGTATTTTAAGAAAATCAAGCTTCTTAACCGGGATGTTGTAAGATAAAATGGCCTGACGAAGTTTGATAAAACCACCATCATGTACAAATAATTCGGAGTAATTACGCATGTCGTTATAATACGCACGCAAATCGCTTACCGGAATCAAAGCTGAATATGGATTTCCTGCCTGGTCAACACCTGAAATGTTCAATCCGTTCTCGCGTCCCGGTAAAGTACTCTTCAATAATCCCAAACGGGTAGCATAAACCTCTTTAATAGAAAACACCTTATTCCCGAATTTACCATCGATCAGAAAACTGAGGTTAAAATTGCCAAACCTGAAATCCTGGCTTAAACCCATCGTAAGCGGCGCTACCCCATCACCAAGTTCTTGCAAGCCTGTAGCTACTGGACGTTTGGTGGTCGAATTATAAACAATTTGACCTGCTTCGTTTCTGAGCATACGTGTTCCTACAATAGTTCCGTAAGAACTGCCCACAGTTTGGTTGATGTAACCCCAGTTCCCTACAGAACGTGCCATTTCGAACGTTGTGGTGCCATCTACCAGCTTTAATACCTCACTTTTGTTGTATGCCACATTATAGCTGATATTCCAGCCAAATTTATTGCCCTGAACCGGAGAACCTGTTAAAAGAAACTCTACTCCTTTGTTACTCAATTCGCCCACGTTTAATACCGCATTATTATAACCTGAAGTGGATGAAATGGCTGCGTTGAGGATATCGTTGGTTGTTTTGCGACTATAGGCCGTAAAATCTAATCCCAAACGTCCTTTAAATATTTTCAATTCTACACCAGCCTCATAAGTAGTAGAGGTATAAGGTTTCAGATTTGGATTGGTAATGTCGTTAGTGGTTACATTTTGAAGCGGTTGCCCCGAACTTGGCACATTGCTGTAACTTAAATTAATTCTATAAGGATCTGCAGCACCTCCACCTACTTCAGCCCAGGATGCGCGGACTCTCAAAATATCGATGGATGATGGCAGCTTGAAAGCATCTGACACAACGAAACTACCCCCAACGCTCTGGTATAATATGCTGTTATTATCAGGACTTAAAGTAGAAAACCAATCGTTACGCGCGGTATACGTTAAAAACAGTATGCTTTTGTAATCCACATCGGCAGATCCGAATATCGAATTTGTCCTGATTCTTTGATAAGTAGGAATGGTACTCGAAGTGGCCAGGTTTTTATAGCTGTAAAAAAATGGAATGGTAAAAGTATTTCCATCCATGTTTAATTGTTTGTTCTCGAAACGGCGGCTGTTGGCCCCTCCCAATACCGAAATCCCTATTTTATCGGCGATCCGGTTTTTGTAATTCCCGGTAATCAATGAGTTGGTTTCAGAAACATCTGATTTGATGCCCGAATATTGTCCCTTAGGGATGTAAATATCTCCTGTAGGCAAAATATTAACATAATTATAGTTGTAAAAGTCGCGGCTGATTACACCTTTTAACTGGAAATTTTTAATAATATCATAGGTAATAGATCCCTGGCCAATAAATCTGTTCTTTACATCATTTTGCTGATATTTATTGATCACAAAATAACCGTTTGTGGCAATACCGGCATCGTTCCATGGCGTTTGGTTACCTGCAGCATCGTAACCCGGAGCAAGCCAGCGCACATCTACCGTATTGGCCACCTCATAAGGTGTCCAGTTTGGATTACCCAATGCATCACCAGCCAGTGTTCTGCCAAAACCTTTCTCCAGGTTGTATTGCGCCAAACCCTCAACCTTTATCTTGTCGGTTATTTTTGCATTAATGTTTAAGTTAGCGGTCTGTCTTTTAAATCTGGTGCTTGAAATAATGCCTTTACTATCTAGATCTGACAAAGATAAGCGGTAAATAATACCATCTGTGCCACCCGAAAACGCAATGGTATTGGTAAAGTTTGTTCCTGTAGAATAGAAATTTTTGATGTTATCTTTCACTGCACTGTAGGGATGGGTTAATCCATCTGCAGCTACATAATCAGAGCCATCTATTTTCGCCCCAAAGGATAAACGGCCTGTAGCAATCGCATCGTTCTTCGTCATGGGTTTAACACCACCTAACCCCTGTCCGTATTCATACTGATAATCATTATCATTAATGGCATTCTCAATTGTAAACGTGGTATTATACTCAACTCCGATACCTTTTTGTTTGACTCCCTTTTTAGTTGTAATTAAAATTACACCATTACTGGCACGAGAACCATAAAGTGCGGCAGCGGTACCACCCTTTAATACGGTTATACTCTCAATATCATCAGGATTGATGCTTGAAATTCCATCACCCCTGTCAACGTTGGTAGCCAATCCATTCGTAGTCGCTGCACCACCGGGTACGCTGTTATCAATCGGCATTCCGTTAACCACATAAAGCGGCTGGTTATTGCCATTAAATGAGCCATTACCACGAATGATTACCCGACTAGAGCCACCAGGACCGGTAGATAAGCCAGTAGCATTAACGCCTGCAATTTTACCTGTCAAGGCATTAGCCACGTTATTTTCGCGGGCCTGTGTAAATTCAGATCCCTTTACTTCCGTAACCGCATAGCCTAAAGCTTTGCTATCGCGTTTTATACCAAGGGCAGTTACCACCACATCATTTAAACTGCTGGCACTTTCTTTTAGTTTCACACTTATTGGTGTCTTAAAATCTGTTACCGGAAGTTCAAGTGTTTCGTAGCCTACAGATGCAACGCTTAAGATGATGGGTTTTCCGACTAGTTCGTTCGGAATGGTGATGCTGAATTGCCCCTGCGCATCGGTCGAAGCACCAGTTTTGGTCCCTTTGATGTATACGGTAGCACCTATCAATGGCAGGTTATCGCTTGCTGAAAAAATAGTTCCCTTAATTACATCAGCTGCATTTACAGCCCTGGCATTAACAATGATATACTGCGACTCGCTGATCTTATTAAAATCCAGCATAGAACCATCCAAAGCAAAGGTTAAGGCCGTTTTGGCATCACCGAATGCCATCAGCTGTGTTTCAGTCAGATTGCTATCTTTGTTTTCGAGAATTCCAGCCTTATAAGCTATTTTAATATCAAATCTGGTTTTAATCAGTTGCAAGGCGTTTTTAAGCGATATTTTATTGTCGCTAAGGGTTTGCGCTTTTACATTGTTTACATGTGCCACATTGCGGGCCAGGAGCTGGGCGGAACAAAATAATGTACACGCACAGAGCATCATAGTAAGACAGCTATATTCAGCTACCCTCCTAAGGTAGAGTATTCTCATAATCCTGTTTAGTTTAGTTGTTGTTGGTTAATTGTTGTGATTAGTTATAGCTTAGATTGGATTCAAGCGCTTAAATCTTTTCCGAACTATTTGGTTATCGTTATTTTCTTATTGTATGTTTTAATATTGATGTGTAAGGTGGTAGATAAAATCTGAAGCAATTCTTTAACGCTGCCAACATTAATTTCGCCTTCAACCCTGAGGTTGCTGAGCTTCGTATCGCCTAAAACAACCTCATAGCCCAGATCATCCTGTAATACGGCAATCATCTCTTCCAAACTGGCATTTTGAAATACAAGTTGACGGTTAATCCAGGCGGTTAAGTGTTGTGCATTAACAATTTTCTGATGAACAAGATTGCTTTCTTCAGCATGCTTTACCAAATCACCAGGTTTCATCACAAATTGTTTCCTCTTTTTGTCTTCATCATCGTAATCCAACCTGATCTTTCCGGTCAATAAGCCTACACTGGTTTTCTCATGCCTGCTCTTTACATTAAAGGTGGTTCCTAATACTTCAATGTTCATGTCTCCACCATGCACTATAAATTTTTCAGCTGGCTGGATGTGACTCGTATCTAGGTTGATGTGCTTAACCTTAAATAAAGCTTCACCATCAATCCACACTTCCCTCGGCCCATCCCCGAAATTTGCAGCATAACTGATTTTCGAATTCCCATTCAGCGTCACTTCCGATCCATCTGGCAGGATGATAGTTTTGATCATTCCATAATCAGTCTTAACAGCAGCTTTATTCCACAGCGTGAAATAGAGTACAGCCGATAAAACCACTACAGCTAAAACTGCCGCAATCCTAAAGAAAGGTGAGAAAGAAAGTTTTTTGATTTTTGGCTCAGTTCCTGTTATACTAACAGAAATTTTTTCGAAAACCGATTGCTGTGCAGTCTCATTGCTGAACTCATTTTGTTGGCGGTAAGCCAAAATAGTTTCGAAAGCAGCAAGGGCGATTTTGCTTTTATACGGATGTGTTGCTTTAAATTTTTCCCACGCAAATAAATCTGAAGCATTTTGTTCGACAACAAAAGCCAGAAAAGCGTCATCGTTCAGAAAATCCTCAAAAGTGTAGTGTGTATATTTAGAAAAATCCATATCAGCAAGTTATTATAAACCCTATATACATGAACCGGCCTAAATTATCCCTACATTTTTGAAAAAAATTTAATTTATATCTAAAAATGCTTTTTTTGAAGCCATAACAGTCAACATCATCATTAAATCTACCAGCCTAACCCGTTCCTGAAGTTTCCCTATAGCCTTATAAAGTAGTTTATAGGTAGAAGTAACATTCAGATTCATAATATCTGCAGCCTCTTCGTAGCTTAAACCTTCGTAAAACCTTAAATAAATGATTTCCTGTTGTCGGGCAGACAGGGTTTGGATAGCTTCTTTTAATTTTCTTTGTAAGTCTTTTTTCGATTCATCTTCTATAAAAACCGTATCGAAAGAAACTTCAAAGTTGAAAGGATAATCTTCATCAGCCTCTATTTTGACAAAACGCTGCTGGGTTTCCATTTTCCTGAACAATAAGTTCCGGAGTGATTTATAAAGATAATTTTTTACCGACACCGGGTTACCTAACTTTTCTCGCCTGGCCCACAAATTCACAAATAAATCATGTACCGCATCTTCAATCAGGCTCACATCCCGGGTAAATTTATACCCGTAATTATTAAGCGCCTTAAAGTGAATATTGTACAATTGCCTGTAGGCATTCCAATCCCCTCCTTTAAAGGAATTCCATTCAGGCACACTGGTTTCATGAAGTTGAACCTTTTTTAACGGCATAGGGATCATTCGTTTTACTAACTTAGTAAAATTAAGCTACGAAAGGAATTTATTGAGAAATTTGTTCATTTGTTGGGTTTCCCTCACTCGCCCATAAATATCAATATTAAACAAAAAGCCTCCCAAATTTTTACAGAGCGCACTGAAAAAGTAGACATAAAATGGTCTGCAAACACCGCTTTCGCCAGCAACATAAAGATAATGGCTTTTTGTGCCGATTGAATTAATGCCAGTTAAACCTTTAGAAAATATAATATGAAGAATATGATTTTCTGCTTTAGACATACGTGTAAAACAGCATAACTAATATTTAATTAATGGGGCTGATTATAGCCATTGCTTGAAAAAGCAGCCTGCCTACTATCCAAGAAATTGAAAACGAGGTCAAGAGCCTTGAATAACATTACCAGCTAATACTTTTACCCACTGTGCCGGTCCTCCGGTATGCCTATCAATGCGCCCCTTGTTTCCTGTCAGAAAGATTAGCAAGCAACTTAATCAACTGGATTTCAAATTGAGGATCGCTCGGCCTCAAAAAATCATCAGCTAGTATATTTCCTAAGTTGTCTATAAGCACATAACGGGGAATCGTTTGAAGATTTATTAGTTGTGTCAAAGCTGATTTCCGAAAATCGGCCAGTCTGTACTGAAAAGGTTGTTTGAAAACTTGATTTTTTTGGGCCGCCTCTATCCACTTTCCAACCTTATTATCCTCATCTATACTAACGGCCATAAATCTTATCGGTTTGCCTTTCATCTTCTGCTCGACTTTTTTCATAAAGGGGATCTCTGCAATACAGGGAATACACCAACTCGCCCAAAAGTCGATCACTGTGAAGCTGGCTCTCCCATTTGTAATGATGGATTTGAAATCAGTTTTATTTCCTGAAAAATCGGTCAGGACAACTGCTTGTAAATTATTAATGTTTTTTTGTTCACGGTTCGCAGACTTTTCATCGCTATCAATGATAAAACTGTATCGACCATTGGCAAGTGATTTGAGTTTTCCCATGGCATCCGGGAAATTTATATACTTTTCCATTAGAATATCAGAAGCCTGATAAAGGGTATCAATTGCAGGAACTTCTTTCTTAATACGACCAAGCGCCTGATTTAATTTGTGCAAGTCTGCTGGTAACTGCTTAAAAGTTTGAGCCAGTAAAAATGTCAGATAGCTCCGATAAAAGTCTGTTTGCTTGAGCTGAATATCTGCTCCTACTATCCATGTACAGATATCACTTTTACCCAGTTGCTGATTTTGGCGGACTGAGTTATATCTAATAATACTGACGCTACTTTGAAGGTTATTAACGGTACTGACAGAATTGATTTCGTCTAAATGACTGTATAAATCAGTATAAAGACTATCAGTCAGCTTTGAAAATACCAATTGTCTATCAGAAAGTAATTTCGAGATTGAAATGTATTTTATATTTGCATTGAGATATTTAAGCGCAGCCAGATGGGCTTTATCATAGCCTGTATTTTTAATTGAAGCTTCATTTCTTTCAAATCGAAAATTAATTTTCTCTACCATTTTATTCAATCCTTCAGTTTTTAAAAATTGTGCGTCTTCATCATATGACCAGTGATAACTTTTCGGAAAATAGATTATACTATCGGCAAATTGTTTTAACCCTGTACTGGATTGAATCAGGATTGCAGCATCCGCTCCTGTTTTTAGCATAACAGTATCACGAGGAATCAACAGCACCGGGTAAGATCGTTCGACAGGTCCGGCAGGTACCATTAGCATGCTGTTATATTCTAAAAGTGTGGGATTTTGCAAATTGAGCTTTTTGCTAATGATGCTATCCTTTTTACCTGGATTCCGGTAAGAAATTTCCCGGTAATATTGCTCGAAATATCTAAATGTTATCTGGCTGTTAGGTTTTAGGGACACAGACAAAATAGTGGGTTCCATAATTTTCTGCTGGAAGAAATTTGAATCCGGTTGTGCCAACGATACGCTTGTTTGTAAAATTACGCCAAGCATTATGATAAATCTTTTCATGATTATATTTTCCTTAAACATAATTATAAAAAACGATATACCTAAAAAATTAGTTGATTATTTTACTGATAATTTAAACATCTTCACCCAGACTCGTCCTGATTTTACCTGCCGTTTTTTTTGACTTATAATACTGGAATAAGTATATCTGAATTTTTTTGTTTTTAATTAATGATACAAAGTTGACTGACGTACAAAGCCAGAGCCAATACAAAAGTGGGCTTGTGTGATACGAAATAAAGAGAATTGAAAAAAGGATTCCCGGTTTTCCAGAATCCTTTTTCATTGATTTATTTTAGAAAAGATTTCAAATATTCATCCTCAGCAGTCCATGCTATTTTACCATAATGTTGATTGTCCAGCTTTGGATGTTGCGTGGTGAACATCGAATATAGGTATTGTGCCTGTTGCCATTTGGCATACAATTCCTGCTCACCGGAAGGATTTTCTGACCTTTGTTTTTTAATGTTTGCGGAAAATTCGTCCAAATCCGAAAGCTTTTGTAAGGTAAAATCCTGTCCGGTAATCGCTTTAATGCTTTCTTTCAACATTTTTGGGCTGATTTGAAAACCGGCAATGTGTAAATCTCTGGGACTTTCATCAGCTAAAGCTACCGAAGCCGTAAATGCAGCCGTGTTTTCCATCGTAGTGAAATCGAGTTTCCAATCGGCTTTATCGCCCCAATATGCAACAGATCTATTTTTAAGGTTTAAAACCGGGGTATTGTATTTCAGAATATCAGCAAAGGCGCCGTTAAAAATGGAGGTGGGCTGAATATCTTTTTCATCGATATAACTTCTAAAAGTTCTGCGGAGATCAAAATTTCTGTTTTCTCCAAGGGTTAACGGCTGGTAATCTGTACAAAAATCAGATGGAATAAACCGTTTAACACCAGCGGCAATGGCAGCATCCAGCAGCGCTTTTTGGGTATCAATTATTACATCAGCAAGTCCGGCAAGCGCAGAAACCACACCGTCCGTTCCTTCGCAGGCTTTCGCCATTTCAGCATGATTCTTAAAATCTACTTCCATCACCATGGCGCCCATTTGCGCAAGTGATGCTATTTTTTCTGCGTCGCTTTCTTTTCTTACCACTGCAACTACTTTAGCGCCCTGGCTAAGCAAAGCTTTACAAATCATTAAACCCAGATGACCGGTAGCACCTGCTACCAAAATATTTTTCTTCATTGTAATTGATTTAAACTTTTAAAAAATGATAGATGGCTGCAAGTACCTGTTCCGGGGTTTCTTCAAACATATAATGGCCACCATTCGATAGGCCAACTAAATGGCTGTTTTGGCAGACATAAGGCATCGCCATCTGCATAAACTGATAACTCACATTGCTGCCAATCCCTAAAACAGGCATTTGAAGTTGCTGATAGGTTTTAGAATCCTCAATATCCTGTCCAAATGTCTGATACCAGGCGTTTGAAGCGCTGATCCGCCCTGCATCGTTATAAGCTTCAGCATAAATGCTGCGCTCCTTTTCAGTCATTTTGGTTTCGTCTATCATTACATAATCAAACAACCAGTCGATGAGAAAACGGAAACGTCCTTCAAGAATCTTTTCAGGCAAAGCTTTCACCTGATTAAAACCCATCCACCAGGCATAAGGCATCTGGGTATCCATCTTTTCGCCAAAAGTGCCCGGTGCAGGTAGTAGCGGCATCTGTAACATGCCTTCATTGGGGTGCAACCCGTCGGCTATAATCAGTTTTTCCACAACTTCGGGGTGATTGAAAGCCAGGCTCATGGCCACCATTCCACCAATATCATGACCAATGAGGGTAACTTTTTTTAAACCCAGCAAATGGATTAATTGTTTGATGTCATCGGCCATTGTTTTTTTATCATAACCACTTTCCGGCATATCAGAAGTACCCATTCCCCTGAGATCTACAACAATGGTGCGATGCGTTTTCGAAAGTTCGTTGGCAATGCTTCGGTAAGAATACCAGGTCTGCGGCCATCCCGGCAAACAAATTAAGGTTTCGCCGGCGCCACCATCTACATAATGTAACCGAACGCCATTAACCGCTGCATAATGATTGCTAAATCCGGGAAAATCCTGAATAAGTTCATCGTCTGAAAATTTTTGTTTTGCTGTTTCACTGGATATTGTCATTTGATTTCTTTTTTAAATTGATACAATCAAATGTACGGCAATACCACACCGGCAAAACTACCAAAAGGTAGAAAATGAATTACCTGATGTTTTTCCTGATGCGGCTAAGTGCATTGGGTGTGATCCCCAAAATGGCGGCAAGTTGTTTTACCGGGATTTTTTGGGCCAGTTCGCCGCTCTTTAGAAATTGAAGATAACGTTCTTCGGCAGTTAAAGTCTGGAAATTTAATAATTGGTCGACCATTCTGGCCGTGATAGCTTCCCAGATCTTGCGCCCGAATTCTTCCCAACTGCTCAGATGGGCATAGAGAAAGTCCATATCTTTTTTATCGATAACGATCAGCTCCGTCTGCTCGATAGCCTCTATATTAAACCGGGTAGGTTTTTGCGGATGAAGGCTGGATATTTCGGTAAAAAACTCATTTTTTAAACAAACCCAGGTGGTGTATTCCTGCCCGCCAGATGCATCATAAAACCGCAGCCCGCCGGATACGATGAAATAATATTGATTGGCAACCTGTCCGCATTTTAACAAAAGCTTACCCTTTGGAACCACTTTTTGTCTGCATTTTGACCGGACCAATTGCAAATCCTGTTCATCTATTGCCACTACACTTTTAACAAATGTTACAAATTGATCAATTCCCATTTATTTACCAGACTTTATAAAATTAGCAGAAGCCATACAAATTTAACTAAACTAAAACAGTAGCCGTTTATTTCAAAAAGAAATTCTCCTATTCTGTGCATTACGGTGAAAGTAGCCCTTCACCAATTTTGTTTGTTCTGATAAATATGGATAACCTTATTCTATTGATCCTTTATATCTTATTTGCTCATATACCGGCCAGCGAAACTTTACAACAATTAAGGTGACCTAATTCAGCAGCGTTTTATGCTCCATCCGCCGGTTAAGGTGGATTTAGGAATTGCTGAACACCTACCCCAAACCATCGTATCACATTTACAAATTCATTTAACGCTTAAACACAAATTAAATAATGCTGCAACCATGGATGGGTTAAGAATCTTTCATATCGGTTTATAGCTGATCTCATGCCAGTTTGCGAAAAAGATTTCCGAAAAAACCAAAATAGTCAATCAGGCAGGTTTTGACTACAAACAGATCGGTTATGGCTACACTCCCGTTTGATTGACCACATACCTTTGCTTAATATTAATTAAAAAAACAGCAGTATGTTAGCTCAAAACAAAATTGCGGTTGTTACTGGTGGCAGCCGCGGTATCGGGAAAGATATAGTCCTCAATCTGGCTAAAAATGGATTGGATATCGTTTTCACCTACAACAATCAGGAAGAAGCTGCAGCAGCAGTAGTAAAACAGATTGAAAAACTGGGACAAAAGGGAATTGCATTGAAGCTTAATGTTGCCGATTCTTCAGGTTTCGATGATTTTACAAAAACTTTGATATCAGCATTACAGTCTCAACTGAACACCGAAGGGTTTGATTTTCTAATCAACAATGCTGGTTTTATACATTATGCAGCATTTGAAAATTTAAGCGAAGAGCAGTTTACCGAAATGGAAAATGTACATTTTAGAGGGCCATTTTTCCTGACGCAAAAGCTATTGCCAAAAATGAAACCGTTTGGTGGCATTGTAAATGTTTCTTCGGGCCTTACACGCTTTGCTACACCCGGTTTTGCAGCTTATGCCGCATTAAAAGGTGCTATGGAAACATTAACAAAATATCAGGCCCAGGAATTGGGGAAGAGAAATATCAGGGTGAATGTGATCGCACCGGGAGCGATTGAAACCGACATTATGGGCGGTGCTGTTCGGGACAATGCAGAAATGAACAGATACCTGGCGTCACAAACTGCTCTGGGAAGGGTCGGTATTCCTGAAGATATTGGCGGCGTAGTTGCTTTTTTATGCAGTGATGCCGCAGGCTGGATCAACGCCCAGAGAATAGAAATTTCAGGAGGATCCAATCTTTAAGACCGATATGAAAATGGAAAACAAGGAAAGAGATTTGGTAAAAGCATTAACGAAACCCGAGCTGGATACCATCAGGAAATTTTACGGTGCATTTAACAGGAAAAATACGGCCATACTTGATGAGATCTGTATGCCTGACTGGAAAGACATTCCCTTGGCCCCCGGGCAGGCCGATGGACCGAAGGGTCTTCAGGATATCATGAGCTATCTTTTTGAAGCCTGCCCTGATATTGAGGTGGAGATCCACGAAATTTTGGGAACTCATGAACGGGCAGCCGTAAGGGCTTCAATGAAGTTTACCCATGTGAATGAAATCATGGGGATTCCGCCCACTCATCAACAAGTATCTGTTTCGTTGCACGAGTTTCATCATTTAAAGGATGGCAAGCTTACCCATACCTGGCATCTGGAAGATTGGTTCGGACTTTTAACCAGCAGCAAACCTAAGGACATTACTTAATGACCTGAGTTCGATGATTAATATGGCCTACAGATCGCTATACTTTTTATGAAGAAGCAGGCCGTCAGCCTGATCCGATAGCTACCGGATTCATTTCAGGGTCTTTCCTGCTAAAAAGATGCTGAAACAAGTTCAGCCTGAAGAATCGGTTAGGATAGCCCGTCTATAAGGCAGTATTTTAGTTAAATAATTATCGGGTTCAGGTTAAAAGTTGTTAAGAATCATGTTAGATTTTCAGTCTGTATGTTATACTACAGGTAAATAAAGCTTTAAATTTGCATCTATGGAAATTGTTACCATCAAGTCGATTACAGCATACCACCGTTTCAGAGGACTTCCTAAACCTGAGCACCCATTAATCAGTCTCGTTGATTATTCCCTGTTGCAATTTCCGGATGATGCAACAGCGGTAAATATGGTAATGGATTTTTATTCGATTGCTTTAAAGCGGGATATTGGGGCAAAGCTGCATTACGGACAACAAATTTATGATTTTGATGAAGGGCTGATGTCTTTCGTTGCGCCAGGCCAGGTTTTGCGGATAGAGCGAGATCAGGGTTCGCCAACAGGCGGATCTGGTTTTCTGTTGCAGATTCACCCTGATTTTTTATGGGGATCTGCTTTAGCCCAGCAGATAAAAAATTATTCTTTTTTTGATTATTCCATTCATGAAGCACTTTTTCTTTCCAGTAAGGAGGAAACCAGCATACTTCATATTTTCGAAAGTATAAAGCAGGAATATCATGATAACATCGATGGCTTTTCGCAAGGTCTGATTGTATCTCAAATTGAACTGTTGCTCAAATACTGTGAACGATTTTACAACCGGCAGTTCATCACCAGAAAAATCAGCAGCCACCAAATGCTGGTCAAAGTGGAGAATTTTCTTAACAACTATTTCTCTGCTGAAAAACATCAGGAAGCTGGTTTACTATCGGTAAAAACTGTTGCAGATGCCATGAATGTTTCATCCGACTATTTAAGCAGTCTGTTAAAACAGCTCACCGGTAAAAATGTTCAGGAACACATCCATCATAAACTTATTGAGAAGGCAAAGGCCAAATTATCTGTCACCAGTCTTTCGGTGAGTGAGATCGCCTATGCACTCGGTTTTGAACATCCCCAATCTTTCAGCAAATTTTTTAAAATGAAGACAAATTTCTCGCCACTGGAGTTTCGGAAATCATTTAATTAAAAAACGGTTAGCCAATTTCATTCTACTGGTTTTGATGTATCAATGAAAGCATTCCATTCTTGATTTCAATTATGCTAAAAAATCGGCCATCAAGTGAGCAATCATTTAAAATTTAATTGAAGGACGCACGGAACTCAACGGGAGTAAGATCGGTTTTGCTTTTAAATAGTTTGCTAAACGACTGGGGGTAATCGAATCCCAGCGCGAAAGCAATTTCGCCGACGGTAAGTGTGGTGGTGGAAAGTTTTTCTTTTGCTTTTTCAATGATCTTTTCGTGAATGTGCTGCTGGGTATTCTGACCGGTAAGGGCCTTCAAAATTCCACTCAGGTAGTTAGGAGAACAATGGAGAAGTGCCGCAATATAGGGTACGGTAGGCAATCCTTTATTGATCATGTTTTCATCATTAAAATAGTCATCGAGAATTTTTTCCAGTTTATCCAGGATTTGACTTCCGGATATTTTACGGGTAAGAAACTGACGCATATAAAAGCGGTTTGAATAATTGAGGAATGATTCAATCTGGGAGATGATGATCGACTCACTAAATTTATCGATGTGTGAATGGTATTCCTGTTCGATATTTTTGATAAAACTTCGCAATACCATTTCTTCTTTCTCAGAAACAAACAGCGCTTCATTTATTGAATAGTTGAAAAACTCATATTTTTTGATGGCTTTAGCCAATGGATTTCCCCAAAGGAAGTCAGGATGAATGAGCAGCATACTTCCTGCACTCCTGAAGTCATCATCTGCTTTGAATGAAAATACCTGATTAGGGGATATAAAGAACAATATCCCCTCATCAAAATCGTATTTTTGCTGTCCATAGCCATACTGTACATCTCCGGCCTCTACTTTTTTGAGCGAGATCAAATAAAAGTCGAATACCACCCTGATGGATTCTTCACTCCTGTAAGGTGTTATTTCGGCTAGATCTATAACACTAATCATCGGATGCTCAGGATGGCCTATACCTAGTATTTTATGATATTCCTTGATTGTTTTTATTCTGTAGGGCTGCTGCAAAATCATTCCGGTTAACGTAAAAGTTCTAAATATAAGATTATTCCACATCAACTCTTTCCAAAGTCAGTCCGCGATTTAACCCGAAGAAAGAAAGCCCCCAAAAACCTTTGATATTGAGGCTGCCGTTTTTGGTCATGGTCAGATATGAATCATAGGTATTTCCCTTTTCCCCATCGTAATCATAGAGCTTTCCCTTCCACTTGTTCTTCTTATCATCGAAAGTAATTTCTTTTAACAATAAAATTCCTACCAGGGGTAGTTTCCGTTTTTCTTTATCAGGATTATTGACATCTAAAACGGGGTTTCCATCATGATCAACAGCATGTTTTAAGTAGGTTAGCTTGCCATAATAATTGTTACCGCTTTTAAATATCTGTACATTGCCCTCTTTTACCGGACTGTACCATACACCAACAATATCATCGGCTGTTGACTGTGAAAATAACATGGTAGAAAAATTTAGAAAGAGAATGGTTAAAAATAGCTGTCTCATTGCTCGTTATATTTTAAGGCGAATGCTTTCGCAAAATCATTTATTTTTATTTCACCCAAAATGGCTGGCCTGTTTTTGAAATAATCCTCAAACAGACTACCATGATGCACCGCCGCATTCATTTCCGTAAATGCTGTGGCGATTTCGGATGATGCCCCTATTTTCTTAAACGCGTCAGTCATTTGCTTGTCACTGATCAGCACCCATTTTAAGTAGGGCTTTCCGATGGCCTTTCCCAAAACAGTGGCTATTTCCTGGCAGGTAAGTTCTTCACTGGCAACATATCTCACTTTCTTTCCTTCCTGCTGAGCGTTAACTTCCTCGGCGATAGCGGATGCGATATCTATGGGCGATACCCAGGCGATTTTGTCAGTTTCACCATAGTTTGACAATATGATGCCTGAATATCCTTTCAAAAGACCTTTCAGACCATAATGCCTGAGGTAAAGTAATTTGCCGATAAAACCTTCCAAAAAGCCTTTGCCCTTAACCATGTCCATAAAGGCGTACAAATTATAATCGAAAGAGCCCGGGCGAAGATGGGTAACGGCTACATCCGGAGGAAGTTGTTTAAAAACGTTTTCTGCAATATGGTGAAAAACCAGTACCCCTGCCCCGGTGGCCTTTTCGGCACCAACACTGCTCAGCTGTATTACTTTTTTTATTCCCGAGTTTTGAATCGCCTGAACATAATTTGTACTGATGTTTAATGCCTGTTTCTGATAATCAAGTGTATGATCCCCGAAAAAGTTAAAAGGTGGAAGCATACAATAAGCAGCATCATGGCCCTCAAAAGTTTTAGTTAAAAAAACGACGTCTTCTACTTCTCCGATTGCAGCCTTTGCACCCAACTGCTCGATTGCTGCTTTCCTTGCGCCCGAGCTGCTGATTACGGTAACCTGATGTCCTTGTTCAATCAATAGCAACACCAGTGGCTTACTGACATTGCCTAGTGAACCTGTCACAACTATTTTCATATTAATTTAATATTTATTTCTGATGCAAAGCTCAGTCAATTGAATTCTGCCAACGTGTTCAAATCCGCTTTTCTTGTGTTCAAAAACACGCTGAAACACATTGTAGAGAAATATTTTCTTGCATGTGGATTGTACTCATGTTCGAATCGTATAAATTGCGCCTATTAAGATCGTAAGTCATGAACCTTCTAGATCAGTCGGTGCAGCACCCGGCGTTTTCTGGGACGGCGGTAATGGTAACCGGGTTGTTGAATATTTTCACTACCACAATGGCTTAGACGGTAAAATTTCCCACATCAGCAGAGCAGTGAGACAATAAAAATTTATAATAGTGACTTTTTTTAGCATAGATTTTTACAGTCAGGGAAGATAGGTTCTGCCACTGAACATAAGATCATCACGCCATTTGGTTCTGACATCTCCACCTGGGCAAGGGACAGGAAAGTCATACCATAGGAAACGACAATCATTCAGAGAAGTTCAGGATAATTTTTTGGAAGACCGAACCCAATCCTTTGTTTTGGTAACCACTAAAACCTGCAAAACTATGATACTAGCAGGTTTTGCAGTAAAATTACTTAAAAAATTAAGAATTTATGTTCCTCTCGATTTTCACTGAAACCCGCAGCCAAGATTATCAAAACAGACCATAAATATTGTATTTTTCGCTAAATGATACCTAGTAACTCAATATCAGAAATGGCCCAATTGAAAAACAGAGATGAGTTTTTTTACACACAAACCAAATACACTTATAATCAATTGAATTTCAACCAAATCAACCCCTATTCCAACGCCATTTCTATCCAAGGCATAACAATATACAAAAAAAGCGCATCAATCCTGATAGCGCTAGTTTAGATAAAAAGTGCAGACCCCATAGGTTTGCAGCGCGAAAATAGGAAATAGCTCCGAAATCGAGAAAGCTAAGACCTAAAATTTCCCAAAAAGAAATTATTAATCAATATCCATATTCAGTACACATACTGCCCTGTCAGGGACAGTCGAGGCATCGTTCCAGAACAAAAGATACAGCAGCTGGCCCGGCCCGCAGGGAACAGCAAAAACAAATCAAGCAGAAAACTCCAGCGATGAAAATCAGGTTCTATTTCAACTCATTCTACTCTATAACCGCATAAAACATAGAAACTCCCCCGTTATTAAGATATTGAAGCCGTCCCATACAACAATCATTTCATAGCCCTGGTCGCCTTATCAAAAGACAGGACCAGATTCTTGTGATCAACATCTTTTAAAGAAACATCATGAACAACACTGCCCAGGCCTGATGTAAATAAACCTGAGTCTTAACACTGCTTTTTTTTGCAAGCTGGCCATACCTAACGTTAAAAAACTAGCACTAATTTCGCTAGAAAGTATTAACTCGACTGTCTGGCAAAAAACGATTTATTAAAATTGGTAAATCACTATATGGAGACCATAAAAACCAATAAATAAAATCAATTGTTGATTTAACAAATAGAGCGAAGCGAATAAACAAGGAAATGTAAAGGCTTATGTTTAATAAATTATCTGAAAAAGAAATATTAAAAAGATTGAATAAAAATGGGAGAGAAAAAGAAATAGCTCATATACCCTCATCAGACAATTTCTATCTGTACTTTCTTTCAAATTTTGAAGGCATTGAAATCACTCCTGACATACATGTTTTCGGAAACGAAGACGCCATCAGGGAAAATCAATATTTAGAATTTAATTATCCGGATATTGCGAATTTCTTCTGGCTAATTGGTTCAAGCGGACAAGGAGATAAATGGTTGATCAAAAAGGGGAAAGGCACCATTTGCTTCTATGACCATGATCAGGGAGAATACGTCGCTACCGCAAATTTTACCGATTTATCTATTTCTTTTTTAGAATTTTTACAGATGGCTTTCCTGTTTGCTGATCTGGAAAAAGTATTGGATGAACAGGATGATGAAATTCAGGAGCAACAAAAGGATGAGTTCAAAGAAACTTTAAGCGCTATAAATGATAAGCTTTCAGAACTATATCCATATCAATATTTTTAAGGTTCAGGACGCGTGCTTTCAAAGAAATACCTACCAGAAGGTAGATAACGGGCTCTGAAGCATCAACCGATCTTCACCCTGATTTTGGATTTGATCCATTTTGAGTCTATTTGATGTTACAGTTGAATTGATTTGTAGGACAATGCTTTATCAACAATCTGCTCAGCATATTTTTATCGTATGAGCGGACCGTACTTATTCTTTTAATCATCTTTAGATTTTTATCCTCTTGCACCTATAGCTTAGATTATATTTGATTTGGATATTAAGAAACACAGATAAACTATAACAATTGTTAGTTATAACAATGATTAACACACACAAATATGGGCTGTTCAACACATATTGACAAACATAGCAATATAATAAATACAGTTAAACATGATAGAGAAAATAAATGTAAAAGAGTCTGCTTTTAAGTTTGATCCTATTTTTCCCAAAATTTCTCTGATTACTGGCGTCAGATTTGTTTATTGTTCAGGTTAGTTTAAATTAGATGCAAATCAGCCTGGCGAAGAAAATTTAGTTTCGATTGAAAATATTAAAAAAGAAGAAAACAAAATAGAATTTTCAACAGGAAATGGAGAAGAGCGAATCAATTTTGAATTAACCAGTAAAACAGCAATTGATAATCTGTTTTTTGATTTGATTGCTAATTTTAATAAAACTACACAGGGATTTACAGAAGATTTATATGAAATCGAACTGATTTTCAAAAATGGATTTATATCTGCTCTTTACATCCATAAAAACATTTTAAAGATCATGAATATCAACTTCTTGACTCTTTGCGTGTTATTTTTGAACCTGATGAGTTTTCCCTGATCAAACAAAAACCGTTTAGAAAGATTAAATTTTCAAAAATTTATTTGGATGATAAAACAATTGTTTGTGAAATTGAGGGTTTTAAACAATATGATTTTAAATTGGATTTCAATGACGTGGTTTTAGGAATTATTTCCGATATTTTCGCTGTTACATAAAAAGGTTATTGATGTATAGCAATTGCATTCTATATAAGACTAAACCTTAAAACTGCTTGAAGGATTTTATATTCCACCCCTAGTCATCTCACCTGGCAATAATGCTGTATAACTATCAAATCTTCTTATTAAAACGGGTATTTGCTCCGTCCTCATCCAGTTAGATTATAAATATATCATCATTTCAAATTAATAAAAAAAGAATTCCTCCCCGATCCTTTGCAAATGGACGTAGTGAGGCTGTAAGATATTTTGCTTTACTTACTTTTAATGAATGCTGAACACTTTAAAGATGCCTGGATATTATACTGCCCTGGTAGTTTAAATGGCTTTACGAAATAAAAGGTGATATCCCACATCTTTCAGTGAGTAGCGAAGAGTAAAGTGGCACATGAAAATTCCGAAAAATTCACACTATAGAGATAAATTTTTAAATTTGCCAAACCAGTCATGTTTAACATACTTTATCAGGATGATTTGGAAAAACATAAAACTCATAATTATAAGTATGCTTTGTCTGTGCAGCTGCTCACGAGGGCAAAAGCCAACGACGACCTATCCATCCAAATCTACTGAAGAAATGGTATCAATTGTAACTTCAAAAATAAGGTTGTTTAGAACCCGCCCCTATTACAGCCTTGATTTTGACAATAGCAACAGCGGATGCCAATTTGAAATCCTGGTAAATGATATTCCTGTGGCAAAAAAAATAGGGCTCAATGGGGCAATTACCTCCGCATCGCCAATCAATTCCTGTATATTAAGAAGCGGAAAACAAAAGCTTACCATAAAACTTTACCCAAATGTTGGGAAAAGTCATATCACCACTTCGGCAAAGAATACTTCTCCCATTACGTTGTCTATAAGTTATAGAAAAGATACGTGGGATCATCAGGATATTTCTGAAGTTACTGTGTTTAAGCTTCCCCAAATTATCTTACCAGCGCCTGGTCCTGCTTATTTTGAACGTGAATTTGATTTTATTGCTGATGTTCCATACCGATTTCAAGGCTGGACCATGTCAAAAGATTTACGCAAAGTTCCTGGGATTGAAAAAAAGGTAATAGATCGTTACAAAGAGTTTAAGGCACTTTTGGTAGCTAAAAATTATAACACGTTTGCGAAAATAAAAAAGCAAAAGGATGTCGAAATGAACACCTCCTTTTTCCTAAGACCTAATGAAATAGAAGAGGGAGAGAACTTCGAAAGGACAGCGTTTACTGAGAAAGACGCGGAGGTACAGCCTTTCGATGATGTGAAAGTGAATTTTTACGGTGATGGAAAATTAGTGGCCTTGGAGAATATCAAAGATAAAGGTTCAGCCTTGCGGACAAAGATCAGGCACATTTCTCCGGACGGGAAGGTAAAGGAGGAATTGATCAAATTCCCAATGTTGTTTCATATGCCACAACATTCAGATGAACTTGAAATTATTCGGTAGTCGTATTCCAAAATTACCATCATTAAGCCGCGATCATCAAACTAATTAATTATTTATAATCTAAAACCACACATGTACAGCACGATGAAGAAAATAATACTTTCAATCTTATTCATTGCCATTGGTTTCAGCTCATTTGCACAGGAAAAAGTAAATTTTACAGAAAAATTTAAAAGGGACAACCATGGAAAATATAAAATCGAGATCAACGAGTTAAAGGAATTGCTTCATATTATGATTGCCATTACCAATTCCGGCAAAGAAAACGATGATATGATTGAGCAAGAAGGACAGTATTATAAGGATGTACGTTCTTATTTTAAGCCCTTCGAAAATGAACCCATCATCAAAACTTTTGATTCGTTAATGAATGTATCAATCTACAACTATATATTCTTAACGGGAAATGCCATTTCATATCATTTCAAAGGGAACAAATTAGTAAAAAGTGATGTTTTTATTTTTCCGGCCAACGCTGTTTCAGGAAACCTTAAAATTGACAAAAATCCGATTACTCCCTACAAGACACAGATAGAGGCTTTTGCAAAAAAAGCCAATTTTAGCAAATTCTATTCCGATCACAAGCCATTTTACAAGGGCATTATTGCCGAATACGAAAAAAAGGCTAACCTGGGAAAACAGTGGAAATGGCTGGAAAACAATTTTGAAACCAAAAAGGATAGTTACCTCATTTTATGTTCTCCATTAATTAAAGGATTAAACTATACCGGGCAATTTAATAATAATAACTTTTCGCTAATCCACATGAATCTGCCACCTGTTGATAATGACGCGAATCTTACACCGCTTGAAAACGAATTATTGAACACAAGGGTAATGTTTACCGAAATTGACCACAATTATGTGGGTGCACCAACAGAAGCAAATAAGGAGCTTATCAACCAAATTTTTGCTGACCGAAAAAAATGGGTAGATGAAAAAGTCTATGGTATATCAGCCTATCCCAATCCTATTAAGGTTTTTGATGAGTATATGACCTACGCCGTTTTTGTACTTTATTGCAAAGATCGATACGGTGATGTTATATTGCAGAAGGTAATTAAAGACATTAATATCCAAATGACAGAAAGGGGATTTACTAAAATGAAGATGTTTACCGAAAAGCTCTTGCAAGCTCGTTTATCAAACCCAAATCAAAAAATAGATGAATGGTACCCCCAGTTTATAAAGCAGTTTGCTCAGTAAAGACTAGTTCAAGTTATTCTCTTTGAACGAGAAATCTCTTACAAACCGATGGACACAACTATTTTGAAAAAAATGAATAATACTCCATTTTCGCCAACATCACTCAAATTAATTAGATTGCTTTACCATTGACGTATCGGGCAGCACCAGAGACTTTATCCGTAAACTTTCTACTGCGCTTAAAGACTCTGCAAGTCACTACCAAAATCCAATCCCAAGTCCTTAATTTTTTAAAATTCCAATATTAACTCATCTAGCTTGAGATCGAGGCAACATAACCTAGAATCATTCCTGCATGGCCTTAGTTTGTGTTCAATATTTTCTATCTTGCAGAAATGAACAGCAGCTAGCACTATAGTTAACTTCCCGGAATAGACAACACAACCAAAAAGAATAATCAATTTCCAGACCTTTCAAAACCAATCACCGGGAACTTTGTCTTACAATAGCATATCTACCAAATGCAGGCCAAAATTACTACAATGGAAAACTTAACATTATCCGAAAATGCCAAACAGTTCATGGATTACGCCATAGACACAATTAATGCCATGGACGGTGCTCCCGAACACAGCTCAGCACAGAAAAATGCCGTGATCACCAGGATCAGTAGGCTCAAAACCTTATTAGGCGAACTGGAAAAGTCCTATCTTGATAATACGCCCACAGATACGACCATACCTGTAGACCCTGAATATATTGCTGCTACAGGACACAGTTAAGCGATAAGGTGATATCTTTACCCTGGCAATATACCTGCTATCGGCAAAGTCACAAACCTAATCGCTGCCCTTGGCGGTGCGGGTGGTGCTGAACATCCGGCAGGAGTGAATCAGAAACATCACAGGCGTTGTGCCGTCAATCGAGCTTGAGAGGTCAGGTGCCTCAGAAATGATTAGGATCATGGGCACAGCAATAACAGAGGCATGTACATTTAATCGGGTACGGTGCCGTGGCAATTTAGCGGGAAATGCAGCTTTCTATTTCTTTACTGGAGCAGGAACAGTTTAACAGCGCGAGAAGCGACGCAAAGGCTACCACGCTTACTTTTGTTTATTATCTGACCGGTTGCCCGCCATTAAGGCAATTCTCATACTCTTTAAAACCACTGAAAAAAACGGATAAAACTTTTTTTCCGCCGGATACAATAAATTTCGGAAAATTACGCTTATGTATGTGAGAGCGTTAATTTAGATTAAACGGGAAGCTGTCTTAGGATAGGTTCCCGTTTTTCATTTATCACCCACCGAACCTTCCTATCCACCGCATTGATCCGACAACCACCCAAAGGATTAACCGCCGTTGAAGACAGGGCTCCCCTTCCCGAAAGTGCACGCAGCAGCGCCAGGATTTTATAATAAGTAGCATAATGTACTCATCCCCCTGAACAGTGAAGGAAATGATCGATAAAAGATTATGATCTTTCTATCCTAACCAAACATGTCGCAAAATATGCTTTTCTGACTTACATATTGCCAAAAAAATTCTTTTCATCAATGATCGCTGTGACTTCAGGATATCTCTTGCCCAACAACTGTTCCTCAACTTCCCTGTATATAAATTTATAGGTAAATATTCCGATTATCGAATTGATCGCCCGCGCCAGACTGTAACCTGGCGAACCATTTGAAAATTAAGCATTTTTTTTAAACCATTTAAAAAGAAGACCTTAAAGCAAGCTTTGAGTCTGATAATAGACCGAAATATGACTGATCAAAAAAATGCCCTGATCAAAAATCCGGGCATTTTTAATGTTGATTTATGATCTGTTAAGGATGCCCACTTCCACCCGCTGCTCCGTAAATCTGTCCGGTTGCGTAACTTGCGCTGTCATCTGCCAGTTGTACATAAATAGATGCCAACTCCGCTGGCTGGCCCGGCCTGGCTAAAGGTGTTTTCTCGCCGAACTGCTCAATGGCATCCTGGGGTTGGCCACCACTGGTTTGAAGCGGAGTCCATACCGGTCCCGGTGCGACGCCATTCACACGGATACCTTTAGGCCCAAGTTGTTTTGATAATGATTTAACAAAGGCTACATTGGCTGCTTTGGTCTGTGCATAATCAAAAAGATTTTCTGAAGGATCATACGCCTGCACCGAACTAGTGGCAATAATCACCGATCCAGGTTTTAAGTGTGGAAGCGCTGCCTTGGTAATCCAGAATGGTGCATAGATATTGGTCTTAATCGTAGCATCGAAACTCTCTTCACTCAAATCTGAAAGCGAGTCAACGGCCTGTTGCCTGCCTGCATTATTGACCAATATGTCTAGCCCACCCAGTTTTTCTACCGCGGTATTAACCAGTTCCTTACAAAAATCACTACTGGTAATATCGCCCGGGATGGCATACGCTTTTTGTCCAGCTTCGGTGATGATCCTCACAACTTCATCTGCATCAGTCTGTTCTTCTGGCAGGTAGTTGATTGCTACATCCGCCCCCTCACGGGCATAGGCGATGGCCGCTGCCCTGCCAATACCAGAATCTCCACCGGTAATCAGGGCTTTTCGACCCTTTAACCTTGCTGAGCCACGGTAACTTTCCTCACCATGATCGGGCTGAGGTATCATTTCACTTGCCAATCCGGGAGGCTGCTGGGGCTGTCGCTGGAAGGGTGGCTTTGGATATTGTTCCAATGGATTCTTTAATGCTGTATTTTGTTTATTCTCCATAGTCAGATATTTTAATGTTTCACTAAGGCAACAGGAGAAAATTGCCTTTGTTCAAATTATTTTCATTTTCGGACTTTGCCGGCATCCTGTCTTAATGATAAACCAAGTGCTAAATATTTATGATTCTGATTTTACGGTGTAAACTGATACAGAGCTTGCCCCGCAGTATAGCTGCTAAAAAAGCGGAATCGCTATCTGAGGGCAAATACCGGATTAATTTGTTGAACCATTCGTGCGCTGGATTGTTGTTAAGTTAAAAATATGATAATGACAGATCCAAAAGACAAAGGCCTGCAGGAGCGGGAAGAAAATAAAAACAGTGCTGCTGAGACTCAGGACTCAGACAATGATAGCAACTGGGATGCCCATCAGCAGATCGATGAGGAAGGCAATGAAATCGGTCCGGACGATATTAAATAAAGGAAATGAAAAAGATATTGATGGTGCTTTCCTCTCACAGTGAGATGGAAAATACGGACGGCAAGACGGGCGTATGGCTAGGCGAGTTCACCGACCCCTATTATGAATTTATTGATGCGGGCTATTCGGTTTCCCTGACCAGTCCTAAGGGCGGCAGGCCGCCGATAGATCCAATGAGCGAGCTGACCGAACATATTTCGGGATCCAACCGCCGCTTTTTGGATGATGAGGTGGCTAAACATGCTTTTTTCCATACTGTGCCACTGAACCAACTTTCGGCATCGGAATATGACGCGGTATTTTATCCGGGGGGCCATGGGCCGATATGGGATCTGGCAAGGGATAATGACAGTGGCCTATTGATCCTGGGCTTTCTGGATGCGGGCAAACCGGTGGGACTGGTGTGCCATGGACCTGCGGCGCTAATCAGCGCGGAAGGCCAGCGGCCGGGATTTTTAAGGGGCAAACGTGTTGCGGCCTTTAGTGACATGGAAGAAAAGCTGGTGGGCAGAGCGAACAATGTGCCCTATCTGCTCGAGGAGACGCTCGGCAAGCTCGGCGCGGAGGTGAAAACGGCACTGGTGCCTTTTCTTTCCCACGTGGAAGTAGACGGGCTACTGGTGACTGGGCAAAATCCACTATCGGCCGGACCTACGGCAAAGACGTTAATTGAACTTCTGGACTAAAAGATCAGTATCTGAATAATGGTAAAGGCATCGTTCAACCGGTGCCTTTGCCGTTTTATTTTATCTTTTTCGGGTGAATTGATTTTATGGTAGAGATGGGCTACTGGTAACGCTTTTGCTCATCGGTGAAATAGGCGGTGCGCCCGTTTATTTTTTCAGACCTGATGGGGTGTCCCGTGGGAGATTTCCCGATTCCGAATCCATGGATCTGCATAAAGTCCCGCAGCTCACCGCGGAGTTCATCCTGGTTTTCTTTTTCGATGGCTTTGATGGCAAAGTTGAGCGTTTGCCGCATTTCTTTGTAGAGCACTTTTGCTGATTTTTCCGGAATGGCATTTGCGGTGGAGAAGGGTGAAATCGCACCCCAAAGTATCTCATCGGCATAGGAATTGCCGATGCCCCGGATCGCTTTCTGGTCCATGAGCACTTCTTTGATCTTTTTCCTGCGCCTGGAAAGCAAAGCCAGGAAGTCCTGTTCATCGATGTCCAAAGCGTCCGGCGTTTTGTTCCCGGGCGGGTTCAATGTGGGCGTGGCCTGTTTTAGCGTGTCGGTTACAGCAAAGCCGGTATCGCCCTTGAAATAAAAGGCGAGTATGGTGTGCCTGGGAGCGGGCTCATCTTTTTCCATCTCCAGGAGTTCGCCCTTGAGCATCAGGTGAAGGCCGAGGATTTCCTTTCCAAAGTGGAACTGCAGGGTCTTCCCTACCCGCTCTACTTTGATCAGCTTTTGATCCTCGAGTTTATTTTGAAGTTCAGCGGCAGTGACGTTGAGCTTTTTGGCCACATTGATGTACAGCTTTTCCAGGGTCTTACTCCCAAACTTTTTGGACAGGGTATTTGCAAATACGCTCAGATCAGGAAGTTCTGCCATCGTTTATATTTTTGTTTTGTTTATACGCTGAGGTATTTTTTGATTTCGCATACGGAATTACCGTTAAGCACGATAGCTGCTTTGAGCTCATCGGTACTGATCTGGAGTTCCTCTGCCCAGTGGTTTAAGTCCCTGGGATTATCGGCATTGATCTGCTGGTGCTCGGACTGATCATCAAAAGGCTCCAGGGTGTCTGAATCGGCTTCTATCGGATACCGACCGCGGATTTCCTCGGGGTCCGGGATCCGCTCGTCATGGATGTATGGGTTTTCTTCGCTCTGCATAAGTATTAAACAGTACTGAGGCAGAGAATGTTCTGGGTATTTTGCCCATAAAAAAGGGATCGCCTGAATGACCATCCCTTTGATTTATTTTGTTGTTTTGTATTTCTATTTTACTGGTCTTTATATTTTTGCTCGAGCACCTCGATCTCTTTCAGGGCTGCGGCAATACCGTTGCGCTGCGAGGTCAATAGGTTCAGATGGTCGGCATGAAGCTCATTGTCCTTGATGGCCGCATCGTATTTTTCAAGGGCTGCTTTTTCTCCGGTGATGACTGCGCTAAGCAATGCGGTTTCGTTTTTATCGCTCAAGGCTTCCTTGATATCAATCCAGGTGCGATGGATGGCGCCCAGGATGCCGCCTTCATCGTTATCCGAGGTGGCACCGTGCTGGGTCAGGTGTGCTTTGAGTTCAGTCTCATACAGCGCGCGTTCTGCGATGTATTTGGCGAATACCGCTTTGAGTTCAAGGTTTTCGGTTGCCTCCGCTGCTGAGGTATAGCCTTCTTTACCATCGTTGATGATCGAGATAATTCCTTTTAGGTCTGAGATAATTTCTTTATTGTCTTCCATGTTTTCTTTTAAGGTTTGGTATTAAGAACCAGGATCGGGCCAAAATGTTTTTACAAGGTGGTTTTTGATGTGCCGGACAGCTTTGGCTGTCCGCTTTCGGCGGGTAGCGGTAGCAGCGTGATAGGCCTAATTGATGCCGATGAGCTCAAAGTAATCCTCATTTTCTTTTTTGACCATCAGGTCCAGGTGTTCTTCAAATCTGACCAGGTTCAGCACTTCGTCCTTTAAAAACGTCGTGAAGACTTCCAGGTCGCTTTCAGGTTTTAGGTTGATCAGCAGCGTTTCTTCACTTTTCCATTCGGTGGAAGTGATCTCCGGATAAGTTCCACTGAGCAGGCCAGGAAAGCCTTTTCTGGACACAGAGCACTAAGTCAAATTTCCTTAAAATAAAATCTGGTATTTGCTCCGTATTACTGTTGCAATCTAAATTATCTATCGAAACTTGATTAGCAAATCAAGATATGGACATTTTTATATTTCAGTGAGCGTGCTTCTTCCCCACTTTAGGTGGTGAATTATTAATTTAATCCTAATTCTCCAAGAAAAAAGGGTGTTTCGTCCTAGCATTACTTTTCGTTTTTGAGTATTAATACTGGAATAGTTTACATCATTTTCATACTAATCCTGCTTTTATTTTACAGGTATACAACCCATAAAGATTGCGCGTAATACAATAGGCAAACTTTATATAGGCTCTATTAGCTGGGCAGCGTGGAGGTAACTACAAATTTTAGTATGCCAGAATCATAACTCCAGTATTATTACCAGGCGTTAGATTGCATTTAATAAGTACGCTTTAAATTGTGAGTGTATAGTGATTTCAGATTTACCCAAACCTACCTCGCTAATTTCTGTTGCTAAGTGTATATAAAACATAAAAGATGGTGAAAGAGAACAAGACCGATGTAATCCGGGTAAAAGGTGCGAGGGAACATAATTTAAAAGATATCTCCCTTGAGATTCCCCGGGATAAACTGGTTGTATTTACGGGTGTTTCAGGATCAGGGAAATCATCCCTCGCGTTCGGTACACTCTACGCAGAAGCCCAGCGGCGCTATCTCGAATCCGTTTCGCCTTATGCGCGCAGGCTTTTTAACCAGATGAATGTTCCTGAAGTAGACTCAATCGAGGGGCTGCCTCCCGCAGTTGCCTTACAACAGCAGCGTTCCGGGGCTTCCACCAGATCTTCGGTTGGCAGCGTAACTACTTTGTCGAACTTACTTAGAATGCTTTTCTCTCGCGCCGGAGACTATCCACCCAGTCAATCCATCATCTATGCCGAGGGCTTTTCTTATAATACGCCTGAAGGTGCCTGTCAAGAATGTCACGGTATGGGTAGTGTATTTGAAGTTAATGAGGAAACGATGGTACCGGACGATACGCTCAGCATCAGAGCAGGCGCAATCGCATCCTGGCCGCGGGCATGGCAGGGTCAAAACCAGCGGGACATCTTAGTATCGCTGGGTTACGATGTCGATACTGCCTGGAAAAAATTACCAAAAAAGCAAAGGGATTGGATACTATTCACTGAGGAGACCCCTACAGCTCCCGTTTATCCCGGCCTTTCACCGGAGGAAACCGCTTTAGCAATTGCAAAAAAGCAGCAACCGGATTATATGGGCACCTTCATTGGTGCCCGGGCCTATGTATTGAAAACCTTCTCATCAAGCCAATCTGAACTGATGAAAAAACGGGTTTCAAAATATATGATTAGCAAGATATGCCCGGTTTGTGCCGGCAAGCGGCTGAAAAAAGAAGCACTGTCTGTGAAATTCAAAGGCAGAGATATCGCAGAAACTTCCGGAATGACATTAGCTGAACTATCAAAGCTTTTTAGTGAACCTGCAAAGAATGAAAAGTTTGTAAAATCCCATGAAAAACAACTGGTTATACAAAGAATTTCTACAGATATACGCTCCAGAATCAGTGTCATGCTGGAACTTGGTCTAGGCTATCTTACCCTTGATAGAAGTACCCCCACCCTTTCTCCAGGAGAACTGCAAAGATTGCGTCTGTCCACCCAGGTACACTCCAATCTGTTCGGTGTGGTTTATGTTCTTGATGAACCCTCGGCAGGTTTGCACCCTGCAGATACCGAAGCTTTATTGAGTATCCTGGATAAATTAAAAAGCGCAGGGAACAGCATTTTTGTCGTGGAACATGAAATAGAGGTGATCAAGCGCGCAGATTGGATTATTGATGTCGGACCGGGTGCAGGTGAGCAGGGCGGGCAGATCATCTACAGCGGAACAGTTACAGGTTTGAAAGAAAATACGGCATCCGTTACCGGAAGATTTCTTTCAGGTGCTGCTAATAGCCCTGAACACAAGCCAAGAACATCCACCGGGCAGCTTAAGGTTCGCGGAGCGAAAAAGCACAATTTAAGGAATGTGGACGTCGACTTCCCTCTTGGCGTAATGACCTGTGTAACGGGAATTTCAGGTTCAGGAAAAAGCAGTTTGGTTAGCCAGGTACTCGTGGAGTTACTTTCAAAGCAACTGGGAATGAAAACCGAACTACCCAGCGAACCTACAGGGGAAGGTCTTGTAGTCGGCAGCTCACACCCGGCTGGCGGAAAAATTATCGATGGAGCCGAGCAAGTAACCAGAATGGTTGTTGTCGATCAGCACCCCATCGGCAGGACACCCCGATCAAATCTTGCTACCTATACAGGGCTTTTCGACCATATACGCAGACGCTTTGCCAATACACCATCGGCCAAAAAAAAGCGGTATGACGCCGGGCGCTTTTCCTTCAACCTAGCTAAGGGCCGCTGTCCGAACTGCCAGGGTGAAGGTTTTGTGATGGTAGAACTGCTGTTTCTGCCGAGTGTATATACCCCCTGCCCGGCCTGCGGAGGTACCCGCTACAACCCCGAAACTTTAAAAGTTACCTATAGAGATAAAAATATTGCACAGGTTTTGGAAATGACGGTTGAGGAAGCCTGCAACTTTTTCGACGAGGACCTCCAGATTTACCAGGGCCTGGATGTAGTACGGGAGGTTGGCCTTGGTTACCTCAAGCTCGGACAGTCCGCAACTGAACTATCTGGCGGGGAAGCGCAACGCATTAAATTAGCAACAGAGCTGCAAAAAAGTAATAAAGGCTCTTCCCTATACATCCTTGATGAACCCACAACCGGCCTCCATCCGTCAGATGTTGAGAGGCTGCTCGTGCAGCTAAACAGGCTTGTAGATAGCGGAAATACTGTAATTGTTGTGGAACATGATATGCAGTTGATTGCACAAAGCGATTGGGTAATTGATATCGGACCAGGGGCCGGAAATCTTGGCGGAAAGGTTGTGTTTTCGGGACTTCCCGAAGCACTATGCAAAAACTCAGATAGTAAAACCGCTCCGTATCTGAAAGCCTATAAAAAACAGTAATCAGGTATTAGCATACTTGCTTCAGAAGAATCATTAAATGTACAATTCACTTGAAACTTATCACTGATATGGATTGATGTAAAATAGGAAAACTCCTCTTAATAAACAACCTGTCAATGGTAAGCTTGAGCATGCCGAAGCTTCCGCTTTCAAAAAATCCGCAAAAATCGACATGCGTTGGCTTGAAATCTTTAGACCGTGCAATCTTGGTCCGCCCAAGGCAATTGCAGCTTAAAAAATTTAGTCGGGATGAGAAGATTCGAACTTCCGACCTCCAGCACCCCATGCTGGCGCGATACCTGGCTACGCTACATCCCGGGTAGTATTTTCCGACACAAATTAACAGAAATTAATCAGAAAATTAGAAAGCCATGAAAAAAATTAGTGAGACAATCCGAACCTTAATTAGTCAGAGATTGAATCTATTCTAAATGAAATATCAATTTAAAGTCTTTAAGTGTTGAACTTTTAATCATCTCGCTATTCAGATTTTTGAAATAAATTTCGATTATATTGAGAGGCTTTAAAAAGTTTATTTATACAGCTTTGTCAGTTTGGGTTCCCATGAGACAGACCAGTTTAAGAGGGCCATTAATGGATCTGCAGTGCTTATGCCAAATTCTGTCAATTCGTATTTTACCCAAAGCTGTAGAATTCCATCTTCCCTGCCCATATACCTTGATAGTCCCATAGCCTCTGCCGCCTCTCGCATTCTGTTGAGCTATCCATTCACCGCTTTTTTAGGATATCTGGCTGGTCAAAAAAGTCAGGATCCCAGAAATCCTCGGTCATTTTGCTAACCTTTTCACCGGTATTTCCTACTATTGACATAATATTTGAATTAGTATGGTAAAGATATCCAATAACCGCGGTTCCCATGATGACGCCGGTCATCTCAACCGATGAGAATGGTCAGGCAATATGTACCTTTTAGGTAAATGGTATCATGCTAGGTGCCTAAGTTTGATGTTCAGAAGCAACTTCTCAGGCATAAGCCTGTATCCACAGGCGCTGCGGTGTCTAGGATGCCAATCGTGGTTCATTGCACAGCGGGATTAGAAGGCCTAGAAATATATGCCCGATCAATCTCCGGAAGAGCAAATAAAATGCCCGAAATACCGGAAACAGTAAGCGTCACCAAAATGGCATCCAATCTTTAAGATGGGTATGAAAATGTAAAACAAGGAAAGTGCAGCGGAATGTCTTTCCAGTCTGGCATACAGATTTCATTGAGTATGGCCGTATTCTTCATGTTAAACGCAACATAAAATTTCCTGATGGTATTCAGCTCCGATTTCATTACTATCCCTCTTTAAATTTTAAAAACCGGTTTCTCATAAAAACATGAATGACGAAATACCGCCAAATTTATATTTTAATTACTGACCATCAATAATATAGCATAAATTTACCACATTATTATAAATTTTATTATCGTTTAAAAAAAGATAAAGTTTAATTTTTCTAAAATTTAGAAATCAAAGGGTAAATTAGGGTGCTTTATAAATCTATTTAAGAGTCCTTAGAAAACTGTCAACTGGCATTCCCAAATAAACAATATAAGCAGTGGCCTATGTTAAACCACTGCTTAAAGATTCTCAAATATAAAGTCAGATAACGAAACAATCCCTTGCGGCTATTTAATTATCAAGGGGAATAGTGAGATTGAGTTCCTCGGGGGGCAAGCATTTCTCATTATTACAAGTCATGTACTCGATTAAAACCGATATTGATTTGGTGTTGGGATTCTTCAGGGAAATTTTCTGCAAAAAGGTGGCTTCCCGTTCGAAAAAAGCAACAGACATCCCTATTACAGCTTCATATTTAACGGTCGGTTTGGGTGTTATAACCGGACCAACAAGTTTATAATCGGCTGAAGGCTTAAAAGTAAAACTGGTTTTTGAAGGCGCTCCGGCTTTTTTTGAATCTCCGTATATATGCCAGCCACTTTCCATCACAGCTTTCATGTATATCATCACCTCTGAAACATTGAGTTTTTTAACGGCATAACTCCACTTTACCGGCTTTAGTATTTGTGCATTGCCGATCGAGGTAATCCCCAACAGACAAATCATTAATAGTATTTTTTTCATTTTATCTCTTATTTTGATGATAGGTTCTCAGGTAAAAGCTCAAAGCTGATCTTATTTTCACCTGTCATATATTCTCCTGCAGAACTTTGCAAGGACTTGATTGTTATTGTGTCGAGCTGCTCCTGTACAGATTTTAATGGATGAATCTCTGCTCCGTCCCTCATCTGTTCCATAAGGGTACCTAGCCAGAAACCATTCTGTTCCACTTCCTGTTGTTTAGACTTCTGGTAAGCCATTTTGAATTTCTGAACTTCATCTGCCGTGGGACCATTTTTGATAAGGTCACTCATTTGTTCCTCAATCAGGGAAATCGACGATACTCCGGTAAGCATTGAATATACCACAACCGAGTACTGCCTGTCTTTTGGCAGCATCATCCTGGAAATGATCAGATGGGGCAAAAGCCACAGGCAACGCTTGAAAGGAACTGCCTGATTAGGTCAATGGCTACAGCAACGCTGTCCATCAAGTCCTGGCGGAAAAACTAGCGCAAAAGGAAAGCCGGAAAAGTTATTAATTTTGAAGCTGTGGATTGATATTTTTTCTTCTCAGCAATAGGTACATAGTAAGCTGAAATATCTATACTTTGAGCAACAAAAAAATCCATAACCTTGGTTAAAAGTTCAATTATTGATTTTTGTGCATTAAAATGTTAATTTATAAAAGCGGTTGACGAGGGTATTTAGGCGCTATGAAGCATTTCCAAACGCTGTGCGCCTTGTTGTTGAGCGGCTACAATTTCTCTTGCCCTCACCACATCTCCAATAATAATGATGGCGGGGTAGGCCAATCCTTCCCTTAAAGCCATTTGCTGAATATCTTTGACCTCACATATACCTTCCCTTTGATGCGCCAATGTTGCATGCTGAATAATTGCTGCCGGCGTAGATCCTAAACCCGCAAGTTTATATGCTGAGGAAATTTCTTCCAGTTTTTTCATCCCCATATAGATCACAACAGTTGCAGAGGTTTTCATGGCAAAGGCCAAATCTTTTGAAAGGCATCCGTTTTTTTTCGTTCCTGTAATGATCCATACACTTTCACTGATTCCACGATGAGTTAAAGGAACGTCTATGAAACCTGAACCTTGCATACTACTTATCCCTGGAATGTATTGCGATTTAATTCCATGTGCTTCAGCAAATAACAATTCTTCAAAACCCCTACCAAAAATAAAAGGATCACCACCCTTTAAACGCACTACAACCTGATGGGATCGAGCATATTTCACAATCAAAACATTAATTTCTTCCTGAAGCGTACATCTTTCGTAAGGTTTCTTGCCAACATAAATCATTTTGCAGCCCTTTGGCGCAATTTCAAGCAATTTTGCATTGCTTAGATTGTCATAAAGTACAACTTCTGCCCTTTTTAACACATTATATGCTTTGATCGTCAATAATTCTGGATCTCCAGGCCCTGCACCCATTATAAAAAGTTTGATATCGTTCATTTTGCAGCTATTTTTTTTATCTATTACATCAATTAGAAATAAAAGTGAACAAAAATTACCAGTATTTACAATATTTTATGATAAAAATTATATAATAATTGATTTTACAAACTTTAAACTTATATTTGAATATCAAAAATCATATAAATAATTAAAAAAAGTTTATTTATAACGCAAAACCATAAATAAACACCATAAAAGATTCATTACCATTAAAAATAAGCCAAAGAAAACCGGAAAAACCCTCTTAAAAACCAAAAGCAATAAAAACCATGAATAAAATAAAACTAATCATTATCGGAAATGGCATGGTCGGATATAAATTCTGCGAAAAGCTCACCTCTAAATCAAATTCATTTAAACTAATTGTTTTTGGAGAAGAATCAAGACGGGCTTACGATCGGGTTCATTTAAGTGAGTATTTCAATGGCAAATCGGCTGAAGATCTTTCTATGTCGACATCAACTTGGTATGAGGAACAAGAAATTGACTTACACTTAAATAATCCTGTTACAGGTATCGACAGAATGGCTAAAACAGTTTCTACTTTATCAGGAGAAATTTTTGATTACGATTTTTTGGTGTTTGCTACCGGTTCTGCTGCATTTGTACCTAATATAAAAGGAATTGAAAAAGAAGGTGTGTTTGTTTATCGCACCATTGATGATCTAGATTTAATTGCAGATTACTCAAAAAATGCAAGAAAAGCTTCAGTTATTGGTGGCGGTTTACTAGGACTAGAAGCCGCAAAGGCTTTGATTGATTTAGGAATTGAGGAAACTAGCATTATTGAATTTGCACCCCGCTTAATGCCCAGACAAATTGATCTTGCTGGAAGCGAAATGTTGAAATCGAAGCTAATAGATCTTGGATTGCAAATTCACCTCAACAAAAACACCAGCAGCATAGAGGGTGAAACCTATATCACTGGATTAAAATTTAGTGATGATACTGAAATGGCGGTTGATATGCTTGTCATATCAGCAGGCATTAAACCAAGAGATGAACTGGCCAGGCAATGCGGGATTACGGTTGGCCCAAGAGGCGGAATTGTAGTAAACACTGAAATGCAAACCAATGACCCCTGTGTTTTTGCCATTGGTGAATGCGCTCTTTTTGAGGAAATGATTTATGGTCTTATTGCCCCAGGTTATGAAATGGCTGAAGTACTGGTATCTAACCTTTGTGCACAACGTAAATCTTTCAAAAGCTTTGACATGAGTACAAAACTCAAACTTATTGGAATTGATGTAGCTAGTTTTGGCGATCCATTCATTAAAGAGCCGGATTGCAGAACCATTGTTTTCGAGAATAAACACAAAGGAATTTATAAAAGAATAAACATTAGTAATGACGGGCAGTACCTTTTAGGAGGTATTTTAATTGGCGATGCAGCAGCATACAATATGCTGTTGCAAACCAGTGTTAACCGAATTTTGCTAACTGAAAACCCGGAAGAGTTGATTTTAGGTAACCGAGGCGGACAACAGGCTGGCGCAAGCATTACAAATTTACCCGATGAAGCCTTAATCTGTAGCTGTGAAGGGGTAACAAAAGGCAATATCTGCAGTGCCGTTATGGAACAGGGCTGCGAAACATTAGACAGCTTAAAAAAATGTACCAAAGCCGGAACCGGTTGTGGTGGTTGCACGCCTATGGTAAAAGACTTAATGCTTGATAGCCTCAAAGCGCAGGGTAAATATGTTAGAAATGTGATTTGCGAACATTTTAAATATAGTCGCCAGGAATTGTATGATTTAATCCATATTCATCAACTAAAGAGTTATGATGAGGTACTAAATAAACTTGGTGAATCTGATGGTTGCGAAACCTGCAAACCTTTGGTTTCTTCTCTTCTTGCCAGTATTTGGAATGAGATGATCCTTAAAAAAGGAAATGACACAGCTCAGGATAGTAATGACCGCTTTTTAGCCAATATTCAAAAGGGAGGCTCCTACTCTGTTGTTCCCCGCGTGGCTGGAGGAGAAATTACGCCAGAAAAACTTATCGTAATTGGTGAGGTAGCTAAGAAATACAACCTATACACCAAAATTACGGGTGGACAAAGGATTGACATGTTCGGTGCCCACTTGAATGATTTACCAGTTATATGGGAAGAATTAATTGCAGCAGGTTTTGAAAGTGGCCATGCATATGGCAAAGGACTTAGAACCGTAAAAAGTTGCGTAGGTAGTACCTGGTGCCGTTTTGGATTGCATGACAGCGTAAGTTTTGCCATCCGGATTGAGGAAAGATATCGGGGAATAAGGGCGCCACATAAATTCAAATCTGCTGTAAGTGGATGCATTCGTGAATGCGCAGAGGCCCAAAGTAAAGATTTTGGCATTATTGCTACAGAAAAAGGCTGGAACCTTTATGTATGTGGAAATGGGGGTAGCAAGCCGCAACATGCATTATTGTTAGCTTCTAATGTGGATAGCGAAACTTGCATCAAATACATAGACCGCTTTTTGATGTTTTATATAAGAACCGCCGACCCTTTAACACGTACAGCAACCTGGTTAAATAAAATGGATGGCGGAATTGATTATTTGAGGAATGTAGTGGTAAATGATAGCTTGGGCATGGCTGAAAAATGGGAAGCAGAAATTGAAACACTTGTCGATACTTATAAGTGCGAATGGAAAGAGGCGGTCGAAAATCCCGCCATCAGAAAACGCTTTTCGCACTTTGTTAACGCACCCGAGGATAAAGATCCGACAATCGAATTTGTAGAAATGAGAGGACAGAAACGCACCCCTGAATGGAAAACAGTCTAACCAAATATAAAATCAACCAAAAAAATCAAACCCTAAACTAAAGATTATGACAGAAACAAAAAACAATTGGTTAGCCGCTTGCCGGGTTGAGGATGCAGCGGAAAATGGAGGTGTATGTGTTAAAAACGGAGAGGAACAAATTGCACTCTTCTATTTTACCAGAAGAAATGAATGGTACGCCACCCAGAATGAATGCCCGCATAAAAAACAGATGGCATTAAGTCGAGGAATGATAGGAACCCTTACTGATGAACCTAAAGTAGCCTGTCCTTTTCATAAAAAAAACTTTTCGTTAAAAACCGGAGAGTGTTTAAGCGGCGATGAGTGTGCCATTAAAACCTATCCAGTTAAAGTAGAAAATGGAACCGTTTACATTGCTGTAAATCGGTAACGTTTTAATGCTTTCACCAGTAAAAAATTTAACAAACTAAGACCAAAATTATGAAAGTCAAAAAAAATGCAGCTTTTTTAAGCTGTCTTGCTATTGCTATGCTTTATTTCGAAGCTAAAGCCCAAACCAAAGTCAGCTTATTCGATGGAACGCTAGTGGCTGGATATGTAGATCACGGCGGCTATATAAATTTTGTTGGGCCAAATGTAAAGTTTAGCAAAAAGCCTTTTTCAATCTCTGCAGGCCTGCTACCATCTTTAAGAATCAAAGAAGATAAAGTTACACCCGGAACCACAAAAAACAGTTTGGTTACACCAAATCTCGGTTTCGGCTTAACGGCTGTAATCCATCACCTGGCCATTCAATTGCCTTTTTACTATAATACCAAAACAGCCGCAAAAAATGGAGAGTGGAACGTGGGCGCTGGCTTAGGGTATAAATTTTAACACGAACCAATTTAAAATCTAAACCAATCCACATGACTGCTCAAACTATAAATAAACCTTTAGAAAAACTCAATATATTCTCACTCAAAGAGGTTCAAATGAAAACTTTTCACATTACCTGGCTAACTTTCTTCTTTTGCTTTTTTGCATGGTTTGGAATGGCGCCATTGATGAAAATTGCCCGGGAACAGCTACACTTAACTAAAGATCAAGTTGGAAATATACAGATTGCTTCCGTTTCGGCAACCATTTTAGCACGGCTTTTAATAGGAAGATTGATTGATAAATTTGGCCCGAAGCTTATTTATACTTGGCTCCTCATATTATGTGCTGTTCCTGTTTTACTCATCGGAACAAGCCAATCTTACACCTCATTTTTAATCTTCAGATTAGCCATTGGCATTATCGGGGCATCATTTGTGATCACTCAATTTCATACATCCATTATGTTTGCTCCTAACATTAAAGGTACTGCAAATGCCACCGCAGGTGGTTTTGGTAATGCCGGAGGTGGTGCGGCAAATGTTTTTATGCCATTAATCGCTTCAGCATTAACCGCTTTGGGTTTTTGCAGTTCGGCAGATAGCTGGCGTTTCGCCATGATTTTCCCTGGAGTAATGCTTTTAGTTTGTGCATTTTTATATCATCGTTACACACAGGATAGTCCGCAGGGTGATTTTAAAAACCTGAAGGATGAAAACATTAAAAGCAGCAAGAACACTTTCTTAATTGCTGCTAAAGATTACCGCACCTGGATTTTAACTATTGCTTATGCGGCCTGCTTTGGTGTGGAGATTACCGTTGATAATTTTGCCCCTATATTTTTTACAGATTCTTTTGGAGCAACCATAGCCATTGCGGGTTTAGTTGCCGGAATTTTTGGATGGATCAATATTTTCGCCAGACCAATGGGCGGAATCGTGGCTGATAAAATCGGAAAGACCTGGGGTTTTGATGGTAAAACAATTTTGCTTTCCATTTTATTATTGATTGAAGGCATTGGCTTAATCTGGTTTGCAAAATCAGACAATATCGGCATGGCAATTTTCATGATGTTTGTTTTCGGTTTAAGTTTAAAAATGGCCAACGGTGCTACTTATAGCCTGGTGCCTTTCATCAACCCTGTAGCCGTGGGCAGCGTTGCTGGAATTGTTGGTGCGGGAGGAAATATCGGTGCCATGCTGATCGCTTTTATGTTTAAATCAAAGGCGGGCCATTTAACAAAATCGGTGATTGAAAATAGTCAAATCGTACAAAAAGACTTAATTGATTATACTTCAGCCTTTGCACTATTGGGCTACATCATCCTGACGATAGGCATTGCGGTATTTATTTTCAGAACGGTGATGGCGCAAAAACAATCAAAAGTAGAAGAACTTTCATTCGCAGGCAGCAATTAATTTCTCAATCATTATTTAACCCTGATCATCCGTTGAAAAAGGAGAACAATACACTATCCAATAACACCACAACCTGTTGCTACTGCGGTGTGGGTTGCGGTATTGTACTCAGCAAAGATAACCAGGAAAGAATTACAGTTGAAGGTGATAAAAAGCATCCTGTAAATAAAGGTATGCTTTGCAGCAAGGGTATGAATTTGCATTACACTGCAAACGACAAAAGCGATCGTTTACTTTACCCAGCCATGCGCTACAACAAAAACATGCCGTTACAAAGGGTAAGTTGGGATAAAGCATTGGAACGGACCGCTATGGTTTTTAAGGCCTTGATGGAGAAACATGGTCCGGATAGTGTGGCCTTTTATGCCAGCGGACAATGTTTAACAGAAGAATATTATGTAGTCAACAAATTAATGAAAGGTTTTATCGGTAGCAATAATATCGATACCAACAGCCGCTTATGTATGAGCAGTGCGGTTGTTGGTTATAAAATGAGCCTCGGAGAAGATACCGTTCCAATTAGTTATGATGATATTGAATTAGCCGATTGCATTTTTGTGGCCGGTGCAAACCCGGCCTGGTGCCACCCGATTCTATGGCGCAGAGTTGAAGCTGCGAAAGCAAAAAACCCTCTTTTAAAAATTATTGTTAGCGATCCTCGAAAAACTCAAACCTGTTCTTTGGCAGATGCTTATCTACAGCTTAACCCTGGTACTGACATTACGCTGCACCATGCTATTGGCAGGTGTTTAATTGAAGATGGAAAAATTGATATTGATTTTATCTCTGCAGGCACTAATGGATATGAAAAATATCGTTCAACAGTTTTTGAAAAATCATTATCAAAGGCTGCAGAAATTTGTGGTGTTCAAGAAAGTGATATTCGACTCGCTGCATCTTTTATTGGCAATGCAAAGGGCTTTATTTCCATGTGGACCATGGGGCTTAACCAAAGTGTTGTCGGCACCAACAAAAACCTTTCACTTATTAATCTGAATTTGATTACTGGCCACATTGGTAAACCTGGAAGTGGTCCCTTTTCACTTACCGGACAGCCGAACGCCATGGGTGGCAGAGAAGTGGGCGGATTGAGCAACTTGCTTCCGGCACATCGCAATTTAGCCGACGAAAATCATCGAAATGAAATAGAAAAATTCTGGCAAATTCCACTGGGAAGCATCCAGCCAAAACCCGGACTTACTGCAACAGAAATGTTTGATGAGCTGAACTCAGGAAAGTTAAAAGCCATCTGGATCCTTTGCACCAATCCACTCATTAGTATGCCCGATGTCCGCAAGGCAGAAGAAGGCTTGAAAAAAGCAAAGTTTGTGGTTGTTCAGGACATCAGCAATAATGTAGAAACCTTGAATTACGCTGATGTGATATTGCCAGCCGCAGCCTGGGCCGAAAAAGAAGGTACAATGACCAATGCCGGGCGTTATATTTCATATTTAAGCAACGTAATACAAGCACCAGGAGAAGCTTTACCTGATGCAGAAATCATTTGTCGATTTGCCCAAAAAATGGGTTATGCTGGATTTGACTATAAGAATCCATCGGCAATATACGATGAACATGCTGCATTAACTGAAGGTACAAATATTGATATCAGTGGACTGAACTACGAAATTCTTAAAGAAAAAAGGGCTGTGCAATGGCCATATCCCAAAAATGAAAAAGCATTTGGAACCGCCAGGCTATTCGAAGATCACAGATTTTATACGCCGGATCAAAAGGCTAACATTCTGTCTTTTGATGATCAAAATCAATCGGAACCGTTAACACCGGACCATCCCCTCATTTTGACCACTGGAAGAATAAGAGATCAATGGCATACCCGCAGCAAAACCGGAAAGGTCAATAAACTCAATCAACACATCAGCGAATCTTTTCTGGAAATTCATCCGGCAGACGCAGAAAAAAGAAATATAAAAGACAACGAAGTGATTGAGATGTGCAGCTTAAGGGGAAATGTAAGGCTGAAAGCGAAATTTTCGATAGATATTAAACCAGGTGTTGTTTTTATGCCAATGCACTGGGGCAAAATTTTAAAAAGCGATTTAAACCGAGTAAATAACCTAACCAACAACCTTGTCGACCCGATTAGTAAAGAGCCCGATTTTAAATTTACAGCTGTAGAGGTAAAGCCTTATCAAAAGCCACGTCAAAAAATCATCGTGATTGGTGCTGGTGCAGGCGCCTGTGGTTTTGTAAAAAGCTATAGGGCATTAAATTTGGAGGATGATATTGAAATCTTCAGTCGCGAAGATCTCCCATTTTACAACCGTGTGCTTCTCCCGGATTATATTAATGGTAGTTTATCCTGGCATAACCTGATCAAAATGACTGATCATGAAGAAATTGATTACAGAATTAAACTTCATCGGGGCATAGGAATAGAAAAGATCAATAAAAATGATAAAACTGTTCTGGACAGTAGCGGGAAAACCCACGATTATGATATTCTGCTTTTAGCCACAGGAAGCAGGGCTTTCGTACTTAAAGATCTTCCACACCTAAAAGGAATTTTTACCATGAGAAGCCGCCATGATGCCGACAGTTTTAAAAAACATGCCCTTGGTACGAATGGTAAAGTGGTTATTATTGGTGGCGGCTTGCTTGGTATTGAAATGGCAGCTTCGCTATCAGATACAGGCTCAAAAGTAGTCATCATTCAGCGAATTTCGAGGTTGATGGGTCGACAACTCGATGGTTTAGGCAGTCAGTTGTTACATGAAGAACTAACGAGTAAAGGCATAGAGATTTTTTACAATGATGAAATTGATCGGGTACTTGGAGACAAAGATCTATCGGGAGTACGATTGAAAAGTGGCTTGCTGATCGATTGTACTTCATTGATTATCGCTATTGGAACAGTACCCAACACTGAACTGATTAAAGCTGCGGGCATTGAATGTAAAAGAGGTGTTGTAGTAGATGAATACTTAAAAACCAGCGAAGCCGATGTTTACGCTATAGGCGAAATTGCTGAATTTAATGGCCAGATGTATGGCATTACCGCAGCGGCAGAGCAACAAGCAGAAATTGTAGCGAGGTATTTATGTGGCGATATTGCTAAATTTTACCAGGGCAGCTTATTGATGAATATCCTTAAAATGCGCAGCTTGGAGTTGTGTTCGATAGGACTGGCTGAAGTGCGGGAAAACGACCCGACATATGAGGAAATTACTTTTATTGACAAAGCACAGCGATATTATAAAAAATGTATTGTGCAAAACGACAGGCTGGTCGGCGCCATATTAATTGGCGATAAAAGTGAGTTTCTGGAGTTCAAAAATCTTATTGAGAGTAAGATGGAACTGAGTGAAAAAAGGCTCCAGCTTTTGAGAAGTGGAAAAACTGCCGAGCCTATTATTGGTAAAACGGTTTGCAGTTGTAATAATGTTGGCGAGGGTAATTTAATTAACAAGATAAAAGATGGCTGCAAAGATCATTTGCAGCTTTGCCAGCTAACCGGTGCCGGAATGGGCTGTGGAAGCTGTCGCCCGGAAGTTAAAGCCATTCTTAATTCTTTTGTAAACGTAATAAAAGCAGTACCTGGAGCTGCATTAGCCGAATAAACCTAAAATGATGATGAAAGTTGAAATGAAACCGTCCGAATTTATCAACCTGAAAGGGATTGAATACTTTAAATTTGAAGAAGATTTTATGGAAGAAAACATCCGCTGTATTCCAATGGTGGTTCGTTTTAAAATGGATTTGGCAGGTATCAAACTAAGATTGGGACAATGGGGCCGCTTTCTAACAGCAGAAAGAGTTAAACTGGCATTACTTCCTGTAACCAATGCACTGGAAACCGAACACTACCGGAATTATCTTAATTCTCTTGTCATTAAGCATACCCAAAAAGCGGCCACACCCCTTACCATAGATCAAAATCCTGAATGGAAAAATTTGGTACAGGTTCCGCAGATGCTCAAAGATAAATCTTCAGAATTTAAATTAGATATTTCAATACCTATATGGCAAAGCCTCACCAATATTCAGCGTTTTTCACTTTTAAAACTTTGCAGACCCGGACATGAAAACAGGAATTTCCCAAAAGCTGCAGTTGAATTTGGTTTAATGAACGCCTAGTTATGGATCAAACCCTAATCATCAATTTCCCTGGCGGGATCATTTCTCCCGGCAATTTATATAACATCCTTGTGGCTGCCAACAGAGCAAGGATTCAATATGTTCGTTTCGGGCTTAGGCAGCAACTATTGATTGATGTGGCAAATTACAATGTTTCAACTCTTACAAGCGAATTGGACAAAGTTGGTGTTGATTTTCAAACGGGTAAAAACGACGCACCAAATATAATCAGCTCGTATCCAGCCGAAGAGATTTTTATACGAGGAAGCTGGTTGACGGGCGGCATTTACAAGGATATACTCGATGATATTGATTTTAAACCCACAGTTAAAGTAAATATCTGCGACAGCAACCAGACTTTCACTCCCATGCTTACCGGCAACATCAACTGGATTGCAAGTTCAGAGGCGGAACATTACTGGCATTTAATTATCCGTTTCCCAAAAACCAATATTATTTATGAATGGAAACAGCTTTGTTACACCAATCACATTGCAAAACTGACTAAAACCCTTTCGCAAATTATTACAGAAAACCCTGCTGAATTTATTGATAACGAATATGCCAGCGGGAAAGCACTTTTTGCACAATTAAATGAACAAGATTTTGTTCTTAAATCTGCTGAAAATGCAGCTGCACTTTCCTCTTTTGACCTACCGTATTACGAAGGCTTAAATCGTTACAACAATAAATACTGGTTGGGTATTTATCGTCGCGATGAATTATTCAGCATTGCGTTTTTAAAACGTTTGTGCCAGCTATGTTTGGAGACCAAACTTGGCCAGTTCTGCTGCACTTCATGGAAAACCATTATCGTTAAAGGAATTGAAGAAAAGCATAAAAGACTGTGGAATGATTTACTGGAAGAATTCGAATTAAATATGCGCCATGCTGCAAATGAATTGAACTTTCAGGTGGAAGATAACTGTTTAGAAGGCCTGGCATTGAAAAACTTTCTGGTAAAATACTTAAGTGAAAATGACATCAGAACCTTTGGTATTTGCTTTGGTATTAAAACGCGGAGGAAGAGCGAGATTTTCAGTAGTATATTAATCCGCAGGCGCTACCTGCTTAATGTATGGGCGATTAAACTATTCCCGGTTTATGATATTCTTTGTGCAAAAGATTTCAACCCAAATGAGCGCACAGGCGAAATATTTAGTCGTGGAAACCCAAAACTGATATTGCCCGAACAGATTAGAAGAGCAACATACCTTTTTTATAAACAGCGTCAGAATAGCATTCAGAGCAGTAAAATTACTACACCACCAAAGCCTGAGCAGATTTTACCAAAAGACATTTTTGTACTTTATCAGTGCTGTAATTGTTTAACGGTTTATGATGAGACGTACGGGGAAGTGGGAAACAACATCAAACCAGGTACTTCTTTCAATGATTTGCCAGAAAATTATTGTTGTACGCTTTGCGATGCCGATAAAAGCAAATTCACAAAAATTAATCCTGCAACACTTACTTTATTATAAGCCGTTAATTTCTACATGAGAATTAAAATTTTCAAACGAGTGATAATCTTGATCCTCCACACTGATTTCGCAAACCTTTAAATTTGACAGCATAAACTTCATGCTGTATCTCTGGTTAATTTTTGTGTTTGAAGCGATAGTAATGGGTCTTTTAAATCTAAAGAGAATCATCAACAATCAATTGCGCCTTCTGGAAATAATTGGTATACTCTACTTACTGAAGAGGATTGTTGGAAAATTTAATCTCTAAACCTATTGAACGCATTTTATCTTCTGCTAGTTTTGTCCAAAGCTTATCTTAATGGTTTAACAAACCCTTATCAATGCCCATTCATAAACTCTTTCCGCCGCATAAAATGGTTCCTAACATCGATTATTTGTTACTTAAATCCTCTAATCCAGATTCATCTAAAATCCCAATCATTTTATCTTTAACTTTGATGAGTTTTTCTGCAAGTAACTCGTTCATCGTTCTAAAAACTGTTTCATAAGTGGCACCTGTGTATGCTGCAAGGTCTTGCCGAGATAATGCTAAATTCAAAAATCCATCTTGGCTCAGTCCAAATTGATTCCGAAGATTTAAAATGGCCACAGCTAACCTGCTTTTAACTGACATTAATGCCAATTCACGCATTTTTTTCTCCGAAGTTTGCAGTTCATCTGCATAAAACATTAACAAACTATAAGCGAAATCGTGGTTTACTTTTAACGTAGTTTTGAAAAACTCGATATCCACATAACAAAGCGAGGTCTTCTCTAATGCAGTTGCAGAAATTGGATAAACCGAATTTTGAGAACTAATACCACGATGACCCAGTATTGCACTAGCGTTTGCAAAACGCAAAATCAACTCCTTATCTCCCCATTTTTTATGAACTTTTACATTGCCGGAAGTTACAAAGTACACTCCAGTAACAGGGTCGCCCTCTTTAATAATCAGCTCGCCTTTTTTTGCAATAATATTCTTTCTATGGCTTTTTATCGCAGGTTGCCATTCAGGCAATGCGTTCTTACACAAAAAACAGGTTTCAAGATCGCAACTGTAGTTTTTTTTCATAGCTAACTAATTCCCACAAACATAATAGTTTCAAGTCACAATTAATGTGTTACAACCATATTCATCCCCACCTCGGTAAGTCTAATTAAAACATGATAGGTGTGCTACCGTGAAACCCTTCTCTCCATGCTAAATAAAAACAAATATTTGCCCAGAAGGTTACAGTGGATAAATTAATACTAATAACGCCATAAAATGGTATAAACTGTTTGCTCTTATACGTCTATAACTTTACAATTGGTATGATACGGGTTTCCCTTTACAGTTTTTGTAACTGCGGTCGCAAACTGTAAATTGTTCGACGAATACAAAAGCGACTATCAGTCGCCAGGATCCGCATATGGCGATCGCAACGAACTACTGATAGCCTCGAAAGGATGGATGGTTATGACGGAAATGGACAGTGCCACAAGGATCTATTTCAAACAAGAAAAAATCATGCGGGGAAAAATACAGTTTTAGATGAACCACTATTCATAAAATACAATATCTCAATTCGGCCTGCTCCCCTCGTTAAGGTTTTTAACATTCGGGAGATAAAGGAGATTACAAGTGATGATTTTACTTTTGAAACCAACATCAAAGCAAATGCTGATAGTTGCATTGCTCCTTGTCGAAGAATGGAAATCAGCCTGATAGTCAAGGGTGATTTGATTAGTGTTCCAATCGCTTCCAAAGGCTGTATCGGAGCCCCCCCTTTGTACATTTTTGGCAAGGTTACAGAAAGTAAAACGGCAGACCTTTCGGGTTTTGGTTGTGATGTGGGTGATTGGGTAAAGGTGCGTCTGGAATCCAAAAAAGGGATCATCAAAATCTTTGTCAATGGTAGAGGTTAGAATTCTCGAATACAAAGGAGGATTGATGACAGATTCGTAACTTTATTAAGCCTTATGCAGTTTGGCTGTTTGTTGGTATGGTGCTTTGCCGGTATGGTATGGTAGCATAGTTCCTTCGGAGATGGTATTGGAGTTTGGAGCACCATTATTGGTTGCCCGCATGATAGCCTGCCTTTTATTTTCATCCCTTAGAGCGTAAGGTATTATATACTTGTTGGTTATAATATGGAAATTATCCACAACCATTCCGCTGGGATCGATATCGGTTCACGAAACATCTATGTCAGTCCCGGGTATTCAGAAGTAAAGGTCTTTGGCGCTTTTACCTGTGATTTTAAACTGGCAGCATGCTACCTGCTGGAAAAGGGCGTCCAGACCATTGCAATGGAAGCCACTGGCTCGTATTGGGTCATTTTATACGATATCCTTACCGAGAATGGGTTTGATGTATGACTGACTGGTCGATGGGCGCCAGACCAGGCAGGTTCCTGGACGTAAGACTGATGTTAAGGATTAAAATCTATTTTAATTAGCATAATATCTTTTAATTTTTTTCTTTTTCAGAAATTCTAAAATAAAACGCTCAGTCGAATAGTAATTTTTCAAAGTTCCTGCCGCTAGAAGTTTTCCAGGTTCTGAAAAATGATACCTTATGAGCTCTGTTGAGGTTCTACCATCCTACTCCCCTTCAATCTTTGCCCTGATCTTTGCGGCGGTTACTTCCTGCTTCTGATACCGCAACTCATCGTACGCCGCGCCGATTTCGTTTATGAGCTGCCTGATTCTATCCCGAATAGCACTGCTCTCTTGATCAGCACCTCTTAAACGTTGGGATTTTTGATCCCATTTTGATAATGCAACGCTCTTTTTTGTAGCAAAAAAACAGCCCTTCCATCAATAGTAATTCTCAGTGATAATGGAGCTTTCCCAAAGGCCTCCCTGTCCCTTCTAACGAAGAAATTGACGCTAAAACTGTGGTTGGATTTCATAAAGCCTTCTCCTATTTTTTTTACCAAATCCACTACAAAAAAACAGTAAAAAGAGTGGTAGACCTGGTCGGTTTATCCAAAAAAATTATTTGCAATAAAATTTCAGTTTTGTTGAAAGACAATACTAAATAGAAAATCTGGTAGTGGACTTGGTAAAAAAATATCTGATATCCTTTATGCCGAATAAAAAAACAAACCCCTCTAAATGAACCATTTAGAGGGGTTTTGATACAGTTTGTGTCTGTTTTTGTCGGGATGGCAGGATTCGAACCTACGACCTCCTGCTCCCAAAGCAGGCGCGATACCGGGCTACGCTACATCCCGAACTTGGTATCGATCTTTTTTATCCTGTTTTAAAAGTGGATCAACTTTTTGTCGGGATGGCAGGATTCGAACCTACGACCTCCTGCTCCCAAAGCAGGCGCGATACCGGGCTACGCTACATCCCGAACTTGGTATCTTCTTTTTTTACTTCCCTTTTTCGAAGGGATTGCAAAGTAACGGTTTTAAATTGACAATTCCATTTTTATTTGCATTTTTTTATTCTTTGCGGAGAGGGCGGGATTCGAACCCGCGGTACCGTTACCAGTACGACAGTTTAGCAAACTGTTCCTTTCGGCCACTCAGGCACCTCTCCTTCAAACCTCTGTTTTCTGCCCTACCGGCGTTGTTTTGAGGTCTGCAAATATAGTAAAACAAGTTATCCAACAAAAAAAAATTATAAAATTTGTTGATAATCTATACGTACATGATAGATGCTCATCAGCATCGTCTTGAATATCAATTTGATAGTCTCAATATCTTTTAACGTTAAATCGCAATCATCTAACTGATTTTGCTCCAATTTGTAGTTAATGATGCGTTCAACGATGTCATTTATGTTCTGCGCATCGGGATTTTTCAGACTTCTTGAGGCAGCTTCGACCGAATCGGCTAACATTAACACACCCGTTTCTTTGCTAAAAGGTATTGGTCCGGGGTAGCGAAATATGTTTTCATCGACAAATTTTTCAGGAGTATTTTTCAAAAACGATTGATAAAAATAATCTACCCGGGTATTTCCATGATGTGTTCTGATAAAATCGATAATGGCTTCAGGAATCTGGTTCTTTCTTAAAATCTCAATTCCTTTATGCACATGCTGAATAATAATCTGTGCACTTTGCTCATAAGGTAATTTATCATGTGGACTCACAGCCGTATTCTGGTTTTCAATAAAATATTGTGGATTGTCTACCTTACCGATATCATGATACAAAGCCCCTGCCCTTACCAGCACAGAATTACCGCCAATTTTAAATATCGCAGCTTCAGCAAGGTTGGCCACCTGTAAAGAGTGCTGAAAGGTTCCTGGTGCTTTAAAAGCAAGCTCTCTTAACAGTTTATTATTGGTATTGGTCAACTCAATCAAGGCCACATCCGAAGTGATACCGAAAATACGTTCAAACAAATAAATCAACGGATAAGCCAAAAGCGATAAAAGCACGCTAAAAACAAAAGGAATAAAATTCAACCATTCGATTTCGCGGAAAGATCCCTCGCGAAGTAAGGCAATGCCTACAAAAGAAACAAAATAAGCCAGCAGAATAAATAAGGCCGAAACCAGGAATCTTTCGCGTTTGACAAAGTTTTTTATACTGAATATGGCAACCATACCCGCAGTAACCTGATAAAATACAAATTCGAAACTATTGGCCACAAAGAAACCGGCAATTAAAATCACCAGCATATGGAGGTAAAGTGCTAAACGCGTATCAAACAATATCCTGATGATAATAGGAACCACACAGAACGGGATGTAGTACAAACTTGGGATTTCCATCTTAATAGCCCAGGTTAAAGCAAGCAGCATCCCTGTAGTTACAATGAGGATTAACGAAAGTTGACGATTATCGGCAAAAATATCCTTCCGGAAAAGAAAAAGGAACGACATTAAAATAGCCACAATAAAACCAACCAATATCACCTGCCCCAGGTAAACCAATGCCCTGCTACCAATGGTTTTGGTTTGTGCATCGTAAGTAGCTTTGTAAGATTCCAGTTTCTGATAAATTTCTTCATCAATCACATCATTCTTTGCCACAATAAGTTCTCCTTTTTGCACCATCCCTTTCGTAGTAGAGATATTGTTAACCGTATTATCTTGTATGGTTTGCGTCAACCGCTCATCAAATATGATATTGGGAGTGATATGATCAATTGCGAGGTTCGCCACCAGATCGCCCATTACCTGGTTAGGGGCCTTAAAATTATCTTTAAAAAACATCAGGGCCGATTCTGCGGTAAAAACATCCTGTGTATTTTTCTCCTGTGCCACATTATTTTCAAGCAAAGAAAAGTCGTAGTTTTTACCACCGGCCTGGTGTTTAACATTTAAGCCAATAATTCCTCTCTGGTAAATACGCTGCAGCAATTTATAGGCAGCACTTTTATATATATCCTTGTCTTTTTCGTTAAGCTGTTTTGATTTCCATTTCACATCAAATTCATTGGCAAACTCTTCCAATGCATTTGCAGTAATGCCACTATCAAACTGGTAAACGGGCAAAATATCTTTTAACGCATTTTTTTTATCTGCACTCACCTGTGGATTAGTTTTTAGAATAGCAAAACTGAAAGGCGAAATAAGATCCTTGTTTTTCCATACCGCATTTTTTTCGAACTCATATCTAAACCGGGGCTGTTTGGGCAGGAATAGCGTAATAATGAAAACGGTAAATATCATCATCACATATTTTAGGTTTGATGAATATTTCCGGTAAAGGATCTTGTGCGAATTTCTCTTGATTTTAGCCAAAACGATGTAATTATTGTATTGTCAAAAATAGCATTTTTATCTAATATACATTTTACGGGTTTTGTTTGCAATTACCAGATTTTATATTTTACTTTATGATATCAAATTAATATCAATTATGTATCAAGAAAAAATTATCAATCCGCCATCGGGCTATCTAACATTCGCAATAAGCATATTGTTGCTAGGCGCTTCCATTTTCTGCTTTGTTTCAGAAATTTTTCTCTGGGGAGGAATTTTATTAGCCATAGATATTTTTTTACTATTTCCGGGCTTTTTAATCATTAACCCCAACCAATCGATGGTACTTACGCTGTTCGGAAAATATATCGGTACGGTAAAAGCCGACGGTTTTTTCTGGGTAAATCCCTTAACCACAAAAAGACGTTTATCGTTAAAAGCCAACAATTTAAACGGCCAGCAGTTAAAGGTTAACGATAAACTGGGTAACCCCATCGAAATTGCCGCTGTGGTAGTTTGGAAAGTAAACGAAACTGCCAAAGCCGTTTTCTCTGTAGAAAACTACATGCAATATGTAAACATCCAGAGTGAAGCTGCTGTAAGGCATTTGGCCAACATTTTCCCTTACGACCATGCTGAAGGGGAAGAAACCAGTATTACCTTAAAAGATGGCGCTGAAAAAGTAAGTGAGCTTTTAGAAAACGAACTGAACGAACGTTTATCGCGCGCAGGCATCGAAGTTTTAGAGGCCAGGATTTCGCATCTGGCTTATGCGCCAGAAATTGCCAGCGCCATGTTACAGCGCCAACAGGCCACAGCAGTAATTGCAGCCCGTAAACTAATTGTTGAAGGCGCCGTAGGTATGGTAGAAATGGCATTAGAGAAATTATCTCAAAAAGGCATTGTTGAACTGGATGAAGAGCGTAAGGCAGCCATGGTAAGTAATTTATTAGTAGTTTTATGTGGAGATCGCCATGTACAACCTGTAGTAAACACCGGAACCTTATATAATTAAGCTAATGGAATTTGAAGAAAAACATGGATTGAAGATCTGGTGGCTCTATCTGGTTACAGCAGCCACTATATTTCCAACAGCGGCCCTACTTATTTTTCAGAATAACGGCTTAAGTTTCGCTGAACTCAAAGAAATATACTTCGCTCCGGTTTTAGCGCTTCTATCTCCATTTTTAATCATTTTTTTAATGCAACAGAATAAGCTCACCCTAAAGATAACAGCAGAAGAGGTTTCTTTCCGGTATCCCCCCTTTCACTTTACATCAAGTCATTTCAGTTGGGAGCGTATTGAAAAAGCTTACATCAGAAAGTACGATGCATTTTCTGAATATGGTGGCTATGGCGTAAAAAACCGGCTCTGGTTTAAATTTAAAGATGAGGCTTATTTATTAAACGATAAAAACAGAGGATTGCAACTGGAATTTAAAAACGGCAAGAAGCTCTTATTCAGTTCTAATGAAATAGAGGATCTGGAGATGTTTTTGATTAATTTAAAAACGAGATATAATATACAAGCAATACAATAAGAATGGCGGAGAAAGATAAAAAAGCTTTTGTATTAAGAATTAGTCCTGCTTTATTAAAAGAAGTAGAAACCTGGGCTGCCGATGAATTTAGAAGTACGAACGGGCAGATTGAATTTTTACTTACTCAGGCATTAAAATCAAGAAAGAAAGGCAAGGCGAAGGAAGAATAACTATAAATTGTTAACTGAATTGGGCGTTACCAAAGCTACGCAAGGGTCGCGCTTTTTCAGGGTTGCGCTTCGCTCCGGTACCGATAAAAGATCTGTACTGAACCCTTACAATCCCTAACGCTAACCACCCCGCCCTGCGGCCACCGCTCCTTACAACAAGGAGGGGAATAATCAGCACTAGAAAAGCAACCTAGCCAAAGAACTACCAGCCCAGGTAATTTATTAAACCTAATGGCAGCGACAGCCCCGAAGCATGAGGGCTACAGCGAACAGGACTAAACCAACCCCAAGCACTACTACAGTACCTTTCCAAAATCTATTAAAAACTTATTACTTTCAAATGCGCTAAAATCATTTCCTATACGCTATTTTTAAACCTAATAGGTTTTGGAAACCTCCGTTTTTTTATTTCTGCACCAGGCACCAGCACAAGTATTTAAACCTGATGGCAGCGACAGCCCCGAAGCATGAGGGCTACAGCGAGCAGGACTAAACCAACCACAAGAAACACTACAGCACCTTTCCAAAACCTATTAAAAACTTATTATTTCTAATGCGCTAAAATCATTTCTTAAACGTTATTTTTAAACCTAATAGGTTTTGGAAACCTGCAAGGTTTGACTAACTTAGCGGCCTAACCAAAAATTCATAAAAATTAGTTTACATGAAAGAAGTTGTAATTGTATCAGCTGTGAGAACACCTATAGGCAGTTTTGGAGGCTCATTAGCTCAATTTTCTGCTACTCAACTCGGTGGTTTTGCCATTAAAGCAGCTATTGAAAAAGCTGGACTAAAACCAGAACATATCCAGGAAGTATATATGGGCAATGTTTTATCAGCTAACGTTGGACAAGCACCTGCTACACAGGCTGCAAAATTTGCCGGATTGCCAGATTTACCTGCCACAACCATCAATAAAGTATGTGCTTCGGGCACAAAGGCAATCATGCTTGCAGCACAGAGTATTGCAAATGGCAATAATGAAATTATTGTTGCCGGCGGCATGGAAAGCATGAGTAATGTTCCCTATTACCTGGATAAGGCAAGAAACGGTTATCGCCTGGGCCACGGACAGATTACAGACGGTTTAGTAAAAGATGGCCTTTGGGATGTTTACAACGATTACCACATGGGGTCTGCTGCCGAACTTTGCGCTACCGAATGCCACATCAGTCGCGAGGAACAGGATGATTTCGCCATCGAATCGTACAAAAGAGCACAAGCTGCACAAACTTCAGGCAAATTTGCCAATGAAATTGTAGCCATAGAGGTTAAAGACCGTAAGGGAGAGATCACTTTGGTTGATACTGATGATGAGCCTACGGCCGTTAAGTTTGATAAAATATCTTCGTTAAAACCTGTTTTCAAAAAAGATGGAACCGTAACAGCTGCAAATGCATCAACTTTAAATGATGGTGCAGCAGCATTAGTTTTAATGAGCGCCGATAAAGCAAAAGAGTTCGGCATAAAACCTTTAGCCAGAATTTTGGGCTATGCTGATGCGCAACAAGCACCCGAATGGTTTACAACTGCACCATCAAAAGCAATTCCATTAGCTTTACATAATGCCAATGTAAATATAAAGAATGTAGATTTTTTTGAGATCAACGAAGCTTTTTCTGTAGTTTCTATAGCTAATAATCAACTTTTAAAATTAAACGAGAGTCTGGTTAACGTTAATGGTGGTGCCGTTTCCTTAGGTCACCCACTTGGCGCATCGGGTGCCCGGATTGTAGTTACCTTACTTTCGGTTTTGGCACAAAATGACGGAAAAATCGGTGTAGCCGGAATCTGTAATGGTGGTGGTGGTGCAAGTGCCCTCGTTATCGAGAAATTATAATCTTTAGTTGTGCGCATTTGATCGTATGAAAGTTATCAGATTTTATATCCTTTTAATCATTGGAATGCTCAGCTTTAATCTAAAAGCACAGCAATTACCAAATACTTTAAATGTTTTCCAGGATACACTGATTAAAATATCGGCAAGAGTTGTTGCTACGCAAAACGATGCTCAAAAATTAGAAATAAACGGCAGTTTTGTAAAAACACTGGTTGAGGCTTTAAAAGTCTCCAACTCTTTTTCTTACCCTTTCGATTCGCTTAAAAATGTATCTGTAATTAAATCACCTGATCAGGCCTTTAGGATTTTGAGCTGGTACGTACTGCTCGAAAACGGTACATACCACTATTATGGTGCCGTCCAGATGAATACCAAAAGCGGCCCGTTAAAACTTTACCCTTTAATCGATCAGACAGATAATATCAGCGACCCAAATGGTATTACAAATAATCAGAAATGGTTCGGTGCCAGGTATTACGAAATTGTTCCGGTTAATAGTGGAAGCAGATTGCCTTATTATATACTTTTAGGCTGGAAGGGTAATACACAAGTAACCACTAAAAAGGTAATCGATATTCTTTCTTTCGATAAGGATAACCTCACATTTGGTGCGCCTGTTTTTGACGGCAAAGAACTAAAAGGGAGAAACAGGATCATATTCGAATATGCCAAATCGAATGCAATGACATTAAAAACGGATCTGAAAGCAGGCATGATTGTATTTGACCATCTTGCTTCGTTTGATCCTGAAATAAAGGAAAAATTTGAATATTATGGATCAGACGGCACTTTTGATGGCTTTAAAATTATCGGTGGAAGGCTGAAATTGCAAGAAGACATTATGCTTAACAATGATCCAAATTCGAGTGATGAGTTTTATGCAGACCCAAAGAAAAATGTTAAACCCATCAGGAAGTTTTAATTCTTAACAAACCATTTACCTTACTCCTTACTTAAAAATTTGTGAGTTTGGCAATCGCTCACTATATTGCGCCCTGCTAACTAGCTTAAACAACACACAAATTCTGAATTCATAAACTAAAACCAACAAATGTTTTATGCAAACATCTAATGAAACCATTAGTATTGACCATGATAAGGAACTAGACCTCCACTTAACCAGTCAAGGGGTTTCTCCTGAAAAATTATTTAGCCACCCGGTTGGCCTTTTTGTACTCTTTTTTACTGAAATGTGGGAGAGATTTAGTTATTACGGAATGCGGGCCATTTTGGTTTTGTTCCTGATTAGCGATCTGAGCAAAAACGGTTGGGGTTGGCCACGGCCGGAAGCCTTACAACTTTATGCTATTTATACCGGTTTAGTATATTTTACACCAATACTTGGTGGTTTAATTGCCGATAGATTTACAGGTTATAGAAAAGCGGTTATCATCGGTGCTTTTATTATGACCCTTGGTCACGCCGCAATGGCCCTTGAAGGGGTTAGCACCAACTTTTTCTATGTTGGTTTGCTTTTATTAATTATTGGTAACGGATTTTTTAAACCAAATATTTCTTCAATTGTAGGTAAACTTTACCCTCCTATTAGCGATAAAAAAGATAGTGCTTATGCCATATTTTACATGGGTATTAATTCTGGTGCATTTATCGGGATGTTAATGTGCGGTTATATCGGCGAAAAAGTAGGATGGCATTATGGCTTCGGCTTAGCCGGCGTATTTATGCTTTTCGGAATGCTACAGTTCTATTTCGGACAAAAAATATTTGGTGTAATCGGTTCGGCAGTTGATAAAACTGAAGCAGTAGAAAAAGCAGATCCGACGGTAGAAGAAATTCCTAAAAAAGTTAGAAGTCAACGCTTATGGGTAATCGCCATTTTGTCTATTTTTACCATTTTCTTCTGGATGGTATTCGAACAGGCAGGCGGATCGATGACGATTTTTGCTAAAGATTATACCTTAAGAAACTTAACAGGAGGAGCAGCTACAACTTTTAAATGGGTCGATGCCATCCTGACGATATTTCCGTTAGTGGCTGTAACTTTTGTACTGTTTTCATTAGCAGGCAAAATTTTCAAGAAGTATCCGGCAACAATTTTATTTACGTTATTGAGTTTTGCCATTATCTGGATATTGGCCATCTGGAAAGTAAGCAGAGAAATGGGCTCGGTAAGCACCGAAGTTCCGGCTTCCTGGTTTAGTGTATTAAACTCATTCTTTATCGTATCGCTGGCACCTATTGTTTCTAAAATATGGGAAACCAAATTTAACCCAAGTGGGCCTGTAAAATTTGGCTTCGGTTTAATTTTTGTAGGTATTGGTTTCGCAGGCTTAGCTTATGGCGGTTCATCTATTCCACAAGGGGCCACTTCGGCAGAAGTAAGTTTATTCTGGTTAATTTTTGCCTATTTCTTTCATACTGTTGGCGAATTATGTATCTCTCCTGTTGGACTATCCTATGTAAGTAAGCTTGCACCTTCGAACCTTGTGGGTTTAATGTTTGGTGTATTTTTTACCTGTACTGCCATCGGTAACTACCTGGCCGGAGCTACAGGATCATTAATTGACAAAATAAGCACCGCTTATTCAATTTCCACTTTCTTCCTAATATTCACCATAATACCAATTGTAGCAGGTTTAATTATGTTTGCCATAAGCCCTATTCTACGCAAATGGATGCATGGTGTTCACTAATAAAAAAATACTTTTACCAAAAAGCCCGATCTACATCGGGCTTTTAATTTTTAAACCTATTTAATGGAAAAAACAGTTTCAATAGAAGAGATTCAGAATTTTGAAGGAAAATACCCTAAACAACTCTGGCATTTATCGTTGGTAGAAATGTGGGAGCGTTTCTGTTTTTACGGAATGCGTGGGGTATTGGCTTTCTTCATGGTAGAACAACTGGGCTTAAGTGACCAAAAATCGAATCTGCAGTATGGTGCTATACAAGCCTTTGTTTATGCGTTCACTTTTATAGGTGGTATTTTTGCCGATAAGATTTTAGGATTCAGAAAATCTCTTTTTTGGGGCGGAACCTTAATGATTATTGGAAACTTAATCCTGGCTTTCTCTCCACACGATTTATTTTATGTAGGCATTACCCTATCTATTATTGGAACTGGTTTCTTTAAACCCAATGTTTCATCAATGGTTGGTGAATTATACCATGAGACAGACAACCGCAGAGATGCAGGATATGGACTTTTTTACGCGGGTATTAATGTAGGTGGGTTACTGGGCGGTGCCATGTGTATTTACCTTGGTAAATATTACAACTGGCATTTGTGTTTTTTATCTGCCGCACTTGTCATGATGTTTGGTTTGGGTACATTTATTTTCACCAAAAAACACTTAGGTCCTATCGGGAGTTCACCATTGTTGCACCTTAAAAAATCAAAACAGCAGCTATGGGAAATAGCCGTTTATGTGGGTTCGATACTCTGCATCCCATTAATTTATATCATGGTGAAAAACACGGCCTTTACTGATTATTTCATGTATACGATAGGCATTATTGCCCTGGTATATTTCTTATACGAAACCTTTAAAATAAAAGATAAAAAAGCACAATATAAACTATTGGCAGCATTCGTTTTTATCTTCTGTTACTTCATTTTTATGGCCATATCTGAGCAGAGCGGCGGTTCGCTATCTTTATTTGCTAAAGATAATCTCGATCATAAAATTCTCTTTTTCAATATCGACCCCAATGTGGTGAACAATAGTGTTAACTCGTTTTTTGTTATTGTTTTTAGCCCAATTGTAGGTATTTTATGGCTAGGCCTTTACAAGCGTAAAATTGAACCCAATACCGTAGTAAAATTTGGAATTGGTTTCCTTTTATTGGCTTTAAGTTTTTACGTATTTTACGCCACCAGGTTCTTTGCTAATACACAGGGCATTAGCTCGTTAAATGTATTTACATTAGCCTATTTATTATTAACGCTGGGCGAACTTTGCTTGGGCCCGATAGGCATGTCGATCATTACAAAACTATCGCCAAAGAAAATGTTCGGCATGATGATGGGGCTTTGGTTTTTATCAAGTGCTTTTGGGCAATTGGCTGCCGGAAAACTAGGTGCAGAAATGTCGAGTATCGATAATGCTTCCTTACAAACCAAATTGATGGCTTATACCGAAGGTTATAAAGCATTGGCGTTATATTCTTTAATTGCGGGTTTGGCGCTGATTATTTTCTCGCAACTGGTTAAAAAATTAATGCAGGAGGTGAGATAAGAAAGTGATCGTCATTTCGACCGTAGTGAAGAAATTTATGAAACGATTATTTATTGATATACTTTAAGATTTGGAAATGAAAGGACTTGGTTCTTGGAGGCCTGCTGTCCCGCTCTTTGTTCCAAGTCCTCGCCCTCATGCTTCGGGTCTGCGGGCTTTACACGCCGATCGGGTTTAGGAACAGTGGCTTTGTACCTTGAAAGTTAATCTGTGCTTATCTGCGAAATCAGCGGGAAATATTGGGGTAAAGTCTTCGACTACGATCAGACTGACCGTGCTTTAAAATAATAAAAACTATTAATAAAATAAGTTCGGGAAGACGAATAGTGGGTTATTGATGAAAATTAATAAAGGTTTCATATTAAATATTTACTTTCGCAGTTTAAAAGCAATTGTATCGTTTAATATAAACACAGGAAGCTTACATTATTAAAAACCACAACAAACAAACGTGTCAGATAGTTTAGTCATCATTCCCACCTACAACGAAAAGGAAAACATCGAAAAAATCATTAGAAAGGTTTTTTCTTTAACACAGCCTTTCCATGTTTTAATTATTGATGATGGTTCTCCTGATGGAACTGCTGAAATTGTAAAATTGCTACAAAAAGAATACGAAGGGCATTTATTTATTGAAGAGCGTGCAGGTAAACAAGGCCTTGGTACAGCATATATTTATGGTTTTAACTGGGCATTACAACACGATTATGCCTACATATTTGAAATGGATGCCGATTTTTCCCACAACCCGGATGATCTGGCACGCTTACGCGAGGCCTGTGTAAATGGTGCAGATGTAGCCATTGGTTCGAGGTATGTTAAGGGTGTAAATGTAGTAAACTGGCCAATGGGTAGGGTTTTAATGTCATATTTTGCTTCAATGTACGTCCGTATGATTACTGGAATCAACATTCAGGATGCTACTGCAGGCTTTAAATGTTACCGCAAAATTGTACTGGAAACCATTCCATTAAATAAAATTAAGTTTGTTGGTTATGCCTTTCAGATAGAAATGAAATTCACCGCCATTAAATTTGGCTTTAAAGTAGTTGAAGTTCCCATCATCTTCACCGATCGTACCGAAGGAACATCAAAAATGAGCACCCGTATTTTCAGAGAAGCTTTTTTAGGTGTAATCCAGATGAAAGTTTGGAGTTGGTTTAGGAATTATAGTAGGGAGTCTTAAGTGTGGAGCGGGGAGCTCGGAGTGGAGAGCACTAGTGCATAGCTATTCTAATCGCTCAAGCGATATGATTAGAAATTGGGGATTTGATGCTACTGCAAGCCTGTTATTTTTTCAGAACTAAAAAACTCACAACTTATTTTCCAAAACCTTTCTGCTCTTTGTAAAACTCCAAACTAAAAACTCCAAACTCATAACTTACTCTCCCGCATCATTGCGCCAAAATCCTGTCCTTTATCCATCGCCTTAACAGTCATTACTATTCTTTTGGTACGCGTAGGTTCTGTTTTAGCCTGGTTAATCCAGTTGATATAATAGTTTTGGTGCGATTTAGGTTGCTTTAAAAAGTTTTGGATTAAATGCGCCTCTTCCGATAAGCAGATTTCAAGATCTTCGGGCATTTCGATTTTAAAATCCTTATCTTCTTCTAAATGCAACTCAACTCGCGCTCCGGCTTCTTTTTTTAATTTTTTACGGATTTCACCCTTTAAAGCAATAATAAAATCGCCCTCTCCCATTGGGATAACTGCCATACCGTTAATCTCCAACTGATCTATCTTTCCTTTTACCCTGAAACTCTTTTTACAATCGGGCTTAATTTCATTAGCCAAAGCTGCCGGAATAAACACATAACTCCAGCCGGTTTTTTCGCCCATGGTTTCGAAACGCTCTATTTCTGCTTTAAAATGGATCATGGTTTAAAGATAAAAATTATGTTTAAACAAGTAAACGATTAAATGGTTAGGCTATTTATGCACTCTTTAGAAACGAGTGCAAACTTTAATAGAATATCGTCTCTCAATCCGATAACTATTGGATGCGAGGAGGCACGACGAAGCAATCTTAAAACTATGGGTTAAAGCGAGTGCATTCTATTGAAGCAATGAAAGTTGTCCTTGTTTAGGAGGATTTCCCAAAAAATAAAATTCGTAAATGACCTCATATTGTCCTATCTCATCATTGAATTTACGAATTGCAATCTTTTCACATAAAAAGTTCAAGCTAACTTCTTCGAATAGATCTTGAGCTATTTCAATATCTTCAGGATGTAGTTTCCTCCCAATAGAAATATGGGCGGCAGCTCCATTCATTACTTTCTTATATCTCAAGCCCTGCCTAAATCTTTTAAAAAGATCATTCAAGTAAGGTTCAGACTTTTTGTTAGGTAAAACAACAACTGCTCCGTTTTTTTTCGAAGCAATCAAATGATCAAACATCACAAAGTTTGGTTTTTCAGCATAACAAAAGTCTTTAATATAAGATATGTAAAAATCAAATTCATACTTATTTGCTTCAAACAATGCAATCGTAGCATGTGCTTCTGAATCTCTACTATTATACCAGCCAACTTTAGACCAAAGTACATCTTTTAAAACTTTAACATCATTAATAGTTTCTCGCTGAGGGTAAACAACTATTGAATACCTGTCTTTTTTAAATTTTAAATCCATATCAATTTATTTTAATCAATTGCTACCGGGTTCATATGGATATCCAACTTAGCGAACTTTAATACCTCAATACTTTGGAAGCCGAAATCTTCTACCACTTTCCCTAAAATAAGGTAACAGCCTTTTCCTTTAAAAGGATATATCGGTGTGGTATTGGGGAAATGCGTCGTATCAAAAAAATCACCGTTTGCATCTAAGAAAGTCCCGAACCACATTTTGGTATTTTTAATGGTATGTACCGTTTTTTCGCATACATAATTGCCTACCATTCTTACCGTTTTACCCAAGTATTTATGCATATCGGCTGCCATGGCATCGCCACGGTAAGGGGTTTTCAGAAAATCGAACATTTTATAATTGAGTGGATAACCCAACAACTCTAACTCTGTATAAGCATTTTCTAAATCCGAATCGGCCAATGCAGGGAGCTGATAGGTTTTATAACTTAACTTAAAAAGTTCGGCATGGTTCACTTTTTTCTGCTTAAAACCAAGGTAGTTGTGCACATCCCAAAGTAAGGTTTTACGATCTTTTCCGGTAAACCGCAATGCACCAAGCCGGATTAAAATAATCGCCTGTTCTAATGAGATACAGGTCCGTTTTACAAAATCTTCGAGATTGATATACAAACCATTTGCAGTACGTTCCCGTGGAATAATTTTAATGATTTTTTCTTCCAATCCCTGAATGCCGATCAATCCCAGGTAGGCATCCTCGCCTGTTATGGTTACCATCTCACCGCTTTGGTTAACACAGGGCAGATGCACCTTCGCTCCTGTTTTTTGCAATTCGTGCACATATACCCATCTGCTATAAAAACCACCATAATTATTTAGCACCGCTACCATAAACTCCATAGGGTAATAGGTTTTGAGATACAAACTCTGATAGCTTTCTACCGCAAAAGAGGCTGAATGGGCTTTCGAAAAACTGTAACCGGCAAAAGAAGAAATCTGTCGCCAAACTTCATTAACCAATTGTTCTGAATGGCCCTGGTACCGGGCCGAAAGCTTAAATTTGTTTACCAGTTCATCAAAAGCCAGTTTAGAGCGGTATTTACCGCTCATAGCTTTACGGAGGATATCGGCATCTGCCAGATCTAAGCCCGCAAAATAATGGCAAACTTTAATCACATCTTCTTGATAAACCATTACGCCATAAGTTTCGCTAAGCCGCTCTTTCATCACCTCACAGAGGTACACCACCTTATCGGGCGCATGGTAACGCTCGATATACGATTTCATCATGCCAGAACTGGCCACCCCGGGACGGATGATCGAACTGGCAGCCACCAGGGTAAGATAGTTATCACATTTCAGTTTTTTGAGTAATTGCCGCATGGCTGGCGATTCGATGTAAAAACACCCGATGGGCTGCCCTTCTTTAAGGATATCGTTCAGCTTTTGATCTTTTTTAAAAGCTGGAAAATTATGAATATCAATATCTCTTCCTTTATTCTTTTTGACCAGCTGCACGGCCTCTCGGATGTGGCCAATGCCCCGCTGACTTAAAATATCGAATTTTTCGTAACCAATGGCTTCAGCTTCGTACATATCCCATTGCACTGTTGGAAAACCTTTTGGCGGCATATCCAATGCGGTATAATAAGTAACCGGCTCTTCAGAAATCAAAATTCCTCCTGCATGGATAGAACGTTGATTGGGCATACTTTTCATGTAGCGATGCACAGCCAAAAGCTTCTGGTAAGTGGCATTAAGTAAATTTTCGCGCTCTTTTGTGGGGTCGGTAAAACTATCTATTTCGCCTTTTGGCAAACCCAAAACCTTACCAATCTCCCTGATAATTGCCCGGTCTTTAAAGGTGCTCATGGTACCTAAAAAAGCAACATGCCATTCGGGATAGCGCTTAAAAATATACTTTTGTATGGTTTCTCTTTCATCCCACGAAAAATCAATATCAAAATCAGGTGGACTAGTACGTTTTTCGTGTAGAAAACGTTCGAAATACAGATCGAGATCAATCGGATCTACATCAGTAATGCGCAAGCAATAGGCCACAATACTATTGGCGCCCGAACCACGGCCAACATGGTAAAAACCACATTTATTCATGGCATACCTAACAATATCGAATGTGATGAGGAAATAGGCACAGAAGTTTTTAAGTTCGATAATGCGGAGTTCTTTTTCTAACCTTTTAAGGGCTTCTTCATTGTTTTCGCCATAGCGATAGTTAAGTCCTAATATGGCTAACCTGCGGAGCATTTTTTTGTCGCCTTCCACACCTGTTTTGGTATAATGAAACTTGTTTTTTGAGCTGGGTATTGCGCTATCTTCAAAATAGGCACTTAAATCGCAACTGTTTATGAGCTTTTGGGTATTTTGAACAATAAAAGGGTACTGTTCAAACTGCCGGGTAAGTTCGGCTTCAGGAATCAAAAATTCATCGGGATCGCATTTTTGTTCCTCAGATACCTTACTTAAAAGGGTATTAAGTTCTATGGCCCTTAAATATTCATGCAACCGATAAGTAATTTTGTCGCCTACAGTAATGGGATGCCAAACCAGCAGTTTTTCTTTTTGGGCCAAAAGCGGATGTTTGTACAAAAGATTCAGCTGTTTTCCACGGATACCTACATATTCGTTTGCTTTTAACGTTTGATTAAAAGTTTTATGAAACGGATAAATGATATAGACATTTTCCATTTGGGGTGGAACCTGTGGCAATAGAAGATTGTAGATGTTGTGGTGACTTAAAAATTCATTTAGTTCACGCATGCCTTCCCTGTTTTTGGCAATACCTACGTATAACAACTTGTTATCAGTTCTAAATTCGATTCCGGCCACAGGCTTAATCTGATAAGGAATATTGCCCCTGTGTATGTCGTCGGCTTCTTTAGCAACACCTTGTTTGTAACACTCACGAACAAACTCTACCGCCCCGGTTGAGTTGTTGATATCGGTAAGCACCATTTGGTGAATCCCTAAATGCCGTGCAGTAGCAATCAGTTGATCAATGCTCTGCGTACCATATTTCAGGCTGTAAGAAGAATGAACATTCAAAAACATAACTACTCATAAGATTTGGTACCGGTTATTCCCTTTTCGCGCATAAAACTTCTTATTTTCGAACGTTTTCTTACCTCCGCCTCTTCTTCTCTTTGATTTTCGATTACAATTTTCTTTTTACGGGGATTATATTTGATTATTTTTCCTTTTTCATCGCGGGGTGGCTGGGTAACAATACAAGCTTTTACCACCGCTTCAGCACCATAGCTGTTACGCACCTTATCCATGGCCTGGCAAAGACTATATTCTTCTTCGGCGATATTATATAAACCAATCTGTTCGTACCCACTCACCAGGTGTGAAAGTTTTACACCCACCAAGCGCAGCAGCATCCGTTTTGAATATACCTTTTCGAACAGGCTATGTGCTTTGCTGATCAGAAATGAATCGAGCGAAGTATAAGGAATCCGCTCCTGCTGGGTAACAGTTTCGAAATTGGTGTAACGCACAGTTACAGTAATACAGGCGGTTAGTTTTTGCTGATTACGCAACTGAAAGGTTAGTCCGCTAACCATTCCGGTTATAATAGCCTTTAATTTAGGCATATCCATGGTATCACTTTCGAAAGTGGCCTGTGTACCGATTGATTTTCTTTCGCGGTAAGGTACCACGGGCGAAAGATCGATCCCGTTTGCTTTTTGCCACAAACTTAAACCATGCTGCCCTAAAATTTTAAACATGAGCTGTTGCGGAATCTGCGTAAGCGTAAGGATTTCACGAACCCCCATTTCGCTTAATTTTTTATAGGTAGCATGACCAATACCCGGAATTTTATGAATAGCCAAGGGATCGAGAAAGGGCCGCAATTCCGGAAAAGTAACCTGCCGTTCGCCTCCGGGTTTAGATTCGTTCGTGGCTATTTTGGCTACGGTTTTATTGATCGACAAGCCGAAGGAAATGGGCAACTTCATCTCTTTCATGATCTTTTGCCTGAGTTCTGACGCGAATTTCATACAGCCAAAAAAACGGTCCATACCGGTCATATCGATATAATGTTCGTCAATACTGGCTTTCTCGAAAAGGGGAACTTTATCGGCGATGATTTCGGTAATCTCGTGCGATGCCCTGGAATATTCTTCCATGTCGCCCTTTAAAAATATAGCCTGCGGACAGAGCAGTTTTGCGGTACGGCCGGGCATGGCGGAGTGAATGCCATATTTACGGGCTTCGTAACTGCAGGAGGCCACCACGCCCCGATCTCCTCCGCCACCGATGATCACGGGTTTGCCAGTTAACTTGGGATTTTTTCTAATTTCTACCGACACAAAAAATGCATCCTGATCCATATGAATAATCTGCCTTTCTTTATCCATTCTCGTATTATAAGGGGTGTGAATGAATTCAAAAATACTAATATTTTTAGCTAAAACAAGACATAAAAATATTAATTCCCAAAACAACTAACAATTTTAGTTTTTTTTGTCATTTGCATTATGCTTATGTAGGAAAATAGGTTCAGACTGAAAAACGATTGATGTCTGTGGGGAAAATCAACGCAGTGGTGCGTGTACATACGAATTATGGAAATAGGTTCGTTTAACCATATAAGGTATTTAAGGACATTAAGTAGAGCCGTCATTCCGTGCAGGCATGTGGACACAATTAACTATAACATTCTTCTGCTGCTATGCCCTCGGGGTATGGTACTTTGGAGCGCCGAAGCAGCCAAAGCGCTTTGTCATCCGATAGCTTCGGATCCGACAAGGGGCCTTTTACGCGAACTACACACATCAAAAAAACAACGGCAATTTGTTTTGTTCGTTAGAACGGGGTGAAAGGTTTTGCAAGCATGAAACACAAAACTACTGCGGTTGAGGTTTGGGAGTGCCATTTGTACTGTTCTGCTACTGTTTTTTGATTTGTCGGGGCCTTGGGATTGACTGTGTCCTTAGCTAAAGAATGGTTTGTTTTTAAAGGAAGCTTGCATAGTCCCCCTTAAAAGATGTGTCCATAGGATAGGTGCAAGCGGGAATCTAAATGAGAAAATGGAAGCTTAGCATCAGGGTACTCAATGAAATGGATCGCAGTATTGCATGCAAATACGAATCACGGAATTAAGCTACAAATCATGGAGCGTAAGATTTGCTGTGCATCCACCAGAACTGTAGCTTTAGCTCGGAGAATTAAATAAAACTTTGTCTGTTTTAAAATGTTGAACTAGTAATAAACATTTATCTATGAAAACTAAAGACAATAAAAGCACAACTAAAAAAAACCATAAAAGTGAAGGAAGCTCAAAAGAAAAAGCCTCCTTCGATCAAAACGGAAAGGGTTCTTCGGATAAATTTGGTCAAGCAGGCTCTACACCTAATGAATCAGGAGCGAGTGGGCCTGGTACTGTAGATAAAAAAGCTTAGAAAGATAAAAGAGTATATACTCTTTTATCTTTCATAAATACTCATCTTTTCAGCTAGTTCTATAATGCTTTTTATTTTCAGTTTTTGAAAAAGTCTCAATTTATACGTACTTACTGTCCCCATTTGAAGCTTTAACTGATTAGAAATTTCCAATACACCAATACCTTTTGTTAAAAGTTCCGCTACTTCAAGCTCTCTTCCCGAAAGTTTAGTGAAAGGATTATCTGCATCGTTACCTAATATGCTATTGAACATATTCTCTTTAACATTTCTGCTCGAATAACGGCTGCCTGCTAAAATTGTAGTAATTGCAGTCACAATTTCCGATTCTTCAGCATTTTTGGTCAGGTAACCAGAAGCACCCGATTTTAAATAAGGAACAGCATAAATATTCTCATTTAAAGAAGAAAATACAAGAATCTTAGCATTAGGCTGAACCAATTTAATTTGATCGATTACCTTAAGGTTATTACCTCCAGGCAAGTTTACATCAATGATGATTAAACTCGGTGATTTTTCTACTTCTACAAGCGCCTGTTCTAGAGTAGATGCATGGATGATTTCGACACCAGGCCAAAAGTCTGATATTAAACCTTTTAACCCACGGCGGATGATTTCGTGATCATCAGCGATGAGCACAGTAAAAGTACTTACGGCATTTTTTGTTTTCATTATATTAAGGATATTCTGCAAGTTAGTAAAAAGTTATTTTTTTACGCAATTGTAGTTAATTTTTCGCTTAAATATGTAAATATTATTATACACAATTCAATAATTTTGTTAAAAACCTAAGGATGCTAATATGATGTTTGGCTTAACGAGAGAATATTGGCAAAGAAATCTCATGTGTCAAACCGCTATAACCTTGTAATGCGACAATTGGAAATCATAACCATAACCGCTAATGTTAATGATCAAAATGATATACAAACAGCTGTAGCAGTATTATAAGTTAATCCCAAAGCCACCCAAACTCTACAATCATTAATGGCATCTCCAATGCCCAATTAATTGTGAATCTGTTACCTGCTGTCAACGTATCAATATATCGACTGGAGTAACCCTGCTGAACTATATTTGGCAACGCAGGATTATTTAAGTACCAGTAGCCGCATTAGTAAACTACCTGAGCTTTTTTATAATGGATTTGTACTAACCTTTTACTGTTCGGCACAAAGTCATAATCCCTGTCAACAGTAAACCAGGTGATTGTCAGAAAAATTTTGGAGAAATAATTAGATCTTCGCCCGGATACGGCTGAGTGTTTCCAGTCTGATAGCCAGAAAGGAAGCAATGTGTTTTAAAGAAACGCGATTTATTAAATCAGGAAAAGAAACCAGGAATCGTTTGTATCTTTTTTCTGCAGAAGAAATTCTACAAAGATAGGCACGCTCCTCTGCAGAGCGGTAATATAACTCCATCATTTTTCTACCCACAATGTTGGCTTCAGCGAAGTTTTCAAACAGGTATTCTGATAATACATGCGGAATGGCAATTAAATCTACATCTTCCAATGCCTGCAAATACTCTTCCGAATCGCCTTCTACCCATAAATTACGTATTGTTCCTACCACCTCATTTTCTTTTGAAATCCAGGTGGTAATTTCCGTACTTCCATCTTTTATAAATCCCCTTACCACCCCTTTTACAATCAAAAACAAAAATTTATTTCGGTCAACTGGCGATACCAGGTATTTATTCTTCTTATAACTAATCGGAAATGTATGCTGGTTAATGCGCCTTTCTATTTCATCATTTAGTGGATGAAACTTCTTAAAAACATCAATTACAGGCGAAAAATTATTATATTTATTCCACCTCTCCTCATCAGATAAGTTAACTGCGATCATAGAAATTACGGTTTGAATAGACGATCCTCTATTCTAGATAAGAGAATTATACGTAATAATAAGAACATTGATTTTAAAAAAGAAGTTTTTATCTATTTATAATTTAAAAATACACTAAAACTCCTTTTCAACGCCAAGACCAAATAAAGCAAAGTCATATTTAACCGGATCTAGAGGATCAAACTCCTTTAAATTAGCGGTTAGTTCTACAGCAGTTAACCAATCCGTTTGCTTCCGGTTAATGAGACCGAGCAAGCGCCCTACCCTGTCTACGTGCACATCGCATGGACAAATCAGATCTTTAGCCTTTAATGTATTCCAGATCCCAAAATCAACACCTTTATCATCAGCCCTTACCATCCACCTTAAAAACATGTTCAAGCGTTTGCAGGTTGATTTTTGTTGTGGTGAAGAAATGTGTTTCTTAGTACGGTACGGAAAGTCTTCCAATGAGAAAAAATAGACCCTGAAATGGTTCAATGCCTGCTCTATGGTAAAATGGAGATCAGAGATATAACAAACTTCTACACTTCGCTCTGTAGAAGAAATTTCCAGGTATTCTGTGCCATAAATATCCTGTTGAGGAATAAAGGCCTGCTCCAGGCTATCAAAATTTTGATAATGTTGCTTAAAAAACGAAATAAAATAGAGCAGATCTGTATCGTTAAATGTGCGGTGTTTAAAATTTAGCAAACACTTCAAATCATCATCACTGTGGTGAAGCACAAAATCGTGGGGTGCATTATCCATCCGGTTAAGCAACTCCCTACACTTATTAATAATGGTTTTCCGCTGTCCCCAGGCTAAAACCGCAGCAAAAAAGCCCGAAATTTCAATATCCTGCTTTTTATCGAAAAGATGCGGAATACAAACGGGGTCGTTTGCTATAAAATTAGGCTGATTATACTGTTCAACTTTGCCATCAAGAAAATTCTTCAGCTCCAGAAATTGCATACAAATAATTATTAAAACGAAAATAGCAGCACAACAGCGACCACCTAAACCGGGGATTGAAACGGCATCGTTTTTGGTTTGGAGATTTTAATGAAACGGTGCTTTAACAAAAAAGATTTAGTGTAAAGCCGGACAAGTATTAAGTTTAGAATAGAACTGGCTTTACAAAAAAATAAAAATCGGGCAAATGCTAATCATAATGCCCGATTGAATTTTTATGCCAATGCTCTTTCCAGATCTTCCAAAAGATCGTCTATATCCTCTACCCCAACACTTAAACGAAGTAAGTTATCGGTAACGCCAACCTTTTCTCTTTCTTCTTTCGGAATAGAGCCATGCGTCATCGTAGCCGGGTGATTGATCAGTGATTCTACCCCACCTAGAGATTCAGCAAGAGTAAATACTTTAAAATTAGAGGAGATCCTGAATGTTTCTTCCAGATCAGCCCCTTTCAAGGTAATCGAAATCATACCTCCAAAGCCACGCATCTGTTTTTTAGCTACATCATGGTTAGGATGATCTTCAAAACCTGGCCAATAGATTTTATCAACTTTTGGGTGTGTTTTTAAATAGTGCGCAATACGCTCCCCGTTTTCGCAATGTGCTTTCATTCGAAGATGGAGTGTTTTAATTCCTCTTAAAACCAAGAAAGCATCTTGCGGACCTGGTGTTGCACCACAAGCATTGTAAATAAACCAAAGGTCTTTATACAATTGCTCATTATTAGTTACCAAAGCACCCATCACCACATCAGAGTGACCGCCAATATATTTGGTTACCGAGTGCATCACAATATCAGCGCCTAAATCGATCGGGTTTTGCAGATATGGCGACGCAAATGTATTATCAACCGTAAGGATTAAATTTTTCTCTTTGGTGATTTTTGCTACCCCTTCAATGTCGATAATCTGCATAGTTGGATTGGTTGGCGTTTCTATCCATACCAGCTTCGTTTTATCGTTAATGTAAGGCAGCACATTCTCTGGTTTAGAAAGATCCAGAAAATGAAATTTGATTCCGTATTTGATATATATTTTAGTAAAAATACGGTAAGAACCACCATAAAGATCATTCCCGGTAATTACTTCATCACCTGGCTGCAATAATTTCAATACAGCATCTGTAGCCCCCATCCCACTCGAAAAGGCTAAACCATATTTAGCATTTTCCAAAGCAGCTAAACAATCTTCCAAAGCTTTACGCGTTGGATTGGTACCTCTCGAATACTCGTACCCTTTGTTATCTCCCGGAGATTTTTGCCAATAGGTAGAGGTTTGATATATCGGTGTCATTACAGCACCTGTTGTTGGATCAGGCTCCTGGCCTGCATGTATGGCTTTAGTTGCGAATTTCATTTTTTTATGATTTAGGATGTGAGAAACTAGATTTCAGACATGAGATGTGAGATACATATCGTCTCAAACCCCATATCTAATCAATAGATTAAATCGTTAGTCAGAATTAAAACTTCTGACTAACAACTCTAAACTTATTTTTAAAACGTCTGTAAGGAGACTCACGGCTCCGAACTAACAACTCATAACTTAACTCTAATATGCTCTTGCGAACAACACTCTCTGAATAGATGGTTTGCCTGAATAAATACAAACTCCATCTTCCAGTTTATTATCTAAAGGGATACAACGGATGGTTGCTTTCGTCTCTTCTTTTATTTTTTGTTCCGTTTCTGGCGTTCCATCCCAATGTGCTGAAATAAAACCAGCTTTGGTATCTAGCAATTCCTGAAACTCTTCGTAACTATTAGCTTCCGTAATATGCTCATCACGATAAGCTAACGCCTTGTTGAACATACTTTGCTGAATATCTTCCAGTAATTTTGCAATGTATATATCCAGACCTTCCTGCGGTACCGTTTGTTTTACTTTGGTATCTCTGCGGGCAATTTCTACGGTTTTATTTTCAAGATCGCGCCCACCGATAGCAACACGGATTGGCACACCTTTTAACTCATAATCAGCAAATTTAAAGCCCGGGCGTTGTGTATCCCGGTCATCATATTTTACCGAAATTCCCATGCCTTTTAAACGCATGCTTAATTCGTTAACATATGCGGAAATTTTAGCCAGGTCCTCATCACCTTTATAAATCGGGACAATAACTACCTGAATTGGCGCCAGTTTTGGTGGAATAATCAATCCGGAATCATCACTGTGGGCCATAATTAATGCACCCATTAACCGTGTAGAAACACCCCATGAAGTAGCCCAAACATGATCTAATTTCCCATCTTTACCTGTAAACTTAACATCAAAAGCTTTTGCAAAATTCTGACCTAAAAAGTGAGATGTTCCTGCTTGTAAAGCTTTACCATCCTGCATTAAGGCCTCAATGCAATAAGTATCTAGAGCTCCAGCAAAGCGTTCATTTGGCGATTTACGACCTCTGATAACCGGAACGGCTAACCAATTTTCGGCAAAATCGGCATAAATGTGTAGCATGCGTTCTGTTTCCTCAATCGCCTCTTCTGCGGTTGCATGCGCAGTATGTCCTTCTTGCCACAAAAATTCGGCTGTACGTAGAAACAGTCTGGTACGCATTTCCCATCTTACCACATTCGCCCATTGATTGATCAATATTGGAAGGTCACGGTATGATTGAATCCATCCTTTGTAGGTATTCCAAATGATAGTTTCTGAAGTTGGACGAACAATTAATTCTTCTTCCAATTTAGCAGTTTCGTCAACCACAATATTTCCGTTACCGTCATTTTTTAAACGATAGTGTGTTACAACAGCACATTCTGTCGCAAAGCCCTCAACGTGAGAAGCTTCCTTCGAGAAAAATGACTTTGGGATGAATAAAGGGAAATAGGCATTTTGGTGACCTGTATCCTTAAACATTTTATCCAAAACCGCCTGCATTTTTTCCCAAATAGCATAGCCATTGGGCTTGATAACCATACAACCACGTACTGCAGAATGTTCTGCTAAGTCTGCTTTAATCACGATATCATTATACCACTGGGAATAATCAGCTTCTCTACTTGTAATTTCTTTGCTCATGTTATGTATTTGGAACGTAATTTGTACGTTAAAAAGTGTAAAATTCGATAGCAAATTTATAAATTTATGCCTACAAACGATTAAGAATTGATATCAATTATAATTTAACATTTTTAGACTAAGTAAATAGTTAAGAATTAGTTACTTTTGAAACCTGTTTATCAATATTCGTGAACACACACAACTAATATAAACACAATGAAACCAATTAAATTTTTACCCATTGTTATGATTGCTGCTGCTGGGTTGGTGGCTTCATGCTCTACATCAAAATTGGCTCAAACCAAGCCTGTTGATGATGTTTATAACTCTGTGGCGAAAGCCAGGGAGGTGGAAATGGCACCACAACCTCAGAACCGACAAGGCCAGCAATATCAGGCCCAAGGTCAGGAAGAATATGATGAATATTATGGCACCAGTAATCCTTATTACGATATGGATTATTCTTCAAGGATCAACCGTTTTTACAATGGTTACAGCTTTCAAGGCTACTATGATCCATATTTCGACAATTATTATTATGGTAGCAGCTATGGACCATCCAATTATTTAGGGATTGGATTGGGTTGGGGCAACGGTTACGGCTTAGGTGGCTGGGGCGGCGGATTCGGTGTTGGTTATGGCTACGGAAGCATTTGGAACAACCCGTTCTATTATGGTAATTATGGTTACGGATGGAACAATCCATACGGTTGGAACTCATGGGGACTTAATTCTTACTACGACCGTTATGGTTGGGGTGGCGGTGGATACTATGGCGGAGGCTGGGGTATTGGCGGCGGTTACTATGGTGGTGGCGTTTATACCAACAGAGGAAGTTACAGACCTAGACCTGGAAGTGATGACAGAGGCTTACCAAGATATGTAAACGGTAATGCAGGAAACGCAGGCAGACCAAGTAGATCTGGCGTAAGCAATCCAAACGGTGTATCTTATGCACCAAACAATAATGCAGGTAGACCAACAAGAAACCAAGGTGGGTATACTCAAAACCAAGGCAATCAAAGTGGCAGACCTACCAGGAATGATGGTTACGCACCTCAAGGTACACAAAGCAGCAGACCTACCAGAAACGAAAGCTATAATCCTCCTGCAAGAACAGAAAGCAGACCAAGTTATTCACCTCCACCATCAAATGGCGGCGGCGGTGGTTCTAATGGCGGTGGAGGCGGCGGTGGCTCAAGACCATCAAGAGCCGGAAGAGGTTAATTATAAAATCTAAACACACAAATGAAAAAAATCATCCTGGCTTCTCTAGTAGCTACAGTAGCTGCTATGGGAACAACATATGCCCAAAGTTACGCGCCTGATGCGTTCCGTTTCTCTCAAACCAATTATGGTACTTCTGCCCGCTTTAAAGGAATGGGCGGAGCGCAAATTGGTGTTGGTGGCGATATTGGTTCAATTAATGCCAACCCTGCAGGTTTAGGTTTATTTACCAAATCAGAATTTAGCATTACGCCTGAATTTAATTCAGTATCTAATAATAATGCATATTTAGGAAATAATACGAAAGCTAATAAAAGTCAGATTAATCTGAACAATATCGGCGTGGTATTCTATAGCCCTGCTGCTAAATTGAAAGGATCTGATGTAGATAAAGGTTTGGTGAGTACCGTATTTGGTTTAAGTTATACCCGCAATAATGATTTCTTAAACAATATTAGCTATAATGGCATAAACAACAATAGTTCCATCAGGGATTCTTATGTAGATCAGGCGAATAATTTTGGCGTAACAAACAGCATCGCAGGTGATGCTTACAACAGTTTTCTCATCAATAAAAACACCCCAACTTATCCCAACCAATATTCTGCTGAGCCTTATAATAATGCCAGTTTTCAACAGAACTGGGATGAATCGCGTTTAGGCTCCACTTCAGAATTTAATGTGGCTGGTGCGCTAAATTTCGGCAATAAGGTATATATCGGTGCTACTGCAAGTTTTGTTAATGTTAGATACATCAGCGACGCTACTTTTACAGAATCAGGTATTGTTAATTCGTATAATGATGGCGACGCCGTACCTACCTACAACGGTAATGAAAATTACAGCCTCAATCACTTCCGGAATCAAGAAACTAAAGGCGGCGGATTCAATTTAAAATTAGGTGCTATTTTCAGACCGGTTAGTGAGTTACGAATCGGTTTGAATTTCCAGACCCCAACCTGGATGAACATTGAAGACAATACCAGTGAGACTTTACAGGCTACTACTGCGGGAAATAACAATACCGGGCCAACCAAAACGAATAATCCAACCCAATATTATGGATTTACCTATAATTTACGTACGCCGCTTAAGGCTTCAGCAGGTATCAGTTATGTAATTGCAGGTACTGCGTTAATATCAGCTGATGTAGACTATGTAGATTATGCTTCAATGCGTTTCTCGGATTCTAACGGATCAGATATTTCAACCCTCAACGCTAATAATTCTTTTATCAAAAATAATTATAAAGAAGCTATTAACTATAGAGTTGGCGCTGAAGTAAAAGTAACTAATGAATTAAGTCTACGTGCAGGTTATGGCGTAAATGGAAGTGGTATTAAAGATGATGACAACAATTTCTTTAAAGGTCAATACTACACAGGCGGTATTGGATATCGTATAGATAATTATTATTTCGATATAGCATATCAAAATTACAAAAATAATTTTTACTCGAGTCCGTATGAACTAAACGATGGAACTGAACCCCTGGCAGAGGTAAAAAGTAACAGAAATAATGTATTCTTAACTTTTGGGGTCAGATTTTAAGTATAATTTTTATTTCGCTGAAAGCCATAAGACTCACGTTTTATGGCTTTTTTATTGAATAAATTTACTTAACGAATCAACAAACTACAAGTATTACAAATATTACTTATATAATAACATAAGTAAACATACATACCATGTATTTTAACTATTATTGCAGTTAATATAAATTTGATATGAAATACAAAATCTATTATTTAATGATTCTTGCACTTTTATTTTCATGTAAGAAAGAAAGAAATCAAGAACAATCGGCTCTTAATATGGAGCCTAGTAAAAAACAGAATGCAAAGGTTATTTTCTCAAGAGTTTTAGCTATAGCATTAGAGAAAGAGCCTAACTTAAGATTATTTATAAGAAATGAAGCTTTAAAGCAATTTGACATGGACAATGATGTTCTGTTTCAAATGGTAAAAGATGAAAAAATCACGCCAGATCAGACCTTTTATCAGATAATGTCTAAATATTCTCAATCAAAAGCAACATTAGACTCAGTAATAAATAGCTTACCAACTTTGACGATTATGGTTCCTGAATTACCCAATTTTACCCCAATTAGTTGGAAAACAGAATCTGAAATACCTCAAGTAGCAATTTCACCAGAAAACAAGAATTTCAGGGATATTGATTTATATAATTCAAAAGGCGAAATAACTAAAATTGCCTATGGTGCTATACCGAACTTTCCTGTGGTAGTAGTAAAAGAAAATGAAAGAGTTAATGTTAACGTTAACAATATTGATAAATCACCAATATCGGCCACTCTGTTAAGAACATCTGTTGAATCTAATCAATCAAACTTTCTTTCGAAAGATAACATGAAATTTAGTTTTAGCAACGAGGCATTCAATGGAATAGAAAAGTCATCTTTAATTAAGCCCAGCTTATCCAACGTTAGTAAACTGGCTTTAACTAATGAAAATAAAATCAGTAGAGTTGTGGATGTAAATTTAACAAATCAACCCAACGCAATAGATCCTTCAGTTATAGAGGCATTTAATATTAATCTAGATTGGCACAGGGATTATATATACTATGGTTTAAATCCTAATCTTGGTATCGATAAAGGAAAATTCAACAATAGAATGATTGAGCATATTGTATCAATCCGAATGAAAGATGGCAACTACACTAGAATAAGTGATCAGGCCGAAGATCCAACAGTTAGCGAGCAGTGGGTACAACCTAGACCTGAGCGAGGAGGATATGTAACAAATTGGACTGATGGATATTTCGATATAAGAATCTCTATTTTAATCAATGCCAAAAATGGCGCAGGTACTCAATTGAATAAAGTAATATCTGCAAGAGGTTCTGACTTATACGATATCAAATATAGAACTGAAGGTGTACCTGGGCGTCCAGGAAGTACGCAACTTAGATTTGATGGACTGACACCAAAAGACTATATCCTCAATGAGCCTATAGTTGCTTGGAATCTTGAAAATTATGGAGCGGCATGGAAATTTATTGTTAGTGAATATGATCCATCGGAAGAAATTATAACAACCTTTAATGAGTCAACCAAATTTGCAACAAATTTTAACTATGAAATAGGCTTTGGAGAAAAAGTTAAGGTAGGCTATAAATTTGGTATAACTCAAGAAACAACTTCAAGCTCAACATATCAATATAAAACAACAAGAGGATCCGATGAACTTGGAGAAGGTATATTAGAGTTTGGATCTCCAATAATCTTAAGAAAGGAGCAATATACCTACACGGGTAGAAACGGCACCGTTGTTGGATACAATTACATTACAAATGAAGTAAGCTGTGGAGCTATTTACCTTGCAATTGAGCCTCGAAAAATATAAATTCATCTTTTAAAAATCGTTAGAGTCTAGTTATCTAGCCCCTTACATTATTTCTTGATCACATATACATTTTTACCCTCCCGAATTTTCTTTGATCCAAAATTTGCTAGTAAAAATATGATAATGAATAGAGAAGGGGTAACTCGCCAATGAATTCTATTTTAATCTATTAACATGTAGTTTAAAAACACGATGCAAAAACGGTTTCAGCTTAAAAACTGGGGCCGTTTTTATTTACCCCTCACCATAATCTCTTTCTCTCCGTAAACCACTCCCCCATCCGTTATGCCTTGTACAATTATTTTAAAATTGCCTGTGATATCGCCTGTATAAAAATTTACTGTGGTTTCGCCATTTACCAAAACCTGATAATTCCAGTAAACAGTAGCAAAATTGATTGGTTCGTTTTTATTATTAATATCAGATATATAAAATTCTTTGGGCAGGCTAATTCCTTTTAATACCATCAGATTCAATTTAGATTCATCATCTGTACACCCCTGGTAAATGACTGAAACACGTGCTCTCCCATCTAAATATTTTTTTCCTTTGATAGGCTCCCGACTGTCATAATCGCCTAAATGATTAGGACAGTTTAAAATATTAAACTTACATACATAGTCGCCACATCTGTTAGCTCCTCTTTTGCCAAAGTGAGTACTGTTATCTCTAGTTTTATTTATGACTACATCTTTCAGCTTAATGCCCATAGCTGCAGTAATACTATAGCTATTGTCATCAGCAACTTCAGTTTTACTTACGGATTGAGTAAAGGACTGTTGCAGCAGATAAGTTTTAATATCTTTTTGTGGTTCATTAATCTTCAGCCTAAAATTTTCATAGTCGGGCGTCCCCATACTTAACCACACATTGGGCTTGGGGTCACTGGTAAGCAGGTTAGCGAAAGGGATACTGAACTTACCACTACTATCGGTACTTAAAATATTAATATTAGTACCGACAATAGTACTTAAACTCATTGGGACTTTTAACATTTTATTTTTACGAGTGATGCTTCCGCTATACTCCAAACTTGACAGTAACTGAGACTTTTCAGTTTTTATTAATTCAACTTCTGGCCACTTATACTTCCGCCAGCCTTTTACCAGCAGTATATCGTTTAAATAATCTTTATCGCCAAATTTCAGCCCAAAGCTATTGTTTGGAAAATCGCTGAGCTTGTTTAAATAATAGGCATCGATAATGTTTGTATTGTTAGCTAATAATAGCCGGTTTGACTGTACACAAGCAATCGAAACTAGCCCCTTTACAGGTTTATTATTCTTATCGGTTATTTTCAATTTTAGATTTACCTGCTCACGCGTTTGATATTCAATTTTATCAGGTATAACCTTAACCTGATTAATCTGATCATAGTGTGCAAAGAAGATCCGTTCTGCCAAGGGCTTATAGTTACTGTCTAAAACCGTTATAGTATATGGGCCCACTGGTACTGAATCTAAATTAAACCTGATACGTTGTATTTTACCTGGGTTTAACGCGAAAGTAGTTTGCAAAAAAATAGCTGAAAAATTATGCACCAGGACGTGTACATTAGTATTGAAATTAGCTTCCAGTTGCATTTTAAATTCATCATCACTAATGGCCGATGGCATACTTAAAGCCACACCTTTATTCAAGATAAGTGGTAAAGGGTATGAAACAGCCTGCTGACCATCTGCCAGTAATTTAACCATATAACGCCGTGTTGATTTAGGCATCAGATAAAAAGCACCAATTCCCATCGAACTACTGGAAATGGTATCAATTGGTGTGTTATCCTCGTACAATACTCCTCTTGCCTTTACTCCCGCTCCTGCCTTGTCTTTTATTTCAAAACCAACTTTAGTCGTTAAATCATTAACCAAATAGCCACCTTCCGGATAAAAACTAACCCGATACTTTGGGCTGTTCATAACCGGAAGCTCAAATTTAACATAACGTGTATTATTTCCTTTCTTAATAGTGATGCTGAGCAGGTTGTTTTCTGCAGTAATTTTATCAGCAGGATAATCGATCATCAATTCACCGATTACACTGCTTTTGCTTACTCCCGACTTTAAAACTTGTTTATCGCGTCCAATCTGATATTTAATTTGAGCATCTTCTACAAAACGGTTTTCACTAGTTAAAACTTTCAATAAAACAGTACCATTACCAGTTTGTTCGTCAAAAGGCTTGAAAACAGATACCTTATCTACTAAAGGGTTGAACGTGGTAGATTTGATGGTAACGCGTTGAATAAATTCGGCATCGGGTTTTCCATTTAAAATGATGTTTGCATTAGCTACAAAGCGATAATCTCCACCTTGTAACGAATCCGGAAGGTTAAATGCGCCATAACAAATACCTTTATCTATTAAAAAATTCCCCTGATATACAACACTACTATCCTTATTGTTAATAAGGGACAAGTAAAGCGTATGGTACGCTTCTATAGCTGCCACTGCTTTAAGCAGGTAAGCAGTAAACCACACCTGATCATTATTCGTGTATACATTCTTATCAAAATGTACAAATAGGCTAGATTGCAGATTATTTAAACCATAGTTATTTAGGTTTATAGCCACACTATCGAGTTGATGATTTTGTGCCTTTGCTGATACACAAAGTAACAATAATAAAAAAGTAATTAGCCAGGGTTTTAAAAGCATAATATTAGTATGCTTAAAAATCAACTTTTTATTTTAATTATTCAAATAAATCCAAATCGATAAACTTGGTTGCTCTTGTGGTGACGCCAATTTTGCATACACAAATATTTAAATCCTTTTCCTGTAATATGCGTCGTGGCAATCTTCCTAAATTTTAACTATTCCGTGCTTTACCGCATATAAAGCCAGTCCGGTACGGCTTTTAAGCTGCAGCTTTTCACACAGCGAATTCCTGTAACCATCAATGGTACGCGGACTTACAAACATTTCGGCTGCAATTTCATTATAAGTTTTTTCAGTACAGGTATATTTCAAAAATTCCATCTCCCGTTCTGTCAATTTTACAAAATCAGATATCTTTGAACCAGATGACAATGCACTTAACGATTGCATTACCTTTCTTGTAACCAGATCGTTGTAAAAGTACCCTTTGCTGATTACCTCGTCGAAAGCTCTTTTAAGTTCTTCAGGTTCAGCGTCTTTTAGCAAATAACCTTTGGCTCCATTGGTAATCATCTTAATAATGGCTGTTTCAGCATCCATGGTACTCAAAGCAAGTATGTTTACTTCCGGATGATTTGTGTGCAGCCAGGAAGCCGTACTATATCCATCCATCTCGGGCATGTTGATATCAAGTAATACAATATCAGGTACCTCGTATATTTTTAACTGCCTGATAAAATCTTTTCCATTAGCAGCCTCAAATAATATGTTGTAGGACGGGAAATAGCTGATCAAAGCAGCCAATCCTTTTCTGAACAAGACATGATCATCAACTAAAGCTATATTTTTAAACTGGTCAGACATAAGGTATAGTTAAGGTAATTTTAGTTCCATTATTAATCACACTGTTGATTGTAGCTTCTCCCTTAATCAACGTAGCGCGTTTTACAATATTCTGTAATCCCAATCCGGTCTCAATTTTCTCTTTTTCACCTGCAATAAAACCGACACCATTATCTTCGATGGTGATGTTTAGCTGATCCGAAAAATCAAACCCAACACCGATTGTAGTGGCTTGAGCATGTTTTAATATGTTTTGCAAACTTTCCTGCACAATCCGGAAGATGATAATCTTCTTCTGTTCTGCAATCTGCTGTTCGTTACCAGTTACCTTAACCTTACAAACAATAACTCCTGCCCTGCCTATGCGCTGTAGTTCCTGTTCTACCGCCTGTAACAAACTTAATTCCTGGATACGGCTTGTGTTCAAACTTTTTGCAATATCACGTAAATCAGTAAGGGCATTGCCGACATTCCCTTTAATTTCAGTGATCAATGATTTATCGCTGATTTCCTTTTGCTCCAGAATGCTCAGTTGTAGTTTAGCCAAACTTAGTAACTGTCCAACGTTATCATGAATTTCCTCACTTATCGTTTCAAATGTTTGCTCCTGCATTTCGAGCCGCGATTGCAGCAATTGCTCGCCGTATTGCTTTTCCAACTCTCCTTTTTCTTTTGCATACTGAAATTTCTTTTTCTGAAAATAGAGCATAAAGAAAACAATAGCACTACTAAGTGCAAAAAAAATAATGATACTGGGAATAATTACAAAGAGGACTTCTCTGTCTTGATCGTTCTGCATATAAAGGCGTAGGCAAATAAACAATACATTAAAATATTGGTTATTAAATTTAATTTTTTTAGTTTAACTGCAAGTTGTTCGTAGTTTTCTGTCAAATAATGGAACATCCCCATATAGGGTACAACGCAGGTGTAATAAACAATTAAACCTATAGCAATCCAGAATTCACCTTCATTAAAAAGTGATGTAGTTTCCTCCGAAGTTAATTTTTCGTAGCAATAAATAAGGGCAAAAAAAATCATAAACGTTCCGCCAAATACAAAGGCATAGCTGCTCCACTGTAGTATATTAAAACAGTAAAAACTAAATATATACCAAAGAACCGGGAACATAAGTAAGAACAGGTTTATTCCTTTCAGTACGTAAACATTTTTGATAATCTGTTTAAAGAAATAGGTATAAAACATAAATTCTAACAAAATGAAAAAATTATACTGGGGTAGCGTATTACCCTTATAACCAACTTCTTGTTTGAAGAAAAACACACTAAGTTCAAATAGAAGAGTATAAATACATAACAAAGCAACTACTTTTAGCTGCTTTGTTAATTTTAATCGAAGGCAAATACCTGCTAATGAGGAGATTGCTAAAGAGACGAGATATAAATACTTGAGATGCATAAATTTAAATATGTATCTAAAATAAGCATTTACTATTTATCTAAAACATCAAGTGCTGCATTATTATCGGTTGATGGAGGTGGGGTGGGATCTCCTGTATCAAAAGTATCTCCACGAAATCCATTCATAGTTATCTCAAGTCTTTCGTTAAATTCATCGCTATCAATATCTTCTATCCCAATATCCTTTTTTCCACTCATAAAGGTAAAAGCAATAGTTAATCGCTGTTTTCTTTCTTCCTGATCTGATACTGGTTTTGGAAATGAATAAGCTAGATTGGTATAAGATACAAAACGGATACCAAACCCTGTTACCTTACTTCCAGGTTTTGTAGCTTGTGTTTCCATTTCTTCAAGTGTTTGGGTTATATGCAATGAACTAAACCATATATGTTTAGTTTCCTGGCAATGATTTAATCTGTCATTTTCAGATAGGGTTTCGAAAAGCACACCTCGTTTTACATTTTGATAATTATGAACCCAGATTCTTGCCTGATCTTCTTGAACTTTATCAAAAGTTTTTCCATTATAAGCGAAGTAATTTTTATTATCAACTTTATCAACACCTTCAGTTATTCCGAAAATGAGCGTTAGTACACCACATTTACCATTTGTTACAGTTCCATCACTAGATGGGGAGGCAAAATATACCCTAACACCATCATCTTTGGTTTTAAGATTTTTTTTCAGAAGCTTAAAAAACTCAATAGCACTTACGATATTCTCAAAATCCAGTCTATTGTTTTCCTGCATTCCTTCTTGCAATGATGTAATGATATTAAGTATAGGATACTTATAATAATTAAACCATTGTTCACGATAATTGCTTTCTTGTTTGGTTACAAAAGTACACGGTAAAGGTTTCATAGCTTTAATTTAGTTTGAGGTTTATAAAATAACTTATACCTAAATATACACTAACCTTACTTGAATTTGAAAATTGCTAGATTAATAAAAAGCGCTCAAAAAACTCATTTTCAGATATTAAAACCATCTCAAATAGCTGCCAGTTGGCTTTTCGACTAATTATTATCACTTCCAATTTATTTTAAAATACCGCGATTTTACGGTACCTCATTGCGCTTTTCACGCGTATAAATTCCAATGTTTTCACGCTTGATTTGAGTTGATTTTAGGGAGTAGTTTTGGATAAGAAAATGATAGGATAAAAACCGATAATTTTTAAATAAACCTAAAAACCAAAACCATGACAAAGCTCTCATTAAACAAAGTCGAATCTTTTATTAAAGATCTCGAACAAAAGCCTCAATTAAAGCAACAATTTGATGCTAATCCGAAAGATACACTAATTAAGAACGCAGCCATAAACCCTAAAAATGATATTTGGATTTATCGGATAGTGGTTGCTGCTTTAAGTTTAGTGGTTTTAATAATAACCACGGGTATTCTATTAAATATTGCTGAAGTACAGAAAGCAGATAAAGTAATAACAATTATTGCGTCTTTAGGCTCCGCAGCCATTGGTGCACTAGCTGGTTTGTTAGCTCCTTCACCAGAAAAGCAGGATGGTGATTGATATTACACAACTTTGTAAGTTCATTAAACTTTCCGTAAACAAGCTTTAAAATCAATTTTCACCCTTAAAACTTAACAATGAAAAATTCACTCATATTCTTGATTCTTTTAGTGTGCTACTATTCAGCCAGGAGTCAAACAGCAGGTCAGAATACCTTAAATCTTAGTCGATTTTATTCAGAGTTCAAACTAGATTCAGTTGCTTTCAACACCATCTTAAAAAGAGAATTTAATGCAGTTATCAATAGCAGTGGAAAAACAACTATTGGTAATTACGCATCTGCTGATTTTAAAGATGGCAAAGTGGCATTTAATGCAACTAAAAACTTCAAAAATGGAGACATGCTATCCATTAATGCGAGTGGAGGAATAACTGATGGTTTTTTTTCCATTTTGAATCAAACTAAAATTAACAGCAATGTAGGGATAAACTTTAAATACAATTTTAGATTAAGATCTTCTTCAATTTCATTTCATACTGATGAAATTGAAAAACTAAAAAAGAAAATAAGTAGTGCTAAAGTAGAATCTTTAACAAGTCAAACCATCCATAGGCATGATTCTATTTTACTAGAACGAAAAATTTCATTGTTAGCAACAGAAATAATGTTAATAAATGCAAAGTTGAAGACCACTTTGGATGAAGAACAAAAAGCAAAGCTAGAATATCAATTAGCACTCAAAAATTTACAACAAGATTCTGCTACTTTAACAAAACAAAGCTTCATAACTGAAACAGAAGTAAACGACCAAAGTGCTATAAAAGAGCGTAAGGCAAAGGCTAAAGCACTTTTAGATTTTGAATACACCGGTATATCCTTTCAATGGATAAGTTTGGGAGGAGGTTTATCTAACAATAACTTTAATCAATTTCTTCCTCGTTTTTCTTCATTAGACAGCCAAATGGTAAAACAAAATAATGTTGTTTGGAACATGACCATAGAATATAACTTATATAAATGGAATCATTATAGTAGGCCCACATATTACTTGTTATTTGGTTTTATGGGAAGTGTAGATGATAATTTTGGAGACCTAACTAAAGTTGAAATAAATGATACTAATCTTTATGGAAGTTCGCTTAATCAAAGATCAACTATAAAAAAATTCAATGCCTATAAAGGAGATTATATAACAAAATTGTTAGCGGCTAAATTTTATGTTGATTACTATAAGTTCTTCTTCAAAAATGAAGCCGCAATCCATATTTATCCAGAAGCAAATTTCGCAAAGAGTAGGAAACCAATTTACAATGCCGGCATTGGTCTTCTTTATTCATTTTATGACATGAAAGATAAAGAAAAAAAAGCAAAATTAAACGCCGAGCTATATTTCAGATTGAGTGATCTGCCAAATAACACAGGATCTAAATTAAAAACATTTCAACGAAATGAACTAGGATTACGCTTATCAATTCCAATATCTTTTTTAAACTTTTAAACATAACCAATTATGCCACAAAACATTAATCACGACCATTTCTCCTTTAAGTATCGTGCAGATTGTACAACTTGTGAAAAGTATGTAGGACCAAAGAGAAATTCAAAACAGGAAGCATCAGCCGACGCTCAGGCGCACAAATCAGAACCAGATAAAGACGAACACACTGTAAAGATTGAAGTCACACAAAGCTATCACATTATATAACTTCAGTAAAACTCTGAAACTTTTTAAATGGAAAAGTTAAAGAATACAGCAGAAGATGCTTTAGAAGCATTAGCCATAAGTATGGAACTTTTAAGGTAAAAATAACACAGCAGAATCAGTAGGTGGTGTATGCGTTTGGGTAACACCAAGTGGAGCAAAATTTTTTGCTCCAATTTCTCAAAATGAATGCTCAAATATTAAGAGGGCTGTTTTTATCTCTGGGAGAAAATATCCATAGCATTTAAGAGTTAGATCAAGAATGATCATACAAGCCCAAATAACTTTCCACCCTCTTTACTCATCTCATTAATTTTAGCCTCTACCACTTCATCCTTGATCAGCTCAGGTGCGTGGTGGGGCTTTTTCCTTGCATCAATAATCAACGAACCTTTACATCCCCAATGTTTATTAATGGTAAAATCGTTGATTCCATAAATATCGGCTGCCGGATTACTCCTTGTAAAAGCTACCCAAACCAGATTATCAATATTGGCCGCCGTAAATTCTGCATCATCAGCCAATATAATTAAAGGCAGACCAGATAAATCCTGATCCATCAAAGCCATATTCAACAAAGCAATTTCTGCGGCTGTTTTCTCCGGGTTTAAATATTTGTCACTTTCTAAAATTAAAACCCCTGGAATGGCTATTTTGGGCTGATAAAAAGCCTCACTCAGTTTCAGTTCTTCAGGAATATGGCTCCACAATTCCCTTTTTTGATCACCAGCTGCCGCGATTACCACTTTCGATCCACTATTTAATCCATCTCCACTGTAATCCAGCGTATCAATGGTGGTATTGGTATAAAAATGAATGTCCCTGACTAAATCGATCCGCTCTAATATGTGCTTGATAAAATCTTCAATATGATGAGTACTCAAATGCTGATCATCCTCTTTAGCGGCTATAAAAAGGTATTTTGCCAAACTCAACTGGTTTTTACCCAGAATGTGGTTGGCAATGGTTAAAATCTCCTGTGGTCTTCTTTCTTTTAAATATGGTGTATAACGTTCGCTGCCAATGGCAAAAAGTAAGGGATGCACACCCGCAGCATCAACGGCATGAACTTCTTTTAAACCATGTATTTCCTGCGGAATGGCAGAACCGGTAATTTCGTGAATCAAAGCACCAAAACTGGTATCTTCCTGCGGTGGACGGCCAACCACGGTAAACGACCATATCGCATCTTTTTTATGGTACACATTATGTACTTTCATTAAAGGGAAAGAATGTGTTAAGCTATAATAGCCCAAATGGTCGCCAAAAGGCCCTTCGGGTTTATTTTCATTTGGATAAACGGTTCCGGTGATGATAAAATCGGCATCTGCAGAAATACAAAAACCCTCATCATCATAAAAATAACGGAAGCGCCTGTCGCCAAGAGCGCCAGCAAAAGTCATTTCCGACAAACCTTCCGGCAACGGCATTACTGCGGCCAAAGGATGCGAAGGCGGACCTCCCACAAAAATACTCACTTTTAAAGGCTGTCCAAGGGCATTCGCTTTCGATTGGTGCACTCCTATTCCCCTATGAATCTGATAATGCAAACCGATTTCTTTATCCTGGATATAATCATTTCCGCCTAACTGAATGCGATACATTCCTAAGTTGGCATTTAATATACCCGGTTTATCTATATCTTCTGTATAAACCTGTGGCATGGTAACAAAAGGGCCACCATCCATCGGCCAGTTTACAATCTGGGGCAACTGACTGATGCTTGTTTTTAAAAATTTATTTTTTGCAGAAGGTGTTTTAAGCGGCAAAGCAGATAATGCCGACATGGCAGAGCCTGCATACTTAAAGGGATTTTTCAATGCTTTTATAGGGTCGTTTCTTAACGAAACCAACTGCTGTACTTTAGGCAAGGTATCCCTAAAAATGAATTTTGATCTTTCTAAAGTTCCGAACAGGTTAGAAACCGCAAGAAATGGACTTCCTTTAACTTTTTCGAATAACAGCGCCGGTCCTTGCTTTTCATATACCCTTAAATGGATGGCTGCCATTTCTAAATAAGGATCTACTTCTTCTTTTATTCTGATTAAATGACCGTGCTTTTCCAGGTCTGATACACATTCTGCTAAACTTTTGTACGCCATGCCCAAAGATAAATATTTAGATTTCCAATGAAATAAAAAAGCCTCATATAAGCAGATTTTACAATAAAGCTACTTATACGAGGCCTTTAACCTACCAATACTTAGTTATTTTTTTCCGGCAAAAGAGCGTAACATCCAGGTGTTTTTTTCCTTAAACTGCATAAAACGGTTCACCATATCATTAGAACCATCATCGCCAGCCTCATCAGTCGCTTCTAAAAGTTCCCTTTCCAACTCGATCAAAGTAGCCATATCATCTAAAATAGCATCAACCATATCAAGATCCTTTAAGCCAATCGTATCAATTTCTTTAATTTTCGATTCTTTAATATAATCAGCAAAACGGCTATGCGGTGCTTTACCCAAGGTTAATACACGCTCTGCAATTTCATCGATGGTGAGTTGTGCATTAGTATATAACTCTTCAAACTTAACATGAAGCGTAAAAAAGTTCTGACCTTTAATGTTCCAATGGCAACCTCTTAATTTTTGATAATGAATGTGGTAATTAGCCAAATAATCATTTAACAGATCTACAACTGGTTTAACTTCTTTTTCGTTTAAGCTTATTTCTTTAGCGTCCATTTTATTATAATTTATGATGTATTTTAATGTGTACCTAACAACTCAAATTTAGAAAAGTTTTGCTCAATTTTGTCTTTTGAACAATACGTTATTTATTAAACCGTTTAATATTCATTATCACTCAAATTACAATTTTATAAACATTTGTTAATGAATAGCATATCGAAATAAATAGTTACAATTCATCTTATTTTTACCTAAAAACGAGTGGCATAACATAAGATGGTTAACAATATTATTCGTATAATTGCTCCCCTTGACTTAGAAATTTAGATAAAAATAAATGCATAAAATATATTTATCTGCTGTAGTGTTATTTGCGCTGAATATTGCAAATGCCAAAGCCAACACGGCAAGAGACTCTATCGGTGTAGAAAATAATAAAGGCAAAAAACTGATCGTTCACCAAACTGTAGCAAAAGACACTTATTATTCTATCGGAAGAAGATATAATGTATCTCCAAAGGATATTATGGCTTTTAACGACAACAAATACCTACAGGTTGGAGTGATCATCAAAGTTCCTACAAATATTCCTTTTACAGCTGGCGGATCATCCAATACCGAAATAACTTCTTCAACGGCCAATGTGATAGAACATACCATTAAGCCAAAAGAGAATTTAAACATGCTGGCCGAAAAATATGGCACAACAATAAATGAAATTAAGGCTTTAAATAATTTAACGGGCAGTAATTTAAGCATCGGTCAGGTTTTAAAAATACCGGTAAAAAAGGCTGTACAGAACGCAGCAGCTGAACCTGTTACAGCACCAGTAAAAGACAATACAGAATCACCCGTAAACAATACTCCACCGTCAGATCAAACCATGATCGAGCATACCGTGGCGCCTAAAGAGTTTTTAGGAAAAATTGCCGAGAAATATGGTACTACGGTTGAAGAAGTAAAAAAAGCCAATAACCTTTCGGGCAATAACCTTCGGATTGGTCAGAAACTGAAAATCCCTGCAACAAAAAACATTGACGAAAATAAAGTAGTTTCGGCTGCTGTAGAAGAAAAGCCGGCACAAGAGAATAAATCCAGTGATACAGCAGGTACACACACGGTTTTAAGGAACGAAACCATTTTCACTATTGCCAAGCAATATGGCATTACCGCTTATCAGATCAGAACAATGAACAATCTTCCTGATAATGCCATTTCCATCGGGCAGGTTTTAAAAGTTCCGGGTGGTATTGTTGCTGATGTTCAGGTTCCAAAAGAAAAGCAAGCTGAGACGAAAACAAAAGAAGTACCTGTAGCAAACAAAGAAGAAATTTTTATCCATACTGTAGCAACTGGCGAAAACATTTTCTCAATTGCTAAAAAATACAATTTAACGGCCTTTCAGATCAGAACAGCAAATAAACTGGAAGATAACAACATTAAGGTAGACCAAAAACTGATTATTCCGAGACCACCGCAACCAAAATCGGTAAATGATGCTTCAAAAGAGGAACAGGAAAATGAACCTGACAGCACCATGGTTAAAGACCCTAAACTGCGCCGGGATCCAAGCGTTTACGGCTTAAGCCAAATTGAAGAAAAAGGCACCGCCGTTTGGATAGCTGATCAAGACCTTGATGGCACAAAAATGTTGGTTTTACACCGTACAGCACCTGTTGGAAGGGTAATTAAAATTACTAATCCAATGACCAACCGCACTACTTTTGCCAAAGTTGTTGGTAAATTTACAGAGAACGAGTCTACAAAAGATGTTATCATTGTAATGACTAAAGCTGTAGCCGATTCATTGGGTGCTTTAGACAAACGTTTTTTCTGCAATTTAACCTACAGTGCTCAATGAGTTCAAACAAAAAGCCTTTTATAATTGGTATTGCCGGCGGTAGCGGATCAGGCAAAACATTTTTCCTAAACTGCTTTCTCCATCATTTTAAACAAGATGAAGTAACACTGGTATCACAGGATGATTATTACATCCCTGCCGGCGAAATGACGCAGGAAGAAAATAAGTTATATAATTTCGATCTCCCTTCAACCATTGATAGCGAACAGTTTTTGAGAGACATTAAGCAATTAATGAGTGGCGAAGTGGTTTATAAAAAGGAATATAATTTTAATAACCCGTTGGCCGTTGTTAAAATCCTTGAAATTAAATCGGCACCTATCATTATAGTGGAGGGGCTTTTTATACTCCATTTTAAAGAAATTGCGGCTTTACTGGACCATACCATTTTCGTAGATGCTGATGAACAGGTTGCTTTAGACCGCCGGATTAAACGCGATGGTTTAGAAAGGGGTTATCCGGAAGATGACGTATTATACAAGTGGCACAACCATGTAGTACCAGCCTATAAAGAATACCTGCTACCCTACCGTGAACAATGCAATAAGGTAGTGATGAATAATAGCAATGAACCCGACGAAATTATCGCCATTACAGAAGATATTTCGAATGATTTAAGGAATAGTATTTTAGTAGATATACAGTAAATATCAAAGGATTCAAGCTTAAAAAGCTTGAATCCTTTTTTTGTGCGAGGAATCGTAATGCCTTGATAGAGTTTACAGTATCCATTAAGATTCCCACCTGCGTGGGAATGACGATTATTCTTTAGAATCAACCACCATTTAATCTAATTTCATTTCAGGAATTTCCCCCTCTACAATCAATCTCCCAGCTGTAGATTGCTGTATAAATTCGATACTCACGCCTGGTGCACGCTCCAAAAGTTTAAAACCACCTTCTGGTAAAATATCTAAAACTGCCAGTTCTGTAACTATTTTTTTAATACATTTCACACCGGTTAACGGCAAGGTACATTTTGGTAACAATTTACTTTCACCAGCTTTGTTAATGTGCTGCATGGCCACAATGATGTTTTTAGCTGATGCCACTAAATCCATCGCCCCTCCCATGCCTTTTACCATTTTACCTGGAATTTTCCAATTGGCAATATCTCCAGTTTCTGACACCTCCATGGCTCCAAGAATGGTTAAATCTACTTTTTGTGCGCGGATCATTCCGAAACTCATGGCCGAATCAAAAATAGATGATCCAGGCAAAGTGGTAATGGTTTGTTTCCCTGCATTAATTAAATCAGCATCTTCTTCCCCTTCGAAAGGAAATGGCCCCATGCCCAATAAACCGTTTTCTGATTGCAATACCACATTAATTCCCTTTGGAATATAGTTAGCAACCAGTGTAGGGATGCCAATGCCAAGATTAACATAGTATCCATCTTTTATTTCTTTAGCGATACGCTGTGCGATCTCTTCTTTTGAAAACATAAATTTTAAATGATTGAATTTTGATTGATAGAATGAGTGATGTGCTAATCTGCCATTAGACTCCGGACTTCCTCACCGTGCGCTGCTCAATTCTTTTCTCATAGTCTTTGCCCTGAAAAATCCGGTGAACATAAATACCTGGTGTATGGATATAATCAGGATCCAATTTACCTGCTTCTACCAACTCTTCCACCTCAGCGATGGTAACTTTCCCCGCCATAGCCATCACCGGATTAAAATTGCGGCTGGTAGATCTAAAGATTAAATTCCCTGCAGTATCGCCTTTCCAGGCTTTTACGATAGCAAAATCGGCATCAAATGCGTATTCCATTAAATAATCCTTGCCATCAAAATTGCGGACTTCTTTACCTTCTGCTACTTCAGTACCTACACCTGCAGGAGTGAAAATTGCAGGCATACCATATCCAGCAGCTAAACAACGGGTGGCTAAAGTACCCTGCGGGATCAGTTCCACTTCGAGTTCACCACTTAACAACTGCCTTTCAAACTCGGCATTTTCACCTACGTAAGAAGAAATCATTTTTTTAACCTGACGTTGTTTTAGCATTAAACCGATGCCAAAATCATCAACGCCAGCATTATTGGAAATGCAGGTTAAATTTTTGACCTGTTTGCTTACCAAAGCATTTATACAATTTTCCGGAATGCCACAAAGCCCGAAACCACCGAGCATAAGGGTTGCACCATCTGATATATCTTTAATGGCCTCTTCGGCACCAGATACCACTTTATTTATCATTTTATGAATTTTTGGTTAGTTCGCTAAATTACAAATTGCCTTCAAAAATGCAGCATTTAAAATTTTTAAATCTATCAGGAATATAAATTGATTGGAATTAATCTAAATAACTCTTACCTTTGTTTTGCAATGATTTACGAGAGAGAAGAAAGCCAATTCATATTACCTACTGATCCAGAATTTCAAAAAGGGATGGGTTTTATTTTCAGCTGTACTGCTGAGCATAAAAAATGTTGTGAGAAATTTAAAAAAGGTAAACGCTGTAAAAAATGCCCTGGTAATAAAAAGAAATAAGTCTACTTCCCTATTTCTATAATTTTATCATCACTTCCATTACTGGTACAGATATAAATTTTTCCTTCTTGCGATTGGCAAACAGCCCTGATCCGGCCATAAGTATTCACATAAAAATCTTTTGTTGCGGTAATTTTGGTCTGTGTATCGTCTAATTTAAGTTGCATCAGTTTAGTTCCTTTCAACACCGCTAATAACAACGAATTTTTAAACTGAGGAATATTATTATTGTTGTAATAAGCCAAACCACTTGGGGCAATGGTAGGTGTCCAGTTGATTAATGGCTCTGCCACATTGTTTGAACTGCAAAATGGTTGTTCGCTGCTTTCATTGCAAAAACCTTTAATATTTGGCCATCCATAATTCCGCCCTTTTTCAATAATATTGATTTCATCATCAGAATCCGGACCATGTTCGGAAGAAAATATTTTATTGCCTACCTGAACCAATCCCTGCGCGTTACGATGTCCTAAACTCCAAACCGGATTATTTGGGTAAGGATTATCTGCAGGAATAGATCCATCTAAATTGATCCTTAAAATTTTGCCTGCCAAAGAATTTAAATTTTGAGGATTCGTGGTATCAGATGCATCTCCGGTACTGATAAACAATTTACCACCGCTGATCAACAAGCGTGAGCCATTGTGTATGGAGGCCGCAGGAATCTGATCGAGTAAAACCAACGGACTGGTTAAATTACCTCCACCATAAGTGTAACGGACCACTTTAGTCTTATAAGTGCTTCCGTATCCATAAACCACATAAACATAAGGATTAGTAGTGAAATCAGGATGTAAAGCCATACCTAATAAACCTCCTTCGCCATTGGTACGTACTTCTGAAATGGTAAGTAATGGTATAATTTGACCTGTAGCAGGATTCAAACGGCTAATTTTCCCAGCTTTTTCAGTAAACCAGATGAAATTATCAGGTCCGTACACCATTTCCCATGGAAGAGTCAATCCAGAAACAACAACTTTTGCTTTTAATTCTACATCAGGTAAGCTACCTGGATTTTCATTACTATTGTCAGTCTTTTTGCAAGTTGTGGTAAATAACACCACAAAAAGACAGAGTAAGATTCTTTTCATAACCGTAACGTTTTAAAAATAACACAGTTACGGTTATAAAAGTTTTAGTTTTTATCAGGAGAATGTTTAGCGAAGCAGAGAAATCTGCCTTTATAGATCTTTCCGTTTCGTTACGCTTCAGTCGAGATGATTGTTATGATAAAAACAAATTTTAAGCAGCTATATTATAATTATTTTTATAGCTAGCTTGATTTTTTATAACTGCAGCAACTCTTAAT
>Ga0065714_10002190_pt1 | contig 114819 bp, 90 predicted proteins | sample MisRhiReplicate2_FD_59101 | JGI IMG/M metagenome (GOLD analysis project Ga0065714, IMG submission 59101) | Miscanthus rhizosphere microbial communities from Kellogg Biological Station, MSU, sample Rhizosphere Soil Replicate 2: eDNA_1 v2... | ecosystem: Host-associated > Plants > Roots >...
AATGATACAGTTGAATACGAAGTTCAAGAAGGCAAAAAAGGCCTTAATGCAGTGAAAGTAAGAGTTGTTTAATTCTTCCCCAAAAGATTTTGAGCAGGATTTATTCCTGCTTTTTTTTGTTCAAAACTCCTTACCCACCTATTTAACTCCGTGATTTATTTATTGAACAAAATGTCTAAAAAATTTCTTTCTCATTTCTAGTAGGTTACCTTTTTAAAGGATTTTAACTGTATTTTACCTACTTGTTTTGTGTATTGGATTTTTATTTTTGTTATTGCCGATCTACCCGGCCCGAACCAAACAAATTAAGATTTTTTGCAACTCTCTCTCTTTTTAATTCAGGAACCTGTTATCAGCAACAAACCTCTTGATCGGGGCACCTTTATGGCGGCAGCACAATTTGTAACCTCACTTAACTTTGCTAACGAATTTGAGCTTTTAAGTTTATCGGCTATGAACACTCAGCCAGGCAATACCAAAAAAGGTGGGCTGGTATTTGTACGCAATGGCAAACGGAAAATGCATCCCGAAATTTATGATCATTTAGCGCTGATATCAATATCTTCTATTTGCGCAGGAAGTATTTATTTCCATGGCCGTGATAAAATTGAGGCAGAAATTGCAAATCTACCCTACAGCGACGGACTTTTAGACCTTGAAGGCGCAGAAGAAGATTATATGGCCTTTAAACGTTTGTGCAGTCCAGTTTCGAGGTTCTTTTTGATACAGGCCAAAAAAGTACAATGGTCTGCAATTCTATCCACCTTTAGGTTTTTTATGATAGATGGCATTTGGGATGTAGTTAATTTTGTTGCCCGTGCACTACATCAGGCCGATGCAGATGTACTTGCCTGTGCACAACTTCTAGACAGTATGCAAAAACAAAAATGGTATCCTGTTTTTTGTCAGTCGCTTCAGAATTTCCATGCCTCTCGTTATCCTTTAAGTAAAGTTGGCTTAGAATCAGAACTGCCAGAGGTGGCCTAAATTATTTAAGGTAATTTTCTAATAAAACACTTATTTCGTCTCCAATAGCTCTATTGCCCATGTTATTGAGTTTTTGTTGCGAAGAATTGTGCTTTTCGATATATGTAGCCTCTGTTTTATTAAATTTAAGATAACCCTGTTCAAAATAACGTTCTTCAATTTCGGTAGAAGAATCCATCGATCTGAACCATAATTTAATTAACGAACCTGTAATTTTATCAAAGTAAAGCCAGTGATAAGTCGCCTCTGCATCTGCATTATCGGGCAGGCCAAGACGCTGAATTTCTAGGATAGTAGTATCAGAATTTTGGAAAAAGTATAAAATCTTATATTTAGGCGACATGCGGCAAAAATAGAACTTAATTTTTTATCACAAAAAAGATTTTACTGTTTATATTTAATATTTGTTGATTTAAACGAATTTGTCTTTCCCGCGCAGGCCTGTCGTATGGACACATCTTTTTTAAGTATTTTTAGGCATTTTGCTAACCAACTTTAATAAAGCCCGGATTTTAACCAAGGACGCTGTCAATCCCAAGAGCCGGGAAAATCAAAATTGTACACGATAGGCGCAGGCGGGAATCTGAAAGCTTATTGCATTAAGATTCCCAGTCTAGTTGGGAATGACGATACTCGTTAATCAGGATCTGTTATTCTGGCTTATGATCTCCGGATTTTTAATCCGGTTAATATTATCCCAGGGTTAATGTTTCTCGCCTTTAATCACCCTGAATAAATGCAAAACCTGTGGAAATAGGGCATCCATGCTTTCTTCCGCGCCACCTTTTGAGCCTGGAAAAGTGAGCACCAGTGTATTGCCCATAAACCCTGCTACACCACGAGAAAGCATAGCGTAAGGCATGCGCTCCTGGCCATAACGACGAGCTGTTTCCATGATTCCTTCGATATTCCTGTCGATTAAAGGTGCAATGGCTTCAGGAGTAACATCACGTGGCGAAAGGCCGGTTCCTCCTGTAAAAATGATCAGCTGATAGCCACTTTTACTTAATTCAATGGCCTTATCGTGGATAATATTGATTTCATCGGGAACGATTTCATATTTCTCTGCATTGATATCCCATTGGGTGAGTCTCGAAATAATTGCTTTACCAGCACTATCCTGAGCTTTACTTTCAAAAACGGAGTCTGAACAGACCACAACTGCAGCTTTTATTTCAGGTAACTTTGTATTTTTCAGGTCTGATTTCCCCCCTGATTTTTTTAATAACCTGATATTTTCTATTTCAACCCCTTTATCAATTGGTTTTAACATATCATACATGGTTAGAGCTGTAACCGATGCGCCATGCATTGCTTCAACTTCTACACCTGTTTTGTAAATGGTATGCACTTCAACATTAATGATGATAGTTAAACCCACAATTTCGTAAGTAATGGCCGTATATTCAATCGGAAGCGGGTGACAATCCGGAATTACATCACTCGTTTTTTTTACACCGAATAAGCCTGCTGCACGGGCAAATTCAAATACATCTCCCTTGGGTATTTTGCGCTGTTCAACTGCATCAATGGTTTCTTGTTTCGATACCTTTACAGTAGCGGTTGCAATGGCAATCCTTAAAGTGTTGGACTTTTTTGTGATGTTTACCATGTTAAATATTTTCTTTCCACTGATGGGTTTCGTCTTCGAATATTTCTTTGCCCCAGATCGGTAATTCTGCTTTTAACCGGTCTACAACTTCATTGCAAGCAGCTATTGCTGGTTTACGATGTGCCGACGAGGTAAAAACAAAAAGACAGATTTCGCCTGTTTTAACTATACCTAAGCTGTGATAAATATGCATACAATTGAGTGGGTATTTTTCGAAAATTTCTTCTCTGATCTGATGCATTTTTTCCAGGGCGAGGTCCTCGTATGCGGTATATGCTATCGCGGCAACACATTTGCCATTAATTTTATCTTTTCTCACCTGTCCCATAAAGATACTATGACCACCAATAGCTGTTTTGCTGCTGTGCCTGGCGATGCTATCGGCTATAAAAGCAGCTGATATCGGCCCATTAACAAATATATTCTTTATCATTTTATCGCTCATGTTAGAATTTGAGAAAATGATCTCTCCATTTTACAATACCACCTTTTAAACTGTAAATCTTTTTGGCATGACCATATTTTTCCTGCATCGCCTCTGCTGCGGCTACGCTTCTAATCCCATGCTGGCAGATTAAAACCACATGTTTTTGGTAAAAATCTTTACTCATAAAAGCGCCAAACTCCGACATTGGTACCTGTGTAAAGATCTGTTTATCCAATATCGGTACTTCATGTCTTTCGCGTACATCGATTAAAATTGTCGAGTCTAACTGCTGAAGTTTTACCAGTTCGGTGGCATCAATTTCTATATATCCCTGTGGTCCTTCACTGGTATCCTGATAATCCATATTTAAAAATTCATCAACTGTCTTAGGCAGGGTATAACCACCTCCATGAATGATATTGATGATATATTGTTCTTGTGTGAGTAAATTATAATTTAAAATTTTATTGGTTAACGGTTGCCCGATTCCGGCAATCAATTTAATGGTTTCTGAGGCTGCCATAGTGCCCAATATACCTGGTAATACGCCAATTATGCCATTTTCGTTACAGTTAGCCACTTCTCCTTTACCGGGAGAAATCGGGAAAATATCGCGATAATTGGTGCTGGCTGTTAAATGATCAGGAGCGTTAAATATGGCTAACTGCCCCTCAAAACCTGAAACTGCGGCAAATATAAGTGGTTTGTTGAGTAGCGCACAGGCATCATTAATCAGGTATCTGGATTCGAAATTGTCTGTACCATCTAATATGTAATCGTATCTGGATAGAATATCGAGGATATTATTTTTCTGCAAACGGATAGGATGACGGATAATCCCGATCTGAGTATTCATTTCCTGTAGGCGTTTTGCCGCAACCTCTACTTTCAGTTTTCCGATATCAGCTGTGGTAAAAAGAATCTGTCTATGTAAATTAGATAATGAAATGGTATCATCATCAACAATACCAATATGGCCAATGCCGGCAGCAGCCAGGTATTGCAACGCAGGACAGCCCAAGCCACCTACGCCAATAACAAGAACTTTTGCCCTTAAAAGCTTTTGTTGCGCTTCCTCCCCAAATCCTTTAAGGATAATCTGCCTGTTGTATCGCTCTGCACTCATATTGCTTAACCACCAGAAAAAGGCGGCATTATGGCTATTGTAGCCTGGTTTGTGATTTCAGTATTCTGTTGAACAATATTTTTGTTCAGGGCAAGCTTGTATTTTGCGCCTTTCAAGGCTGGAAACCGATCTTCGAGGTATTCTTTAAAGGCATCGGTATCAGCAATGCCATCAACTTCAATTTTTTGATTATTGATGAATTCGGTAATTTGTCCAAAACTGATGATTTCAATTTCCATACTGCTAATTTACCTGTAAGATGCTACTTTTATGTAATATTAAGTGGTTGAAAATTGCCATACTATCCAAATTAACGGATTTATAACCACTTAAATTGTTTAAATTAATTGTTAATGGCTTTCTAGCCTTCCCTTCGATTGTAAATTGCCTGCGCTCTTGTGCATTTGCCGTAACACTTAAAAATAATAAGGCAATGATCAGGTATTTGATATTATGCATGCGTAAATAGTAATTTGTAAGCCGCTAGTGCCAGTACACAGGCCAATACGTTTTTTAAAACGGTTTGCGGGAATTTTAATGCGCCAAAGTAAGCGCCGCAAATGCCACCAACAAAAGCTACCCCAACATAAGCGAGCATATGGCTGTTGAATTCGAAACCTTTGATGAGCTGACCACCTAAACCAGCAATTGAATTAACAAAAATAAATGCTGCACTGATTGCTGCAGTCTGTTTTTGATCCGTCCACTTTAATAGCAATAGGATAGGGGAAAGAATAATCCCACCCCCGATACCGATCATGCCCGAAAGTAAGCCTATAATACCGCCAATGGTAAGCGATAACGGGATATTTGAGGATTTGAAATCTTTTGGATCGGTATTTTTAAAGAAGAAAAAACGGATAACGGGGATGAGTAAAAGCAGCCCTAAAATCTTTTTATAAATGGAACTTTCGATTACCATCATACCACCCACAAAGGAGAGTGGAATGGAGGCAACAGCAAAAGGCCAAAAGGTTTTCCACTTAAAATGGCCACCACGGTAAAACTGGATAAAAGAAGTTGAAGAAACAAACAGATTTAATAATAATGCTGTTGGCTTCATAATGGCTGGCGAAATGGCAAAAATAGCCATGAGGGCAAGATAGCCGCTTGCCCCACCATGCCCAACCGAAGCATATAAAAAAGCAACAATAAAAAGTAAACAGTAAAAGAAGATGAAGCTTTCTTGCATGGTTAGCCAGGTAAAATCAATACACTTAGGATGTCGCCTTTTTTTAATTGTTCTTTTGTTTCATCGAGGCAGATCAGGCAATTGGCTTGTGCAAAGGAGCTTAATCGGTAAGACTCTTGTGCGTGGAGTGGAGTGACCAGTCTATTTTCATATTTGCCTTTAAGGAAATGTGTTAGCCCCGCAGGTTTTGAATAGCCATGTGTAAGTTCGGCCTGAACCTCAATTACACTATTACTTTTATGAGATAATGCTTTAACAGCTGGTAATACATAATTATAATAGCAACTGAGAACAGCTGAAGGATTACCCGGAAGTCCGAATATTAATTTCTGATCTTTTGTTCCAAAAAACAAAGGTTTACCCGGCTTCTGTTTCACCTTATGAAAAACCTGTCTGATGCCACAATGTGAGGCTGCTTCAATTACGAAATCATAGTCGCCTACACTTACCCCTCCCGTTAGCAGGACAACATCGCTGCTTGCTAATGCAGTTTGTAATATTTTTTTAAGGACTTCAAGATCATCATCAGCTTCATAAACAGCAATCTGTTCAATCCCTTCGTGTTTTAATGCAGCAGATAGAGAATAGGAGTTCGATTCATATACCTGCCCAAATTCGAGGGCTTTTCCCGGTTGTTGTAATTCTTTTCCCGTTACAATAACCGAAATCTTTGGCATGGGGTAAACACTAACTTCGTTAACGCCAATCCCTGCGAGAAAGCCAATGGCAGCAGGACTAAGAAAATCCCCTTTTTCCATAGCCAATGCTCCGGCTTTAATTTCCGAACCCTTATCTCGTACATTTAAGCCAGGTTTTAAATTGGGATCCTGTAAGGTGATTTTTCCATCTATCCTCGTAATTTTTTCCTGTATCACTACTGTATCGGCACCTTTAGGTAGCGGAGCTCCTGTAAATATTCTACTCGTTTCTCCGTTTTGGATGCTGATGTTGGTTGCCGTTCCAGCAGCCATTTCGCCAATTATGCTGAGCACTTTTTCATGATCAACAAATTTTAACGCATAACCGTCCATTGCCGATTGGCTAAATGCCGGGATATCGTATCTCGCATAAACATCGGTTGCAAGAATGTATCCTGATGCCTTTGCCAAATCAATTGAAATGGGATTAAGTGCTATGATGTGTTTAGAAATGAGGTGTTTTGCTTCTTTAACGCTAATCATGAAAATGTTATCCTCCAATGGTAATCATACTTCTGTTTTGAATGGTAGTCGCATCAATTTTTTCGAAATTGCTTACCAACTGTCCGCCCAATGCTTTCTTTTTGCTCCAAATAGTCGATTGAATTAATGGAAGCACATCCTCATTGTTCCGCAACGCGGTAAGCAGATCGGTTTCGCTATCCGAAAACAGGCAGTTTTTTAATTTGCCATCTGCAGTTAAGCGCATGCGGTTACAGGTATCGCAAAAAGGATTGGTCATGGTGCTGATAATGGCAAAGGAACCCTCGTGACCAGGGATCATAAAACTTTTAGCCGTATCGTGTGGTTCTCCTTTAACAGGTAATACCGTAAACTTTTTTTCTATCACAGCCAGGATTTCATCTAAAGAAAATAGCTGATTGCTCGTCCATTTGTTACCACTAAAGGGCATGAATTCGATAAATCTGATCTGGATGCGATTGTGTTTGGTCCAACTGATGAAATCGCAGATCTCATTATCATTAAGCCCTTTCATCACCACCATATTTACTTTTACCTTGATTTTATGCTGCAAAAGCAGTTCAATATTGCTGCGTACCTGATGGAAAACATCCCTTCGGGTAATCATAAAGAATTTTTCTGGCTGAAGGGTATCTAAACTGATATTAATGGTTTTTATACCTGCTTCTTTTAACACGGGGAGCATTTCAGCAATGCGCGTTCCGTTTGTCGTAATGACGAGCTCGACCGGAAGTTTGCCCAGTGCAGCAATAATTTGGACTGCATCTTTCCTCACTAATGGTTCGCCACCGGTAAGCCTGATTTTTTTTACGCCATTGGCCACAAAAACTTCTGCTAGCTTAATAATTTCGTCGGTTTGCATGAGCCGGGAGGCAGGAGTGAAGGCGTATTCTTCTTCTGGCATACAATAAAAGCAGCGAAAATTGCAGTTATCGGTAAGTGATATCCGCAGGTAGTCATGTATTCTTCCAAAAGAATCTATTATCATTGCTGGCTGATTAAATTGTTATAATCTGTTTCTGTATCAATATCAATCCTTCCTTGTTCGAAAACAACAGTTTCTACATCCTGAGGATATTGTTTTAATATCTTTTTTGCTCCTTCTGCTCCTTTTAGCGATAAAAGCGCTTCAAAGTAATCTTTTTTGAAGAGAACAGGAGTTCCTATCGTTCCGGCGTATGTACTGGCAATTATATTTTTGCCCGTTTCTTTCTGCTTATCAATTAAGTTATTAAAGTTACTCATTTTTATAAAAGCCTGGTCGGCTACAGCAATAATGATACTTTCAATTTCACTATTATTTTTGATGATAGTTAAAAGTCCGGCTACAATGCTCGATGCCATTCCATTTTCCCAACTTTCATTAATAACAAAATTTGCCTGATCATGCTGATGCTGACTGGCTATTTCTTTAGCTTTTGCACCTAAAACAACGATAACAGGCCTGCAATTTGTTTCTAAAGCTTCATTTATTACGGTTCGCAAGAGCGTTTTTCCTTGGTATTCCAAAAGCTGTTTTGGTCTTCCCAAACGCGAAGAATTACCTGCTGCCAATATGATAATGCCCGTTTTCAATGCTTAATTGTTTTTTAATTCGTAAACATGGATCGGTCTTTTTTTCTCTTTTAAAAACATGGCTGAAGCACCTGTAAAAACAGATTTAATCTCGGCGAGGATGGAAATGGCAATTTCTTCCGCTGTTTCTGCTCCAATATCTAAACCGATAGGGCCATGTACACGTGTCTGGTTTGCCGGCGTCGCCAAATCCAGTTCATCTAACATCCTGAGCAGTTTTTTCTTTGGCCCTAATGTACCAATATACGGTGCGCTTGTGTCTAATAGATATTTAAGTAGTTCGAGATCATAATTGTAATTATGCGTCATCAGTACAAAAGCGGTTTGCTCATCAATCTGAATTTGAGCTAATACATTTTCGGGTTTGCTCACCAAAACCTTGGTTGCTTTTGGAAAACGTTGAGGCGTGGCATGCGTAGGTCTGCCATCTATTACGGTTACTTCCCAGCCTAACAGGTAAGCCATTTCGGCCAGAGGCTGTGCGTCATTACCTGCACCTGCTATAATTAATGAAACTGAGGGCTGGATAAACTCCAAAAAGGCATCAATTTGTTGATTGTCGCACTCATACACTTTAAATGTTGTGGTCTTATTTTCAGAAACTTTAAGGGTATCTTTAATTGTCTCACCGAAAATTACCTTGGGAATTTTAGACAGGATAGGTTCATTTCTAAAAATCATGCTTGTACCCAATTGAAACTTATCTGTTAAGGAAAAAAGTGTTGCCAATACCGCATGCTCTCTTTTGCTTTGCAACGCGATTAAAAAAGCGATGGGATTTAACTCATCTGCTTCTGTAATGGGTTCGAACAGAATATGTACAATACCATTGCATCCCAGCTGAACACCAAATTTGGCATCATCTTCGTCCGTGGTATCATAAGTAATCAGCTTGTTTTCTTGCTGTACAATAGCCGAAAGTGCTTTTCGCAAGGCATCGCCCTCTAAACAACCACCACTAATGGCACCCGTTAGCTGACCATCTTCAGTAATCAGCATCCTGGCACCCGGCCTGCGGTAGGAAGAACCCTCTACCTTAACTACCGTTGCAAGGGCCGTTTTTTTATTTTCCTTTGTTGCCTTTTGATATGCCTTTATGATATCAGTAATTTCTTTCATTAGGATTGATGCAATAGATGATGCAATTTAATCATAATATTACATAATGGTTAAAAGCAAAGGAAAGATATACCCTTTAAAGTAGTGTTATTGGTAAAAGGCTTGGATTTTTTGGCTCTTTTGTGCAGTCAGATGTTACCATCTGACTGATAAAGTAAACTCAATTCGTATTATCCCTGGAGTTGCTATATTAATCAGTCGCTTCAAATTATCTGATCAGTGTCAGATAGTAATATCTGACACCACTAGGTGGTGGATCAATAATAATTACCTGAATTTCAATGTTAGATTTAAAAAGGTGCTGAATGAAAAATTTCGAGGTTAATACAGCGCAAACCAATACTGTTAAAGAGTTCGGTGATTTCTTTTGTCCAATCCCTTGGCGAATCTACTCTAAGGATTTTATCAGAATCCAATAAATCGATATTCCATTTAATTTCTTTGAAGCGGCTGTTCAGCAACGGGCTGATTTCGTTTAATTCGCTATCCGTGGATACATTTGTTTTGAAAACGGCAATCATAATGAAAAGTTTTTAGGTTTGTTATCAGGAGTAGACGTACAACTTTAACAATTACTTTAAATCGGGATGATTTTTTTAAACTATTTTTAAGGTTGGGGTCAAAGAACCAAAGCCGTGGTTTATACGTAAGTGTAACATATCCATAAATTAAAGACAAAATGTTGAATACAACCATCGCTGCCCTACTTGGAGGCCCTGAAATGATTCTTGTTGGAGTTGCCGTCTTATTATTGTTCGGTGGCAAAAAAATCCCTGAATTAATGAAAGGATTAGGCAAAGGCATAAAAGAATTTAAGGCCGGGCAGGAAGAAGAAAAACCCGAAGTACCAAAAGAAGCTTAATTACTTGGTTTTGGATTGCTATAAACCTGAATAGTAATCATAACCTTGTTCTGCCCAGTAATCTCTGGGTCTCTTATCGCTAAAAGCCATGGTTCCGATTCTTTTCAGATTTTTAATCCCATACTTAACAGGTACAATCAGTCTTAACGGGGCTCCATGCTCAATACTGATCGGTTTACCATTCATTTCATAAGCCAGTAAGGTTTGCGGATGCAGGGTACTTTCTCTTTCCAATCCTACATAATACGCTCCATTGGGCGTTTCTAAACCCATATATTGTTTTTGAGCCTCTTCCTCGAGTTTAAAATGTGCTAAAAAGTCGCTTAGTTTTACGCCTGCCCAGTGTTGGATTTCATCCCAACCCTCTACACATTTAAAATCGTAAACGATCTCTGTTTTGGGTAACTCCTTTAGTGCTTCAATGCCGATCTGCCAATGCTTTTTGTTGCTAAGTTTTACGATGAGTTTCCAATTGCTAACATCGAAATCCTCATCATCTTCAATACCAATCAGGCTGTTTACCCTCGGCGTCTTAACAGCTTCTGCTATTGGATAAGTTTTAACCAGGTGTTTGCTGCTGAAGAAATTGCGAAAAAAGATTTCTGTTTTATTTAGCGCCCTTCGTAATGGAGTGCGTGTACCACCAGTAATGCCGGGTGTTTCTTCAGGTGCATCTAAAAGCCAATTCCAGCCTGCAATTGCACCAGTTCCAAGAGCTGCGAATGCCCCAAATGAAATAAAGGTGCTTCTCTTGATCTTCTGCTCAATTGTTAGGGGAGCCTTAACCATCTTTTTATGATTTGCTTTCATCTTTATCCTCAGTTTTTTCAGTGGTTATGAGGTCATCTTTAAGTTGAGGTTGTTCTTCTACCACTTCAAATCCTGCCACTACCGCCCTGAAATTATTCCATCCGGCAAGCAATACCTGAACAATGTGGATCAAAAAGAAAAATATATAGCCGATGGTTAAGGTAAAGTGCAGGATCCTGGCGAAATGATAACCACCACATAACCAGCAGAGCCAGTAAAACTGTACTGGTTTGTAAATAGCCAGGCCTGTTGTTATGGAACCAATGCCCATAAATAGAATGGCAGTATAGGCTATGCGCTGCGCCGCATTGTATTTCTTTTGTGGCGGAATAGCTTTACGGATATGAAGATCGTGAAGAAGTACCAGCCAGGCTTCTTTAAAAGCGTGTTTATTTGGTAACAGCGCTCGCCAGGCACCCGAAATAACAGTATGAACGATGTACAGCAAGCCATTAATGAAAAAGAACCACATAAAAAGAAAGTGAAATGCCATTCCTTCTGCCAGCCGCCCCGAAATGTGGAAGTAATCGTAAAACCATTCGGGGAAAAATTTGATCAGGCTGAAGTCAAATATTGAAATGCCATAAGCATCATTGGCCCAATAGATAAAAAGCCCACTCCAGATCATTACAATCAGAACTGGAAAATTAACCCAATGTGTCCACCGCATTAAGAGCGAATGTTTTTCTTTAATTACTTTCATATTGAGGCTGTTTATGGTGCAAATGCAGGCGATTATCGTTCGGATTTACGACTTAACTCAAGTTTTATCAGGTTGCTTAAACTTGTTGCTGCCGTGATGTTACCCGTTTTATTGTTTTGCAAAAAGGCAATCAGTTCTGTAGGCTGTTCCCCATTTACCTGGTTTATTTGTACATTTACTGATCCCTTGGTTTTTCCTTCTAGTACTACAGTTTCGAACTGAGTTACAATCTGCACATGACTTAAAATCTTGCCTTTATTTTCACCCTTTAAGACCTGGTTGCTTGCTTTTGCAATTACCAACGCCAATGCCAGCGAATAACCATCGGTGGGTTGATCGGTGTTATAATTTAGTATGAGGTTGCCATTGCCCTTTTTGCTGGTTGAAATAGCTAAATTTCCAAGGGATGGCTTGGCAAGTGCAGTTTTAATGCTGTTGCGAAAGATATTTTCTTCTGAACCTACAAATTCTCTGCTTCCATTTACCACAACCTGTGGTGTGTAAACGGTTTTAAGGTTAAGCCAATTGGTATATTGGTTCTGTCTGGAAGAAAATTTTGTACTGCTAAACCGATCTTTCCAACCTAATCTATTCCAATAATCTACGTGAAAAGCCAACAAATATACAGGCTTGTTTTGGCTTTCTTTTTCGATCTGAGCCAATAATGCATCGGCAGGAGGACAGCTTGAACAGCCTTCTGAAGTAAAAAGTTCTACCACTGCAAAACCTGTTTTGGCTTGAGGTTTTGGTGTGATTTTATTATCTGCAATAAAGGCAAAACTGAGGAGGCTTATCACCAAAAGAGGTAATGCTATTTTTGTGATCATGGTTATCATTTTAGGCTTAGTCGTTTTCGATGTACAACCCTTACAGAAAAAAATAAAAAAATATGTAAGGATGTATCTTTTCTCGCGACTAATCGATTAAGCAGTATATTTATATAAGATACCTAAAAAATGCAAAACGAAATGGACAAGGGCCTTATAGCCAAAAGTCTTCACTCAGATCCGCTTAGCTGGGTGGAAAAATATGCTGATTACCTCTATGGCTTTGCCATGTCGAGAATAAGAGATGAGGATGTGGCTAAAGATCTGGTGCAGGATACCTTTTTGGCCGGATTGCAGCGTTTAGATCGTTTTGAGGGTAATAGTGAGGAAAAAACATGGTTAACAGCCATCCTTAAAAACAAGATTGCCGATTTTTACCGAAAACAATCGGCCATTAATTTAAAGGTAATAAGCGTAGAAGGTGAACGGCAGGATTTTTTCGATGCGGAATCAGGGCATTGGACTGAAAAAGACTATCCGAGGGCATTTGGTTTGGAGATAGACAATCCTTTGATGATGAAAGAGCTGGGCAGCATATTAAATGAATGTTTGGCTAAACTTCCCGGATTATGGTTTTCGGTGTTCTCGATGAAACACATGGACGATCTGGCATCGGAGCTAATCTGTACCGAACTTAAACTCACTGCAGCTAATTTCTGGGTAATTATGCACCGCACAAAACTTAACCTGAGGGCCTGCCTTCAAAAAAACTGGAACTGATATGACGAGCGCGCTAAGAAATATAATCTATAACTGTAAACAAGCTACTTTTTTGATCGAAAAAAGAATTGCCGGAAAAATTACCGCAGCCGAAACACTACAATTGCATATACATCTGGCAGGCTGTTCAGTATGCAAAATTTATCAGCAGCAGAGTATATTGATTAACAGGGTATTTGTAGGGTTTGAAAACACTGATTTTAAACTGGATGAAGCCTTTAAAAAAACATTAACGGAGAAGATTGAAAAAGAAATCAATAAAAATTGATTTTTCTTGTAAGGTTTTACTTATTGCCTCGACTAAGGGATAAACAAAACGCATAAAAACATGAAAAATCAAATTTTAAAACCCACAGGAAAATTGATTATGGCAGCTTTAGTGGTGGCTAGCCTTTCGTTACCAGGCTTTGCTTCGGTAAACAGTCCTTTACAAGAAAAGATGTCTAAAATGAAACAAGACAAAATGGAGAAGAAAAAAATGGACAAAATGAAAACCGATTCGATGAAAAAAGCTAAAATGGCTAAAGGGAAAATGTCGAAAAGTAAAATGTAAAAAAACAGGCAGGGAAATTCACTTTTTCCTGCCTTTGTTAAATAAATATAAAATGAAAAAAATTATACTCTTTGTTGGCTTAATCGCTGCATTATCTTTTCAGGTAAAGGCACAAAAAGGATTAAAAGAAGGTGATAAAGCGGCTATGTTTAGCGGAATGGATCAAAACGGCAAAACAGTGAGTTTGAAAAGTGCACTTAAAGCACACCGTTTTGTAGTACTATTTTTTTATCGCGGTCAGTGGTGTCCATATTGTAACCAACACATTAAAGAACTCCAGGATTCTTTAAGCTTGTTAAGTAGAAAAGATGCTTATGTTATTGGTGTTACTCCCGAAACGAAAGAAAATATTGATAAAACAATCAAAAAAACGAGTGCTGGCTTTTCTATCCTTCAGGATAAAGACGATGAGATTATGAAAGCCTACAACGTTAACTTCATGATGGATGAAGCTACCTTTACCAAATATAAAGGCTATGGTATAAATTTGGAAGACAACAATGGTAATACCAGGCATACCTTACCTGTTCCTGCAACCTATATTATCGATCGTTCAGGTAAAATTAAATATGTTCATTTCGATCCAAACTACCAAAAGAGAGCCTCAGTAAAACTTTTGCTTTCCAAACTTTAGGTCGAATTTAATAAAACAATCTTTAAATACACCCAGTGCTGTTTTAATGGCAGTGGGTGTTTTTGCTTGGATTATGCGGTGCGTAAATTTCTTTGAAGGGGTTTGTGCTCAAAAAAGGGAGGTAACTTTTTCTAATAATTAGGTTTATGAACGGCGTTTTGCAGTACGAAACCGAAGTGCCGATAAAGGATACTTTAGGATTCTTTTTCTCTCCGGAATAAATTAAATTTGTAAGAATACCCTAACAGATGCTTTTCCAATTTAAAGATAAATTTCCTCAGTTAAGCCCTTATTGGGATAAATATTTGGAATTTCGGCAACGGATAGAGGTTCCGGCGAAAACCATTTTATTGGAAGAGGGTAATATATCGCAGTATTATTATTATGTTGAAAAAGGATGTATACGTGCTGCGCTAAATAAACTAGGAGAGGATAAAACCGTACAGTTTTTCTTTGAAAAAGAAGGTTTAACTTCTTTAGAAAGTTTTCTGAAGAATACCCCCAGCTTATTCACCATCGAAACGATCGAGCCCTCGGTTATTTACCTGTTGCATAAAACAAAAGTGAAAGCTTTAATGACTGAATTACGTGAGGTGCCCGGATTTGCGGATATCATCTTAAATATGCTCGCCGAGCGGCAGGTACATTATATGAATGAATTTGTCTCCTTCATTAGAGATACGCCCGAAGAACGTTATCAAAAGCTCTTACAGGAAAGGCCTCATATTGTACAGCGTGTTCCTCAACACTATGTTGCCTCCTATCTGGGTGTAACCCGGGTGCACTTAAGCCGTATAAAAAGTGCGCTGCTTAAAAAAGTTAATCGGTAACATATGTTATCGTTCCGCATTGCAGCCAAATCTAACTTTGTATCAACAAAATATAAAAAGATGAAAGCAGCAGTAATATATCAAAAAGGGGAATTACCTCAATATGTAGATTTTGACGAGCCGATAGTACAAAATGATCAGGAAATATTGGTGCGCGTAAAGGCTGTCGCCATTAAACATTTCGATAAGGGCACAGCGGCAGGCACACATTATTCGAGCGATGCACCAAAATCAACGGGCCGTGTGATTGGTGGCGATGGCGTATGTATACTCGAAGATGGCACGCGCGTTTATGGGATAGGTATTAATGGAATGTTGGCGGAAAAAGCAATTATAGAAAAGCGCAGGATAGTAAAATTGCCTGAAGGCTTGGGTGATGCAACGGCTGCTGCATTAGCCAATGCCGTTATTGGCTCGGCCATGGCCTTAAGGTTTAAAGCAGCTATCCAACCCGGAGATGTGGTATTGGTTAATGGTGCAACTGGCTTTACGGGAATGGTGGCCGTACAGATTGCGAAACATTATGGCGCAGCAAAAGTAATTGCAACAGGTAGAAACGTACAAGCACTTCAAAATTTGTTAGCACTTGGGGCAGATGAAATTATCGAGATTACGCCCGATAATTCTGCATTTTTATTACAGGTAAAACAACAGCATCAGGAAAAGCCAATAGACGTGATTATCGATTACCTCTGGGGTACTACCGCTGAACTTTTGTTATCCAGCTTAATGGGGCAGGGGGCGTTTACGAATAAGTTAAGGTTTGTTTCTGTAGGCAGTATGGCTGGTGATCTGATTCAACTATCAGCTGCTAATTTAAGAAGTGTTAATCTGCAGCTCACCGGTTCGGGATTGGGTAGCTGGAGCAAAGAACAGGTTGGATTGTTATTTACAGAAATATTGCCGCAAATGTTTCAGCTGGCAGCGGATGGTAAATTAAAAATAGAAACAGTTGAGGTTAAGCTAGCGGATATTTCCAGTTTTTGGGGTCTTGAAGTTAAAGATGGTAAACGTCTAGTGGTCACCATCTAAATTCTTTCGGGTATTTAATTAACTTAAATACCCGTTAGCAGAAATATATACTCATGATTCACTTCCGTGTAAAATCGTCTATCAATTTCATGGTAATCAGTGCTTCTTCACCGCTGCATGGATTTTGCCCATTGTCTAAAAAGTAATCAACAACCTTTTCAATCATGGGTTGTTGCACATGCTGTAAAAGCTCAAATACATATTCTTCAGTTGATTGACCGGTTGTAACCGTAATTTTATTGCCAAACATCGGGAAATTAATGTGGCCTTTTGAACCATATACTATGCAGCTATCCGCTTGATCCTGTGGCGCTACAGAGAAACACCATGTGCCACTGAAAATAACTCCATTTTCGAAAATGATATTTCCTGCCACCAGATCATCTACCTCGGTATTTTCCTGTTGCCTGGTGGCAATACCTATGGCATTTTTTACGGCACCGAAATAGTATGTCATCAGATCTAATTGATGCGGAGCCAGGTCATGGAATAAACCACCACCAGAAATGGCCGGGTTTAATCCGCCAATTATTGGCTGTTTTTGCAATAAGCGCAGGGTTGGGCGACTGAAGCATTTTTAACCGGATTAAGCGGATATCACCAATAATCTGTGTTGCCAATAATTCTTTAACTTTTAAGAACATGGGTTGAGCCCGGCGATAATGAGCAACGCAAAGCTTCACATTTAATTTGTTGGATGCATCAGTCATACGTTGAGCAGCTTTGGCATCTAAAGTCATGGGTTTTTCTACATATACGGGCTTGCCGGCTTTTAAAGCCTCAATAGTGTAAGCTTCGTGCTGTAGGGGTGGTGTAGCAATGTAAATGGCATTCACCTCCGGATCGTTAATTAGTTGAGAAGCATCATCATACCATTTAGGCACTTGGTGTCGCCTGGCATAGTCAGCAGCTTTCTCTGCATCGCGGCGCATTACAGCAACAAGTTTGGAGTTGTTTACCTTATTAAAAGCTGGTCCACTTTTTACTTCAGTCACATCTCCGCAGCCAATAATGCCCCATCTGATTTCTTCCATCATATCCTTGATTTAAAAGTCCGAATTTAGAGAATATAGTTTGGAAACTGTGATCAATCGATTGAAGCTTTGTAAAAAAAGAAAAGGGATTCACTTTGGGAGTGATCCCTAATCAACTAACCAAACAAACTATTCCGGAAACCACGCCGGAATCATTTTATAAACGAAAGAACCGGGAGATTGTTTTAACGGATGTATCTATTTATTATATTTTTTAAAAAAAGAAAATATGACCATTCACCCGAAATTGGTTTTGCTTTTTTTAGCTTTGTATTATGCAAAATCTTTCCAAAAAGCTTCAGATTGATCTTATAGAACTTAAGGCAAAATATGCCTTTATTATGGATGAACTTGAAGTAACATTTGCAGATGCTTACCTTTCGAAATTGCAAGCTAAACAACGCCTGGCCGAGCAGATGATGATAGAAATGGAAAAGATACTGAGTGGCGAGGCTTGAGCACATGAAAGCTAATCCACTAAGATAAAGCGATCGTTTTTGATCTTAATTTTAATATAAGATTTACTATATCATTTATTTGAAACGGTCTTGCATGGTTACCCCAATTCCGATCGTAACTGTGCTCAAACTGAAAAAAATGGAAACTAAACGATTTAAGCTATCTCTTTTTTAAAGCAGGTGGTATACTAAAAGTAGGTTTTTTGTTGGCATCTTTAAAGTCGACTTCCATAAAATAGTCTTTTTGTTTAATGATGTAATTTTCTATAAACCACAAAATATCAGGCAGGTTTTCAACCATTGGTGAGCCAGCTATTTCATGTCCCATATCTTGCACGTGCTGAAAGTAATACGGATATCCATTTTTTTTAAAGGTGTGCGCAAGATACTTGGAACCAAAAAATCCCCTGTTCAGTAATCTTACTTTGTTATAGGGTACAAGTTTATCGGCTGTGCCATGGAAAAGCATGGTTGGTGCTGGTGGTATGGCATATTTTGGCGCACCATGATAACTTAATATAGCCCCGGCAAATGAAATTACACCTTTGTATTGAAAATGCCGTGGTAGTTTAGCCGATAATATGGTGGAATTCCGCTTGTTATAGTCCGTATGTAGTGCAGTAATAGCGCCCGCACTTGATCCTGATAGGATGATCATAGCGGTATCGATGCCGAGTTCTTTCGCATTTTTGATCAGATAGGCTGTTGCGTCGAAAACATCTGTTGTAGCTGTATCAATAGCTGCTTTTAAATTAGCGGTATTAAATGGACTGGGAAATTTCTTTCCTTTAAGGCCTAATCGATAGTCAATTGATACTACTTTATAGTTATGGGCTATCAAAGTGTTAAAGTATTGATCAAATAACTTGCTGTCTCTGTGTCCCATTACAAAGCCGCCACCAAATACAAAAAGCACTGTTGGCTTAGGTTCTGTTATTTTACCACTATAATAAATATCTAATTTTAGTGCGCCCGAATCGCTTTGCGAAAATATTTTAGTGTCTACGTGATATTTTTTATCCTGGAGTACAATTTGCCCTATTGATGATAAAGAGCTGAATAAAATTGCCAGGAACAGCAGGCTTAGCGGATATACTTTGTTATTGGGCATCATCTGTTTTTTAGGAAGAGGGTCGCTACTAGCCAAATCGGATCGGCTTTGATTTCTAAGCTAATTTATTGCATTTTCAGCTCAAGTGCAATTAAAAATACTATATTCTACACCATAATTTAATTTAGCTTTAGGTATTAATTTAATGGACTATATTGCAATTGCACTATCTTTTATAGTCATTTAACTTATACAATAAGATGTTTTTACTAATAACACCGTTTCTAAAAATGGGTGTAATAATTGGTGGCGTACAATTTTTAAAATGGGATTTGATAACGTTGATACTCTTTTCATCGTAAAGATTAGAAGGGATAATATAATATGTATTGTCGCCCACAGTTAATTTCTGTTTGCTTTGATTCGACCAATAATACTGGTGGAGATCGAATATTTCTCCTATGCCATAGGTATGCAAACCAGTTTTGGAGCAAACATAAAAATCTAAATGAGCTGCTGGGAACCACTTTGTAATCACAATGGTATGGACTGCCTTATTCTTTTGGGATGATTTATCCAAATGATAAATAGAATCAATTATTCTTCCAGTTTCTTTCCAGCCATATAAATCTAGGGTGGGGTCCCCCGCACCTAAATGCATGGAGTCTTTTTGGGGCGAAAATGTGCCCTTATAAAAGTTGATTGTAATGAGACCTGAACTTACCACGAGTAAGAAGAACAGCATACTTGCACTAATAATGGCTTTTACTTTTGATAGGCTAACAGATTCCAATTTCAATGCAGAAAGAAATATTAAACAGCTATACGCCGGACCAGACCAATGCGGTAGTGTATCTCTAAAAATTGAAAGAAAAATCAGTGTCGCAATAAGAGGAAGCGCACAATATAATAACAGTTGTATTTCGCTTTTATGAAGATGATGTTTGGTTTTGATGAAGCTAAAAATAGCCATCCAAGCCAGAAAAAAAACAATTGGATTATTATAGAATATTTGTCCGCTGATTTCCCTGGCGAAAGCTAATGGGTTTATACTTGTATGGAACAGGCTAACCCGATTGCTGTGATAGGTGTAGGTAATGAAACGATGCTGGATGTTCCAGATGATAAAAGGAGATACGATAATCGAACTAATTAACATAGAAACATACATTCCCTTTTGCATCATTAATTTTCTATTGCTAAACAGGACGAACAAGATAACGCCCACCCATAAGTAGATGCCATGAATCTTACACATCATACAAAACCCTGCGGCCACACCGAACCAGCACCATAAATTTAATGTGGGTAAACCATTACGTATAGATCTGTTAATCTTTAAAAACAAAAAGATGCTCCAAAGCCAGAAAACCATTTGGGGGCTATCTGGCAAAATAAATGTTCCGGCAATAATACTGCAATAAAAGGACGAAGAATAAAGTAACACGGCAAACCAGCCCACGCGTGCATTAAGGAGCAATTTACCTATTTTATATACAATTACTGTACCTATTGTGGATGATATTATGGCGCCGAGCCGAACGGCCACTTCGGTGTGAATACATAAATTTGCTGTTGTTGCTCTGATCAACCACGCCACAAATGGGGGATGATCAAAATAATTCCATTGTAGATTTAATGAATATGTCCAGTAATATACCTCGTCGTTTCCGAGCGCTGTTGTTGAGGCTATGATCAGTTTGATCACAGTCATCGCCATTATAAAAAGCCAAAGTTTGATCGGAATTTCTTTCACTTAAATGGGGTTGGCCTGACTGGCAATTTTAAGCTGTTTATATCTTCTGTTAAGCTTAGCCGATCTGAAAAGTTTAAGGTCGTATACCTGATGATAGCTAACTATTGCGCAGATTATACCGGTTATTGCACCAAAAATTACATCAATCAGAAAATGTTGCGCTAGGTATATACGTGAATAGCCGATTAAAAAGGCAAAAAATAAACAATAGGAGGAGATTTTCTTTTTCTTGAAAACCAATACCAATACTGTGGCCAAGGCAAAAGCAGATGCGGTATGGCCTGAAGGAAAAGAATTTTGATCGTGCATGTTTACCCCTTCTACAAAATGGCTATACTGAAATAAAGTCTGCTCGAAAAAATATTTAGGCCGGGGCATGTGGAATATTCTTTTTGCGGTTTGAATAAGCAAACCCGAATAAATATAAGCAAGAGCCACGGTCATTGCTTTTTTCTTTTTTCGAAGTGCAAGCAGGATGGTTGCGGCCAAAATACAGATTAAACCATCTCCGAGATTAGTGATATACTTCAAAAAAATATCTAACCAAATTGGATGAAATAGGTTAAAAATGAGGAATCCATCTGTTTTAGAAAAGCTAAAATTAAAAATGATTGCCACCAGCAGTATTGATATCGCAGTAAGGAAATAATAATGAAGCTTGGTGAGTCTTTTTATCGTATGCATGACTAATTCTTTTCGCAAAACTATTAGCTATATGTCATCTGAAAGTTAAGCAAACATCATGTTTATGTCATCCAAATCAATTTTAGGCTAAAGATTATTGTGTCTTATTGCTCAAATATTAATGACAAGGGAAGTGATTATCTAAAGAAAGCCTTTGGCTAAAATTTTTTAATAAGTTAATATTAAACTACTGATAATTTAAAATACTTTGTGTTGCTTTGCGGCCATAGAACTAAATTAATTATGCAAAACAGTCAGGTAAAGGTTAGCCCGGATCTACAGCAGTTTATCGATAAGTTTGAACCTAGCAAATTTAAACTTATGTCTGGTGGGATCGAAATCAGGGGAATAAATGATATACATAGAAATATTGCTCAAGCCAGGGAAATTATAGAAAGGTTAAAACTTCGCTTAATAGTTTCGCATAATGCCGAGATGCTTAGTTATCGTGGTTTTGAAGTAAATAACCTTTAAACCACAAAAAAGTGGAGTGTTGAAGGAAAATTTCGGTTGGTAATAAATACTTAACACTTGTTTCATATACGTATTGTGCCAAAAGAAAAATATACAGTCTTTTTGTAATTTGATATTTCCATATGAAATTATTGCGTATCTGCCAGGTTAATAGTAATTAGCACTTCAAAATAATTATCTTTCAGCCCAGAAGAGATCTCTGCCTTATCTGCATAGGTATGAAATAGCCTTTGCCGGATGTTTTCAAGGCCAGTATGGAAACCAGTATCATTAAGACCTGTATTAATCAGGTTACTTGTTTGAATGCTAAAAAGCCCGTGTCGCAAATTTACTATAATTTTTCCTGGATTTTCTGGTTGGCTGAGGTTACCATGTTTAACCATATTTTCGGTGAGACTAAGTAAAAGTAGTGGAATTACCTCCGTCGATTCGGTTTTCTGATCATAATTAAAATCTATAAATAAGTCAGGCTGCTTTATTTTGCTAAGCAGAAGAAGATTTTCGACTTGACGGATCTCTGCTTCCAGTGGCATAATTTCCGGACCATGTTCGCATTCTAATGCGTAGCGCATCAGTTTTGAAAGGTACCGTACGGCTTCTGCAGCCCGGGGTTCACTTTTATGCGTACTGTTATATATATAGGTTAAGGTATTGAATAAGAAATGTGGGTTTATTTGCGCTTTGAGATAGGCATTTTTAGCATTAGCCAATTCAAGCGTTATTTGCTTTTGCTTCAACATCTCTTCAATTGCTTCTTTTTCCAGTTTGGTTGCCCGATGTTTTTGATGGATATAACTTTTGATAAAATAATAAGCTGTCGAGAATAACATGAAATAGATTCCCCGCCATAGTGTTGAAGACATAAACTTCCAGTCTGTAACCGTGAGCTTATCAATAGGAACTATTGTTGCTTTTGAAAGGGAGCGATCTGTGAGGTACGCGATAATAGTATACAAACATACTTCAACTACTGTTAATATAATTATCCTTAAATAAATAGGTTTGTTTGATTTCAAATTTTTTCCTAATACCAATTCGGCATGGATATAGAAGAGTGTGATATTGATAATATAGTGAATGCAATAGCTTAATAAAGTGGCGTTAATTTTAAGGATCAATGAGATCAGTATATATTCATAAAGAATGAATGTAGCCCATGCAATAATGTGCCAACGATAATTTTTTAGCCAGTTTTTCATTTTTTTTTAAGGTTAAAATTGGGTTTCACAACAGTCAATAATTGGTTTGCGTAATGTAGTCTTTTAGGAATTTTGATGGGGCTAATTTTCGTTTATGAAAAGAATTACAAACTTAAAATCGACCCGGAAAACTGCGTTTGTTTTCCGTTCACAAAAAGTAGCTAATATGCGCTTTCAAAAGAGCGATCCGACTACCAGTACAATGACCGTGATCAAAACACTTACCACCCATTCAGATTTACAAATGTTAATCCCTTAAACGTTTTGACACAAGTGTTTGGTTTTCAATATAGTCCATAAATGCCTCTTTGTATTGTGGAGTCATGAGTACTTCGTACTTTCCAAGGTCGATTTTGTGCCCATTAATTTCCTTTACAAAGTTGGTGTTAATCATATATGACTTGTGAACGCGGTAGAAATGCTCATTTTCCTGGAGCTTTTCCTCCATTTCCTTTATGGTCATGTATACTGAATAATCATTTGTTGGGGTGTAAATATGTACATGGTTGTTTGAACCCTGAAGATAGATGATCTCTTTTTTGAGTACTTTGGTAAGTTTGCCGCGTTCGCCATTTGTGCGTAAGAAAAATGCTTCTTCATTTTCTTGTACAAGACGCTGTGTACTATAACATTCTGAAAGCACTTCATTAACTACTTCTGCAAAATCTCCCATGTTGAAAGGTTTTAACAGGTAATGTTTTGCTCTAACCTTAAAAGCATCCAGTGCAAATTCTGGATAGGATGTAGTAAAAATAATGTTGTGTGATTTATGCTTAAGGTTATCCGCAAGTCGTAGGCCAGACATTGCTGGCATATCAATATCCAAAAAGATTAGCTGTTTATTGCTTTCTGTACTGATTTCGCTTAGGGCCTCTATCGGTTTAGTAAAGATCCGGTGGACTTTTAACCTTGGGATTTCCGCAATGTGGTCTTGCAAAATATTAATTGCTGTAGGATCATCATCAATGATGATGCATGAGATAGAATTTTTCATTAAGATCGATTTAAATAGATAAAGGCAATTTAATAAATTTATTCTTAAATGGAATAGTAAGCAGATTAAGAATGTGGTTACTAACTAATTTAAAGATAAGTTATTAATTAGCGAACATAGGTAAATGGCTGTTCATTATGGTTTCTAGAACCAAGCCTTTTGGAAGTGTTTCGGAAAAAAAAAATCATTTTTTTGAAAACATCGGTGTAGCGATGCTGGAATATGAGTATTGTTCCAGGCTGTGGCAAGATCAATAACCTCGCATTACCTATCATCTATTCTAAACTTTTTCATTAATAGGAGTACGAATGCATCGGCTGAATCTTTCAATGCAAATATCAAAGCTTTTAGGGCAACTTCAAGAGGGATAAGGAATATGAAGTTCTTCTTGTTTAGATTATCTAAAATATGCTTTCACTCACTAAAGCGGTTCGATGTAACCCTTTTCTCCCTAATGTAGTCCTACCGAAATTGTGACTGATTTTCTTCCTTCGAGTAATAATGGTGAAACAATATCAGCGATATAATGATCTCATCAGCCACTTGGCATGGATTGAAAGCTGGCCCAATGTGCTAATGGGTTTAATGGTTTATTTATAAGGATAATCCTGGTTAATGTAGCATCTGCTGTATACTTATATCCGGCATCCCGTCAACTATATTCTTTATTTAAGCCTACGTATACGCTCAAAAAAATCAATGCTTTGGTTTTTTTGTACAAAACTGAACCATTTCCGTACAAAACTGAACCCCTCCTTAAGCGTAAGTAGCTAGTTTTGGAATCTCCAAATATGACAGTTATAAATTATGAGATCAACAGGCGGTGTTTTCCGCAAAGTTTCGGTAATCTTCATCCGCAGGTAATACCGATAACCATCTTTGCGAAGATTAAAGGCAATTTAACGGGGGGAGTTTACACCTTTTTACTAATGCTTTTGCTTCTGGGGGCCGGTATGTCTTGCTTGGCACAGGATGGATGTTACAGTCGCCTGGATAAAGATACCCTGACGATAGGCAATCAATTTATTGAGCGTAAGTTTATATGGAACAAAGGAAATGTGATCACCCATAGCTTAAGCGATAAAAAAGGCAAACAAGTTTGGTTTAACAAGCTGAAGAACCCCGATTTTTACATTCACACTGGCAATGGAACTCAAAACGGGCATTATGAAGTGTTAGTAAGGAAAGAAGATGCCATTCACATCGCCGCACAGGAAACCGTGATTTCTTTTTCTATGGGTGCGCTTGATGTCAGGCGGGTTTACCGGATTAACGCTCAAAGCGCTTCAATCGGCTGCGAAACTTATCTGAGAGGAAAGGTAGAAGCTATAACAGGAGGGCAACCAGGCAATGCTGCTGATCAAAAAAATATTGAGTTTGCGGAGGACATGAAGGTTAATGGTGCTGCCGCCGTTTTAGACCAGTTAAAGTTGGAGGGTTTCCATTGGCAGGTTAAGGCGGTTGAGTTTTTTGACGTAACCGACTGGAACAACAATCTGGTGCTGGAAAATAAGTTTATTCCCTATAGAAAAAAAGGTTACCGGGGCAACCTGCTTTTTGCACACAACCAGGAAAAAGAGGCTGGTTTTTTTTTCTTAAAGGAAGCGCCGGGCGCTGCTACGCAACTCGCTTATGGCGGCCAGGATTTTACGACTGAATTTGGACATTTCGCCGTGAATGGATTGGGCCTGAGTGCCGAAGATATCCGTACAGATGAGTGGCGCAAAGCCTATACGGTAGTGTTGGGTGTTTACAGCGGACAGGAGTTGAACCAGCTCCAAGCTTTACGCACTTATCAAAAAAACATCCGTAAAAATGAGCCAAGGAGAGACGAAATGGTGATGATGAATACCTGGGGAGATAGGAGCCAGGATGCTAAAGTTAACGAACAGTTTAGCCTGCTGGAATTGGAAGCTGCAGCCAAACTGGGTATCACCCATTTTCAAATCGATGACGGGTGGCAGCAAGGAAAAAGTCCAAATTCTGCCCTGGCCAAAGGATCTTTTACCAATATCTGGAACAACCCCAGTTATTGGAAGCCCGATAAGGTAAAATACCCGAATGGACTCGGGCCAATCGTAAAAAGAGGTAAAGCGCTGGGCATTGAAATTTGCTTATGGTTTAATCCAAGTATTCAGCATGACTATGCAGACTGGGAGAAAGATGCTTCGGCAATGGCCGAATTATACCGGATGTACGGAATCAGGACATTTAAAATTGATGGTCTCTCTATTCCCAATAAGCAATCGGAGATTAACCTAACTAAAATGTTTAATAAAGTATTGAGTGAAACCGAAAACCAGGCTGTCTTTAATCTCGATGCCACTGCGGGTCGCAGGGGTGGCTACCATCTTTTTACCGAATACGGCAATATTTTTCTGGAGAACCGTTATACCGACTGGCAAAACTACTATCCTTACTGGACACTCCGCAACTTATGGCAACTTTCTAAGTATGTACCACCGGAGAAGTTGCAGATCGAATTTTTAAACAAATGGAGAAATACAGATAAGTATGGCCATGATCCTTTCGCTCCTTCAAGCTATACTTTCGAATATTTATTTGCCATTACCATAGCTGGCCAGCCGCTGGCCTGGTTTGAAGGCACGGGGTTACCTAAAGAAGGAATGGAATTGGGAACTCTGATTAACAAATATAAAAAGGTGCAGCACGACTTCCACCAGGGAACCATTTTACCGATTGGCGAAGAACCTTCGGGCAAATCATGGACAGGTTTTCAATCGATTCAAAAAGATAGGGGCTATTTTATCGTGTTCAGGGAAAACACGCCTGATGAAACGGGCGTACTGGAAACCTGGTTGCCCGAAAACGTCAAAATACAATTACAGCCGCTAATGGGTAGTGGGAAGCCAATAATTCAAACAACAGGTAGAAAAGGCTGCCTGAAAGTAACATTGCCTGGTATAAATGCATTCGTGATGTACAGCTATACCATTATAAACTAAACCATGAAACAACATATATTAAATTTATTCCTTTTAACATTTCTAAGCATCCCCGCAATCGCCCAAAAGAGGCTGAGTATGAAGTCTCCCGATGGGAGGTTGCAGGTGGATGTAAGTATTGCTGATAGTATCCGTTTTCAGTTGGCGCATGATGGTGAAAGCATACTCCATTCTGGCGCCATAGCGATGAAACTCGGCAATGGGAAAACCTTTGGCATTAAATCTCACTTGAAACAAAGCAAAGCCATTAACGTTAAACAGAAGATCCCTGCCTATTTTTACAAAAGAAACCTTATCAATGATGAATATGCAGAATTGACACTGGATTTCAGGGAAGATTTTAAACTCATTTTTCGAATCTATAATGAAGGCATGGCTTACCGATTTGTATCTACGGCTAAGCAGGATTTTATCGTAAATGAAGAGCTGGCCGCTTTCCATTTTTCAAAAGATTTCAAAGCGTACATTCCTTATGTAAAAACCAAAGCGAAAACAATTGAGGGACAATATTTCAATTCGTTTGAAAATACCTATACCTATGGGCCTTTGACTAAAATGGATAAACAGAAGCTTGCTTTTTCTCCTTTGGTGGTTGAATTGGATCAGGGTAAAAAATTGTGTTTGGCCGAAGCTGATTTGCAAAGCTATCCGGGTATGTTTCTTTTCAATCCTACCGGAGGAACTGTTCTGGAAGGCAACTTTTCTACCTATCCAAAATCTACCGGGCAGGGAGGACATAACCAACTGCAGCAAATTGTCACCTCACGCCAGCCTTACCTGGCTAAAAGTAAGGCACGAGCCAGGTTCCCCTGGCGTGTAGCAATAGTCACCACCAGCGATAAAGCCCTGGCCGATAATGATATGGTTTACAAGTTGGCCGAGCCTAACCGGTTAAAAGATATTTCGTGGGTAAAGCCAGGAAAAGTAGCCTGGGAATGGTGGAATAACTGGGGCTTGAGTAGGGTAAACTTTGTTTCAGGTGTGAATACGGAAACCTATAAAGCTTATATAGACTTTGCCGCCAAAAATAAAATTGAATATGTAATCCTGGACGAGGGCTGGGCGGTAAACCTTAAGGCAAGTTTGTTTGAGGTTGTACCAGAAATTGATCTGAAAGAACTGGTTGCTTATGGCAAATCCAAACAGGTAGACCTTATTTTATGGGCAGGCTACTATGCCTTTGCGCGCGATCTGGAAAAGGTTTGCAGGCATTATTCGCAGCTGGGGATAAAAGGTTTTAAAATTGATTTCATGGACCGAGATGATCAGGAAATGGTTGATTTTCATTACCGGGCGGCAGAAACAGCCGCTAAATACAAGTTGATGGTCGATTTTCATGGTACGTATAAACCCACCGGGCTAAACCGGACTTTCCCAAATGTAATTAATTACGAAGCCGTAAATGGACTGGAGCAGATGAAATGGACCGGGCCGGAAATGGATATGGTTACCTATGATGTGACCATGCCTTTTATCAGAATGATTGCCGGATCGGTAGATTATACACAGGGTGCCATGCGTAACGCCACCAGAAGCAGCCATAGGGGAATAAATGATGAGCCCATGAGTCAGGGAACGCGCTGCAGGCAACTGGCAGAGTATGTGGTTTTTGAATCGCCCTTAAATATGCTGTGTGATAGCCCGGATAATTATGCGAAAGAGCAGGAATGTACCGATTTCATCAGCGCGATACCAACGGTTTGGGATAACACAATTGTGCTTAATGGTGAGATTGGACAATACATTACCACTGCCCGCAAAAAAGCCAACACCTGGTATTTGGGTGCTTTAACCAATTGGGAGGCGCGCAAACTTGATCTCGACCTTAGCTTTCTTGGCGGTGGAGATTATGCTGCAGAGATTTACCTGGATGGGATTAATGCCAACAAAATTGCTACCGATTACAAAAAGGAGCGCATAGAAATTCCTGCCGATCGAAAATTATCTATTCATATGGCTCAGGGCGGTGGTTGCGCGATGAAAATCTTTAAAAAGTAAAAACAATACGCTATGAAATCAATCAGAACTGTTTTTAATTTGCTCCTGCTGTTGTGTTGCTTGTTGTCTAAGCTTTCGGCACAGGAGACTTTGGTTAACGTATATGGCAGAGCGATCCAATCCCTCAACGGGAAATGGGAAGCGATTATAGATCAGTACGATCAGGGGCGGAAAAATAAAATTTACCTCAATAAAAAACCAGTTGGAAAGACAGATTTTTATGAATATGCCTTTGATGGTGGCTTAAAACTGAACGTGCCTTCAGACTGGAACAGTCAATTGCCCGAACTCAAATACTACGAAGGGACGGTTTGGTATGCCAGGCGTTTTGATGCGCCCAAAGCATATCAAGGACGGCTATTCATTTACTTTGCTGCGGTAAGTTATCGCTGTAAGGTTTATCTTAATGGAAAAGAAGTTGCTGCGCATGAAGGTGGTTTTACACCTTTTCAGGTTGAAGTAACAGATCTAGTGCAGCAAGCAGGCAATTTCTTGGCTCTGGAGGTAAACAATACCAGGACTGCAGATGCCATTCCGGCAAAATCATTCGACTGGTGGAATTATGGGGGGATTACACGCGATGTAATGCTGGTATCGACCCCAAAAATATTTATTCAGGATTATTTTGTTCAGCTGGATAAACACCACAGTGACCAGATTAATGTGCGGGTTAAATTGGTTAATCATCAGGATAATATTCCGGTAACCATTGAAATCCCGGAATTGAATATCAGGCAAAAAATTGTTACTGATAAACAGGGGATTGCGGGCACCTCGATCACCAACGTGAAAGCAATACAGCGCTGGTCGCCGGTATCCCCAAAACTTTATCAGGTGGTCCTATCTACCGCGGCAGATCGTGTAGAAGAAAGCATTGGTTTTAGGAACCTGGAGGTAAAAGGAACACAGATCTATCTGAATGAGCAGCCAATTTTTCTAAAATCGATTAGTTTTCATGAAGAGATTCCACAGCGCAAAGGCAGGGCTTTCTCTGAAGCAGACGCCATGATGCTTTTATCTGAAGCGAAAGCCTTGGGCTGTAATATGATCCGTTTGGCACACTACCCGCAAAATGAGTATACGGTACGTGCAGCCGAAAAAATGGGGTTTCTGTTGTGGGAGGAAACACCCATATGGCAAGGCATTGATTTTGAAAACCAGGAAACCAAACAGAAAGCCGGGAATATGATCAGGGAAATGGTGATGCGGGATAAAAACCGATGCGCCATCTCTTTCTGGGGCATGGCCAATGAAACGCAACCATCTGCTGCCCGTAACGATTTCCTGAAATACCTGATCAAATGCGCGAAAGATATTGATAGCACCCGTTTAATTACGGCTGCCTTTGATCTGGTTCGCTTTAATGCAGATAAGCAACGCTTTTTGATGGACGACCCTTTTATTAACGAAATAGATGTGGTAGCTATTAATAAATATATGGGTTGGTACCATCCCTGGCCAGTTAAGCCAGAAAAGGCCATGTGGGAGGTGGCCAGCAATAAACCTTTGATAATTTCAGAATTTGGTGCGGAGGCTTTGTATGGTAAAACCGGTGATGGTGATGTAGCCGGTTCATGGAGCGAAGACTATCAGGCCCAGCTGTATAAGGATAACCTCGAAATGTTTAAAAACATTCCAAATCTCAATGGAATCTCGCCCTGGGTACTGTTCGATTTTCGGTCGCCATTTCGTTTTCATCCCACCTATCAGGATGGTTGGAACAGAAAAGGACTGGTTTCTGATCAGGGGTTTCGTAAAAAAGCCTGGTATGTCATTGCAGATTATTACAAAAACATCAAATAAAATTTATGAGGAGATATTTTTTAGCGCTGCTGTTAACAGGGTTATTATGGAACAACCTTGCAAATGCGCAGCACCTGAAAACCGTTGTTGATAAAGCCCTGGCTTTTGCCGAGCAGCAAAGTTTATTGATGGCCAGGAAATATGAGCATCAACCAGGCGTATTACCGCGGTCGTTCGAAGCTGGGAAAAGCACCGTATCTGATTCACGTTGGTGGTGTAGCGGATTTTTTCCGGGTTCGCTGTGGTATGTTTATGAGCATAGCCAAAATCCGGAACTGTTATCGTTCGCCAAACTGTATACCGCCCGGGTAGAGCGCGAAAAATTCACTACCGATAACCACGACGTAGGTTTTATGCTATATTGCAGTTTTGGTAATGGCTTACGTTTAACCGGCGATTCAGCTTACAAGGCGGTTTTGCTCACAGGAGCGCAATCGCTGTCTACCCGATATGATCCTAAAATAGGCCTGATCAGGTCTTGGGACCATAACAAAAACGTTTGGCAATATCCGGTCATTATTGATAATATCATGAACCTCGAATTGTTGTTGTGGGCCAGCAAGCAACCAGGGAATGCGCAGCTGAAAAAAATGGCACTTTCGCATGCCGATAAAACCATAAAGCATCATTTTAGACCCGATTTCAGCTCATACCATGTGGTTTCCTATAACCGGCAGATTGGCGTTCCGCATAAAAAGCAAACCCACCAGGGGTATGCTGATGACTCTGCATGGAGCCGTGGACAAGCCTGGGGCCTGTATGGCTATACTTATCTCTATCGCGAAACCAGGGAGAAACGCTACCTCGATCAGGCCATGCATATCGCAAATTTTCTAATCAATCATCCTAAAATGCCCAAAAATTTTATTCCGTATTGGGACTATAATGCGCCAGTACAGGCTGATACACCAAGGGATGCTTCGGCTGCGTGTATTATGGCTTCGGCACTGACTGAACTGAGTGATTTTGTAAATTCTGACACCAAAAAGAAATACATGGAGGTGGTAGAGAAGCAAATCCGGACACTCGCCTCTGATGAATACACGGCAAAGCTGGGTGAAAACGGAAATTTTATCCTGATGCACAGCACCGGTGCATTTCCGTTTAAATCGGAAGTTGATGTACCGCTGACCTATGCAGATTATTATTATCTGGAGGCGCTTAGTCGTTTGAAGAGAAGGTTGTGACAAAGAATATCATAAATTATTGAATGGAAATGAGAGGGATAATTCATTGTATAAAACTAATATGGATGACGTCACAATTTAATAAGGGGTCGTCATTGCGAGAAGGCTTTTTCAGCCGACAGCATGCCCAGACCTTTCGGGGAAGCAATCTTTATTACAAGGATTGATTAGCATGATAGATTGCTTCGTCGTTCCTCCTCGCAATGACGACTTTTTCTCGGGCGTCTGTCAATGGTAACGACAAGCTAAGTTGAACGTAACAAATCCGAAATGAATGGCAATTTATGATAGATGCGCTTAACCATGGCGAAGAGAACACTTATTTTAGCTGGATCACAGTGGCTGTGGATATCAATCAGATGTACATGGAAATCAATTGATAGAAAATTTAAAAGATGATTAGAAAACCTGCGTATGTATTTTGACCTTTTGGACATCCGGAAAACCGCTTATCTGCTGTTGTTTTGTTGTGCATTTTTGCTGAAAAGTGCGGCTGCAATTGATATTTCAAGGTATCGGTTCCATGTAATGCCCGAAACATCGTATTACAGCGGCATTCAAAGTATCACCAAAGACAGTTTGGGGAGGATGTGGTATACCGGGCCCGATGCCGTTTTTATGTATGATGGGAACAGTTTTTATCAGTTAAATGAACTGGCTTCGAAAAGTAATCCAAAGGTAAAATGGGCATATGGTTCTCTGGTGACGGATAAAAAGGGTGGGCTGTTTTTGGCCACCAATCACGGTTTATTAAAATTTAATTACGGGCAGTTTAATTTTGATCTGGTTCTCCCTGGAAAAATCCGTTCCATCTGTGTTCATAACGATGGCAATTTATACATGCTCTCTGGCGACAGCCTGTACATATCTGGTCGTGAAAAAAAGGTTTTTCAAAAAATCAAGCTTCCCTCCAGTAGGTATTTTGATAGTGTGATTAGCCTGAAGGGAAATATTTATCTGTCTCAGGAAAATTTACTTTATAGGTTTGATACCAAAACAACGCGCTTTGCGGTTTTTGCCAATCTGGGCCAAACTTCTTTTGTGGCGAATGATGCGGTGGCCTATAATGGCGATTATTATTTCCTTACCCAGCGGGGTGGTATTTTTGTAACGGATGCCAAAGGTGTAATCAAAAAAAATATCCCGATTACCGGCCCGGGCTTCCAGACTACGATGGCCAAAAAAATCTTTATCGATCAGGCGGGCATCATGTGGGTAGCCACACAAGCTGGATTGTTGCTGTATGACCCGCAAACCCATACCAGCAAGCTGCTCAAAATGAATCCAAACGATGCGTTTTCATTACCCAATAACTCGATATGGACCATTTACGGCGACCCAGACCAGGGTGCCTGGATTGGCACATATGGAGGTAAAATCGCTTATTGTTCACTTTATGATGCCTATGTCCGCTATTTTACAGCCAGCCCCGGCGGACTTAACCACCCCATCGTAAGTGGTTTTCAGGAAGATGATATGGGCAATGTTTGGATTGCTACAGAGGGTGGTGGGCTCAACTACTGGAACCGTAAGGATGATAGCTTTCGTCATTTTACCAAAGCCGAATCCAATTCCATCAACTCTAATATGGTTAAGCGGTTAAAATTCGATCCTGATCGAAAAAACCTTTTTATTTCGTCATTTAACGGCGGGATTTCTGCCTATGAAATAGCTACCAAGCGCTTTAGTAACCTCAATATCCTGTTTCCCGGAAACAGACAGCCTTTAACCGTATATGATTTTGTTCGTGATACCGAAGGTACGTGGTGGATGACCGATCCTGACAAAAACTTTTTCCACCGCAAGAAAAAACAGGCAACGGAAACAGAAATGATTAAACTGATCGCTGCAAACGGACAGGCATTGGATGTAGAGATTGAGGCCATATCACTTGATCAACAGCAGCATCTTCGTTTGGTTACCCATCAGGGGCTGTATATTGCCGATCCCAAAACGCTTAAAGTATTACATCATTACGTCATTAAAAACGGTCCTTACGCGGTAAATCACCTTGGCTGCTATTATGAAGCATCAAATGGCGATCTCTGGCTTGGTACTTCGGGAAGAGGTGTCAACCTTTTAAAGAAAGACGGACGCTACCTTAATTTTAATATTACCAATGGTTTTCCACCTAAAATCGTTTTCGGTATTCTTGAGGATGATGTTTCAGGCAACATTTGGTTAAGCACAAACGATGGACTTTACTTTTTTGATCAGAAAGCTCAAAAGTTTGCAAAAGCCAGATTTTATAAAGCAAATAGTTGCGGTTCGTTTTATTTAAGGTCGGCCTATAAAACTAAAAAAGGAGAGATGTTGTTTGGAGGGACTAACGGATTTGTACTTTTTGATCCGCAATACCTCAACAAAAACATCCAGAAGCCGAGGGTGTTTTTCACCAGCTTATTAATTAACAATCAACTGGTAAGCAGTGTAACGCAAGATTCACCTTTAACCAGAGATATTTCTACATTAAGCAATCACAATGAGGGCAAGATTAAACTTTCCAGTGAGCAGTCGAATATCGAAATCCGTTTTTCTTCAAACAGCTATTTATCGGCAGATAAGAATCAATTTTCTTATCGCATGCATGGCTTAACCGATAAATGGATGAAGATGAACCCCAATCAACATGCTGTTCAGTTTTTTAATTTACCGGGAGGAGATTATGTTTTTGAGATCAAGGCCTCCAACAATGACGGGCTTTGGGGCAACGAAATTTCAAGGCTTTACTTTCATGTCAATCCGCCTTTCTTCCTATCATGGTGGGCCTACTCCATTTACATTTTAATTGTACTGGGGCTCTTATTTTTTATCATGCGGTATTATACCAATAAAAAGGTTTTTAAAGAACGACTGGCATTAGAGGCGCTCAAAGAACAGAATATGCGGGATTTAAACCAGGCGAGAACTGATTTTTTTACCAATATTTCCCATGACCTTAAAACCCCGCTTACCCTGGTGCTCGAACCCCTGAAGCAGTTAAAAGAAACCGTTCAGAAAAATGACCATGCAGCGGGCTATATGCAATTAATTGAGAAAAATGTGGCCCGTATACAGCGTTCAATCAGTCAGTTACTACGTTTTAGGGAAATAGAAAGCCAGAAAGTAACCTTAAATCCACAGGTTGGCGATTTTATCAGTTTTGTGCACGATGTTTTTGGACTTTTTGAATTATATGCGAACAAAAAAGAGATAGAAACCAGCATTACTGCTCATGCAGACCATTTATTTGTTGCCTTTGATTATGATATTATCGAAAAAATTCTGACCAACCTTTTCTCCAATGCCTTAAAGTACACGTCTAATAAAGGTTATGTGGGGGTCAGGATTTATCAGTCTACGGCCGAGGAACAATCGAGGTTGGCTATTGAACCTGATCACCTGGAAAGAGAATACATTTCTATAGAAGTATTAAATACCAGTATAGGCTTTTCGGAAGAGCAGATTGCTACATTATTTACTTCCTTTAACCGCTTATCGTCTTATCGGCCTACTTTTGAAGAAAGCTCAGGTCTTGGACTTGCCATAGTAAAGGAACTGGTAGACGCCATTGGAGGAAAAATATGGATGGTAAATAAAAGCAATAAAGTTTCTTTTACCATGATGCTCCCACTAAAAAAAGAAGCGGGATCAGGCGATATGCAGTCGAACGTATACGATTATACCATTTCAGAAATTGACGAAATCCTTTTAGCAGCTGAAGAACCCGATCTTTCACCAAAGCATGCCAGAAAATCAACCAGCATTTTATTAATTGACGATGACCCTAACCTTCGGAACTACCTGGAACGCCGCTTATCTGAAAAGTACAATGTCTATTTGGCCAGCGATGGGCAGGAGGGCATTATTAAAGCTGAAAAAATATACCCTCAGCTGATTATTACCGACCTGATGATGCCGAATACCAATGGATTTGAGGTATGTAACCACTTGCGGCAAAACTTTAAAACCAGCCACATTCCCATCATCATGATTTCGGGTATGGGCGATATAAACCAAAATAAAACCAGGGCACTTGAACATGGTGCAACAGTTTTTATTGATAAACCTTTTGATGTGGAATACCTGATTCAGCAGATCGATACCATTTTAAAAAACCAGCAGGAAATGCGGGAAATGTACAGCAAGCGACTGGTAGTCGATCCCGCGAATGTAACTATTACATCAATGGATGAAGAGTTGCTGGTGAAGGCCATGAAATTTATTGAACAACACATGGCTAATCCAAATTATTCGGTTGATGATTTCGTGTCTGACATGAACACCGGAAGAACAATTCTGTATCAAAAGATCAATGATATTGTTGGCATGTCTATTAAAGAATTTATTCTAAACATCCGGCTTAAAAGAAGCGCCTACTTATTGGAACATGCAGATTTAACAGTAGCAGAAGTGGCTTATCAAACCGGCTTTAATAACGCCAAATATTTTAGTGTATGCTTTAAAAAACAATTTGAAACCAGTCCGTCTGAATATAAAAAGCGCTACAGTTCAGAAATTTAACTAAGCCGTTACCTTAATCGATCTGTAAAGGAAGCGGTTGCGGCATTAAAACATATATCATTAACCAAATAAATCTATGAGCCATTCGAAATTCTTTCTCATCATTTTATTTACAATTGCCCTTTTGTGTTCAATGCCAGGGCAGCAAATTTTTGCCCAGCATCGGCTTAAGGGGATGCATCCGCAACAGCAGATTGATTTTGTTAAAAAGCAAATTAAAGCGAAAAAAGAACCTTATTTATCAGCCTATAATGCCTTATTGGGTAAGGCAGATTCAGCGTTGTTGGTAAAACAACATGCAGTAGAAGACTTCAGTATTCCGGGTTTTTACGTTGATAAAGAAACCCATCGCCGAACTTCAAAGGCGCTTCAGGTTGATGGTTTTTCTGCGTACAGTTGTGCCCTGGCTTATCAGTTGAGTGGCAAAACAAAATATGCAGACAAAGCCATTTATTTTCTGAATGCCTGGGCATCTGTAAATAAAAAATATTCACAGCTGGATGGTTCACTGGTAATGTCTTATTCTGGTACTGCTTTTATGATCAGCGCTGATTTGCTTAAAGGTTATAAAAAGTGGCAGCCTAAAGAAGTAACCCAGTTTAAGTGGTGGACAATAAATGTATTTCGCGCGGCGGCAAACAGCATCCGGTACCGGAATAATAACTCTGGTGATTGGTCTCGTTTAGCCTCTATACTGGCTGATACCTATCTGGAAGACCAGGAAGATATGCAGCAAAATATTACCTTGATTAAAAAGGACCTTTTCGATAAGATTGCAGCAGATGGCCATATGGTTGAAGAAGTTAAGCGCGAGGGAAAGGGCATCTGGTACACCTATTTTTCTTTAGCACCACTTACCGCATCCAGCTGGATTATCTATAACTATACAGGTGAAAACCTTTTTACTGCATCCCGGGATGGGGCATCATTTAAAAAAGCGCTTGATTATTTATTTTACTATAATCAACATCCCAAAGAGTGGGAATTTTTTAAAAACCCGGATACTGGGAGTGTACATACGGCAACAGGTTTCTGGCCGGCCAATTTACTGGAGGCAATGAATGGTATTTATCCTTCTCCGCAATTTGATAATTACCTGGCACCATATCGTCCCATCATGTATACCACACACGATTATGCCTGGACATTTCCAACCCTCATGCCCTTACGATTAAATGGATACCAATAAATTATTCACCATGAAAAAATATGTATTCAAATTATTATTGCCGGCTTGTGCTTTATGCACCAGCTTAAGGGTTTATCAAAAATAATCAATTAAGAAATGAAAGATATGAATTTAAAACGACTGCTTTTGGTTTTACTATGGAGCTGCTATACTGGGCTAAGTGCCTTTTCAGCTCAAAAACCTGTAAAAAGAGATTCCACTCTGGCAACCGAAAAAATTTTTAAAACGATGCAGCGGGTTGCAGACTGGCAATTGAATACCTGGAAGAATAAAGGGTTTAACCATCGGAAAGCGGACTGGACCAATGGTGCCTGCTACACCGGTATTTTTGCCTTGGGTAACCTGCGTGGCAACGAACGCTACCTGAAAACATTGGTAGATATTGGAGACGAGTTGGGCTGGAATACCGGGCATTTGCGCTTTTATGCAGATGACTATTGTGTAGGACAAACTTATGCGCAGCTTTACAGCAAATTTAAGCAGAAAAAGATGATTGCTCCTTTTGTGCTGCAGGCCGATAGTATCATTAGCCAGCCGCATGATGAAGCCCTAAACTGGAAAAATAATATCCAGAAAAGAGAATGGGCTTGGTGTGATGCCCTTTTTATGGGACCTCCATCCCTGGCTTATCTGAGCACGGCTACGCGAGACGAAAAATATCTGAATAAAGCTGTTAAATTGTGGTGGAAGACCACCAAATTTTTGTATGATCCTTCAGAGAAGCTATTTTTTAGAGATGAAAGTTTCTTCGCCAAGCGGGAGAAAAACGGGCAAAAAATATTCTGGTCGAGAGGCAATGGATGGGTGTTGGCCGGCCTGGTAAGGGTATTGGAGAATATGCCAAAAAACCATCCCGACAGAACGAAACTGATTGCGCTTTATCAGGATATGGTATCGAGAGTAGCAGGATTACAGCAGCCAGATGGCAGCTGGCATGCCTCATTATTAGATCCTGCAAGTTTTCCGGTTAAAGAGATGAGCGGAACCGGCTTTTTTTGCTACGCGATGGCCTGGGGCTTAAATCATGGTGTTTTAAAAAAGCAGCAGTATCTTCCTGTGGTAGAAAAATCATGGCAAGCCATGGTTTCCGCTGTGCATGAAGATGGTATGCTGGGTTATGTGCAGCCCATTGGCGCAAGTCCTGATGCCGTAAATGCCAATAGTACCGAGGTATATGGCGTGGGTGCATTTTTGCTGGCAGGAACGCAATTGTTTGAATACCTTAAAAAACAAAAATAGGCGACTTAGCATAATAAAAATGAAGATTGATATGAAATTACAGTTCCATGCTTTCATTAAGCTGAGCATTTTTTCCCTTTTGCTGCTTTGCTTCACGGTAGATGTTTTTGCTCAAGCCCGGCAAGATACCTTACGTTTGTTTATCATAGGGAATAGTTTTTCTCAAAATGCATCCGCCTTTTTGCCGCAGCTGGCAAAAGAAAGGGGGAAAACACTCATCATCGGACGTGCAGAACTTGGTGGACATTCCCTTGAGCAGCATTGGAGCTATGTAGAAAAAGCAGAAGCCAATGCTGATGACCCCGCCGGGAAGCCCTACAATGGAAAATCATTAAAAATGTTGTTGGGGCAAGGGAAATGGGATATCATCACTATTCAACAGTATTCTTATCTTTCTGCAGACACTTCGAGCTACTATCCTTACGCCAATAAACTAATTGCCTATGTGAAAGCATTGCAACCCCAGGTGCGTATCGTCATTCATCAAACCTGGGCTTACCGTACCGATGCAAAGAAGTTTGGGCGTACAGCCGAAGGTAAAGCCACAATAAGCCAAAAGGAAATGTGGCAGAAATCACGCGCGGCTTATCGTCTGTTGGCAAAGCGGATTAATGCCCGTATTTTGCCTGTTGGTGATGCTTTCGAAGCTGTAGCCAGAGACAGCAAATATGGTTTTAAACCCGATCTTTCCTTTAATTACAACCATCCCATAGCCCCAAATCTGCCAGATCAAACCCACTCCATCAATATCGGTTACTACTGGAATAAAGAAGAACTTGTATTTGATCCCAACCATGCCAATGATGCGGGGAAATACCTGGGCGGGTTAATCTGGTATGGTATCTTGTTTAATGATTCGGTTAAGGATATCAGATTCAAGCCTGAAAATGTATCCGAAGAGTTTGCACAATATCTTCGCCAGGTGGCCGCCCGTACCATCGGTAAAAATAGCAGGTAAAATAGTTGGAGGTATTGCTTATGGTTCATTTGGCGTGTTTTTCGGCTTTCAATCTCAAGTTTTACTGAAATAAATTGCAGATATTCCCGATCTGTACAAAAACAAACCATTTCCGTACAAAAGTGAACCCTCCGAAGTGGATAAGGATATAGATTTGTGTAACCAAATAATAAACCTAACCAAGTATGACAAACCATTTCACAACTATCATCCTTATTGTAAATGAGGAAAACACAAAATCTGAATTACGAGCTATGACATTGAAATTGACCTGCTACTTAACTGGTATTTCCCGGCATCAGGTTTAGCTTAAAAGCTCGAATTAAGATGCTTTTTTAATGATTTCTTTTCTTCTTCCCAAATTTAGCCGATAAAACCTGTAACCTTTTAAGGGAATTGATGAGGACACCTATTTGGTATCCTGGAGATCTGCTATGCGCAAAAAGCTAGAAATATCTAACACATAATAATTCTAACAATATCTCAGATAGATGATAAAAAACATAAACCTAAGGTCAAAAGGCTGGTTTCTTGTGGCTGCTGCATTTTGGTGTAAGGCGCAGGCATTGCCGGCCAGGCCAATGAAAATTGCCAGCGGCTTTGTTGCCGAACGCCACAAATCGCTGTTTCAGGAAATAACCGGAACCGTTAAAGACGATAAAAACCAACCCATACCCGGTGCAACCATCCGAATAAAAGGCACCACTACCGGCGTACAAACCGATCTGGACGGAAAATACAAAATCAATGTCAGCCCCGGTCAGGTGCTTGTATTTTCAACCATTGGTTTTGAAAGCAAAGAAGTTACAATAGGCGCTGCTGGCGTAATCAACATCACGCTGATCTCTGCAAGCAGCTCGCTAAGTGAAGTGGTAGTAAACGGTTATTCTACACAAAGAAGATCAGCCGTTACCGCTGCCATCAGTACCGTTTCTGGTCAGGATTTATTAAAAGCACCGGTAACCAATGTGAATAATGCATTGGCCGGTCGCGTGCCCGGTTTGGTGGTGCAGCAAACCTCCGGACGTCCGGGAATTAACGGTGCCGCTTTGTATATCCGCGGGCAGGTTTCTCCCTCAGCTACTGCGCTCATTATTGTGGATGGTGTGGAACGGACGTCTTTCGGTGATATCGATCCCAATGAAATTGAAAGCATCAACGTACTGAAAGATGCCTCATCAACTGCACTCTATGGTTTGAAAGGTGCGAATGGCGTATTTGTAGTGACCACCAAGAGAGGGGTGGAGGGACCGGCAAGGGTAACATTTTCCGGTAATCTGGGCATCATCAGCGCAACCTCCCGTCCCGAAATTCTGGGCGCCTATGAAAGTGCCATGCTGTTAAGTGAAGGGCAGCGGAACGTTGGTGAATCCCGAACCTTTACTGATGAGGATCTAGAGATTTTTAAAGCTGGAAATGGCAACCCGTTACTTTATCCGGATGTGATGTGGTACGATGAACTGGTTAAAGATCATTGGATGCAGAACCAGCAGAACCTGACCATATCAGGCGGGAGTGAAAAGGTAAAATATTTTACTTCATTTAGCCATATGCGTGAGGAAGGGAATTTTAAGGAATTTAAAACACCATTAGATTATTCTACTTCCCCGAGCTACAGCCGTTACAATTTCAGGGCCAGGGTAGGCATCGATCTGACCAAAACCACCAATTTCGAAGTTAACCTTGCCGGCAGGAACGAGCATCGTTACAGCCCGGCAGGCATGAGTGAATATAACGACCCGGCGGGGGTGGTCAGCAACGGTATTGAAGGGCTGGTGGGCCGCGCATTGAAAATGCCCTCATGGGCAGCGCCGTTTTTTAAAGAATACATCAATTCTGATGATCCCAGAATTATTGCCCTGGATGGAAACTATAACCATATCGTAAACTATGGTCTGGGCGGGGTAAATGCTTTCAATCCTTACGCGTTACTCACCTATGGTGGATATGCCTTTACCGATAACAATATTGCCGAATCGATTTTCACCGTAAAGCAAAAACTTGATTTCGTAACCCAGGGGCTGAGTTTTAAGGCTCAGTTTGGATACGATGCCACGCAATTATCCGGAAAGTTGCAACGTGGAAGCATAGGTTATCTTGAACTTGACAGGTCCAGCCTGGCATTAACGCCTGTGGGCGGTACCTATAACGATTTTTTTGGGGCACCTGCCTATTCGAGAAGTGGTTTTACCAAAACAAATCTGCAGTTGTTTTTAACCTATGGCAGATCATTTGGCAAGCATAATATCAGTGCCAATCTAATTGGTCAGCGCGAACTTCAGGGCTCGGCTGCGGCTGCCGCGCCTTATGCCAACCAGGGAATCATTTCGGAAGCTACCTATAACTACGGAAATAAATACTTTTTAACAGCAAGTGCAACCTACAACGGTTCGGAAAACTATGCCAAAGGCTATCGCTACGGGTTTTTTCCGGCAGCAACGCTGGGTTACAACCTGGCCAACGAGGAATGGATGAAAAAATTTACCTGGATCAGCATGTTTAAAATCCGTGGTTCGATTGGAAGGGTAGGGATTCCCAGTCCGGGTACAAGCCGTTTCTATTACCAGAACAGGTTCGGTGCGGGATCAAACGTAGTGTTTGGAAACCCAAACAGCAACTTCAGCGCACCAACGTATACCCAGTTACAATATGGCAATCCGTTTATCACTTTTGAGGTGTCATTAAAAAGAAATCTCGGACTTGATCTTTCTTTATTCAAGGATAAGCTAAACATCACCGCTGATATTTTTGATGACAAGCGCTCAGATATTTTAACTACCCGTTCGGCAACCAGTTTTGCAACTTACGGCGCTACAGTGCCAAGTACCAATTACGGGGTTAATTATAACCATGGATATGAACTATCGGTAACTTACCGGGATAAGATTAAGGATTTTACCTATTCCTTTACAGGCAACCTGAGTTATGCGAGAAACGAGCGGAGGGTACTGGATGAAGCGCCTGGTCTTGCAGAAAACCTGCGGGTAACAGGTAAACCGATCGGTACCTATTTTGGATACCACGTGCTCGGTTTTTATGCAGACCAAAAGGATATCGATAACAGTCCGCTAAACAAAATTACAGCTTATCCTTCCATACCGGGGGATTTTAAATATCAGGATATTAACGGCGATGGCATTATTAACAACCAGGATGTAGTTGCCATTGGGCATCCCAATATTCCGGAATACAATGCAAGCCTTAATATGCAATTTGGGTATAAGGGATTTCAATTATCTGCACTTTTTAATGGGGTGACAAATGTGAGCTCTAATGTCGTATTTCAAAGCGGTGGCCTCAATCAGTATTATGCACCGATGTTGAATAGATGGACAACCGGTAATACCAACGCAAGCTGGCCGGTAATTCGTCCGGGCCTGAATGCAAATCCTAATGAAAGCCTCAATGACTTTATATTACAAGATGCATCTTATATCAAATTACGAAATGTGCAGTTTAGTTACAGTTTGCCTAAAAAATGGGTAAACAGGCTTCGCTTAAATGGCCTTACCGTATTCGTTAGCGGCCAGAACTTAGTCACCTGGACAAATTTTTATGGCATAGATCCTGAAAACAGCTTGTCGGGAAATGCCTATGCCTCTTCTATTGCCACTATTCCAACTACTAAAGTTTTCAATTTTGGCCTCAACTTATCACTCTAATTAAAGGTTACCATCATGAAAAAAATCATATATATATTGTTTTTGTTTATTGTCTGTATTGGTTATTCCTGCAAAAAGGATTTTTTACAGCGTGATGTGGGCATACAGAGCGACCTTGAAGAAGTTTTTAAAGACCCCTTAACGGCTTCCCGTTTTGGCGACTTTACATACACTTTTTCCATCTCAGATTACGGTCGCTTGAGCGGATACAAGGGAATGACCTCACAATTTACAGATGAATCTATTGCCAATAATGGCCAGATTGAGGTGGCGGCCATGAACAGTGGTCAGTTTTTGGATCCCGGAGCATCAGATGTAGCCGGCATTTACACCCAAATGTACCGGGGAATCAGGAATGCAAACCTGATGCTGGCCAATATGGATAAAGTACCCTGGACTGATCTTTACAATCCCAATTATATTAAAGGTGAGCAACTTTATCTCCGTGCTTATTTCTATTTTGAGCTGTTAAGGCGCTTTGGAGGAGTAGTAATATTAACCCAACCACAAGACTTTACCGAAGCTTCTGAAGACCTTCCGCGCAGCAGTTATGCAGAAACATTTACGTTGATTTTAAGTGACCTGGAACAGGCCCTTAAGCTGTTGCCATTAACCAATGCCGACTGGCCCAACCCGGCAGCACAAGCTAACCGGGCTACAGGGGCTGCGGTTATGGCACTTAAAGCAAGAGCCTTGCTCTTCGATGCCAGTCCCTTAAATAATCCGGAAAATGATTTGGCAAAATGGAAAAAAGCCGCAGATGCGTCAAAGGCAATTATAGATCTGAATAAATTTTCACTGGAGCCAAACTATGCCAATGTGCTCACGGTAGCAAACTCCAATGAATATATCCGGATCTGGCCCCGTGGCGGCCGCGGATTTATTGGTACCTACCTAAGCGACTTTTTAATTCCTACAAGCTATGGCGGGGCACAATCTAACCTTTCGCCTGTTCAGAATCACGTTGATCTCTATGAAATGGCGAACGGGAAACCCATTACCGATGCTACCTCAGGATACAATCCGCAAAATCCTTATCTCAATAGAGATCCACGCTTTTATATTAACATTCTGTATAATAATGCCACCTGGCAGGGGCGGGCAGTACAAACCTGGCAATCTGAACCCAATGCGCAGGGCATTATCACCTATGGAACGGATATCAGTACCGCCACTTCCATAACCAAAACGAGTTATTACCTGAAAAGACTCTGGCCAGAGGCTTCACGTTCGGGCTCAACTGCATCAGCCTTGCTGAATTATATTTTTTACCGATATGCCGAAGTGCTGATCAATTATGCCGAAGCTTTAAATGAAGAAACAGGGCCGACTGCCGAAGTGTACAATGCTGTAAATGCCATTCGTGTGCGGGCTAAGATGCCGGTTTTACCGGCCGGTCTCAGTCAATCTGAAATGCGCGAACGCATCAGAAACGAAAGAGCCATTGAGTTTGCTTTCGAAGATATGCGCTGGTGGGACATCCTTCGCTGGAAAAAAGGGCCTGAAATCGTGGCCCAGCCAATGAAGGCCATGAAAGTGATTAAAAATGCCAATGGCTCTTTCAGCTATAACGTAATAGAATTGCCGGCATTTAAAAAAGTATTCAATAACAATATGTATTTGTACCCTATTCCCCGGGCAGAAATGAATAAAACCAGTGGGGCATTGAAACAGAATCCGGGCTGGTAGTTATGGAGTTGTACATCAATTTAAAAGATAAAAAATGACAAGATATATTAAATGTTCAGGGGTTATGCTGTGCATCATCAGCTATCTGTTAACCTGCACGGCCTTCGCACAAACGAACAGTAAGCAGGATACCATTAGGATTGTGAAAGCTAACCGCACAGACTCGACGGATCAATTAATAGAAATTCCTTTTGCTACGCGCAGCAGAGCAGAACTGAATTATGCCCAGAGCTCACTCCGTTACAATCAGCTTACACAAGTACCGATCAGTAACCTGTCGGGTTTACTGGCCGGAAGGTTAAGCGGCTTTTTGTTCAGGTGGACAGGCAATCAGCCAGGTGGCGGAAACGTGTCCTATCAAATCCGTGGAAAATCATCCTATGCGCAAGGCGCTACGCCAGCTTTTCTGGTAGACGGAATTGAGCGTGATTTCGAAGATATGGATATTAGCGAAATTGAAAGTGTAACCGTATTAAAAGATGCTGCTGGTTTAAACTGGTATGGCTTAAATGGAGGCAATGGTGCAATTCTGGTCACTACAAAACGGGGAAAGATAGGGCAGAACCTGATTTCTTTTGATGCGCAGGGCGGTTTTCAATCTGCCAGCAACCTGATCAAGCCCTTAAATTCCTTTGATTTTGCTACCTTATATAATCGGGGGTTAACCAATGTGGGGCAGGCACCAGCTTATAATGATGTAGCGCTTGAAGGTTATAAAAACCATACCAACCCCTACCTTTATCCAGATAATAACTACTTAGACCGCTTTTTGAGCAAGAGGGCAGCTACGCAAAGATATGCACTTACATTTAGCGGAGGGAGCAACAGGGTGCGTTATTTCAGCTCCGTAAGCTACTTTAACCAGCAAGGTCTTTTTAAGGAAACAGAAACACCGAACTACGACTCTAATTATGGATATAAACGTTATAATTTTCGCATCAATTTAGACTATGATGTGACCAAAACACTTACGCTGACCTTGTTGGCAGGCGTGAGGAGTGAAGTGCGCAATGATGTTGGTGATGGCACCAGCACGGTTTTGAGCAATCTGTACAACTTACCACCAAATGCCTTTCCGATTTTAAATGCAGATGGATCTTACGGTGGAACTTCACTCTTTCAAAGTAATCCCCTTGGTCAGTTACAGTCTACAGGATTTTCGAGAACCACTACTAATATTTTGCTCGCCAGTATCATGGCCGATCAGAAAATGGATTTCATCACCAAAGGCCTTTCAGCTAACCTATTTTTCTCTTATGATGGTTATGGTAATTATGGCGATGGCTTATCGCAAAATTATGCAGTCTTCAATCAAACCGTCACGCCTGTACAAACTTATCGTACGCCGGCAGTTATCGCCTACCGTACTGCAGCTTTCCAAACCAATACCAAAAACAATGAACTCTGGTTTGGCCTGGATTACAACAGAACTTTTGCTACAGACCACGAGGTAAAGGCAAACGTACGGGCGCAGCAATATGTAAGTGCTGCGGTAGACCGGCTTGATTATCGTTCCCGAATGCTTGTAGGGCGGGCAGATTACAGTTTCAAGCGACGCTACCTAGTGGGATTTACAGGGAGTTACTCCGGATCTGAGAACTATGCACCTGGAAGGCGTTTCGGTTTTTTCCCAGCAGTATCGGCCGGTTGGTTAATATCTAAAGAAGATTTTCTGAAAGATAATTCTATAATCAGTTATCTGAAATTACGAGGATCTTATGGGCGCTCGGGTAATATTGGTCCAACTTACGATGCCAGTGGTAATGTGGTCAGGCTGCCATACCGCACGCTGTTTACCAGAGATGCAGGACCATTTCTAGGCTCTACTTTTTCTACATCGACCACAGCCAGGCTGGTAAGCCCCGCAGGTAACCCCTTAACTACCTGGGAAAAAATTGACCGCCTGAACCTGGGTACAGATGTGGACTTTTTTAAAGGTGCACTTTCTTTCTCTGTTGATTATTTTGATGAAAAACGAACAGACATCCTTGGGCCTGCAAACTTACCGGGCATTGTTGGAATAGCCATCGCGCAGGTAAATTCGGGCAAGGTAAGCAGTAAAGGATTTGATGCAAGTGGGACTTTCAATAAAAAAATTGGCGAAGTGCTGATCAGTACCAATGCCAACTTTACCTATGCCAAAAATATCATTTTAGAGCGAACGGAAAACGTATTGCCCAATCAATCTACCATAGGCCGGTATGTGAATGGCGGTAATTATTACATTGCAGAAGGTATTTTTCAGAGCCAGGCAGAGATTAATGCCAGTCCGAAACAAACCCTTTCGAGCCTTGTGGTGCCTGGCGATCTTAAATACAGGGATGTGAACAACGATAACATCATCGATGCAAACGATGCCATTTCCAGCGACTATACCGATATTCCAAAGATATATTATGGTTTCGGTTTTAATATTAGATACAAACAGTTTGATTTTGGCGCACAGTTTCAGGGCCTTGCTGGCAGAACAGTAGATATCTCTGATATTTTTTACGCAGGTCCGAACGGGTTAAATCAATTAAGCTTAGACACCTGGACGTCTACCACAGCGGCTACGGCGAAATATCCCCGTATCGGAATATCAGACAATGGGAACAATACCGCGAACTCCACTTTTTGGCTGTATTCAGGTGATTTTTTGAAGCTTAGAACCGCCGAGATTGGTTACAGTACACCTCGAAGCCTGAACGAACGCTTACGCTTCAAAGGTGCCAGGATTTTTGTAAGTGGTAATAATATCTTTTCAATCTCAAAACTCAATGAGCTGGATATTGATCCGGAAACACCCAATGCAGGTCGTTTTTCGTCTTACCCTTATGTGAAAACCTTTGCAATAGGCTTAAATGTTAAATTTTAATTCAAAATGAAGATGAAAAAGAATTTATGTGGTATGTATATCGTTCTGGCAGTTTTGCTTATGAGCATTAGCGCTTGTAAGGACGAATTTTTTGAACCTTCATACAGTGAAGGCCCTGTTAATGAAGAAGCAATATGGAATACCGACAGGCGTGTGCGGGAGTACTTAAACAACGGTTATAATTACATGCTGGCCAGGTATAATGTTGATGGCTCGGGTGCATTAATGGCCAGTGGAAGTGATGAAGCGGTAAACTCCAACTTAAACAGCAATGTAAACATCTTTAATAATGGCAACTGGAGCAGTTTAAGGACCTTCGATGAGCAATATACCAATCTTTATAATGGCTTGTGGGTAGTCAATACGTTTCTGGAACGATCGCCCACGGCAGTGATTTTTCCGGCAAGTGATCTTCGCGGATTAAGAGGAGAAGCATTTTTTCTGCGGGCTTTATTACACTATGAGTTGTTCAAAAGATACGGAGGGATTGTTCTTGCCACCCGTTCCTTTTCGCCCGTAGAAGACCTGAATATTCCCCGCAATTCTGCTGATGAGGTGGTAAAACAAATTGTTAAAGATTGCGACTCGGCCATCAGTCAGATTCCTGCAGCCTCAACAAAAGATTGGGATGCTGCAAATTACGGACGTGCCACAAAGGCTGCGGGAATGGCACTAAAAGCCAAAACCCTATTGGTTTATGCAAGTCCTCTATACAACACGGGTAATGAGCTGCAACGCTGGCAAAATGCGGCCAATGCAGCAAAAGATTTAATCGACTTAAATAAACACAGCTTGTTGAGTACTTCCTTGTTTCCCAACCTGTGGGATTACACCACTACTGCAACCTCTTACAACAATGAGGTGATTTTCGCCACGCCGGCAAGCAATACCAACGCTATTGAAGCCAATAACGCACCCATTAGCTTCACCGGCGGATTGGGTAGAACAAACCCGACGCAGAATTTGGTAGACGCTTTTGAAATGACCAACGGCAGGCCCATAACTGACCCTGCATCAGGCTATGATCCGCAAAATCCATATGCGAACAGAGATCCACGCTTAAATCAGTTTATTGTAGTTAATGGCGCAAATTTTAAAACAGGAAGCCTAAGCAGGGCTGTAGAGACTTACGAAGGCGGACGTGATAATGTTCCTTCCAATGTAAACAGCACAAAATCTGGTTATTACCTGCGGAAGTTTTTAAGCGGTAATGCTACTTACAACATCACAGGTACCACAAGTGTGAGAAGGCCCTGGGTATTGTTTCGTTATGCAGAAATTTTACTGATTTATGCAGAAGCGTTGAACGAATTTGGAGGTCCGAACACGGAAGTATATAACGCGATAAATGCGGTACGTAACCGTGCCGGAATGCCTGGACTGGCTGGATTAACACAATCGCAAATGCGCGACAGGATTAAAAATGAACGGAGAGTGGAATTGTGTTTTGAAGAACAACGGTTTTTTGATGTCCGCCGCTGGAAAGACGGGGAAAGTAATTTTAACGGCCCAGTTAGCGGAATGAAAATTACCAAGGTGGGTAATGCACTAACTTATAGCCCTTTTGTAATTGAAAACAGAACTTTTACCAGTAGAAACTATTGGTATCCGTTTCAGCAATCAGAGATTAATAAGGCGAATAAACTCATTCAAAATCCGGGGTATTGAGTATGATGATCAGACTAAAATCCTTCGCTCAAGGAGGCAATTGGCGCTTCAACGAATGTATGAAAAGAGCATTGATCTGCTTTATTGGTCCGGTTTTTTTATCGGTTGGAGTATATGCGCAGAAAACAGATCGGTTTATGGGAGAAATCGTTAATTATGATGAAGGTACCGTGCCAGCCTATACTTTACCCGATATACTGCTTACCGCAGAAGGTAAAAAGATTAAAAGTGTCTCCGCCTGGGAAAAGAAGCGTCGACCAGAAGTTTTAGCCCTGTTTGAAGAACATGTCTACGGAAAAACACCAGCTCGTTTTGATAGTTTAAAATTTGTGGTAACCAACGAAAACGTGGTTGCCATGGCTGGAAAAGCACATTTGAAAGAAATAACAATTACGGTCTGGAACAGCGGCAATTCGGTATCTTTTCCTGTCGTACTGTTCATTCCCAAAAAGCGGGCAAAACTTGCCCCGGTGTTTTTACTGATTAACAACCGCAGTAGCAGAAATACAGATCCGACGAGAATAGAAAAGAGTGATTTCTGGCCAGCCGAAATGGTCATCGATAGCGGTTATGCCATTGCCGCCTTTCACCATTCCGATGTAGCTCCTGATCGCAAGGATAGTTATCAGAACGGCGTGTTAAAACAGCTGTTTCCTGAAGAACTGGAAAAAGATAATGGCATGAAAGCGATTGGTGTGTGGGCCTGGGCAGCAAGCAGGGTAATGGATTACTTCAAAACGGATAAGGAAATCGATTCTAGCAAGGTGGTTCTGGTAGGGCATTCAAGGGGAGGGAAAACAGCATTATGGGCGGCCGCACAGGATCAACGTTTCGCCATGGTGTTGAGCAGTTGCTCTGGCAGTACAGGTGCATCGCTGGCCAGGCGTAAATACGGAGAAACCATAAGCCTGATTAACAAGCAGTTTGGTTACTGGTTTAACAATAATTACAAAAAATACAGTAATGATGTAAACAGCTTGCCTGTTGATCAGCACATGCTCATAGGTTTGGTTGCGCCAAGGCCGGTTTATACCACGAATGCTACAGAAGATCGCTGGGCAGACCCTTATGGCTCTTTTCTTTCATTGGTACATGCGGAGCCTGTTTATGATCTCTATGGTAAGAAGGTTAGTCTGCCGAAGGAGATGCCAGCGGTGAACAGTCCAATTATTAATTCGGCTATCGGGTACCATTTTAGGGAAGGAAAACACGACCTCAATATTTATGATTGGACAAATTTTATCCGCTTTGCCAATCTCCATTTTAATCGTTAAAGTTTTTTCACCTAATCTCTTTTCAAATTGATTGGTGTTTTTCTCCAGTTGCTGTATGTATAAAGATTTAACATACAAGAAAACAGTATCCTCAGTTTCAAAATCGACACCAAATTGAATAGCAAACTTTTATCTAAAAATTTAATATTTATCACTATGAAAAAAATTATTTTCGGGTGGACTGGAAAGGTAACACTGCTTGCTCTTCTGGGTCTGCATTCACTTTCCTGTTCCAAAATGGCGGAAGAAGATCTTTCAGAAACCTTTAATAAGGGACCCCAAAAAATGGCCGTTATTGCCAATAATGTGCTGATAAACCCGGTATATAACAGTACTGCGGTGTTGCGAAACCCACTAAACGGATGGGTAATGTATGGCAAACGTGATGCTACTGAAGCTTATTGGGACAGTCAGTTTTTTGTACCCGAACTGGGTACTAATGTAAAGGCGATAGATTATGCCTCGGCCTGTTACATCCGAACCAGCTGGAGATCACTTAATCCAAGCCCTGGTGTTTATGCGTGGAGAGATCCTAATTCGCAGATCGGTAAACTTATCAATGGCGTTAAAACCAGGGGTTTGCCTATCGCATTCCGGATTGTGGTAGACGGACGCGACCAGGGAGAAAACACCCCTTCTTTTGTATTCACGGCGGGTGCTCAGTATTGGTTATCAAACCCTGCAGTGCCAGCGCAGAAAACTCCTTTTCCCCAGGATCCAATTTTCAGGCAATATTACACCACATTCATTGAAGAGCTTGCCAAAGACTTTAATGATCCGGTTCGCACCTCTTTTATTGATGCCTACGGTTTAGGCAAGTGGGGAGAAGCACATAATACGGTATATGCCGCTCCGGGAGTATTAACTGCCGCACAAACAGAAACCGTAAAGGAAGAAGTACTGGACTGGATCATGGCGCTCTACAACAGGACTTTCACCAAAGTTCCGCTGGTGATCAACTATCATAGGCTAATCGGCCATCCAACGAGCTGGGGTGCAGCCAACCCAAACAGCAACCAGTTACTCGTGAAAGCAATCAATCAAGGGTATAGCTTGAGGCATGATGCTTTTGCAATGACCGATTATTACCAAAGCTGGGAGAAAAACTTTGCCGCAACCTGGAAACATAAACGCCCGATTATTATGGAGGGCGGATGGATTGTAACCGGTACACATCGCTATTGGATTGATTCAAGCGGCCAATATCGAGAAGGGCATCCTGAAGACGTGAGAAAAGCTGAATTTGACAGGTCAGCAGAAGCTGCCGTAAATATGATGGATTTTAGGGTTGGCGAAGTAACTTCCTGGTTTCAAACCAGTTTTCCGTTGGTACAGCGTTTCAATGCAGAAGGAGGCTACCGCCTTTATCCTGATCAGGTATCATTACCCAATGAGCTCGCCAATGGGGCCACCGCTACACTGAGCCATCGCTGGAAAAATATGGGATGGGGTTACTGCCCTAATAACATTCCGCAATGGAATTATAAGTATAAAGTAGCTTTTGCCATCCTGGACACTGCTGGTGTGGTTAAAAAACTTTTTATTGATGAAAATGGGGAGCCTTCTAAATGGCTAAAAGATAATCCTATGAGTTACAACTTTACTACAACGGCAATTAACCTACCTGTTGGCAGTTATAAATGGGCGGTGGCCATCATCGATAAAACAAATGCCAACAAACCTGGCATTGCACTTGCTGTAACCGGCACTTTTAAAAACGGTTGGCTGGAATTGGGTGATCTACAAATACAGGCCGAACCTCCAATTGGTCAGACGATTAAACTAAAAGGTTCCAATAACCTGTTTGTTTCGGGCGAAAACGGTGAAGTACCCTTGAGATGTAACCGAACAAATGCTTCTGACTGGGAAACCTTTACCATTGTTGATGCTGGTGGGGGGAAAATCGCGCTGAAAAGTAAGGACAAATATGTATCTTCAGAAAATGGCGCTGCAACCGGGATCACCTGTAACCGCACAAGCATTAGCGATTGGGAAAAATTTGATTGGGTGGTAAACGCTAACGGAAAAATTTCCCTTAAAGGAAATAATGGCAAGTACATTTCTTCAGAAAACGGCCAATCGGCCATGAAATGTAACCGGGCTACTATTTCTGGCTGGGAAACTTTTTCACTGGAATAATTGCTGAGGGAATGCTTTTAAGCTGATGAAAGTTTAAATACAATAAGGTTGTATCGTAAGTAAAATTGTCATCGTGAGGAATAATCTATGGTATAAAATCAATATGATTGAGAGTAACATTTAATTGAAATAAACCTCTCACAAGATCGTCGTTGCGAGAAGGCTTTTCAGCCGGCGAAGCAATCTTTATAGCAAGGATCATTAGCGTGAAAGATTGCTTCGTCGTTCCTTCTTAGCAACGACGATTTTTTATCGCAGATACTCGCTGTGGAATCTCTTTAAAAACCTTGACGATCCAGTATAATCCTGTACAATTCTGGCCAGATGTTTTCTGCCGCGATCTGGTAGCCCTCTTTAAGCGGATGGACCCCATCGTACATATTTAATGCGCGTATGCCTGCTACATTTTTTAAGAATGACTGCACCAGCGAAATTCCGTTTTTTTCAGCCAGTGCCGAAAATATACCTGAATAATCACCATGGTGTAAGCCTGTTGCCCAATCCGGAAGTTCGATGCCTAATAGAAGTATGGACGCTGACGGGCATATAGATTTAACTTTGCTGATGATGAGCTGCAGGTTGGATAGGATCAGCACCGGACTCATACCACGCAGGAAGTCATTGGCACCCAGTTCAAGGATAAAAATTGCTGGTTTTTCGTTCATGATCTGGTCAAGTCGGGTCAGGGCAGAAGCCGTAGTGTCGCCACTAACACCGGCGTTAATGACGCTGTAATGTAGTCCGAGATTTTTTAGTTTTGTGTTAATGAGTGCCGGAATGGACTCGGATGAGGGGTCTTTAAGTCCATATCCTGCCACTAGGCTATCGCCGAAAAAAACAATTTTGTTTTCCATTTACCATTTTCTTTTGATGAGTAATGCACCGAATAGCAACCCTGCCGCTAGGGCCACATATTTACGGTGCGCTTTGGGTTTTCCGGGAATTCCCCATCCTCCATAGGCCGAATTTCCATAGGCCACAGGACTAAAAATATTGCCGTTGGTGGGTGCAATGTCTTTGGCATGTTTGAGGTAGGTACGAATAACGTTTCCGGTGATGGTCGTGGTCAGGCTTGGGAACAAGGCACGGGATAGTCGCATCAATATCGAAAAACTGCCAACCACTTTTTCGGATTTCGGGTTTAGCGAGAGTTTGAATATTTCATGGGCCAGGCGGTTAGGATCATAAACTATTGGCCCCGGTTTAAGCGCTTTGCCCGTGTAATTGGCCGCATGTTGCATGCCTGGCGTATCCAGAAAGCCGGGGAAGGCATCACATACATGAATGCCTGGATATTCCCGAAGCTCGGATTTTAATGAGGCAAAAAAGCCGCGGAGACCGAACTTAGCAGCAGAATAACCAGCACCGAAGGGTACAGGCAGGAACCCACCGATGGAGATATTGTTAATCAGAATTCCGAACCCCTGTTTCTTAAAATAGGGTATCACCGCGTGGGCACCATGCATATAACCCAAAAGATTGGTTTTGATCACCTGCTCACTGACCTCCATAGGCGTCTGATCGAAACTGCCAATAGCGATTACACCTGCATTATTGACCCACACATCAATACCAGTACCAATATTTGCAGCTGTTGCCGCCAGGTTGAGCACCTGGTGATAATCAGCGGTGTCACAAGCAACGTATTCTGCCATTCCGCCAAGACTTTCGCATTCTGCCACGAGGTCTTTCAGCGCATCGATATTCCTCGCAGAAATTACTACCTGGTCGCCGTTTGCGGCAAAGGCCAGCGCGATGGCCCGTCCGGCACCGCTGGATGCGCCGGTGATGACTACTGTTCTCGGGGTTTTCTTTATCTTTTGATCCTGTTCCATATCTACCTAACTATCTTTAAAAGCTGAATGTTTTAGGCAGACCTCATTTTGGTGGTAAGTTTTTTGTTTACTAAATCATCTGGAGGCAAAAGTTGCCCGGTTTACAAGGCAATGGTTAGTATGACTGTAATTTCTTTTTTCTATGCACATTACCTCCAGTGTATACGAATTGTTCACCATCCTTATTTAAAGTAATTGCGACTTGGCTAAGTCTGTTTATTCATTAGTTTAATGTAGATAGAATTTCACAATATTTTAACTTAGGACGGTTTATAAAATAATGAAGTGTTGAAGATTTAATGCTTAAATGTAGCTTTAAAATTACAATACTGATGTTTAAGTATTTTGAAATATGTATGATTAATTATTTTAAAATATTCTTGAAAATTGTAAATTTACTCAGTCGGTAACGCTTTCAACTCGGTTCGTGTTCAGTTAATCATCCAAATCACAGGTGACCTGTATGGCATTTATCAGAGCCCAAACTTCAGTTTATATCGTACTGTATTAACTGTTCACAATTTCAACCTATCAATTCATTAAACTTATGGAAAACCCATCTTTTGATGCTTATCAACAGGTCTTTGGCCTGGCCTGCATCGCCAACCGGGCCGGAGGTTACAACGGCACCGGCGATGAGTTACAACTGCAATTGCAGTATGATTTATCTTTTTATTTAAACGGTGTTCCACCTGTTGAAGTAATGGGGCAAACCGCACCTTCGGTAGCTGATCCATCGGTAACCGCTGCACTCGGCAACTGGAACTTGGTGTGGGGCCCTGCACTCATTGAGGAGACGCAAAATGGGAAACCTACCGGTGTTGCTGATAATGCGCTGTTTGTCGCTCAGTGCGATGCCGTAGCTTATCCAGGTGGCCCTACTCTGCCAACTTATGTTGTAGCCATAGCCGCAACTAATCCGGCATCGCTTTACGACTGGGAAACTGAAGATTTTTCGGTGGCCCAGGTGGTAAACTGGACACACTACAATCCAGCGCTGTTTTCGCCATCTACTTATAACGGAACTGATCCCTATATCTCCAATGGAACTGCAACAGGCATTAAAATATTACTCGGACTTGTCAGTCCCCCTAAGGCCGTGTCACCCAATACCACACTTGAAACCTTTATTGCCAGTTTGAATCCCGGGCAGCAAAGTGCAATCGTATTTTGCGGACATAGTCTTGCTGGTGCACTTTCCCCAACGCTCGCCCTTTATTTTAAACAACATAACAAACTAGATGCCTTTGGTGTATCATTGGTTTATCCTACAGCCGGACCAACACCTGGAGAAAGCGCGTTTGCCAGTTTGTTCAATAGTACATTCCCATCGCTTCCTGACGGATGGGTTGCACAGACCGGTGATTACCAGAGCTGGAATACGATGCACTGGAATACGCTTGATGTTGTGCCACACGCTTGGCATGAATCGGATTTGCAGCAGATCGCCCTGATCTACGGTCAATCCACTCATTTCTTGACCAAGAACACACTTAACACGCTTCAGCGACTGGTGATTAAAAGGGCCGCCACATCAGGCGCGAACTATACCAGAATACAGAACCAATCCCTGCCCGGAACACTTCAACATTCAGATCAATCCTCAGCGAAGATCAGCACCCCGCCCAAGACAATGAAGGATTATATCACTCAACTCTTCCTCCAGCACGTTAGCCTTTATTCGGGTATACCGGCACAGCAGGATAGTCCGGCTGTAAAAGGCCTCATTCTGCCACAGCCTTTGGCACAGCCAGTTTATAAACCAGGTAAAAAGTTGGTTCATGGTGTCAAAGCTGTCTCCAGGTTAGAAATAATCATTAGGATTATGGAGCAAATTTTGGCCTGGATTGCATCTTATGCTACTTCAGTGGATGGAACACAGCTGGAAAATGAACAAACAAGTGGTAATAAACATTAAAAATCATAAATCATCTCTCTTATCAAATGAAAAAAACAGATCATCACCACACACATGGCTGCACCTGCGGTTGCAAAAATCCAATAGTTGAAATTTTAAAACACAAGCTTTTCAGTAAAGAACATATCGAAAAGCTAACCGCTCATCTCCCAAAAAGTAAACCTCTTGCGGCTTCGGCAAAAGCGATTCTCTATTCGGGAGGAACGATCAGGCCGATGGTAAATGGCGATGCCGGCATAGTTGAATCGATCGGTATTGCTCAGGGATTTGTTGTTGCAAGTGGTTCCTATGCAAAAGTAAAAGCGGCAATGGATAGCAAATACAAAGATGCTTATCAGCATATTGTGCTGGATAAGGCTCAAACCCTGATTCCCGGGATGTTTGAACCTCATGTTCATACCGTTTTTTCGGGTATGATGGCCTCATGGATCGACGTAAGCCCTTTTGAAGGACAGGATCTTAGAAAAGTTTACACTAAAAAGTGGATATCAGAAATTTTGTCTTCCGCCCTTGAGACTTCTTCAGACAGCGTGTTATTGGCTACCGGACTTGACCCTGCACTTATTCAGCCGCAAAGCGGAAAAAACTTTTCGCAGATCGATAATGTGTTTCTCGATAAGGTGAGCACAGATAAACCGATACTCATCATGAGTGCGTCTGGACATACCATCTATGCCAATTCACCTGCTCTTCGCGAAATTTACAATACCCAGAAAGGGAAACCAGCCATGCACGACTATCATAGTGCTGATGAATACATTGCCAAAACGCATGGATTACTGGAAGAAGAGCCCATGATGATGCCCGCGGTAACGACCTTTCAGGACGCAATTTCGATAAAGTCACTGGATATCGTCAAAAACATGGATGCGTTCTTCCAACAGGCTAACTCAAGAGGTGTCACCTCCATGTATGATGCACTAATCAACCATATGTATGTTCCCTATCTTGAAAAATACCTGGAGGCAAGACAGTTATCTGTACGTTTGGGCGGGGCCCTGTACTGCGAAACATTGGAGGCCGCAAAGGCCTTGCCGCCATACCGGCAACCGGGAAATTATCTGGATCTGTACCTGGGGCATGTCAAAATTGTATCTGATGGATCTAATCAAGGACTTACCGGATACCAGTCTGAACCCTATTCGGTAATACTTGAAAAAGATCACGCTTGTGGTATATTCAATTTTTCAAGTCAAGAAGCCTATCAAAAGGTGGTTGATGAGGTTATATTGGCAAAAGGCTGGCCCATTATGATTCATGCAAATGGAAATAAAGCCATAACAGATACCATTGCAGCCTTCGGTAAGGCATTAGCGAAATATAAGGGGCCTGAACTCCGGAACCGGATTGAGCATTGTTCGCTGCTGGAGCAAAATAGCATAGATGAAATGGAGAAATGGAAGCTTTCGCCCAGTTTTTTGATCGGCCACGTGGGTTACTGGGGCGATGTATTTGAGAAAGTAATATTTGAAGGGCAGTATTTGCCAGAAAATAATGAACCTAAGGTATTTTCCCTCGATCGTTGTGGATCTGCGGCCAAAAAGCTGCGCATCTCCCTACATAGCGACCATACCGTTACCCCGCTTGGGCCGTTAAGAATGATGGAACAATCCATTACCCGTGCAATGGAAGCGAATGAAAATGCATGGCCGTTAAATGTGCTTAATACCGAAGAACAACTTTCAAATGAACAGGCACTTAAAGCGGTCACCTATGATGCTGCCTGGCAATGTTATGCCGATAGCTGGGCCGGAAGTCTGGAGGAAGGAAAATTTGCCGACTTTGTAATCCTGGAGAAGGATCCGATTACAATGCCACGTAAAGATGCCAGTATGAACATGCGAAATATCAAAGTTCTGGAAACCTGGCTTGGCGGGATAAAGGTTTATACCAGTAGGCGACCTATTAAGGGATAGCTGATCAGGCAGGCTGATGCTCAGTCTTCATAGTTATAAAATGAAATCTCAATAATGTTTTTCTCTATTTTTAGATGAAGCTGTATCATCAGCATAAAATTATCATCCCAAGCTTGCTGAATTTTCGGGCAGGCAAGCGGATAACCTCTCTGACATATCATCTTTGGTCTACAAAGCCCAACATGAATCAGATGTGAAATTACAATTGATGATACAGCTTTTTTTTAAATGACAAGACTAAGATTTTTCTGAAAGGAAACTTTATCGGTCATTAAATACCAAAATTTTATTTCGCCTTATTTAATCTATGTCCCAGGAAGTAATGGTATAATGCTTAGTCATTTACATTTCAAAATTGTCTGTTATAAAATAAATTCCTTCTGATATTGTTCAAATTCAAAACAATCGTCCCATTTAGGAGGTATATGCACTACTAAATGTATTTAAAGATGGAAAATCATACGATGTTGCAGTACTTTGAATGGTACTATCCCAACGACTGCAGCCTTTGGAAAAAGGTACAGCAAGATGCTGCTAAATTAAAAGAAATGGGCATAGATTCCATTTGGTTGCCTCCTGCACATAAAGGGATGGAAGGTAAAGATTCAACTGGTTACGATTCTTACGACTTATATGACCTTGGCGAGTTTGACCAAAAAGGAAGTATTGCCACTAAATATGGAACTAAAGAGGAATATCTGCAGGCGATCAAGTCAGCGCAGGAGGCCGGTATAAATGTTTACGTAGATATTGTACTGAACCATCTTGGCGGAGCAGATGACCATGAGCCGGTGATGGTGCGCAAGGTAAACCCCGAAAACAGAAATGAATTTATATCGGAACCTTTTGAGATCGACGCTTATACCAAATTTACCTATCCTGGCCGTGGCGGAAAATATTCTGAATTTAAATGGGATTTTCAATGCTTTACAGGGGTAGATTACGATGCCCGTACGGAGGAGTCTGCTGTGTATAGTATTCAAAACCAGTATGGTGAAGGATGGGAGAATGTGCTCGATACCGAAAACGGAAATTATGATTACCTGATGCTTACCGATATCGATTTTCGGAATCCTGCGGTAAGAGAAGAACTTAAGCGATGGGGCATGTGGTTTTACCAAACTACAGGATTTGATGGATTGCGTTTGGATGCGATCAAACATATGCCGGCTGATTTTTATAATGAATGGCTGGACTACCTTCGGGCTGAAACAGGCAAAGAACTGTTTACGGTAGGAGAATATTGGTCGCCATACGATCCGCAGGCCATGCTGGATTATATTGATGCTACCCAGGGCCGGATGTCGTTATTCGATGCCAGTCTTCAGGCTAATTTCTCTCATGCCAGTAAAGAAGGCGAACAATACGACCTCAGTACTATATTGAATGGATCGCTGGTCTCTTTGAGACCTGAGCTAGCCGTAACCCTGGTTGAAAATCACGATACCCAACCACTTCAATCTTTAGAACAGACAGTAGAGCCATGGTTCAGGGCACATGCTTATGCAATCATTTTACTTCGTGAAGCAGGTTACCCTTGCGTTTTTTATGCAGATGTATATGGATCGGCTTATACCGACAAAGGAGAAGATGGAAAAGACCGTGAGGTAACAATGGCCGCACTCCCTCAGCTGGAGGCGTTGCTAAAGTTGAGAAAAACATTTGCCTATGGTTTTCAACGCGATTATTTTGACCATCCGAGTTGTATCGGCTGGACACGTTCCGGAGATGAGGAACACCAAAATTCGGGCCTAGCAGTGGTCTTGTCAAACGGTGAAGCAGGGAGTAAGCGTATGGAAATGGGCGCTGAGTTTGCAGGCAAGATTTTCAGCGATTATCTGGGCCATTGCGACAGAGAAATTACCATCGGTGAGGATGGATGGGCAGAATTTTATTGTGAAGCAGGCTCGGTATCAGTTTACACCGTGAAAGCAAATTGATAAATCTTTAGCCTTGAAATCTAAATGTGGAAGTCATCTGAATATACGCTAATTTGTGCTATTGATTTAAGACATAATAGGTTACAGTATTAAATAATCCATCGGGATAATATATTCAAGCAATAAATGATTAGGCTGTATCATAAGTTTTCATTTACCTCAGATTTATCACGTCAAGCTCAGTGCAAGCTGAGCTTGACGGATTTTTTCAAATAAATTATCCCCAGAGCAACATTTTATACTGATGATACCAGCTCGTTTAGCATAGTTGATTATCCGTTTATGGTGTTCCGTGATTTTATCATCTTAACTGTCATATTATGCGGTAATTATAGTGATCCTTTCTTAACTTTTTCTTCAAGCATTTGACCTCCGGCTCGCCATTGTTCAAATGCTTTTATTGCTTCTCCAGGCATAATCCTTTCAAATGTTATGGGCTGTTCTGCTATTGGTTCCTGTAATGCATCTAAAATAAATTGATCACCAAAGCCAGCCCATTCCGTATCTGTTCTGGTATTTCCGTAGTACACCTGTTTAATATTGGACCAATATATGGCACTTAAGCACATCGGACAGGGTTCGGCACTGGTATAGATCGTACAGCCTGACAGGTCGGCCTTTCCGATCTTTTTGGCTGCTTGCCTGATTGCGTTTATTTCTGCATGGGCAGTCGGATCACAGTCCTGTGTAACTGAATTTGCTTCAGCACTCAGGATCTTACCATCACGCACAATTAAAGCGCCAAATGGCCCTCCTTTTAACGATTGAAGGTTCTGTTCCGATAATGCAATGGCTTTTGCCATAAACTTTTCATGTATTTCCATCCTTAAACAACACTGATTTTTGTTATTGGTTTAGTAAAGCGCTGATTGCTATTAACAAGGATTGGCATATGATGAGTAATGATAGGAAAATAAAAATGATAGTTTTGCAATATATACCTGTTCCAGTTTAAGCGCGTATGTCGAAACATCAAATTTCATACCTTTCAAAGCGGCCCCCTGCAAGTTTAAACCATCTTATTGAAAGCATATGGATGGTGACAAATGATGCGGAGGAAAGTATAGACGGGATTATTCTTCCGGATGGAAAAATAGACCTGTTCCTTTTTTTAGATCAGCAAGATCATTTTGAAATTTTTATTAGCGGCATTTGTGATGAGCCGATCCGGAAACCTGCTTTTCCCAAATCAAGGATGTTTGCCGTCAGTTTTTATCCTACAGCTGCAGAATACCTGTTTAAACAGTCTTTCGCAGATCTCCGTAATAAAAAACATGTATTGGAAACCCATTTTATAGGCTTTTGCAAAGCGGATATGCACGACTTCTCAGCTTTCTATGATAAAACTTGCATAACTGTTACTCACCTGATGAACAAAAACATCGATCAACGCCGGGTACGCCTATTTGAACTGATCAACCAATGTAACGGCGAAATTAAGGTAGAGGCTCTGGCAACGGCTATCGGATGGACGGCCAGATCAATTAATCGTTATTTTAGCAAATGGCTTGGGATAACGCTAAAAACCTATATTGATATTATAAAATTTTCAAATGCTCTCAAACAATTAAAATCGGGTAGTTTTTACCCCGAATTAGACTATGCAGACCAATCTCATTTTATCAAAGCAGTAAAGAAATTTTCAGGATCGAAACCAACTGTATTGGTTTGGAATAAAAATGACCGATTTATACAATTGACCATAATGTAGCGAAGTTAATTTTGTTTTGCAAATTAAAACGCAAAAACAATATGGAATTAAATCACATTAACCTGGTTGTAAACGATGTAAACAGTACAATCGAGCTATTTGGTAAACATTTAGGCTTTGAATTAATCACCAACCGAAAAGGCAAAATGGCCGTTATGCAGAGCAATAAAAATTTTGTACTAGTAATTTGGGGGCAGGTGTTGAATAATGAGGATAAACGACCTGATTATCCCGCTAACTTTCATATTGGATTTTATCAGGAAGATGAAAACGCGGTTCGCCAGGTATTTGATAAAATTAAAGATGAAGCATATGTATTTACTGATAGTGAGCCCAAAAAAATTAGGAATACCTTTGGCTTTTATTTTTACTATGAAAATCTAATGATCGAGATCAGTGTAGACCCCTTTAATATCTATGCGGCCAAGCCTGATAATTTTTGATAGCTGCCTCTCTGATGGGAATAGGCATAATCTCTTTATCTTAAGGCAAAAGATGGCCAATATACGCTGAGGATATTCCCGTTCTGATAACCTCTGCGCATTTTCTACGGCGAAAGTGATATTAAATGCCTTCCAGGTCTTTTTTGTTGGCTGCCCATTCAGTATCGGCGATTTTGTTTCCTTGAGCGTTCGGGGTCGATTAAACAAGTTGCTTTCCGAACGCGCATAATTATTTTCTGTTTTTTCTCGATCTACTCAAGCTGATTCAGTAAACCTTTCGTTTTTAGACCTACTCGATCAAATGGCAATTTATTAAGATTACCTGTTCAAGAACCACACTTTGACCAAATTAATAGTGAAGCCGGTACTCAAAAAACAGACCTGCCTATTGCTTTTTATGCTTTATCGGATTAAAGTTGAGACAAATCGACAAAATATTGAACAGAGAATAAAAACCGTATTCCTTTACTTTGATTTCAATTAACCAAATAAAAAACCTTACTGCAATTTCTTCAACAGGCAACATCATGCCTTTTGCAGTTTCAAAATTTATTATGAGAGAAAAGATATTTATTTCAGACAGCTGATCATCAGTACCGTATCAAAATCAAAAACCAGGGAAATTAAAACTAAATTTATATGATGCTCCAAAATTACTTATCTGTTCTGAATACATTTCTTATACCACCAGTTATATCAGACACGCTGATCCGTAAGTATTAAAAAAGGACAGGTTACATTTTAAAAATGACTTTTCTGAAATCATCACTGAGTCCAGCCTGACATCAGGTCTACTGCTTAATAGTCATGTTGTTGGAAGTTTAAAGCTTTGTTATCAGTTAATTGCGGTTAGCAGTAAAAACGTTTTAGTGCATTTTGGGCATTTCAGGTTACGGTTAAGCCATCATATTCAGACAAATCAGTTGGTTCAGCCATCTTCAGCGGGCGTTACATTGGGGCCGGGAGTGAAATCTTTTGCCCAAAATTCAGAAATGGTTGTTTTGAACGGCTTCGAAACAGTTTCCTGCGATACCAATAAACGCCTGTTAAAATTCCCTTCGGTTCTAAACGATATGTTCGTGAAGGTTAAGTCCACACAACCAATGGTCAACAATTTAAAATCATATAATCCCGGCCGAAGCCGGGAAAAGCATAGGTGTATATGAAAACAAAAAATAATGTTAAAACCGCGCGCTGGCAGATCCACTGGATATTGCTCGGGCTGATTACACTTTCTTTAATACAGTGTAAACAGGAAAAATTGCAGCAAGAGGAAGATTACGATCCATCAAAAGAAGTGCTGATTACCGATTTTTACCCAAAACAGGGCGGCGTAGGGAATAATCTGGTGATTTACGGCCATAATTTTGGGAATGATATTGCTAAAATAAAAGTCACCATTGGCGGAAAAACAGCTAAAGTGATCGGGGTAAAAAACAATAGCCTTTATTGTGTTATTCCGGAAGAGGCTTACGACGGCGATATCAGGATCACCATACTTGATGGCAGCAACCAGCAACTTGCCCAGGCGATATCAAAAGAGGCCTTTTCTTATACCCGAAAACTGCTCGTTTCTACGTTTTTAGGAAAATATTATCAGGTGGCTTCCAATTTTGAGGAAAAAGAAGGACCTTTTAACGATTGTGGTGCATTTAAAGGTATCACCTGGCTTACAATTGATCCGAAAAATCCAAACCGCCTTTACTTTTCGGCAGATGTTAACAGTTGTCGCTTGATCGATTTCGAAAAGAAATATGTGAGTTATTTTAGGACAGACCTCGATAGGGTATCCATTATCAATTGGCGAATTGACGGCAACCAGGACATGATTGTTTCGCATAACCATTCCAGCGATACAAAAAACGGCAATTACATCTTTACGCGCGAATCTAATTTTCTGCAAAAGAAAGCGATAGAAGTTTATGCCCGTGGGGTGAACGGCACCATGGTGCACCCGCAGAACGGCGAACTGTATTATTCAAGATTTAGGGCCGGCGATATCCGCAGGTACGATTTTAATACGAAAGAGGATAAACTGGTGTTCTCCAATCCTTACAGTGCTGTAGCCGTCTACATGGTAATGCATCCCTCGGGCGATTATGCCTATCTGGTAGAATACGATAAGCATTTTATTATGCGCACCGATTATGACCGCGCTACAAAAACTTTTAAAACCCCTTATACCATTTGCGGTGCTGCAGGTACTGCCGGTTACGCAGACGGCATTGGCACCAATGCCCGGCTAAATAATCCGGTGCAGGGTGTATTTGTCAAAAATCCCGATTATGAAGCTGCAGGAGGGGACCAATACGATTTCTACTTCTGCGATAAAGCCAACCATGCCGTCCGCACTTTAACGCCGCAGGGAAGGGTAAGTACCTTTGCCGGGCGCGGTAATAACGGTACAAGTGGCTACGCCGATGGTGATTTACGTACCGAAGCCCGTTTCAATAATCCCCAGGCTATTACTTATGATGAAACCAGGAAATGTTTTTACATCGGCGATACCGGCAACTGGCTTATCCGCAAAATAGCTAAAGAAGAATAATTTATAACATGCAAAGTATAATGATGAGATTAATTTTACTAACCTGCCTTATGTTGCTTGGAATTTCCTTTACTATCCGGGCACAGGAGGTAACCGTTAAAGGAACAGTAACCGATGATAAAAAGCTCCCCATCCCAGGGGTAAGTATCTCGGTAAGCAACCTGCCCGGACTGGGGGCCATTACCGATGGCGAGGGAAGATTCAGTATCAAAATGCCAGCCTATCAAACCCTTGTGTTTTCCTACGTGGGCTACGAAAAGAAAGAAGTTTTGGTAAAAGAACAACGAGTAGTAAACGTTACCTTAAAAGAATCGGATGCGAGTGTGCTCAATGAGGTGGTGGTAACGGCTACAGGTGCCGAAAAAAAGATTGCCATTACCGGCGCCATTACCACGGTTAATGTCGATCAGCTAAAATCCAACCCGTCCACCTCAATGGCTGATGCACTCGCCGGGGTGGTACCAGGCATACAAGCCATGCAAACTTCAGGGCGGCCGGGCAGTATTTCCGAATTCTGGGTGCGCAGTATTTCTACCTTTGGTGCCAGTAATGCAGCTTTAGTATTGATTGATGGCTTTGAAAGGGATATGAACGAAATCAATGTAGAAGATGTGGAATCCTTTTCGGTATTAAAAGATGCTTCTGCAACCGCCATGTACGGCAGCAGAGGGGCAAATGGGGTAATCCTGATTAAAACAAAGAGAGGTAAAGAAGGAAAGGTCAATATCAATGCCAAGGTAGAAGGTTTTTACAACACGCTCACTAAACTGCCGCAGTTTGTTGATGGTTATACGTATGCTTCAATGGCTAATGAAGCGAAAATTGTGCGTAATCAGGAACCACTGTTCTCAAAGTCAGAACTGGAAATCCTGCGTCTGGGGCTCGATCCCGATCTTTTTCCTAATGTAAACTGGATGGATGTCGTGCTACGTGACGCAGCCAAGAGTCAACGCAGTATGCTTAACCTGAGCGGGGGCGGAAAAACCGCCCGCTATTATTTGTCGGGAAGTTACCAGAACCAGCAAGGGATGTATAAGGTTGATGATGCCCTGAAAGACTATAATACCAATGCCAGTTTTAATAAATATACCTATCGTTTGAGCGTAGATATGGATATCACCAAAACTACCTTATTAACCGCTGGTGTATCGGGCTCTTTGCGCAAACAAAATGACCCTGGGGTAGGCAGCGATGCCATCTGGACCGCTCTGATGGGCTACAATGCCATTACCTCACCATTGAGGTACTCGGATGGGAAAATCCCGGCCAGTGATGACGGTGACACTAATCCGGATAATGATATGGACCGTTTTAATCCATGGGTACAGGGCACCATGACCGGTTATAACGAAAGCTGGAGCAATAATATTCAAACCACCTTAAACCTAAATCAAGGTCTTGATTTCATTACCAGGGGACTCCGCTTTGTTGGTCGGTTCGGGTATGATACCTATAACAACAATTACATCAAACGTTATAAATTTCCGGAACTGTGGAGCGCCAACCGTTACCGGAATACCGCAGGCGAACTGGTGTTTAAGCGGATAAAAGAAGAACAGAAAATGACGCAGTCGGCTGGTTCGGATGGCAATAAAAATGAGTTTTTTGAATGGGAAACCCATTATAACCGCAATATTGCTTCGCATAATTTTGGTGCGGTAGTTAAATACAGCCAGGCTTCAAAAGTTTTTACGCAGAATATTGGTAGCGATCTTAAAAACGGAATTGCGCGGCGCAACCAGGGACTGGCAGGGCGTGTTAATTATAACTGGAACTCGCGTTACTACATCGATTTCAATTTCGGGTACACGGGCTCAGAGAATTTTCATAAAGATTACCGTTTTGGATTTTTTCCGGCCATTTCAGGGGCTTGGAATGTGGGCGAAGAGCCGCTGGTGAAGAAACTGGGCTGGGTAGATATGTTTAAAGTCCGCTTTTCGTATGGAAAAACCGGTAATGATAATTTGGGTAACATCAGGTTTCCTTATCTCTACAGTTTAGAACAGATGGCAGCGGGGGGCTACAACTTTGGAGATTTTGATTCTTCAAATCCCTGGACGGGAATCCGTTATTCTTCGGTCGCTTCGCCAAATGTAACCTGGGAAGTAGCCACCAAACAGGATTTAGGAATTGATTATTCTTTATTTCATGATAAGATCAGCGGTTCGGTAGATTATTTTAGGGAAAGGCGTGATGGCATTTACATGAGCCGGAATTTCCTGCCCGGATTTGTAGGCCTCGAGAACAATCCATCGGCCAACGTGGGTGAGGTGAAAGCCCATGGCTTTGATGGTAGTTTTACTTTCAAACAGAAAATCAATAATGTAGATTTCACCCTGCGGGGCAATGCCACTTATAGTAAAAATGAAATTATTGAGCGGGATGAAGAAAACACCATTTATAGTTATAAACTGCAGGAAGGGCACCGGGTAGACCAGGCCAGGGGGCTGATCGATTTAGGTCTGTTTAAAGATTATGATGATATCCGTAACAGTCCGAGGCAAAGTTTTGGTACGGTGATGCCGGGCGATATTAAATACAAGGATATCAACGGCGATGGTGTGATTGATGATAACGACATTGTGGCCATTGGTGCAACCACCCGTCCTAATTTTACTTATGGGTTCGGGATGTCTGCAAGCTGGAAAGGCCTCGATATCAATGTGCACTTTCAGGGTGTAGGCAAATCGACTTATTTTATCAACGGCTCTTCGGTTTACATGTTCAGTTTAGGGCAGAACTGGGGCAATATCTTAACCGATATTGCCAACAGCAACCGTTGGACTTTAGGTGTTAACGAAGATCCAAACGCAGATTATCCGCGGTTAACTTACGGACCAAACGATAATAATTACAGGGCATCTACCTTTTGGCTCAGGGATGGCTCATACCTTCGTTTAAAAACCTTGGATATCGGTTATTCTTTACCCAAAAGCCTGGTAAACAGGGCGCATCTCAACAATGTTCGGTTCTTTTTAATCGGTACCAACCTGCTTACTTTCAGTAAGTTTAAACTTTGGGATCCGGAGCTGGGAAGCTCAACAGGGAAAGTATATCCGCTTAGCAAAACATTATCATTAGGCGTATCAGTTAATTTATAAGTAATGAAGAATTTGAAAAAAACAATGATGGTTCTAGGTGTCTTAAGCATGATCACAATCATCAGTGGATGTAAGAAATTTCTCGATTCCGATTATCTTTTTGATGAAAGGTTAACCACAGAAGAGGTTTTTACTAATCCCGACTATGCAAACCGGTGGCTGGCACAGGCCTACTCTTTTTTAGGCAGCAATTATATGCAGGATGTAAGCAGCAAAAAGACTGTACCCTTTAATTTTGCAGATGATATGTATTATGGTGACGAAAGCGACGGATACAAACGTTGGAAAAATGGCCAGTACACCGAAAATGGGTTGAACGGCGAAAGCAAAGAAATATGGAATACGGCTTACAAGGGCATCAGGCAGGCGTCTATCTTTATCAATAATATCGATATCAATACCAAATTTACAGCTAAAGAAATTGCTGATTTAAAAGGGCAGGCCCGCTTTTTAAGGGCTTATTTTTATTGGGTATTGTTGCGTACCTATGGTCCTGTACCCATTATAGCCAATGAAGGTATTGATTACACCAAAGAATATGATGAAATTGCCCAACCACGGAACTCTTATGAAGAATGTGCCGTTTATCTATCGAATGAGCTTGCTGAAGCCGCTAAAGGCTTATCCGTTCAGCAGGGCATACAACAGGTTGCAAGGCCTACCCGCGGCGCTGCCTTGGCACTGCGTGCCAGAATATTATTATATGCGGCAAGTCCGTTGGCTAACGGCAAAGCACCGGCAGAAGTAGCGGCAGCTATGGTAACCAAAGATGGCAAACCCTTACTCTCGGGCACTTACGATGAATCTAAATGGGCAAGGGCGGCAGCTGCTGCAAAAGATGTGATGGATTTAGGTCAGTACCGTTTGTATGTGGCCTATAAAAAAGCAACGGGCGATGCCGCTTATCCGGCAACGGTAACGCCACCTTTTGATAGCAACTTTTCTAACAGTGCCTGGCCTTCCGGTTGGAGCGACATTGATCCTTTCGAATCTTATCGTGCTTTATTCAACGGAACGGTGCCGGCCTACCAAAATCCGGAACTGATTTTTACCCATGGCCAAAACCAGGGCGGGGAAGGGATCAATGTGCTGGCACTGCATCAGTTGCCTCGCCTGGAGGGCAAGGGTTATAACTCACACGGTATGACACAGAAGCAGGTAGATGCCTATTATATGAATAACGGCAGTGATATCCCCGGTATGAACAGCATGTACGCCGGTAGGCAGGGTTACGAAGGCCGTTATAACTCTTCACCTCGTGCAACTGGCTATGTAAAACAGGAAGAATTGGCCGGCTATCCGGAATTGGGGCCACTGGGGGTGGGAGTAAACAAACAGTTTGCCAAGCGCGAGCCCAGGTTTTATGCATCGGTTTCGTATAATGGCTCAACCTGGAATTTGTTGAATGCCGAAAGCGTAAAAGATGAAAAAAGTAATATGCAGATATTTTATTACAGAGGTGATCCCAACGGTTATAAAAATACCTCTTACTGGCCACGTACGGGCGTGGGCATCAAAAAATATATCCACCCGGATGATATCAGCAATGTAGCGGTTACCGCTTATGATCAAAGCAGAATGAAGCAAAAAGTCGATCCTGCTATCCGTTATGCCGAAGTATTGCTCATTTACGCAGAGGCTTTAAATGAACTAAATGGTTCTTATAATATCCCATCATGGGATGGGAGCAGGACACACGCTATATCACGGAACATTTCAGAAATGAAAAGAGGAATCCAGCCCATCCGCATCCGCGCCGGACTGGCCGATTATGCAGGTGATGTATATGCTGATCCGAACAGGTTCCGTATCAAATTGAAAAGAGAGCGCCAGATTGAGCTTTTTGCAGAAGGGCAACGCTACTTTGATCTGCGCCGTTGGACGGATGCCCCATCGGAAGAATCAGCGCCGGTTTACGGTTACAATGCTTATGCCACCAAGGCACAGGCAGATCTTTTTCATACCGTAGTGGAAACACCTTCGTTGCCTTCCATTTTTACCCTTAAAATGTGGTTTTGGCCCATCCATTACGATGAACTAAAACGCAATAAATACCTCACCCAAAACCCTGGCTGGACAAATCCTGAATAAAAGATTAACATTTACAACAATGAAGAAACGTATATATCTACTATTTTTAGTGATAACCACTGCAATAGGTCTGGTATCATGTAATGATGAATGGAAAGAAGAACAGTTCGTTCAAATGGCATCATTTAAATCAAATCCAACTGCCCAGGGCGTAACCTGGTGTTACATCCGTTATAATGCCCAGGGGAAATTACGATTTAACCTGCCGGTGATTATCAGCGGTTCTACCCCAAATGCTAAAAACAGGACCATTCACATTGGTTTAGATCCTGATACCCTGGCAAAACTGAACCAGGAACAGTATGGCCATCGCCAGGAGCTGTATTTTAAGCAGCTCGACAAAAATTATTATACCATGCCGCCAAGCATAGCGGTGCCTGCAGGTGTAAGTAACGTTACCATACCAATTGATTTTACTCTGGGGAATCTTGATCAGGCGGATAAATGGGTATTGCCCCTGCAAATTTTAAGCGATCCTTCTTATGATTACCAGGCAAATCCAAATAAATACTACCGCCGAACGATGTTGCGCATTACGCCCTTTAACGATTACTCTGGCGAATACGGCGGCACCCTGTACAAGATATTTCTGGAAGGGGATACCGAACCTTTAACCTTAAACACCCACAGAACCTTTGTGGTGGATGATAAAACCATTTTCCTCTATGCCGGGATCAGGGATATCGATTATCTTGACCGCAAGAATTATAAAGTCTTTATCAAATTTACCGATGAGAAAATAGATGTTCAAAAGAAGAAGCTTGAAATCTGGAGTGACAATACAGGTAGTAACAAATTTAAAGTAGGCACAACACAATCTTACTACACCAGAGATGAGGCCATGGATGCAAAGCTTCCTTATTTAAAACATGTTTACACTACCCTTTACCTGTCTTACGAGTTTGAAGATTATACCACGGTACCCGGGCAACGGCTGAAATATAAAGTAGAGGGAACTTTATCTATGCAGCGTGACCTGAATACGTTAATACCGGATGAAGACCAGCAGATTCAATGGTAACTATCTTAATTTAGGTATATCTAATGGTAAGTGTCTTACCGACTATTGGTCGGTAAGACACTAATTAGTTGGTTGGTGGGACACTGATTAATAGAGAATTTTTCCATTAATCTAATGGTCGATGTCTCACCGACCATCATAGAATGATATAGCTAATTATTTATCAGCCTAAAATTACTAAAACTCCCGGTTTGTGATGGATTACCCTTTACCACAATGCCAGCCCTGTAGCCCATTCCCCAGGGTACGTATTTGTCTGCTAAGAAATCTGTACGAAAAAAACTAAGCCATTCAGTTGCCTGTTTTTTATAGAAAAATTCGATCAGTTTACCATTCTGACTGATCTGCATTTTTAACTGCACCGGTCCGGTTAAACTTTCTATGGATGCTTTATGAACCTTGTAAGTGCCTTCAAAACTATCAAAAACAGCCAAACCATCTTTCGAGGCAGTAATGCCTATTCCACCGAGTTCTCCCGGCCATTTACTTTTAAAAATCGCTCCCCCGAGGCAAATACCGGTTTTAGCTTCCCCAGGATTTGCTTCTGCGCTAATACTAAAATTTACGGTTTTAATGTACTGACCTAAAAAAGTGCCAAACGAATGATTTTCGTCAGATGCAGCTAATTTTAAGCCTTTGTCAAAATACATCAACGGTCTTTGCGATTTGGAAGGCCACTGCCAGGAGAGATCGAGTTTTTGATCCTTTTCAAAATTGTCGATAAAATCAAGATCAGCCTTTGGTCGGTTGGGAAGCGTGGAATTATGCAATACAGGCCAGCCATCAGGACCCACAATCAGTTCTTCTATAATGCCTTCACGGCCTACAAAAACATCATAGTTTTTGTTAAAAGCGTGGTAGAGCATAAACAGCCTGTTATCGATAGTTTTTACTACTGTGCCATGGCCGGGGCAGTTCCATTTATCATTGCTCACCATAATTGGGTTGTTGCTGTATTTTTCCCATACGCCACTGTTCAGGTCTTTTGTTCTGGCAATTCCGGTTTTGTAATTGCATTTTGCATCGCAGCAGCCGCCAACCGAATACAGGCTGTATACATATTCTCCCAATGTAAAAAAACAGGCCCCTTCCACCAGTCCCGTTTCCCATGGCTGACTGTTAGTAAATACCTTGCTTTTTTGTCCCAGCAGTTTGGTACGGCTACCGTTAATTTCCTGTTTCCAGATCCAGCTCTCTTTACCACAGCCATTGCCATCATTTTTCCAGAAAGCATAAATTTTGCCATTTTGCTGTAATTCAAACGCATCTATGGCACCACATTCGTCTTCAATAATTACAGGGCCATTGTCGGTAAATTTACCCGTTTCAATTTTGTCTGCATCAATCCAGGCGGTACCGCACTGTAAACCCGGGTTACCTTTTGTTTCCCTGTTATGAGCTGTATAATAGGCATAAATCCGGTTCTGTTTCTGATCATAAACCAGTTCCGACGCCCAAAAGTTATTCTCGCCCCACTGGTTTTTCATATCCTTAAATCCATCGGGAAAAACATGATTGATCAGTTTCCAGTTTTTAAGATCCGTAGATTTATAAATGGTAAAATAAGGTGCCCATTCATTTGTGGTTGAGGTGGCATAATATACCATTCCGACCCTGATAATAGAAGGATCCGGATTATCCCCCGGTAAGGCAGGATTTAACAATAAAGCTGTGCTGCGCTCTGTAGCGGAATGAACAGATTGCGTTTTTTTTAATCCGCAGGAAAAAAAACATATGCTGATCAACATACCCACCAGGCAAGTTACCAAAGGCTGTTTTGTTGTAATAAGAAACTTTTGCGCGACAGAATCTTGTTGATTTGGCATAGCATGAACGCCATTAAAAAATTGCTTAAAAAATGTAGATAATCGAAAATTGATCATGTTTTCAAGGTATAAATTGTCTTTTTGTCATCTGGTTATTTGTCCGAAAATAAACAATTATACATTGGAAGGAAGGCTAACTAAATTTGGGCCACCGCGCGTGTATGCATCCTATATTACAAGTTATAGCAGCGCAGTTTATTCCTTTTTGACTTCAGTTTTACTAATTATGTTTGTTGTAAATTATTGATTTTTAATGTTTTGAATTTTAATCGTGCCCTTGGTTAAATTTTTCATAAACCTTTTTTTAAACCGGATATGCTGCTTCTTTTCTGCTTTTTGATCAGGTAAAATGAGACAAATCAACAATAAATTGAACATATTTTACAAAGTCCATTGGTTTACTTTGGCAGGAAAACCAATTATAAACTTGTTAAGCCCATCAAATGCAAATGTTATGGCCATAAGTACGGAGATATCCGTTAACACCTACTTTCCCTTCAGGCTTTGTGTACCGATAGGACTACCGAAAACTAAATACTTTAAATACATAAAACGATTACAATAAATTAAAATCAATGAAAAACCACAGGTTAATTTACATGCTATTATTGGGCATTTTTGCCGTAAACCTAACTTACGCCCAAAATACACTTAGCATAAGCGAGAAAAAGGAAGGCTTTAAATTGCTTTGGAACGGAAGGGATGCCACGGGCTGGCGTGCCATATTTAAAGAGCAGTTTCCGGCCAAAGGCTGGGAAATGAAAGACGGGATATTAACAGTACGGGCATCAAACGGACAGGAGCAAGGCTCTGGCGGTGATATTGTTACCCGGAATGAATTTTCGGCTTTTATTTTAAAGTTCGATTTTAAACTCACGCCGGGTGCAAACAGCGGCATTAAATACTTTGTAACCGAAGCGGAAAAAACCAACCTCTCAGGCATTGGTCTCGAATTTCAGGTATTGGATGATGAAAAACATCCCGATGCTAAACTGGGCAAAAACGGTAACCGCAAACTGGCCTCTTTGTACGATCTTATTCCATCTAACAAACCCGCTTCAGTAATTAAACCAATTGGCGAGTGGAACAGTGGCGAAGTGCGTGTTTATCCGAACAATCACGTAGAGCACTGGTTAAACGGGGTAAAAGTAGTGGAGTATGAGCGTGGCTCAGAGGATTTTAGACAGCTGGTGGCCGGAAGTAAATACAAAGCCTGGAAAAACTTTGGCGAGGCTAAAAAAGGACATATCCTGATACAGGATCATGGTAATACTGTTTCTTACCGGAACCTTAAAATTAAAACACTTAAATAGTAGGCAAGATGGAAGAATCGAGAAGAGATTTTATAAAAAAGGCGGCAATTGCTGCGGCGGGTACCTATGTAGGTACTTGGGGGATGTCAGCTAAAAGTTATGCTAATATTATCGGTGCCAACGACCGGGTTAGGGTTGGAGTAGTTGGCTTTTCTGATCGTTTTAAGGATACACTTTTTCCATGCTTTTTGAACCACAATAAAGAACTGAACTTTGATATTGTTGCGCTTTCCGACCTCTGGAATTATCGACGTGCCTTAGGTGCCGAGCATATTAAAAACAAAATTGGCCATGGCATTACCTCCTGTAAAAATAATGATGAACTTTATGCACTGAAAGATCTTGATGCCGTGATCATTAGTACACCGGATTTTGCACATGCATTGCACGCCATAGAAGCGGTTAAAAATAAAAAGGATGTGTATTGCGAAAAACCCTTTGCGGAAACCATGGAAGATGCCCGCGCTGCTTTAAAAGCGGTAAGGTCTTCTAAACAGATTCTGCAGATCGGTTCACAGCGCCGCAGTGGACAAAATTATAAAGCCGCTGCCGATTTTATTAAGGAGGGTAAGTTTGGCGATATCACCATGGTGGAACTAAGCTGGAATGTAAATCAGCCGGGCCGGTGGCGCCGTCCTGACCTAGTGGCTAAACTAAAAGAAGAAGATACCGACTGGAAACGTTTTTTATTAAACCGCCCATACGAAGCTTTTGATCCGAGAATTTACCTGGAATACCGTCTTTTTTGGCCTTATTCTTCGGGTATGCCCGGGCAATGGATGAGCCACCAGATTGATACGGTGCATTGGTTCACGGGTTTATCGCACCCACGCAGCGTAACTGCCAATGGAGGTATTTATCAATGGAAAGATGGGCGCCGCAATTGGGATACCACCACGGCAGTTTTTGATTACGGCCCGTTTGATGATCTTACCAAAGGCTTCCAAGTGGTATTCAGCTCCAGAATGCACAATGGTGATGAAAAGCCGGCAGAAATCTACTATTCGAACGGAGGGGAATTAAACCTGATTACCAATACGATCTCGCCGCATGGTGGCTTGACTGAGAGGGCGGCCGCGGCTATGAAAATGAAACCGAATCTCTTACCCGAAATTAAACTTGCTGCGCCATCTGCTGCTGCGGCATCAGCCAATACGGGTGCTGATGTGTTAAGCTCGAACCACATGCGTAACTGGCTGGAATGTATTCGCAGCAGGAAAGAGCCTAATGCCCCGGTAGAAGCAGGCTATCAGCATTCTGTTGCAAACATTATGACCAACGCCGCAGTACGCACCGGCGGAAAAGCAACCTTTGATGCCAGCCGCCAGGAAGTGATGGTAGAAGGAAAAGTTTTTAAATATTAACCATCTCAAACAACAAAGTGCTAAGAGGCTGTATTATAAGTACAAAAATTGTCATCCTAAGAAATAATTTATTGTATAAAAAATAATATGAGTGACGTTTTGCCTTACCAAAAGTCTTGCCTCGGCTCAACGCCGCCGAAGGGCTCTTACTTTTTGGCATCAAAAGTAACAAAAAATGCCGGCTGAAAATTTATTCATTTGTAGTTATATTTTTTCAGCTGCATTCATGAGGGCTTCGCCGTTTTCTTTCAAAGCCATTGGCATGGCTAGAACAGTATAGTCCGAAAAATTTGCTATGCCGGGTTAAGTGAAACGGAGATGCTGTGCTATGGCCTAGCGGGGCGGAAATGCAGTTATCAAGGTAATGTGTTAAATATTAATAAGTTATCAAATAACGTTAATGGTAGATTTTAGAATTTTTCAAATACATAGGAGGGTTGATGACAGATTAAGATAAATCGTCATTTCGACCGCAGCGGAGAAATCTTTGAACTATGTTAAAAGATTTCTATCCCGGAATTTCGGGACTGCGCTTCAATCGAAATGACGCTGATTTTTGAAATCTGTCATTGATAGAGGTTAGAATTTTTAAATACACCGGAGGGCTAATGAGATTTGCAATTCGAAAGAATATATCTGCTTATTATCAAATATATACAATATCTGTCATTGATCGCTTGTCGAAGGACCTTGGTTATGACTTTAAAGGCGTTTCGACAGGCTCAAGGTGACAAAATATAGATGAAATACAATTATGATACAGACTCTTTTTTATAACTATATATGTATAAAGGTTTATGTACTAAAATTTGATTAAAAACCTTTTTGTTTATGGTCGTCTCAGTTCCCTGAGCTCACCTCAATAGCCGAGGTCTTTGTCTTCACAGACCTTTCGCATAAAACTTTATGTTATATAGCCGCTCAGGTGCCTGATTTTAGCCGCTGGTATCCCTACTCAACGACTTCATATACTCTTGGGGCGATACCTTAAAATACCTTTGAAAATTTTTATTGAATAAACTTTGAGAACTATAACCAACCATTTTAGCAATCTCGAAAAAAGTGAATTCGTTTTGGGCAATCAGTTTGGTTGCTTTTTTAAGGCGGGTTACATCAATCAGTTCCTTTGGCGATAGGGCAGAAATGGCCTTTATTTTGCGGTAAAGCGTCGGGCGACTCATGTGCATGTGTTCAGCCAGCTGATCGATATCCAGATAGGGATCCTGAATATTTTTACGTACATATTCATCCAGCCTTTTTAAAAAGGCCTCTTCAATTTTAGAGTTGGCCACTACCCGTACATCCTCAAAGGGCGAACTTGCAAAATGGGCTTTTATTTTTAAACGGTTCTGAAGCAAATTAGCCACCTGAACACGTAATAACTGTGGCGAAAATGGTTTTTTAATATACAGATCTGCACCTACTTCCAGGCCTTCAATGTGTGCCTTATATGTGTTTTTGGAAGTTAATAAGATAATGGGGATGTGGCAATATTCTACGTTCGATTTGATGAGACGGCAAAGTTCAAAACCATCTATGCCAGGCATCATAATATCCGAAATAATCAGATCTACGATTTCATTATCCAGAATTTCCTGGGCAAGCTCGCCGTTAAGCGCTAAATGCAATTTATAGGTGTTCCCGAATACCTGGGTTAAAAACTCCAGGATATCTTCATTGTCATCAATTATTAAAATACTTTCGGTCATAGCTATTTTATCTTTTTCCAACTACTCAATTTAAACTCAAATTTTTGGTGTATAGGCAAAATCAATTCAAAAACCACTTTGTCTGTATCGCTTTCCAATAAGCATAATGAACCGTTATGCAGTTCTGCCAGCGATTTTGCCAGCGAAAGCCCGATGCCTGTACCTGGTTTGTCTTTGCCATATAACCTGAAAAATGGTTCGAAAATTTGCGAACGGTACTGCGGGGGGATTCCCTTTCCATCATTACCGAAAGTAACCGTAAACCGGCCATCTTTTTCGCCAGCGGTGCTGAGGCGTACGGTTACCTGGCTTGTTCCATATTTTATGGCATTGGAGATTAAATTGTTACAGATCTTGATCAGCGCTTCCCGATCGGCAAATGCAATGATATGGGTTTTCGGCATTTCGAGATTAAGTGAAATATTACTTTTAAGGGCTTCCTGCTTAAAAGCATTCACTTGTTCTTTTAAAAGGTTGTTGATGTCGGTATTCACGAAGTTTAAGCCAAATTGATGCATCTCCGTCTTACGGAAATCGAGCAGTTGATTGGTCAGTTTGGCCAGGCGGTTCGCATTTTTTTCGACCATCAGTAAACTGCTTTTCAGGGGCTGTTCCTGTGCTTCTTCCAGCATCATCTCCACCGGACCTAAAATCAATGTTAACGGGGTTTGTATTTCATGGGCAATATTGGTAAAGAACTCAATCTTGGCCTGATAAATCTCTTTTTCCTTTTCGTGTTCGAATAGTTGTAATTTATTGAGGTTTTTGCGCTCAATATATCGGTGGTAATAGCGGATAGCCAGAAACAGTCCGGTCGCAATCATCAGCAGGTAACAGATATAAGCGGTAAGGCTTTTCCAGAATGGTGGAAGGATTTTAATAAAAAGGCGGCGCTCGTTACCAATCCAGCTATCTACATTGCTTTTTGCCCTCACTAAAAAAGTATAACTGCCAGGCGATAAATCGGTAAAATAGGCTTTTCTGTTATTGTTGAGGTAAGTGGTGGCCTGATTTATCCCTTTCATCACATATTCGTACCTCGTTACCTCGGGAGAAGAATAGTTTAGCGCGGCAAATTCGATGCTAAAATTGTTCTGATTGTGCGCAAGTACGATGGTATCGGTATAGGAAATGGATTTGCTCAATGGGCTGTTCTCGGTGTTGGGAAGAACTTCTTTATTATTGATTTGAAAACCGGTGATAAAAGTAGGAGGTGCATGATCTTTCTGCTCAAAATCTTTAGGGTCAAAAGAAATCATTCCCCTTACCGATCCAAAATACATTCTGCCGTTTGGGGCTTTATAGGCCGAGCTGAAGTTAAACTGATCGGTAATCAATCCATTTGATTTGGTGTAGATCTTAAATTTTTCGGTCTGCATGTCAAAACAAATCAACCCTTTAAGCGAGCTTATCCATAAATGTTTTGAGTTATCTTCGAGCATACGGAACAGAATATTAGTGGATAATCCGTTTTCGGTAGTAAATTTTTTCATCACTTTTCGGTCTGCACTTAATCTGATCAGGCCACCACCTTCCGTAGTAAACCACATTGCATGGTTGCTGTCTTCTATAATTCCGCATACCGGAAATTCATGAACGCTTTTATTGTTAAGCTTGTCGCCAAAGGTGATGTTGCCATGTTTACCCGTTTTGGGCTGGTAATAAAATGCCCCGCGGGATACGCTTCCGGTCCAGATATTGCCAAACCTGTCTTCCCAGATATCGTAAACGTATGAATTTACGGGAATCTCTTTAATCCGTTTAAATGTTCTTTTCTTTTGGTTAAAAATAAACAAGCCCGAACCCATATTGTAGCCCGTGCCCACATAAATGGTACTGTCTTTAGCGCGGTGGATCGAAAGAACAAAATCGCTCGTTTCTTCGTTTTCTTCGCCTATGGTTTTAAAGCGGTCTATCACTTTGCCTTTATTCATATCCATAATTTCCATTCCATGTAAGAAAGGACCTACCAGCAATTGGTTGCCCAAGGCGAGCAGACCATGAATATTAGGATAAGACAGATTTCCTGCCTTACCATTAGCGGTATAATTGGTAAAAAACCCGGTTTTGGGGTCGAATTTATTTAAGCCGGCATCTTCGGTACCGATCCATAAATTGCCTTTATTATCAGGACAGATTTCCCTTACTGCATTTCCGGAAATAGAATTGGTGACCAGCAGAGGATAATATTTTTCGAACCGTGCGTTATTCCTGGAAAAATAACCCAGTCCGCCAAAATAAGTGCCTGCCCACATGCCGCCCTCATTATCCTTACAAACCGTATAAACGGCATTATCAGGAAGCGAATAAGGATCTCCGGGCTGTTTACGCAGATTGGTATTGGTGTTGGTAGCCAGGTTACAAATGTAAATGCCAGATTCGGTGGCAATCCAATACTCGTGCTGTTCACCAGGAGTAATATCGCGTACATAGATATCCGTATTGTCGCTGTTTTTGAGGATCAGTGATTTGATCAGGCCGGTTTTGGTATTGTAGCTTTTCAGACCGCGCTTAAAGCATCCTACCAGTATATTATGATTGCCCGTTGGAAATATTTTACTGATCGACCGCAGGTTTGCCGGTACCTGCTGACCGATAATTTTTACAATTGTTTTAGATCCGTCTTTTGGATTATAGGTAACCAGTTCTCCATCATCATTACCAACCAAAATGTTCTTCTGTTCATCAATGGCAATACAGGCTGCGCTTATTTTTAAGTCTATTATTTTGTTATCCTGCTGTACATATTTAAAAAGTACCCTGTTCGCTAAAAAGAACAGGTTGTTTTCATGATCTACCAGGATAGAATTGATGTATTTTTTGAAATCAGGCTTAAGTGGCGTAAATGTCTCCTTAACAGGGTCGTATTTAAAAATACCACGACCGGTACCTACCCATAATATTCCCTTTTTATCTTCGGCAAGGCTAACGATAATGTTATTGCCAATGTTTCCGAACCTGCTTTTTTCATCTTTAAAGGTTTTAAAAGTATAGCCGTCAAAACGGTTTAAACCTCCACGGGTACCCACCCAGATCATGCCTTTTTTATCCTGTATAACCGTATTAACCGAATTATGCGCCAAACCATCATCCGCCTGGTACTGCTTAAAATAATGAGATTGCCCTTCGCAGGTAGAAACTGCAAAAAATGAGCTCATTAACAGGAAAAATAATACAAAACGCATATTCAAGTTCATATCAAATATATATAAATCGCTTGTGGTGTGATCTATGTTTTGGCGCCTTCTGATCAGTCTTTAAATTAGCGGTTTTTTTAGATGCTGATTATCAGTTGTTTGTATGGGTTTGGAAAGGTGATTTGAGACATATCGACAAAAAGATGAACAAATTTTACAGGTATCATTCATTTACTTTGATTTGAATTTAACCAAATTAATAACCTGACTGCAAATTCTTCTATCGGCCTTACCGTGCCTTTGCAGTTTTTAGTATTTTCTTATGAGAAACAAAGTATTGATTCATCTGGCAACCGCTTTGGTGCTTTTAACAGGTTCCTGCCAGAAAGGACCATCAACCGAAAGTACCGACGTAAATAAAATCGGAAAACTGGCCGCTTTAAATGTAATTGCTGCGGCACCTCCTTTGGGCACCTTAATTGATGGAGCGGTATACCGGATCCGTGGGATTTCATCTCTACCCAACGGCCCTGTGGTGGAAGTTACCGGCAACACTACGGCAGAAAATGCCGCCATACAGCAATGGTCGTGGTTCCCGAACAATGGCCAAAAATGGAAGCTGGTAAAAACCGATGCCACTTATTACAAACTGATCAATATCACCAGCAATAAATGCCTCAAATCGCCATCGGCTACCTCGGGCGATATTTTGCAACAGGGTACCGATGATGGCAGCGATGCGCAACAATGGGTTATTGATTATACAGGCAGCAATAATGTATTTACCCTTACCAATAAGGCCACCGGAATGAAAATGGCCGTCGATCCCGAAAGCAGTACTCCTGGTGCTAAAATCAGGCAGAAAACTACGCTAACGGGCTCTCAGGGCATGTTTAATTTTCATGATACCAATTTTCAGAACCCACTTATTAATGCCAGCAGGGCGGATCCTTATGTTGCTCAAAAGGATGGTTATTATTATTTTATGTATACCCGGGGGAGTAATATCGGGCTGAGAAAAACCAAAACAATGTCTTTGCTTTCTACAGCAGCAGAAACAGTGGTATGGACACCTCCGGCAGGTGCGGCTTATTCTTCTAATATCTGGGCACCAGAATTGCATTTCCTTTCCGGTAAATGGTACCTCTACTTTGCTGCAAATGACGGGGGCGATGTTACCCATCGCATGTTTGTGCTGGAAAACCCAAATGCAGATCCTATTACGGGTACATGGACATTTAAGGGGAAAATCAGCGATTCCAGCGATCAATGGGCGATTGATGGATCAGTGCTGACCATTGGCACCGTAAACTATTTCATCTGGTCGGGATGGGAGAACGTGGCCACCAAATACAAACAATACATCTACATCGCTCAGATGTCCAACCCATGGACAATAAGCAGCGACAGGGTAAAAATTTCATCACCTACTAACAATTGGGAAAAATATGAACCGAGTGGCTCTTTAGGGGCAGGCGTTAACGAAGGCCCCATTATGCTCAGAAAAGATGCCGGCAGCCCGGTATTTATTATTTATTCTGCCAGCCGCTACAGCAGTGATAATTATTGTCTGGCGCAGATCCAGCTAAAAGATGGGGGCGACCCGATGGTGGCAGGCGATTGGATCAATAAAAAGCAGGTATTTGTTAAAAGTGATGTCAACGGCGTTTACGGCCCTGGCCATAACGGTTTTTTTACCAGTAGTTATACCGATCCGAATGGCGTGTTGCATAGCGAAAACTGGTTTATTTACCATGCCCGTAGTGTTGCCAATACGAGTAACGGATCAAGAACGCCGAGGATGCAAAAGCTGACCTGGAATGCAGATGGCTCACCAAATTTTGGAACGGCCACAGTAACAGGGGTAAATATTCCGGTACCTGTGGGCGAATAAAGGGATTGCAGCTATTTGCAAACTACAAAATTGCTGAACCAGCTATATCATTTTGAGATAAAACGACAAAGGAATGAACAGTTTTTGTAAACAGCATTTTTTTACTTTGATACCAGGAAACCAAATATAAAACCCTGCATCACTGTTTAGCAAATTCGCTCAGCTGTCCATGCCGATTTATAATAAGGTTCCGCGCATTCAATAATTTAACCAAATATGAAATATAGAATTCTACCCAAAAGAATTGTAGCCATAACTTTTTTGCAAGTCTTGATATTGGTCATTTCCACCACAGCTAACGCTGGCAATAGTGGTCATGCCGCTGTGCCGCTTAATAAAAAACTTGGATTTGCCTCCATTGGCCGGACCGATATCAGCATTACAGGTAAAGTAACAGATGAAAAAACAAAATCACCGATCCCAGGGGTTTCTGTTAAGGTAAAAAATGGTACCACTACTGCTGTAACCGATGAAAACGGGGTGTACAAAATCATTGTACCCGATGCGCAAACGGTTCTTTTGTTTTCTTATATCGGCTATGACGTGCAGGAGGTTATGGTAGGTAATCTTAAAAATATCAATGTGTTATTAAAATCGGCACAGTCCAATTTGGATGAAGTGGTGGTAGTGGGGTATGGAACACAGAAAAAAGCAGACGTTACCGGATCGGTAGTGCGGGCAAATCTCGATGATTTTAGAAATTCGCCTACCACTAACGTGGCAAATCTTTTACAGGGAACGGTGCCAGGATTAAATGTGGGGCAGGTAAACCGTGCAGGTGCCACACCGGGCATCAGCATCAGGGGGCAAAATACATTGGGAGGCAACCAGAACGTACTGATTATTCTCGACGGTGTACAATATAATGGATCCTTAACTTCTATTAATCCGGATGATATTGCCTCGATTGATATCTTAAAAGATGCAAGTGCCACCGCGGTTTATGGTGCACAGGCGGCAAATGGTGTAATCCTCATCACCAGTAGAAAGGGGGCTATTGGCCGCACCAGGATTTCTTTTTCTACTCAATACGCAACCCAAAAACCCAATATCGACCTCAAGCCAATGGCGAGGGATGAATATTTAGATCACATTAAATATTTATATTATGATGAAGCCTTTCTTGCACCCGATTTTACAAGGCCTAATCCTGCATTTAATCTGGTAAGCAAAGTAGATGCCTCTATGAAAGATGCACAGGGTAATCTGCTGCCGAATGATTTCAGCTGGTATGATGAAGCCACTAAAACAGGTTCAATAATCGATAACCAACTTAGTGTATCAGGTGGAACAGATAAAATCAACTACCTATTATCAGGAAGTTTAACCCGGAATTCAGGTTTTATCAATAATGATGTTTTCAAAAGAAAAACCATCAGGGCAAATATCGAAACCAAAGCAACAGACTGGCTTACCATTGGTCTGCAATCATTCGGTACTTTTGTAAATGAGGATGGGGTAGAGCCAAATTTTGTGGATATTAACCTCATGTCGCCGTTAATTCTGCCCTGGGATAATAACGGAAACCTGAAAATCAATCCTTTCAATACCAATGTAACCAATCCATTGTTGAGCTATCAGGCCAAAGATTACGATCGCCACAATTATTTCTTTGCCAATGTTTACGGTAATGTGCAGCTGCCCATTAAAGGCCTGAGTTATAAGATAAGTTTTGGTAACAATTACCGCCTCGATTTTAAAAACATTTCGAACATGTACGACGCCAACCTTACCGGGCAGGCCTCCAAAGAAAATACTACCTATTATGATTATACCTTTGATAACCTTTTAACTTATAATAAAGCGATCGGCAAACACAGTTTTACCGGGACTTTGCTATATGGTGCCATCGCACGCGATAACAGTTATACCAGGGCTTATTCAACAGGTTTTTCGCGGTTAACCCTGGGCTACGATAACCTGCAGCAGGGCACCAATCGCTTTGCGATATCCAATGCGTGGAAAGAGACCCTGAACTATCAGATGTTCCGCCTCAATTACAATTACGACAGTAAGTACCTGTTTACCGGTACCATTAGGAGAGATGGGTTTTCAGGTTTTGCAGAAAACAATAAATATGGTATTTTTCCGTCAGTATCTGCTGGTTGGGATATTTCGAAGGAGCACTTTTTTAAGGTTAACTGGGTAGATAACCTGAAACTTAGAGTAGGATATGGCGTTGCCGGCAATCAGACCACCCGATATTCATCTCTGGCCAACGTGGGCGTAAGTGCCTCCTATGTTTTTGGTGATGGCGGCTCTACACAGTTTGGCCAGCAGGTAAATTCCCTGTCCAATCCGGATTTGAAATGGGAACGCACCACAGGCGCCAATTTAGGCCTCGAATTTACCCTTCTTAAAAGCAGGTTATCGGGCGTAATCGAGTATTATGATACCAAAACGACCGATCTTCTTTACTCGGTAAACATTCCCGTAGTTACCGGTTTCAGCAATATCCTCACCAACATCGGGCAATTGAACAATAAGGGGCTAGAAGTTTCTCTAAACTCGAAAAACATCAATAGCGGTGAGTTTAAATGGACAACATCCTTAAATTTTGCCAGGAATGTAAATAAGGTAGTTAAACTCCTGGGAGATCTTAATGGTGATGGCGTGGAAGATGATCTTCCACAGAGTGGCCTTTTCATCGGCCAGCCTACCGCTGTAATTTACGATTATCAGGTCGACGGGATCTGGCAGGTGGGTGAAAAAATTCCCACCGGTTATTCTCCTGGCACTTACCGGATTGTGGATCAAAACGGAGATGGAGTAATTAATGCGAGTGATAGAGCGGTATTGGGATCATCGGCCCCGGCCTATAGGATCAGTTTGCTGAACAATTTTCAGTACAAGAATTTTACCTTAAGCATATTCTTAAATTCAGTTCAAGGCGGGGATAAATCTTATCTTGCAGGTAATACCGCAAGACTGATCAGAGATGATAATTCCATTCGGAACAACTACCTCAGTGGCATAAATTTCTGGTCACCTGATAATCCCGATGGCAAATATCCCCGTTCTATCGTTTCTGCTACCTTAAACCCGCTACTTTTCCAGAACCGCAGTTTTGTGCGGCTACAGGATGTTTCGCTTTCTTATAAATTCAGTGGGAAACTGATTGAGCGTATGAAACTGCAGAACCTGAATGTATTTTTAAGTGGAAGAAACCTGGCTACCTGGACTAAATGGGACGGCTGGGACCCGGAAACCAACCAGGGATTGACCAATGACGGAAGGCCTGTATTTAAAGGCTATTCTCTAGGTCTAAATGTTACATTTTAAAAAAAAAGCGATGAAAAAGATAACCTTTACGATTATAGCAGCTGCCCTTACCATCACGTTTTTCTCCTGCAAAAAATCTTTTCTGGATGAAGAGCCCCTGGATTTTTTGAGCACCTCAAATGCTTACAATAATGTTAAAGATTTTGAGGCTGCTGTGAACAATTTATATAGCCGGGTAAGAAGCGAGTTTTACAATAGTGGCGAGCAAAGGCCCTTCGATTATGTATTTGGCTGCGATCTTGTTTTTGATGGTCAGCCTGCCACTACCAGGCATACCAATATGGTTGCGGCCTATTCGCCGCTGAGCACCGAAATCCCATTAATTCATTGGACATCTCTTTATAAAATTATTGCCGAATCAAACACCATTATCGATCGTATTCCAGCTTCGGCCTTGTCTCCTGCTGATAAAACATCAATGGAAGCTAAAGCGAAATTTTTCAGGGGCATGGCATTCCGCACCCTTGCTTATCTGTATGGTGGTGTGCCATTAAATACCACCGAGGTGGTATCGCCAAAAACTGATTATGTACGTGCACCTAAAGCCGCGGTATTAGAACAAGCCATCAGCGATCTTAAATTTGCCTCATCAAATCTGCCTGCCATTAATGTGGTGCAGGATGGCGAAATTAACAACCTTGCGGCGTACCATCTTTTATCAGAAGTTTACCTCGCAGCCGGGCAGTTTCAAAATGCGGCCGATGCTGCTTCTACGGTAATCAGTAACCCCAACGTTAGCCTGATGACAACCAGGTTTGGGGTGAAAGCTTCAGATGCGACAAAAAATGTGTATTGGGATCTTTTTCAGCGCGGCAACCAAAACCGTAAAAATGGGACCAACCGGGAAAGCCTTTGGGTAATCCAGTTTGAAACCGATGTACCGGGTGGCGGAGCAGTTTCCACAGGCATTGGTGGTTCTTACCAGATGGAGCGGCATTTTGCACCACAGTTTCTCACTTTCAGGCTTTCCGGCAGTAGTATTCAGCCATTTTTATACCCCATCAGTGATTATACCGGTGGCAGGGGAATCGGTTGGGCAATACCCACCAGATATTTTTCGGACGTGATCTGGCAGAGCGATTTTAACAACGACCTCAGGAACGCACCGTTCAACTTTGTGCGCGAATTTAAGGTAACCAATCCTGCACATCCACGCTTTGGACAAACCATATCCACCATCAACCCGCCGGCAGGTATTACCGTGCCGCGAAGAGACTTTTATGCTTTTCAATCAAAAGTAACTACTCCCGGCGATCATCCTGATGGGATGTTCCAGGATAAATCGCAGCTGCTGCTTAAGGCAAGTGCCGGCGGAACCTATGCTGATCAGTACATGTTCAGATTGGCAGAAACCTATCTGCTCCGGGCCGAAGCCTATTTAGGCTTAAGCCAGCTTGATAAGGCTGCAGCCGACATTAATGTGGTACGTGCCAGATCAAATGCATCTCCTGTACTGCCGACCAATGTAAACATCGATTACATTTTGGATGAGCGGATGCGTGAACTGGGATCGGAAGAAAAAAGACGGATTACGCTGATGAGACTTGGTCTGGTTTACGATCGCGTAAAGAAATGTAATCCATATTACACTGATGTGCTAAGTACTTATAACCTGTGGCCTATTCCGGCTTCGGAAATTGAGCGTAACAATGGGGCAAGACTGGAACAAAACCCTGGTTATTGAGCATAAGAGATGTAATGACCAGTAACCTCCCATTAAAAAAAATAATGTGGAAAAAATGATCAAAAAAGCGGTTGAAAAAACACAAGTTCTGATTGATCTTTTTGGTTATGGAATTGTCAGTAGCTTATTGTCTTGAATTTCCAGTTTACCAACCAGGTCTGCAGTATTGAATGCCAAATCGAACATCTTAATGCTGCTGTGCATTCCTGGCTTTACTTACCTGATTTTAAATTCGTTCTTTTTGAAATTTAAGGAAGTGCAGGTCATGCTGTCTGCTTTAATGGGGCAGGAAAGAACAGAAATATTTATTATCAGACGATGCTGAATGTGGTGTCTGATAATATTTTTTTAAAAGAAAAATTTTTCCACTAAAACAACTATGAATAAAATATAAATGATATGTGTAGAAAATCAATTACCTTATTTTTACTCTTAATTACCAGTAAGTTTCTGTTTGCCCAGAACAATCTGCTTAAAGATTTTCCCGAAGGATTTGGCCCAAAAGAGGTGGGGAAACGTTTAGCTTACCGCTTTCCTGATAGAAAACATATGCTCCATGCTGGTAAATGGATCAGCTATCCTGAAACCTTTAATTGGACAGGAGCACTCCGGTACGCCAAATTAACAAAAGATAAAAAGCTCCTGTCACTTTTGGAAGAAAGGTTTGAGAAACTCACTTCGCAGGAAAAACAGCTTTTACCGATTATGAACCATGTTGATCTGAATATGTTTGGCAGTTTGCCTTTAGAACTCTATCAGATTACTAAAGACAAACGTTATTTCGAACTCGGTATGCCTTATGCGGATACGCAATGGACACTCCCAACTGATGCTGATCAAAAGCAAAAAGAATGGGCAGATAAAGGATTTTCATGGCAAACCCGCCTATGGATCGATGATATGTACATGATTACCATTGTGCAGGCACAGGCTTATAAAGCAACCGGAGACCGGAAATATATTGATCGGGCTGCTCGTGAAATGGTGCTTTACCTGGATGAACTGCAGCGCCCGAACGGCCTTTTCTATCATGCGTCCGATGTGCCGTTTTACTGGGGGCGTGGCAATGGCTGGATGGCTGCGGGCATGACAGAACTGTTGCGCTTATTGCCCAAAGACAATAATGACCGCCAGCGTATCCTCAAAGGTTATGAAATGATGATGAAAAGTTTAAAAGATTACCAAAGGCCCAGCGGCATGTGGAACCAATTAATTGATGAGCCAGATTGTTGGGCCGAAACATCAGGATCAGCCATGTTTACTTATGCACTGATCAGTGGAGTGAAACAGGGATGGTTGGATAAGCAGGAATATGCACCTGTTGCCCGTAAAGCCTGGTTGGCATTGGTACCTTACATTAACGAAAAGGGTGATGTTGCGGAAGTATGTGTAGGTACAAACAAGAAAAATGATAAACAATATTATTACGACCGCCCGAGAAGCGTGGGCGATTCTCACGGGCAGTCTCCATACTTATGGTGTACTTTCGCCCTTTTGGAAAAGTAAAGTTTTGTGTGCCGTATTTGGTATAAACAGCCCCTCTCATAGGGTTGGGTGCACACATTGCGATAAGCCTGGGGCATTGTCTCCAGGTTATCTTAATTAAAAAACTCATACAGGGCAGCCAATGGAAATACATTACCCGGGAAAGCGGTAAAAATTATGCCTAGTCCAAGTCTATCGCATGGGCATTTTTTTTAGGGTTAAAGCCCTTAAGGTTTAGGATTTGTTCCTGAAGTTTGCTGATGATATCCTTTTTAACTATCACCATATCCTTTTGCACAAGGCATGCAGAAAGATGCCCATACCGCTCAAATGTAAAAAAAACAAAACTAAAAATATTAGTATTTTTAAGTTATGTGCAAAAACATTTAATAATCGCTTTTTAATCAGTTTATGTATGTTGAAAATGTTTATTAATACTAATTTATTTAGTTTAATGGTTATATTTGATCTTTAAAAGTAAAAAAAGATCCTTTTTATGACGGAGTTGGAATATTTTTTTGAGGGAGGAAATGGAGCGTCAGAGGTTTATCAGCTGATCCGTTTTGGGGCAGGAGAGCCATGGAAGATCGTTTTGGACGGCGAACTGATCGGCAGTATGGAAAAACAGCATGGCACATGGATGCAACAGAGCGGTGATGAGCTTAGCAACGAACTTCTGATTGGCCTTGCAGGGCATATTGATGCACAGCATTTTAACAGCCTACCCCAAGAGATCTGTTCACGTTGGCCAAATCTGGTCCAAAAAGTAGTATTACGGTCTGATACTGCTTATATGGTGATCTGCAAAGAGGGGATCAGCTTTAAAAGCTTTCAGCGTATATTCTCGCGGTTTGTGCCTGGCTTGCTCAAAGATGAATGGGTGGTAAAATTCCAGGTCTTCAGCCATGATTTTTCGGATGATTTCTCATTGCATGCCAGGCCATTAGTGTATAAAAAAGAATCATTTGGATGGGAAGAGGTAAGCAGGTAATGGATCAATTGAGTTTTTTTGCACATAGCGGACAATCTTCCGGACTACCGCGAGAAGTGCTGGAATACCATGCAGGTTTTATTGATGAAGATCAAAGCGATCTGTTGCTCAAAATGCTTGTTCAAAACACGCCCTGGCAGCAAAGGCTTGTGACGATGTACGACAGAGAAGTACTGACGCCCAGGCTTACCGCATGGTATGGAGATATTGCTGGCATTGACTATGGAACCCTTGGCAAATCCACCCCAATGGAGTGGACAAAATCACTATTGGAACTTAAAAGATTGGTAGAGCCCATTTCTGGAATTACCTTTAATAGCGTACTGCTCAATTATTATCGAAACGGTAATGATTCGGTTGCCTGGCATAGTGATAAGGAAACCGTAATGGGATCGCACCCGGTTATCGCCTCTGTTTCCTTTGGTGCAGTGCGGAGTTTTGATATCAGGAAAAAAGAAAATCACCGGGAGAAATATGCCATTAGGCTGGAACATGGCTCCCTGTTAATCATGAAAGGTGATTTGCAGGCAAGATGGGAACACCGGATTGCCAAGACCGCTCAACATATTGGGCCAAGGGTAAACCTCACTTTTAGGCAGATCATCAATCCATCTGGATGATAATGAAGTATATGATGTTGGGACACTTTTGGGAAATGACTTAATGTTTAATAATTACGCTCAAAAATTCGATCAATTTTTACGATAGGAAACCATAACCAGGATATTGGTGAAAGAGATCATCAGAAGCTCCTAAGACCTTGCCAGGTTCTTCTCCAGAATAAGTGATCTTTGCACTGATTGTCATCGCCTTTAGATACCCGTCCCGGCAATCATCAGATTTTTATAATTATTCGATTAATGAGATCTATGTTCTAATGTTTGGCAGTTCTGTAGGAATTATCGCACTACAGGCCAACATTCAAATCCATTTAGAATATTAGCCAATCCACTTATCCTGTAGAAATGCCTGCATAAATACGATCCAAAGCAATAAATTAAATATATATAGTGGTGCCAAAAATATGTTATGTCTTTGTAATCGTAAAAAAGCGTTAGAAATCGGCATCAAAAATAGACTGAGAAAAAAAATAGAGTAATAAGCTAGCGAAATTGGGTAATTCCAAAGGGTTGTAATTAGTATGCCTGTTATTATAATAGTAAGAACAAAAATTACCTCATTGAGACTAGGCCGGTAATTAAAAAATATTCGGTCAAGCAGATATATAAAAAAAGGTGTACAGATTATGTGGCGATTTATGCTCCATATATTTGTTCTTTCTCCGAGGTTACCCGTAAAGAAGCAGTCTAATATCGCGATACTAACTAGATATAATAAACTAAACACTAAAGAACGGTCACCAATAGCTTGCGGTTTTTTAAAAAAAGATGGCCAGATGTGGGATATTAGTATGCAAAGTAGAAAAAATGCAGCAATTAGCCCGATTGTTAAAGCAATGGTATCTACACCCAATACCCTGGAAGCGGATTGAGTTGTGAAAGGTAATGACGGAATAAGAAAATTTCTTCCCCAATATCGTTGTACAGTGAGAAAATACAATATCTTACCTGTTTGTATAAACTGTATTATTGTTGTAATCGCTACGCCAGCTAAGCTTGCCAAAGAATACCATGTTGCATTGATTATTTTATTTCGGATGTGGCCGTCGTTTGACAAAAATTCAGTAAGGATAATAGCAGGGATAAAGAAAGCAGATACTGAGCGCGTGAGGCTACAACCAAACATTCCTAAAATCACAAGCCATGGAGTTTTTTTTTCATAGCCCCTAATCAAGGCTGTGGCGAACAAAAAAAATAGTGCTTCAGAATAAGGTAAAACAAAAAAGATAAAACTTGGAAAAGAACTTATAACCAGTGTATATATGATAGGGCGAGGCTTCCGCCCCAACAAAAAAGAAAGAGAAAATACAAATAGTACTGAATTCACTAACCCCATAGTCAGTGGAGATACTGATAGCAACTTCCAGAAATAGGGAAACATAGGAAAAAATGCTAGATTACACATTGAATATGGTACGAAAAGGTACCCATCATTTTTAATTTGATTATACCAAACGGTATCGCAGAGAACCAATTCAGTTTTGAAGAAAGAAATATTAATAATGTGAAAATTAAATAGTAATACATTCAACAAGGCCAATATAATTAGACCAGCAGTTGCAGCGAGAAAGTTAGTTCTGTTCATATTGTCAAAAAGCTCATGTAATGACTTGCATACTTGATATTTATTTGTGCAAATAATTTGTCGTAAATAAATAAAATAATTTGTATATTTATACTATTCTAATCATATAAGTTATTTTATGTTTTACGCTCTGCATAAACTCGAATTTTACACTCTTTTTAAAGAATTCTATCGACTAGAAAAACATTTTTTGCCCTTTGGCGATAACTAGTGATCTAGGGGCACAACTATTTCAGGTAGTTCTCGTCTTTTTCTGGCATAACCTTATTTATTTCTTGTCTAAATGCGCATCTCAGTTTTTTTAGTCCTTTCCGTATGTTTTTTTTGTTTTAAGGTCTTTTCTCAAGTACCCAAAAAGATGTCATTATCCGATGCATTGAAATTGGCTAAAGTTCAGTCACTTGACCAAAAGATCGCATATAATATCTCCCAATCTGCATATTGGATTTACCAGAGTTATAAAGCGGGTTTTCTTCCCAAGCTGTCGTTAAGTGGTAACCTACCCGATTACTACCGAAGTATTAATCCTATAACTTTACCTGACGGACAAAATCAGTTTATTGGACAGAACGTTTCGAATGCTAGTCTTTATCTTAATCTTACACAGAATATTCCCGCGACAGGTGGTACTTTGTCTATAGGCTCATCATTACTTAGGATTGATAATTTTGGCAATTTTCGCAATACAAATTATACTGCTGTTCCAATTACGTTAAATTACAATCAACAAAATTTATTTTATAACGATTTTAAATGGCAGCGGAAGATTCAACCATTGAAGCTTAAAGAGGAACAAAGGGGTTACCTGGAAAATATGGAGAATATTTCGATTACTACAGTTAATTATTATTTCACAATGTTGATGGCGAATATTCAGCTTAGTTTGGATCAGCAAAATCTAAAGAACATTGATACCTTAGTGAAAATCACTAAAGCACGGTTCGAAATCGGCACTGTTCAACTTAACGACGTTTTACAATCCGAGGTAAGTTTACTGAAAGCAAAAAGATCCCTTTATAATTCCACTTTAGGGCTGAGTTCTGCCACTCAAAATCTAATTCGATACTTAGATCTGGCTAAGGGGGATTCATTAGAACTCATATTACCTGATACGCTTAGTTTTTTTGATATTTCTAAAGATCTGGCCCTAGCTAAAGCTAAACAGAATCGAAAATTTGTGATTGAATTTCAAAGACGGAGGCTGGAGGCGGAGCAAAATGAGCACAGGACAAGGGCAGAAAGCAGTCCTGTAATTAATTTGAGACTTAATATTGGCTTTACACAGACGGGCAATGACCTTGGTAAATCTTATAATGATCTTTTACGTAATCAGGCGTTAACTGCAAGTATTTATGTACCCATACTGGATTGGGGAGTAAACCGATCCAATAAACGTCGTGCGGAAGCTAATATTCAGCTTGAAAATAATAACATCGCCCAACAGGAATTGTTAATCGAGCAAGAGATTGATTATCAGATAGGTAGATGGAATACACAAAAGGCTCAGATGAAAATAGCTGTTGAAACGAAAGAACTTTCTTTGAAGAGATATGGGATCGCCAAACAAAAATACGCATTGGGAACGCTTAGCTTTACGGATTTTAATAATGCTCAATTGGATAAGGATCGGGCAATGACTGATTATATTTCCATGCTACAGAATTATTGGTCATTGTATTTTCTGATAAGGAGATTAACGTTATATGATTTTGAGAAACAAAAAAACATTGTCATACTTCAGTCTACTGTCAATTAAGCATTATGAATATCAGAAAAATAAGAAATTATAATATTGTGCTTCTATTTAGATTTAGTACTAAAAGTTTCTTAAAAAAAACGGGTTATCTAATTATGGGAATTATCACAACTCTTTTCATCCGACTATTCGTTTTTGAGATTCAATATGTTAGTTCTGGCAGTATGGAAGATACGCTTTTAACTGGCGACTTTGTTATAGTAAATAAGGTTGCTTATGGAGCAATCATTCCTCGTTACGCATCTGATGTTCCATTCCTTGAAGCGATACTTTATGTATTAAGGATAAAAAATACTGTAACTGAGCGGCCATTTTGGGGTTATCATAGAGTTCCTGGTGTTCAAACATATAAAGCAAACGACATTATGGTGTTTAAACATCCTGATAAGGATGCAATATTAGTAAAGCGGTGTACCGGGCTTCCTGGTGCTGAGTTAATAATATCACACAATAAATTGTATTTAGACAAAAAATTACAGCCAGAAAAGTTGACGATGAAATATTCTTTCATTATCAAATTCAATACTTATCATAATGTAGAGGCTTTTTTAAAAGAAAATGATATAGCTCAAAAAGAGTTATTATGGAAGGAGGGATTAAATATCCACCTTTCGCTTACTCAAAATCGTGCAGAACAGTTAAAGAGGGTTTCCGGTGTGGCGTATGTCCAAATGGACGATACTGGTGATGGGTATAGCGATCAACAGTTATTTCCTTTTTATCATAGCAGGCAATCTGGTGGGTTCAGTCGGGAAAATTATGGCCCGGTTCGTATTCCTCGCAAAGGCCAGTCACTAAAGTTGTCTGTAGATAATATTGAGTTCTATAAAGGTATTATGGAAAAATATGAAAAGCAACATGTTGTAGTAATTGACAAGCATATTTATGTAGAAGGAAAATTGGCAGACTGCTATATTTTTCGAAATAACTATTTTTTTATGATGGGTGACAACAGGTATCATTCAATCGACTCAAGATATTGGGGGTTTATACCCGAAAGTGCTATAATCGGCAGAGTATCAACCATTATATATTCAACTAATAAGGATAGTAAATTCAAGCGTAGGATTTTCAAATCATTAAACTAAAACGATGTTTAACACTAATAAAATCTTCCAGCTAACTCTAGCCACTATTGTGTTGAGTTTTGCTGCATTCAATAATAAGTTTCCGTTATTGTCTCCCTCAAGTGCGGTTAACATCGACCAGTCACTGAATAAAATAGATGGAAATATTATCTATTACTATTTTGTTAGACATTCAAGTTGGGGATATTCATTATGGTATACAGTCTTTACTCAAGCCTTAATCCTAGCCATATTACTTCGTTACGCTTTTGTTCCCAAAGTCCATGCTGAAAGGTCTATTATCAAATATTGGGGTAGTGTTCTTTTATTTACTTTCTTTTCACTAGCCTCCTTTACTGTCAGTACAATCGATCCTGGCGCGTTCATCGTCTTCGGCATTTTATCAGGTGGATTGCTCTTTTCAGTCCAGGACTTGAGTAGAAATGACTGCATTTTTTTGGCTATTATATTTTTAATTTCACTTTGGATAAATCAAGCATTGTTATTCAGTACTTTGTTTGCTGTCTTCATTTATTTTATTGTAAACATTTTATATGTACAATTAAGAAATGGGCAGGCAATTGTTGCTAAAAAACGTATGTTATTCATAATTATTCTGCTAGTTATAGGTTCTCTGCCTATTTTATTAAATAATCAAAAAGGAAATATTGTGAATCTTAAATTACAGGAAATAAAAATAAAAGATGAATTGAAAAAAAGAAGAGTAAAACATGGTCTGCTGATAGATTATCTTATTCGCTTTACCAGTCTTGATAAAGTTAATATAGAACGAACAGAGCAACATCCGGAAATTATTAAAATCATCGAAAAAAACTTCAATAGTGAGTTACGTGAGTGCTTACTTGCTGACCAAATGTATTTTAAAAAAAATCTTCGCTATTTAAATTTCTGTCAACTATTCCTAGTCGCTATAGGTATCTTTTTAATCATCTTCTCTCGAAAGAAAACTCAAAAAGATGATTTTATACTTTCACTTTTTGTTCTTATTATTTACTTTTTTATTACGCTAGCAGGGATGGTAGGTGTTGAAAATGTGAAATCAGGATACTTGATTTGGGTCGCCATTATCCCAGTCTATCGCAAGCTAAGCAGATCCTACTTTCGAGGTTTACAGCCCCCCATTTCTAACTCAATAACAACATGAAAAAATTTAAATACCGAAACCTCTTACTTAATATAATAACAGTCTGCACAGCCATGGTTATGCTTTGTTGGCTAGCATTTCATAATCGATATCCATTGGTCTTCAATGCAGATACAGCAATGTATATAGAGGCTGCTCGTAGCGGTATCGTTGGTAATGACCGGCCAATATTATATGGACTTTTTATGATCTTTGGAGATTGGAAGCATTCGGCATGGTTGGTAATAAGTATTCAATCTTTTATTGTCTCATTGCTTTTTTTTTATTGTTTTAAATACTTTACGCCAAGTCATCTGTCAAATTCACTGAAGTTACGGGTAACATACCTTATGTTTATCACGCTGATATCGTTTGGAATGGGTGCATCTTTCACAGTATGTTGGTTGATTTCAGATGTATTTACACCAGTAACAATAATGTCAATTGGTCTCTTATTATTTGCTTCCCATATCACTAAAATAGACAAGATTGTGATTAGTTTAATAGCCATTATTGGAACTGGAATGCATAATTCTAATTTTTTTATCGCACTTGGTACTCTATTAGTCTTAATAATTATATTATTCAACAAGCAAGTACGCAAAATCTACACTAAAATAGGTTTAAATAACGGTCGCTTTGCTTATTTGATAATCCTATTGATCATAAGTAATCTTTTGGTACGTTCCATCCACTATCATTATCGTGGAGGATTCCAGAGTTCGCGAGGTGGAGTCTTTTTTTTTATGGGGAGTTTAGTGGAAATGGGTATAATTGATACATATCTGGGTGAAAATTGCGGTGTAAAAAACTATAGGATATGTAAAATGAGAGATACTATCCCTAATAATTTTGTTTGGGATACGCGAAGCCCTTTTCAACGTACCGGTGGCTGGTATTCTAAAACAAATGAATCGGAGTATACCAGTATCATAAAGGATATTGTAACCACGCCACGTTACGCCAAAACAGTACTTATAAAATCTTCTTTGAATACACTCAAACAATTTTTTTATTATGATACAGGCGAAGCTTACAGGCCATGGGACCGTGTGAACTCAGCAATTTATGATGCGTTTCCTAAAGAATACTTATCTTATCTCGAATCGAAACAAAGCAAAGGACAACTCGATTTTACACTAATTAACTTTCTGCAGAAGGTAGTTTTTGGGCTTTGTCTTTTTGTGTATGCGATTGTTTTTAGTAAAGGCAAACGCAATATGCCTATTGTGGCTCTGACAGTTTTTATTATCCTCTCGCTTATTATTAATGCGTGGTTATGCGGGACATTTTCAGGTGTTTATCCTAGATATCAGAGTCGGGTAGTATGGCTAATGCCATTGCCAATTTTTTTATTCATACTGAATCCCCGGAATTTGGAGTCAATACTTTTAGGTGGCAGCTCATTTTCAATGCGGCCAAATAAAACTAATATATCTAAAATTAACCAACTTAAGAAAACAAACTGACATGGAACTGACTATCTTAATGCCTTGTTTAAATGAAGAAGAGACAATTGAACTTTGTATCTTGAAAGCAAATACCTACTTATCCGCAAACGGCTTAGAAGGGGAAGTTCTGATCGCCGATAATGGTAGTACAGATCGCTCTATTGTAATTGCTAGGGAACTTGGTGCCAGGATCATTTCAGTTAAGGAAAAAGGTTATGGGAACGCTCTTCGAAATGGGATAGAACAGGCCAAGGGGAAATTCATTATTATTGGAGACTCAGATAACAGTTACGATTTTGGAGACTTGACCCTATTTCTGACTAAACTTCGGGAAGGGTATCATTTGGTTATGGGAAATCGCTTTAAAGGTGGTATTGAACGTAATGCGATGCCGTTTCTTCACAGGTATTTGGGCAATCCTGTGCTTTCTTATTTGGGTCGTTTATTCTTTGGTATTGCAATTAGAGACTTTCATTGTGGGTTAAGGGGAATTGAGAAAGAAACTATTTTAACGATTGGACTATCTTCAACGGGTATGGAGTTCGCATCAGAGATGGTAGTCAAATCCTATCTTCACGATTTGTCAATTACAGAGGTGCCAACCAAGCTTTACCCGGATGGCAGGTCTCGCCCACCGCATTTGAATACTTGGCGGGATGGTTGGAGACACTTGCGCTTTCTTCTTTTATTCAGCCCACATTGGTTATTTCTGTATCCTGGACTAACCTGTATGTTGCTTGGAACACTAATAAGTACTGTATTGTTTTTTGGACCAGTTGTTATTGGACAAGTACATTTCGATATCCATACGATGCTATATACAGCCATGTTAATTATTACTGGATTCCAGGTGGTGACTTTCTATTTTTTTTCAAAATTATTTGCGGTTAGGAGTGGGATGAATATCAATATGGAATGGTCGATTTGGTTAAATAAGAATTTTTCACTTGAACGTGGTCTTTTTTTTGGTTGCTTAAGCCTTATTTGTGGCGTAGGTCTTACCATTTATGCTATTCAGGTCTGGGATGCTAGATCTTTCGGTCTTCTTGATCCGTCACAAACATTCCGATTAGTTATACCTGCAGTGACTTTCATAGTTATAGGCGTCCAGGTGATTTTTAATAGCTTTTTTTTAAGTCTTTTGAACTTGAGAATAAAGCAAAGTTGATATCTAACTCATACGAATAAAATAAACAAAATATAATTTATGAAGAATAAACTTTTTAATCTATCTGCAATTTGTATAACTTGTTTTGTATTGCTTTTCAACATAGATATAACTTTAAATAGTAAGAATAGTCCACATTACTGGTTGAGGCCTATAAATCATATCTTGGCACAATCCAAGCAGGAAAAATCAGGGGAACCCCAAATTAGGAAAGGCGGTGGCTGGACACCGGTTAATGTTGAATGCCCCCCCGCAATTAGCGCAGTTACAACTGTAGATCCTTTACCGGCATTCGATCCTGTTTTACAAGAGATTGATTCTGTTAAATGGAAGATTGGTGGTGAGGTTATTAATAAAGTAAAAAATGGTAATGAAAAGAAAATTACGATTTTGCGACCTGCTGTATCTAGAACAGAGGTAACCATAAAAAGCCGGTTTAAGACGAATTGCAACCCGAATGGGAAAACTTCGTGTGAGGAAATGGATTGTGATCGATATTTACTTGCAAAACATTTTTGATTATTTAATAAATAAGTTTATATTTATAAAACCAAGTATATCTAAATTATGGACAAAAATCTCTCTCAGTCTATTACCCCTATTATAGTAATAGAACTTTTTCTTTTGAATATCAAGGAATTGCCAGCATCAAATAATTCAAGCCATTTCAAATTGAGCACGCTTCGGAAACTTTGGGCATATGATTTTTCTGGAACTAGTTTAGGTTCAACATCTGGAAATACTTCCTGAATACCTGTATGTTGGAGATCAAGGGAAGTATCTTGTCTACCAAATACTAGTACGACATCCGGCAGGACTTCTGGAAACACCACCACTAGATACACAGCTTATACATCAAAGGTTCAGAAAGTCGCCAGGAAAAGAGTGTGACCGACAACTGCTTGGCCCTGTGAAGAAATGTGAAAAGTAGTTTCGAATGTGAATTAGTAATGAATTAATTTATCCATTTACAATAAATTTTAATCAAATGAAATTAACGCTACGAAATGTCTGCATTTTGACATTGTTTATTTTTGCCTTTTTATTGAATATCAATGTAGTTTTGGATAGGCTGCCAGATTCGGGTTCTGGGAAAAAGGGTTATCTAAAAGTGGAAAGTGTCTACAAGGTATTTGCTGATAATTTTTCAGGTTCGAATTCTGGTTCTGGTTCTGTTTCGGGCTCTGGCTCTGGCTCTTGCTATACCTCCAGTACTGTCTCCTGTCCTCCAAATGTAACTGGGGTGACGACTGGAACCCCAGTCCATTATGCAGATGGTACCAGTGGCTGGCTTGGAGGGTTTAATCCTACAGTTACACAAAATTCTTCAGGACAGTGGGTAGTTGGAGGAAATACTATTATACCCAACATGTCTGCGGGACAATCCTATTCGTACAATCGGTCAGGAGGTAATTCGATTTATCCCAATTCTACACAGGTAACGGTAACCGGTCGTGCTAAACAGACCTGTACTGCAGGTGGATCTAGTAGCTGTGGGGAATCAGACTGCGATGGGCTTGTACTTGCCAATCATCCTTGTAATAATTAATTGTATCCATACAGATTAATAAAGCTTCTTTTAAATTCTCAATTCACTAAATTTTAACTTTTAATTTTTAATTATGAAAACAAAGATTGTCAATTATCTTGGGGTTGCAGTGCTTCTTGTAACATTATTACTTAATGTAAATGTTATTTCAGGTACGAATGCAAAGAATCATCTAAAACTGAGTAGCATCAAAGAGACTTGGGCCCAGGTATCTGGAACAAGTTCGGGAAGTGGCTCTGGAAGTGGCTCTGGAAAGTGTTGGACATCAGCTGAGGTACAGTGTTCACCTACACAGGTCACCGTTAATTCTTCTGGCAGTTCGACTACTGGCGGTGGGTTCACCTATTCCGGTACTGTATCTGGTACCCATAGTGGTAGTGGTAATACTGGGACAGTTGGTGTTACTGTTGGATACAGTGGTCCACGTAACTCAACCTCTAGCTCAACAAGTACCACAACCACTACTAGATATAGGACTGATTGTACAAGTGGTGGAAGTTCAAGTTGCCAAGCAAAGGATTGTGATAGGGCAGCTATTGGGCCTGCTCAAGTTTGTGGAGCTTAAGGCACTTGTTATTAATTCCTCATTTATTATTTGCGTGCCATTAAGATGGCACGCATATATATCTTTTACCATCTACTTTATTCTCATATATGAACTACAGCAAGCTTATAAGCTTTTGCTTTCTTTTTGCCTCGGTAATATTTACCTCTTGCGAACAAAAGACAAATACACCACAAACCGATACTAGTAAACTAAAAAAAATAAAAATTGACAATACCGACTTCTCAAGGGTTTTTAGTTTAGATCAGGTAATAGATTCTACCCGGGTTGTGGCCTTACAAACTACCAATGATTGTTTACTTGGTAAAATTGACCGATTATTTTTTGCCGACAACAGAATCATTATAGTAGACAAATACAATACCAAAAGTATCTTCTTTTTTGATCGGCAAGGTAAATTTTTGTCGAAGATTGATAAAAAGGGTAAAGGTGCCGGTGAATATATTTCGATGCATGATGTAATATTTGCTGATTCACTTGTGGAGATCTTCGATGACGCATTATCAAAGATTATTAGATATGACTTAAATGGCAAATACAAGAATGAATCTCCATTGCTTCCTTTCTCAAAATCTAAATTTGCCAAAGATGCCAACGGCTCTTATTTATTGTTTAACATTAATGAGCCAACAAGTTTCGGTAATTTTAAATTGTATAACTGGGATGTTAAAAGTAATGCGCCAGTTGCTACTTTTCTACCATTTGATGACTTGTTAGCCACGAACAAACGATACGAATTTGAAACGCCGTTTAACTATGGCTACCTTGATGGCAAACGTACTCTGAAGTTTAAAGAAATGTTTAATGATACTGTTTATGCATTCAATGCCGGAAAGCTGATTGCTGATTATAAATTTGAATTTGAAGAAAATCCTTTGCCCGAAAATTATTCAAACGATTTTAGTATCAATGATAAGGATGCGACCGTTGTAGATGAAAACTATGCTAGGTATTTAGGAGGCTATTGTGAGATAAAAGATTATTTGCTTTTTTACTATGAATTTAATCAAATTATCAATATTGGCTTATGGGATAAAATAAACACTAAAATGCTTGCCAATACTAATCTTGCCGTATTAAAAAAATATAATATTCTGTTACCCTATATTTGGTTTAACGGCCCGAAAGAGAACGGAATAGTTACAACCTACGAAGCTCAAGATCTTATAAACTGGGCTAAGCAACAGAAAAAGAATAAAAATATCACTGCAACAGATCTATATCAGCGTGCTGTAAATTTAACAGCAAATGACAATCCAGTATTATTATTTATTGACTTAAAGCGGGTACAGCAAAAATGAAAAAGATATATATCGCACTAGCCGTACTTATAGTAGCATGTACAGGCTTTAACATTTATAGTCAATCCAAAGCAACAGTCAAGCATTCATCTGATATTAAAGCGCTAAAAGATGAATTGAGCTTTTTGAAAAAAAATGCATTTTTTTCGTTCTATGATAATGGACAACCTCTGAGTGATTCTCTGATCATATCTGATGAAAATCGTTCTTATACTACACGGGAGTTTGTTAATACCTTTCTTAAATCGAATAAGCTCTTCTTTCGCTATACTGATGTAAACTGTAACGCTTGCGTTGACTCGTCATTGACCGTGATAAAGGCTTTTTCGGAAAAACTTCGAGACACTAATATTATAATTTTAGCAAGCTATCAAACTGCTAGAGATCTTTATGTTTGGAAGAGGATAAACAAGATTAAAAACCCGGTGCTCAGCATTCCCTATAAAAGTCTGGCCATCAAGACCGAAAATTTAAACGAGCCCTTTTTTTTTGTTCTCAACAGGTTTGACCGGACAGTTCAGAATCTTTTCATACCAGCAAAAGAATATATGCGTACTACGGACGAATATCTTCAATCAATACAGACGAAAATTGCACCCACTCACTAATGCATAGTAACTTATCTTTACAACGCTGGTTGTCTATATTCATTTTGATTCTATGTATGAGCTTTCGTGTTAATGCTCAGCACACTACGAGTGGGGTCGAGGTGATTCTTCGTACATTCTATGATACAGTCAGTAAAGGGGCAGTCCCGGTTGGCCAAAAAGAATTCCGTATTGGGAAAAAATCAGTGATTATTTATGGAACACGTCACGACCGTAAGGACGTAAATGATATACAATATCATGATATGCAAAGACTTATCCTGAATCAAAAACCAACTGTGATATTTACAGAAAGTAATAGCTTTGCTTGGAATGATTTGCAGGAAACGATTAAAACTGGTGGAGATGCTTCTTTCTGCCGTTACATGGCCTATCAGCAAAAAATTGAGATCAACAACTGGGATCAATATTGGGGAATGGTTTACTATGAGATGGCAAAGACCTATCGTTCAGATGATATATTTATAGTGCTCCTTGGTAATCTTTTCGACACATATGTTCCTTGGCCTGGCTCAGACTTCAGTTCATTTTACAAAGACTTTGTCTCTGTGTTTGAAAGTGTTGGGTATCCTATTAGTTTCGTGCAGCGACAACCGCAATATTTCCTTAAACGATATGAAAAATTTTATGGAATCGCATTCGAGAAACGATTTTCAAAAGAAGGTCAGGATAGACTTATAAAAAAGAGAGCTAAAGGAATAGATAAAGCGATCATGTCTCGTTTTCTGACTCTCCGCGATCAATACTTAATCAAGGTGATTAAAAATGCACTCAAATCACATGACAGGATATTTATTCAATGTGGTTGTGTACATCGCGCCTCTATGGAATCTGTGTTAGAAACAGCACTCAGGGAAGCAGATCCTGAAATAAACAAGTATGGTTTACATGAATTTATCACAGAGCATTTCAAACATTCTGATGCACAATGGGATAGTTTGGGGTCATTTAGCAAAGAGATACGTATTGGAAAGAAAATCATTACGATTTGGGCAAGTGATAGACGTGTGGATTTCCAGAATGATACGGTCATTCTGAAAATGGAAAAACTGATTAAAAAGTCATCTCCTAGTTTGATCTTGACAGAAAACTATAAGAAAATCAGCGGTTCGGCACCAGAAACTTATCATAAATTCGGCGAAAGCGGACTTGTCCGATTTATTGCGCAAAAAAAGAAAGTACCCTTAATCGCATGGGGGCAATACTTAAGTTACCCATACTACCAACTAGGTGCAGAGTATCCTGAAAACGATGTTATCAACGGAATCATTTTCTATCAATTAAGAAAAGGACTGGGAGCTTACAGAAACAATTTTAACACATTTCAAGATTTTTACTTTTCAAACGTATTTAAACAGATACTATATGAAGGGTTTCCTCAACGCGAAGATCAGATAAATTTTGAAGCGCTATTCCGTCGATGTTTAGAACAATTACCTGAAATTCCCAATAATGGAGTATTATTGGGTGTCGATCCGATTCTTAATTCAATAAAAATTTCTGCAATTGTGAAACGCTTTAAACAATATCGATCTGAAGATATTATTAAGTCGCTTGAGTATGGTATTCAAGGACATAATAAGATTTTCCTACAGGCTGATAAGGAAGTTCTGAAGACACTGTTTACTAACTAACAGATCTCTAATTAAACTCTAAATTCATGCAATTACGCTATTTTTTCTTACTAGTTGGTACTATCGCTTTTACCTCTTGCGGATCACCCAATTCCAATCGAGTGGATAAAAAAAAAATTAACCAGCCACTTGCAAAAACTGATGCTCCAATAGTGACATTAGGTCTCGTAAAGGAAGGAGAATTTGAAATGGAGGTACTTAGCAATGGAAAGGCGATGGCTTTTAAAAGTTCTCAAGTCAAATTTCCTTTCAGTGGTAAGATCGAACGAATTAATGTAGCAAATGGGGATATCTCAGTGAAGAATCAGGTTTTATGTATTTTGGATGGCGAGGAGTTACGGAATTCGCTAGCAAGAAGCAAAGAATTATTAGATAGGGCTGTTATAGAATTGGATGACAGGCTAATTGACTACGGTTATCGTTTAAAAGACTCTGCGAGAACGCCAAAAGATATTTTAAAAATGGCAAAAATGAAAAGTGGATTTAATAGTGCAAAATTTGATTATTCCGAATCGATGCGTAATCTGAAACGAACAATTATTTATTCACCATTGAGTGGGAAAGTAGCTGATTTGGAAGGTCAGGAGAGGAACTATGCTGAACAAGGGAGGGTATTCTGCAATATCATTGATGACCATCAGATGCGTGTGGACTTTAAAGTACTGGAATCAGAATACCGCTTAATCAATAAAGGAGCTAAGATAACCGTGATTCCATTTGGTACTGATATTCATGTTGTGGGCCAAATCAGTAACATTAATCCTATAATCGAAAGCAGTGGAATGATAAAAGTAACCGGGCTTGTGAAAAACAGCAATGCCGCTCTTATCAATGGCATGGCCGTAAGAGTCATAATATCGAAAAAAATTCCCAAAGCCCTCTTCATTCCTAAAGAAGCAATTGTGCAGCGCCAGGATAAAGAAATCGTATTTACCTATAAGGACGGGCATGCAATTTGGAATTATGTTGAAACGGCTTCAGAAAACTCTCGTTATAAAACAATTATTTCAGGACTATCCAAAGACGATGTTATCATTCTATCTAATAATAGTGAATTGGCAAATAACAGCCCCGTTATGGCAGAAAAGGTAAGATAAAGAATAAATGGGTAACTATAAACGGCAGTCATGGCCTGATAAGACGAATTTCAGTGTTTTAATCGTTTTTACAGCGTTTACGCTTGCTGGTATGTTTTCTTTCCCATTTCTTAAAATAAAAACACACATTCCTGCTGAACTCAATGAGATAAAAGTAAGTTACAATTGTTATAATATGGGGCCTAAAGTTATCGAGGATCAGGTCACCTCTAAACTTGAAGCATTACTTACTTCAGTAAAAGGTATTAGTTCAGTTCATTCTGTATCCGGTGCGGGTTATGGAGTTGTTGATCTATACTTAGACAACAGAACAGATGAACATGAAACTATATACGATATAACTACATTGATAAGGCAGATTTACCCAAGTTTGCCTTCTGGTGTGTCGTTTCCTGATATTCGATCCAATACTAATCCCCCGGATCAGCAAAAACAAGTAATGAAGTATGCAATGGCTGGTGGTCAAGTTGCCATTGACTTCATCAATGATGTTTTCAAGCCCCGTATCCTAGCAGTAAAAGGAGTAGAGCAATTTAATTCCTATGGGGATAGGGCCTATATTTGGAACCTTCGTTATGATCCTGTTTTGCTTAGAAAATATCAAATTGATTTGAACGATGTCTCTAGAAAGATTAGGACGTACGTGAGTCGCTTTCAAATCGGTATGACAAAGCTTCCTTACAAAGGACGCGAGGCAAGTGAATCTGCATTTCTAACCTTGGAGACAGCGCGCAATAATGACATACAATGGAATAAAATCATTATTGGAGCAAAGGAAGGCAGGAATATATTTTTAACAGAAATATTCACACCAATGCTAGAAGAACAAGGACAAAAAAGTTTTCATAGGATTAATGGTGTGAATGTAGTTGATATCCAGGTAATTATCCCTGAACAACAAGCGATCTTTTCAAAAACTAAGTCAGCCATAAATCAAACTGTGGCGGAGCTGGAAAAAATAATGCCTGAAGGTGTGTCATTAAAAGACTATAATAAGCCGGAAAAGGAGATCGACGAATCTTTGAAGAAAGCAGTTCTGCAGTGTCTCTGCCTCTTAAGTTGCTATTTCTTTGCATTTTGGTTATTATCTAGGAACTTAAAGTATTGCTTTCTCCTCATTTATAGTTCTTTTGCATGTATACTCTTAAGCTTTTTGGTGTGTTTCGTTGCAAATATTTCACTTAGCCTATATATCTTGTCTGGGCTGCCATGTGCCGTTGGTCTCTCAATCGCATGTATGAGCTTAAGTGTCTTCCATTTGAATGAAACGCCTATAGGGAATCGAATCATAGACCTTTTTGCATTAGCATCAGCAATAATTGGAAGCTACTTTGTGCTTTTTATGCTCAAAGAAGAACAAACAACTTATTTTTGGGACTTGTTACTGTATTTTGCGATTCATACTGCTATCACACTAATCTCTGCTGTTTTACTGGTACCTGCTTTGTATGACAAGTTGAAAATCTCTAGGATACCCATCAATTCTTCAGACTATAGTATGCAAAAAATCCGAATTTATGTATCTATTCTAACTATCTTAAGACATCACCGAAAGGTCGTTCTATTAGTGTTTCTGCTCTTATTTGGCGTTCCGTTATCTTTATTGCCTATCAAAATTGATAAGCGAAATAGTTGGGCTAAAGCATATAATTCGACTATCGGTACCAAAATGTATCGCAATACCATCAAACCCACACTGACTAAATTGGTAGGGGGGACATTTGATAGATATTTAACCAGAAATAAGATGCAGGGTTGGACTGATGAAAATATTCAGGAAAGCAAACTAGTGGTAAATATAGGTATGGCATATGGAACCGAAGTAGGTCGTATAAACAAACTAGTTGTTTCTATTGAAAATAGACTTAAAGCAGTCAAAGGCCTTAGCTATTACGAAAGTTCGGTATTTAATGGACAGAGCGCAAACGTTTCTGTTGGATTTGATGATAGGTTTATAAACAAGGGTTTACCATATCAGATTAAGAACGATTTGATACAATTTGCTACTTTTAATGGAGCTGCTGACCTTAAGATATTCGGCGTGGGACAAGCTTTCGATAATGAAATGCCACCCGAATTCTCCAATAATTCAATCACTGTAAAAGGATATAATTACGATAAGATGTTGCGTATAGGGGAGAAAATGGTAAGCTTGCTTAAAAAAAATCCCCGTGCACAGAAAGTTTTTATTAGCGCTAAACGAGGCACTGCCGTAAAAAGAGATGATTATGGACTGGTATTAAGTTTAATTAATAAAGATGATCTGGCAAAGCAAAACCTTTCGGCAGGAAACATTGCCACCTCTCTCAGCCAACTTTCTTTGGATGAGAGCCAGACAGGTGCTTATGTTGTGACTAACGAAATATATACCCCGATATCCTTAGTGTCCGAAAAAATGGCTTTAGATTCTTGGGAGCTGGTAAATGAGCCATTAGAAGCTGGTAATGGGTATACTACAAAGCTAAAAGAACTGTATCAAATTAACAACGAGAAGAGTAATCTACCTATAGAAAGGAGAGACCAACAGTACGAAATAGTAGTAAATTATGATTTTATTGGAAGCAAATTTCTAAGTGAAGAGGTTAAATATAATGTAATGTTCCAGATTTGGAAAATTCTTCCTTTGGGATATCTAATAACCGATAAAAATGCAGACTTGGACGAGAGCAACGAGCAGACGCCTAGCCGAATGATATCGTTCAGCCTCCTGTTTTTGTTTATACTATCTGCGGTCTCATTGAATAGTATTGATCTTGCATTAAAGACAGCTTTGGTTGGTTTGAGCTCATTAATTGGCTTGTTTTTCTTTACATATATGTTTGGAAACCGTTATGAAGATGGCGTATACTTCGCACAACTGACAACTTTAGGGGTTGTTCAAGGTTCGGCAGTCTTCTTTCTGAGGTGTCTAAAAAGAGATATAGATTCCCTAGATATTAAAGTTAACGTCTTCGCTCGGTTTGTTTACCTTTCAGGCAAACCAATAATTTGTTTCATAATTATCCTTCTGGGTACGACGCTCTCTTTTGTTTTTTGGAAACAAAATGCATTTTGGTATTCATATTCCATAGCCATGGCAGGCGCGCTGTTATTTTCCATATTATCCTTAGGGTTCATAATGCCTGTATTAATTTCAAAAAAATAAAGAAAGAAGAAAGATGAAATTTATCAGGCGATTAATACAAAGACCTGTAGCAGTTGTGATGCTTTTTGTAGCGATAACCTTACTAGGGGTGTTCATGGCTATTCGAATTCCAGTTACTCCCTTACCAAACGTGCATATTCCTGAAATTACGATCAATGTAAACAAACAATCTACGTTGGCTCAAGATTTAGATCAGACTGTTGTAGCGAAGATAAGAGCCTATCTTTCTCAGGTTGTGGAGATCAAGGAAATGTATAGTGAGACTCATGATAATGGAGCCGTTATACATCTCCGTTTCAAATACGGCGCTGACATAGATTACATTTTCAATCAAGTAAACGAAAAGGTTGATCTGGCTATGAATGGATTGCCAAAGGATGTAGATCGCCCAAGGGTGATTAAGGCAAGCTCAATAGAAATACCTGTATTTACTATTAGTGTCCGGCAAAAGCAGAGTTCTGTGAAAGATGATCCTGAGAAATTTATTGACCTAAGTGATTTTAGCACGCAGATCTTAAAACGAAGACTCGAGCAATTACCTGAGATTGCGATGGCCGATATTACGGGAACAGTCACCTCCCAAATAGTTGTCACACCAAATAGCGTTGCGATACATGCGCTTGGTCTGAATGAAGAAGATTTTAAGAAAATATTAGGATCCAACGAACTCTTCTATGGAAATATTTCTGTAAGATACGGAGAGTTACGCTACAATATCAGGTTTGATTCCGAACGGCCAAAGGATTTGGAAGACATCAAGAATATCCATCTGAATTACAATGGACGATTATTCAAACTCAGTGATGTTGCTCAAATAAGGTTAGCTTTTCGTCCAGCTCAAGGGCTATTTTTGGCTGGACTCCGCCCTGCAATTGGTTTATCAATCATCAAACAGCCAACTGCAAAGCTAAGTGATCTTCGTAAGCATGTAGATGGTTTACTGGACGAATTCCGAAAGAACTATCCCGGTCTGGTTTTTGAAAAAAACAGGGATCAAACAGGGCTTTTGGAATATTCGATAAATAATCTAGAACAGGACTTATTTATCGGAGGGTTTATTGCCTTTGTAATGATGTTTTTGTTTCTTGGTGATAGAAGATCACCATTCTTGGTCGCTATCACAGTTCCAGTTTGCCTCGTGATTAGTTTATTGCTATTTAAAATCTTGGGAATTAGCATTAATATCATTTCCCTTTCTGGTCTTGTCTTAGGTGTAGGGCTGATGATAGATAATTCAATTATTGTAATAGATAACATAACACAATATTCCCAACGTGGATATCAATTAATTGATGCTTGCGCTAATGGAACAAGCGAAGTAATGATGCCCTTACTTGCTTCATCTATGACTACTTGTTCCGTTTTTCTTCCTTTGATTTTCTTGAGCGGGATATCTGGTGCACTGTTCTATGACCAAGCAATGGCAATCACCGCAGGTTTAACGACTTCATTTGTAGTGTCTGTGACGTTATTACCTACACTTTTTCATATTCTTCACAGAAATAATAAAGCGACAATAACAACGCCCATCATCGAAAAATATGGTGTGAGACTTTTAGAAAGGGTATATAAAGCCGGTTTCAATATAGTATTTGCCAATAAGAGGATTTCTGTTATAGTAGTTATGGGGATGATAATAGGTAACGTTTGGTTGTTCTGGAACTTAAAAAAGGAAAAATTACCCTTTTTCGAACAGTCCGAATTGGAGGTTAAAGTAGATTGGCAAAAAAATGTGGATATTGGAGAAAGCGCTGATCGTTTGAAAGCTGCGATCAAAGAGCTTGGAAATAAAGTTGTAATGTCAACCATTCAAATCGGTAAACAGGATTATTTATTAAATAAGGATGAAGATCTCTCCATGTCTGAAGCAGTTGCCTATCTCAAAGTCAATGATGTCAAAGAAGTAAGCGCGATATCGGTAAGCTTAAAGAATATGTTCCGGAACAAATACCCTGGGGCACTGATTGAAATACGCCAACCACTGAGTATTTTCGAGCGAATATTCGGTCAAGAAGGATCTGAATTAATCGTCAAGGTCTATAAAGGAGGTTTGGATGACGTCAAAATCAGAGCTAAAGTTAATTTGCTCGCAGATGAATTATGCACTTATTCAAGCGTAGAATCTGTTAATCTGCCCCCTGTACAACATGCGCTTGTCCTCCGGGCATATCCAGAGCGGTTAATCTCATATGGTTTTTCAGTTGATGACGTTTATCAACGTCTCTATAATTCATTTAATCCGAAAGAAATAAGCGTACTTAAAAATGGGGACCAAAGCTTGCCTGTCATGTTATCGGATGATTTAAATGATCTGGAAAAAGTGATTAACAACGCTACTTTAACTACCAATGACGGATCTTCAGTTAATTTGGCTCATTTTGTTAGTGTATATTCTGAAAATACTTATAAAACAATTTATGCAGATAAGAGTGGTCGGTATGTTCCCCTGTCCATAAACACTAAAGACCCAGAAGCTGTATTGCCTATAATAGATGAATTAAGGGTGAAATATAAAATGGACATGAACGTCACAGGTGGTTATTTCGCAAATAAAGAGTTAATCAGTGAGATGTCGGTTGTAATGATTGTCGCCATTTTAATATTATATTTCATTCTTGCATCTCAATTCGGTTCTCTGGTTCAGCCCGTGATCGTTTTGCTGGAATTACCAATTAGCATGAGTGGTGCGCTCATTATGCTGTATATCTTTGGGGCTTCGATAAATTTGGTTTCATTAATCGGACTGGTTGTTATGTGTGGTATTATTATTAATGATTCTATCCTAAAGATCGATACGATCAACAAGTTACGGTGCAATAATCAACACACTCTTATTGATGCAATACATATTGCAGGAGGTAAGCGCCTTAAAGCTATCTTCATGACTGCTATGACGACTATGCTTTCTGTGGCTCCATTTCTGATTGGCTCAGATATGGGGTCATTACTGCAACGTCCGTTATCGCTTGCCTTAGTAGGCGGACTTATAATCGGAACTCCTGTAAGTTTATATTTTATTCCACTATTATATTGGTATTACTATAAAAACTCTAAGACATAATGAGTATTGATTTAAAGCGACAATTTAATTTTGATTTCATTGACGGGATACGAGCGGTGGCTATGGTCTGTATCGTTGCCGAACATTGTATAACTGCTTATGATTTCGATCCACAAAAGGATATAATTTCATATTTCACTTATTTTTCAATTATTCAGTTTACCAAGTTTGGTACAATAATATTTTTTTTGGTTGCTGGTTTTTTGATGGGTGACAAGTTCGAAAAGTATTCCCCTGCGCAATACTATAAAAGAAGATTGACAACAATTGCAGTTCCATGGCTTTTTTGGACATGTATTTATATACTCGGATTGTGGATCACAATGCGATGGACTTCAAAGTATTATTATAATAACAGAATCATTTTGGAGGAGATTGAAAAGATTTTTTTATATAGTAATTATTGGTTCGTTATAAACTATCTTTTCAGCATTGGAATATTGCTAATTTTTCGAAGCAAATTATATGATTATCGTTTTGGTGGGATATTAGCTTTTTTTACTTTTTTCTATGCACTAAACGTCCATTTTGAATGGATACCATCTAATCATACTACAGCAGTATTGGGTTTTATTTTTTTTGTATGGATGGGTGCTCAGTTCAGAAAGCACTGGTGGTACATAGAAAAAAAATTATATAGAATATCATACCTGCCATTGTTGGGGCTTACTCTATGTTTTGCGGTTTTAGGTATTATGGAATCTTCAGCATTGTATGGGATTAAAGGAAATCCATTCAATACCTTAAGAATAAGTAATATACTTTTTAGCTTATCAGTCTTTCTGCTTCTACTTCGGATGAGGCCGGTAGGGATTGTAAAATTCCTTCAGCCGCGAAGAATGACCTATGGTATCTATTTAACCCATTATTTATTAATTGTTTTTTTATTGCCAAGGTTAATCCTTTATTTTAATATTAGTGTTTATGATCTAAAATACTGGCAATTAGTTGTATATACTTGTTGCGTGTTGATATATATATATGGACTCTCTTTCTTCATCGTATATCTAATTGGTAATACCAAAGCTAGAACATTGGTTGGTATTAAAAAGTAAATAAATTTTGATTCAATTAAACATTAAAAAATATCCGAAGAAAATTTCCATAAATATTTACATGTTCACCTTAACTTTTATTTTACAAAGGTAGTAACTACGGTCAGTTAGTATTTTACATGTCACAAAAGGATTTTCGGAAAAAGTCAATATCTAAATTATATCGTAAAATGAAGAAACTTGATAAATATATTCAGTTACAAAGAATTAAAAAAGCGGCCGATTATATTCGGGGTAATACAGTTTTAGATATTGGTTGCCATCATGGTGAACTTTTTGAATATATCTTAAAATATAAATCTATTACTGGAGATGGCATTGATCCTGTCTTGAATCACATTTCAAATAAGGAATCGTATTCATTATACCCTGGTTATTTTCCCGCTGACTTACCTGTACAAAAACAATACGAATGCATAACATTATTGGCAGTATTAGAGCACATTCCTATTAAAACAATCGAAACCTTTCCTTCGTTATTCAAAAAGTATTTGAGACCTAAAGGTCGTGTTATAATTACAATTCCTTCAAAATCTCTTGACTATATTTTGAATGTTTTACTCTTTTTTAGGCTGATCAAGGGAATGGACCTCGAGCATCATCAAGATTTTGAACGGAACGAGATAAAGAGGATTTTTTTGAACCAAGGCTATTCTTTAATATCAGAAAAGAAATTTGAATTAGGACTAAATAATTTATATGTATTTGAACAGATTTGATTGGCACGTGCCTCACATTTACCAATCTTCTAAGAGATGTTTCCAACCGATGTTCACCATTACAGCTTTTTAATATTGCTTACACATTGATAAATATTGGTGCTGTTAATACTGCGGAAAAACTTTTAATTAATATCACAGTTACGGTTCCAACAGCAAAGAAAATCCATTAGTTAATTTTCAAACATTGATTGATGGACACGAAAGATTAGAATTATGATGTTAGCTTGCTATACTATATAGGAATTTATTCGCTCGCGCATAATTTTTACATCCCAGAAGGCATAAAACCTTCGAAAGAGATCTCAGCAATGAAAGCGAAATCAGGAATTTCAATACACTTTTCCGAGGATTGGATAAATGCCAAAATTGCCGAAGGCTATGCCAGTCTTCAAAATAAAAAGGAAACAAAACTTTATGCGCAAAAACTCTACAGGTCAATGCTGATAACAAAGATGCGAAGAAAGTTTTAAAGGAGAGAAACAAAGTTATCTCATCATCATTAAATGTTCATTATTCTCGAAAATCACCTATTTCAATTAATTCGTTCACAAAATGCTTCGAATTACGCACCCGCCACTGATCCCAGCTGGCAAGAGATTTTTAATAGTCTTTTGCCCTTTTTGTTTTCGGCTAATTAATTGTTTATCATGTAGATACGGATCAAGCAAAAAAGCTGCCAACTTTTATGCTTGATCCACAAAGAATTGAAAGGAATAAAATAAAAAAGTCCGATCAAAATGATCGGACTTTTCGTCGTGTACTCGGGGCGGGAATCGAACCCGCACGCCTTTGAAAGCACAGGATTTTAAGTCCTGCGTGTCTACCAGTTCCACCACCCGAGCATTAGCTGCTGCCGATCTCCANCGGCTTGGTTAACTTTAAAATAAATGCCTTCTGGTAGGAAGGCATTTATTTGGAGCGAAAGACGAGATTCGAACTCGCGACCCCGACCTTGGCAAGGTCGTGCTCTACCAACTGAGCTACTTTCGCATTTACAAAACTNATGTTGTTGTTTCGTTTTGGTGATGCAAATATAGGCAGATTTATATTTCTGTCAAGAGATTTCTTGTTAAAAATTTAATATTTAATTTAAATTGCTGGCTTTCAGTA
>Ga0065714_10064438_pt1 | contig 113441 bp, 101 predicted proteins | sample MisRhiReplicate2_FD_59101 | JGI IMG/M metagenome (GOLD analysis project Ga0065714, IMG submission 59101) | Miscanthus rhizosphere microbial communities from Kellogg Biological Station, MSU, sample Rhizosphere Soil Replicate 2: eDNA_1 v2... | ecosystem: Host-associated > Plants > Roots >...
TCACGTAATTCTGTTGTGAGCTTATCATTTAATTCTGTTTTACTAAACATTCTAAATATATATGTTTCAAGAAATTTTTCATTTGTTTATAACGGATGTTTTCTGTTATAAATTTGCACAGGCTTAAAAAATATTTGTGTTAGTGTAAGCCCGGCTTTTCATTGTGCATAAGTTCTTAAGGCTATAAAACATTAAATGAGTTCATTAGGGATAATGCTCAAATTGTTTCATAATTGTTTATAAGCTGAATAAAAAGCAATATTGCTTTTAAAAAATGGTAACAAAAAACAAGTCTTGATAAATTTTTCTGGGATATTCAGATAAACGGTTGAGAAATTATGGTGCAATTGTATGTATTTGAAACGTAATCTGCAAGCAAAAGTTTAAAATGTTTATAAAAATAATTGATGTACGAATTATTTTGTCGTTCAGAAAACTTAAAAATCTTCATATTTGCAGCAAATAAGCCCATATATGACAAAGCAGCAACTTTTCGAGCAGATACAAAAAAAACGCTCATTTTTATGTGTCGGATTAGATTCTTCGTTAGATAAGATACCACAGCACTTATTGAAATATGAAAATCCGATTCTGGAATTCAATAAACAAATTATTGATGCCACAAAAGATTTGTGTGTAGCTTATAAACCCAATACTGCCTTTTATGAGTGTTACGGTAAAAAAGGTTGGGAAACTTTAACTGAAACCTGGAAATATATTCCACAGGATATTTTTTCTATTGCTGATGCTAAACGCGGCGACATTGGCAATACTTCTGCCATGTATGCCGAAACATTTTTTAATGCAGCATCGTCTGAGATGAGTTTTGATTCGGTTACCGTTGCGCCATATATGGGGAGCGATTCGGTGACACCATTTTTAACCTTTAAAGATAAATGGGTAATCCTATTGGCTTTAACCTCGAATGCAGGACATGCTGATTTTCAATTGCAGGAGGTTGGAGCAGACAAGCTCTTCGAGAAAGTGATTAAAACTTCGCAAACCTGGGCTACAGATGAGCAAATGATGTATGTAGTTGGGGCTACACGCGGTGCGGCATTTGGGGATGTACGTAAACTGGCGCCAGATCACTTTCTTTTAGTACCAGGGGTTGGTGCGCAGGGTGGAGATTTAAGTGAAGTGTGTAAATATGGGTTGAATGCGCAATGCGGATTATTGATCAATTCATCCAGGGGTATTATCTATGCCAGCAAGGGTGAAGACTTTGCCGAAAAGGCCAGGGAAGAGGCTTTAAAACTGCAACAGGAAATGGAGCAGATTTTGATTAAGGCGGCGTTGGTGTAAGTGATTCTTTAGTCTAAGGATATCGTCACCCTGAATTTATTTCAGGGTCTTCAAGGATAAGAGATGCTGAAATAAATTCAGCATGACGATTTTGCTTATAAATTAAGCCAGTTATACTACAAAGGCTAAGGATTTAAAATACAACTTTAAGAATAATTCATTATCTTCAAGGATGAATTTTCCAGAAGATTTTCTTCATTATGTATGGCAGTTCAGGTCGTTTGATTATAACGGACTGCAAACTTGTCATGGTGAAAATTTGGAAATCATTAATACAGGATTGCTTAACCGAAATGCAGGTCCGGATTTTAACCATGCCAAAATTAAGATAGGAGAAACCCTTTGGGCAGGAAATGTAGAAATTCATTTAAAATCATCTGATTGGTTAAAACACAACCATCAGGTTAATCCTGCGTATGAAAACGTAATCTTGCATGTTGTTTACAAGCATGATGCTGAAATAACCAGGATGGATGGAACCATTTTACCGGTTTTAGAACTGAAGAGTCGCATTTCTAAGGATCTGATCAGCAAGTACGAAAACCTGTTCCTCACCTTAACTGATTTTCCTTGCGTTGCCCAAATAGGAAGCGTAGATGAGTTAATCGTAGATTCTTTTTTATCAAGAACATTGGTTGAGCGTTTTGAGCAGAAAACAAATGCTGTTACAGAAACCTTAAATGAATTAAACGGGAATTGGGATGAGACTTTCTACCGCTTCATGGCCCGTAATTTTGGTTTCAAAATAAATGCCTTGCCTTTCGAGTTGTTTGCTAAAGCAGTTTCTCAACATATTTATGCCAGGCATAAAAACAATCCACATCAAATAGAAGCATTGGTTTTTGGTGCTGCAGGCTTTTTAAATGATCATTTTGAAGAAGAATACCCCCGAAAGTTAAAAGCCGAATTTGGGTTTCTCCAAAAGAAATATAATATTACACCCATTGATGTTTCACTGTGGAAATTTATGCGCATGCGGCCTCAAAATTTTCCAACCATTCGTTTGGCACAATTTGCAGCATTAATAGCCAAGGCCAATCATCTTTTTTCTAAAATTATGGAAATAAAGAATGTGGCTGAACTGCGCACCCTATTTGAAAACCTGCCCGTAAATGATTACTGGAAAACACATTATCATTTTAAAAAGGTAGCTTCCTCCGTAAACATCCAAATCGGAAAAACATCAGTAGATAATATCCTTTTAAATACTGTAGCCTTGTTTTTATTTGCTTATGGGAAACATACAGTGGCACAATATTTTATCAGTAGAGCAATAAAACTGTTAGAAAGTTTGCCTGCCGAGCAAAATGCAATTACCGATAAATTTACTGAAGCAGGAGTGAGGATGGAGAATGCATTTGCTTCTCAGGGAATTTTGCAGCTAAAAAAGCAATATTGCGATGAGAAAAAATGCCTATCTTGTGGTATTGGAATTAAAATTTTAAAACAGGCCTAAAAGTTTCAGCTTTCCGGTAAAACTTTATACGCTATAATCTGTTTCCATATTATGGAATTTCCACACGAGTTAAAAGAACTATATCCTAATCAGATTATTGAGGTAAGGGGTAATGCCGATGCCTTAACAATTATTTTAAATAGAGATGTTGATATCTATAAATTTAAGGCAGAATTGATTAAAAAATTTTCAGGATTGGAAGAACAACAAACGCTTTTTATAAAACATGAAGATAAGCAGGATTTCGAAAAATTAATTTTGGAATAAATGCGTTTTGGTTTGCCATTAAAATTTAACCAATTAATTTTCCTAAATTAGATTGTGAAATCAAATGATGGTTTCGGTTTTGGATAGTTCTTATTTCGTGAAGTGCGATTAAGATTTTTAAAATAAGCTTAAAATGTTCCAGAAAATTATAACTTATTTTGAACAGCAGAGTTTTGGAGTTTCTACTTATTTGGCCAATAAGCTGAATATGAGTACTGCTAAAGTGCGACTGTTTTTTATTTATTCGTCATTTTTGGCGGTAGGTTTTCCTATACTATTCTATTTTTTAGCTGCTGTTGTGCTCGATATCAGGACGTACATGAAAAGGATGCGACTGCGGATCCGGGAGTAAAATGTAAGAGGTAATATGGATGATGGAAAATGGCTACTAAATCAGACTTTTGACTAAAGATTCATGACTCCAGACTAATTAATCATCATCTCTTAAAATTTCTGCAATTTCATTAAAGCCTTTTTCTGCGGCTAAATCTGCCGGGAGTTTTCCGCCTTCCATGCGCAGAGAAACTTCTGCTCCGTGTTCTAACAGTAAAATAATCAATTCGATATTTCCAAGTTGAGCAGCGGTATGTAAGGGAGCTAAGCCTGCTTTCTGGCAAACATTTGGGTATGCACCCGCATCTAACAGCATTTTAGTGATATTAAAATTATTGGCTACAACTGCCGAGTGGATAGGAAATACATTGAAGCCATTTTTTGATGCCAGGTTAACCTCAGCGCCTTTTAAAACCAGAAAACGGGCCAATTCCTCATGTCCGAAATAGCAGGCTAAACCAAGTGGTGTAAAACCATCCTCAGAAAATTCATTGATACTGGCAGGGTTTTGAAAAATCAATAGCGTAGCCGCGTCGAATTTACCAACGGCACAGGCCTCAAACAAGGTTAAATGATCTACAAATTCAGCAATTAAATCAGCTATTTCTTGTTTTTTGTAATAACAAGCCAGTAATAAGGGCGAAATGTGATGAGAAGTATCAACATTTGCCAATTTTGGATTTTCAATTAAAATTTCTTTTACTGCTTGTAAATTTCCAGCCTCAATTTGCTCTTCGAGTTGCGTTATACCCATCATATTGTTTCAAAAATCGCTTTAAATTAACGAAAATTAAGGAATTGTAAACTTTAATGTCTAAATATATATAGTGTAAGGCACTCTACCAAGAGGTTAAAAACTATTATGTCTCAAAAAGAGCCTCTGTCCGAAAATTGCCAGCTAAAAGCTGTTAATTGATTTGGGCGCTCCCCAAGCTACGCAAGTGGCGGGCTTTGCAGGGCTGCGCTTCGCTCCGGTACCGATGAAGAATCGGCACTGAACCCTTATAATCCCTAACGCAAAACCCAACGTTAATCGGAGGCTGTGTCATAAATGTAGAATTTTCATCCTGAGGGATAATTTATTGTATAAAAATCGATATAAATGACAGATCTTTTTGCGAAATGGTAGGCTGCGCGAGATCGTCATTCCCAACTCAATTGGGAACCACGGAGTGCTCATGAATGCCTTTGAAACAAGGGAAACTTATGAATAATCGTAATGCAAGCGCTTTAAGATTCCCGCCTGCGCGGGAATGACGACCGTGCTAATGGATTCTGTCAATGGTAGTGAGCTTGTACTGAGCGTAGTCGAAGTGAAGGGCTTGCGTTTAAATGTCTAGCAGGGCGTTTCGATACTTCGTCAAGCCCAGTACAGATCGAGTTCAACGTGAGTTTAAGACCTAAGAACAACAGACGCAGTTTAAATAAACCTGATAGAACGAAAAGCCCGGAACGGGGTACGAGTGAGGACTTGGAGGAATAGCAGGACTATCGTGACCGAAATGAGCCGAACCCTTCTTTTCAAATAATATCGATTACCTAAATCACCTGAGATCTTAAACCTTAAAGGTTTTTAAACGGCTTCAGCCCTCAACGAGACCTTTAAAAATAAATTAAACGACGAGTTAAACCTGTAAGATCTGTAAATAAAAAATCCCGTTTAACCTCTCCAGGTAAAACGGGATAAAACCTAAAACAAAATCCGCTTCATTTTACAAAACGTTACAACTTGTGTGTTGTTAAAATAATAGACAAGAATTTCTGTTTAAGGTTTAATGCCTGATGAATATTTTTATTTAATTTAAGGCAGATTAAAAAATAAAGTATAAGGATATATTTACTTGGGTTTAATGCGTTGTTTTAAAAAGAGGTAGCATGGCAGAAAGCATGTAATAGTAATGGTTGCAATTTGTGATTATTTTTTTTGTGACGCTTTCGTTAATGCTGCGCAGTTTTATCTAAGTTTGTTCAATATTAAATTATTATAGAATAGAAAATGTCGGTAAGGGGTAACCAGTTTAAAACCAATACATTCAGAGATAAAGGTACAGAGAGTGTGCCTGGCAGATCATCATCAGGCAGGCAGCCGAAAGAAAAAAGAGATTTTTTGCCGAGCTTCGATCTGGCAGATGGCCGTGCAGTTAAAATTGTAGGTCTGTTTTTTGTAATATTGTCATTATACTTTTTAATTGCTTTTACCTCGTATTTATTTACCTGGCAAGACGACCAGAGTTATGTAATCGATGCAAATGGTGGTTGGGGCAATCTTTTTAAAACCACAGAAGAACTAAAGGAAGCTGGAGTTTCCATACCGGTAGTTCAAAACTGGTTAGGCAAGTTTGGCGCCTTGTTATCGCACCAGTTTATTTACGAATGGTTCGGTATTGCATCTTTCTTGTTCGTTTTAGCCTTTTTTATTATCGGTTACCGCTTATTATTTAAAGTTAAAATCCTTTCTATCTCTAAAACACTAGGTTATAGCTTTTTCTTCTTACTGTTCATATCCTTAACCTTAGGTTTTGCACATAGTTTTTGGTCAGAATCGCCACATTATTTAGAAGGTGAGTTCGGGTATTGGAGCAATAAATTATTAAGTGCCCAAATTGGCGCTGCCGGTGTTGCAGGGTTAATCGCTTTTGCGGGATTAACCATTTTAATCATCGCCTATAATATCGATTTTAAATTTCCGGAGCGCAAAGAGAAAGAGGTTTACCTGGATAACGAAACGCCGGATTATGTAAACGACATTAGGGAGCAGGTTGTAAAAAACAAAACCTATGAAGAACCTTCAGCACCTATTGAATTTCCGGTACGCGATAAAGCACCAGGTAACGAGCGTAAGCCACAAAACGTGGTGTTACAGCCAAGTCGTTATGACGAAAAGGAAGAGGAAGAAACTGTAGCACCTGTGGTATTATCTCCATTGACCGCTAATTTGCCATTGGCTACTGCTGCAGCTTCATCACTACCTTTAGTAGTAGAACCACCAATTGAAGTCGAAAAGGAGCCTGCTTTTACGATCGAAAAAACTGAGGAAGATAAAAAATCGGATGACCTGGTTGAGCAGTTTGGCAATTATGATGAAAAATTAGATTTATCTGGTTATAAATATCCGACAATTGATTTGTTAGAAAATTATGGCACCAATAAAATTTCGGTAAATGCGGAAGAATTGGAAGCCAATAAAAATAAAATTGTCGAAACGCTTAATCATTACAATATCGAAATTGATAAGATTAAGGCAACCATTGGCCCAACAGTAACACTATACGAAATTATTCCGGCGCCAGGTGTTAGAATTTCGAAAATTAAAAACCTGGAGGATGACATTGCACTTTCTTTGGCTGCCCTGGGGATCCGTATTATAGCGCCAATGCCTGGTAAAGGTACCATCGGTATCGAGGTGCCGAATCAACACCCGGAAATGGTACCTATGCGAAGTATTTTAAATACCGAAAAATGGAGTCAAACCACTATGGATTTGCCTATTGCGCTGGGTAAAACCATTAGTAATGAGGTATTTATTGCCGACCTGGCTAAAATGCCTCACTTGTTGGTAGCGGGGGCAACCGGTCAGGGTAAATCGGTGGGTATTAATGCCATTCTGGTTTCGCTATTGTTTAAAAAACACCCCGCGCAGTTAAAATTCGTACTGGTTGATCCGAAAAAAGTAGAATTAACTTTATTCAATAGAATTGAAAGACACTTTTTAGCTAAACTACCTGGAGAGGCCGATGCCATTATTACCGATACCAAAAAAGTAGTCAATACGCTAAACTCACTTTGTATCGAAATGGATCAGCGTTACGATTTGTTGAAAGATGCACAGGTTAGGAATTTAAAAGAATACAACGATAAATTTGTTAAACGCAAGCTTAATCCAAATAACGGGCACCGCTTTTTACCTTTCATTGTTTTGGTAGTAGATGAGTTTGCCGATTTAATGATGACAGCAGGTAAAGAGGTGGAGGCACCAATTGCACGTTTGGCACAGTTAGCCCGTGCCATCGGAATCCATTTGGTTCTTGCTACTCAGCGTCCATCTGTAAATATTATTACGGGTACCATTAAAGCCAACTTCCCGGCCAGGCTGGCTTTTAGGGTATTGTCGAAAATCGATTCAAGGACGATTTTAGATAGTGGTGGCGCCGATCAGTTAATTGGGCGCGGTGATATGCTCTTATCTACAGGTAGCGACTTAATCAGGCTACAGTGTGCTTTCGTTGATACACCTGAGGTAGACCGTATTTCTGAATATATCGGTAACCAACGTGGTTATGCTGATGCTTACCAACTGCCAGAATACATTGATGAAGCAGGAGAGGGCAGTAAAGCCGATTTTGATCCCAACGAGCGTGATAAATTCTTTGAAGATGCAGCAAGGCTGATTGTAATGCATCAGCAGGGCTCAACCTCGTTAATTCAGCGTAAACTTAAATTGGGTTATAACAGGGCCGGGAGGATTATTGATCAATTGGAGGCTGCAGGTATTGTTGGCCCCTTTGAAGGAAGTAAAGCAAGAGAAGTTTTATACCCTGATGAGTATTCTTTGGAACAATTCTTGAATGGTATGGATAACAATGATTAGATTAAACCATTTAACAATAATCTACTCTAACGTTTCAAAGAAAAACTTAAAAAAGAAAAGATGAAGAAATTAATTTCAGCATTAATGGTTGTAGTTGCTTTTACAACTTCAACTTATGCTCAAACTGATGCGAAAGCTAAAGCCATTTTAGCTGAAGTGAGTAAAAAATACAAATCGTATAACGTAGTTAAAACAGATTTTACTTTTACATTGGATAATCCAAAAGCTAAAGTAAAAGAAACACAGCAAGGTACTTTATATGTTAAAGCCAATTCTAACAAGTATAAAGTAGCCATGACTAACCAGGAATTGTTTAGCGATGGTAAAAGCCAGTGGACCTATTTGAAAAAAGACAAAGAAGTGCAGGTAAGCAACGTAGATAACAGTGGAGACGCTATTAATCCGGCTAAGATTTTCACCGTTTACGAAAAAGGATTTAAATACGTTTATACTGGCGAAGAAAAAGCTGGTGTCAAAACCTATCAAATGATCGATTTAACACCTGTTGATGCTAAAAAATCAATCTTTAAAGTGCGTTTAAGTATCGATAAAGCCGCTAAACAAATTGCAAACGTGGTGTTGTTCGATAAAAATGGAAACAAATACACTTACAATGTGAAAACTTTTTCGCCTAATGTAAATGTACCAGAAACTACTTTTGCTTTCGATGCCAAAAAATATCCTGGTGTTGAAGTGGTAGATTTAAGATAATTGCTATTACCGCCTGGGCGGGATGAAACCTGAGGTTCAGTTGGAAACAGCTGAACCTTTTTTGGTTTATTGAAATCAGATTTTTAGGTGTACAGTAGGGTATATATTGCATCTTTTTGAAAAGCAATTGCAGTAATTCTTAGGTCGCAGCAGTCCCGCCATTCGCTATAGGCCCGATGAAGAATCGGGCGCTGCCGCTGCTGTCGGGTTTAAGTGGCTTGGTTCTTTTAAGAAACATGGGTTTGGAAGATTTGGATGACAGGTTTGTAATGAATCGTCATATCGACCGTAGTGGAGAGATCTTTTTTGAGCGTAGTTTCGGCGTTATGCTAGCTCGCTTTAATAACACACAGGTTTTTCCGAAGGGCGCTGTCAATCCCAAGAGCCGGAGAAATCAAAAAAACAGTTGCATTTCAGGCAAATTAGCACTTACAAACCTAAAACGCAGTGGTTTTGTGTTCATCAGAAATGATTCGAAGCTTTGAAAGAATTGAACACAAACCCCGAAGGGCTCAATCAGCCCAAAGAAAGCATAAACAAAAACTGATTAAACGAAGTGCCGCTGTTTTTTTGATGCGGGTTGGATTGTGCAAAAGGCTCATTGCTGGATTGACAAAGCGCTTTGGGTACTTTGGCGCGACAAAATGCGCCAGCATTCTTGAGCACAAATAAAAATAACATGATCTGCGAAAAACTACCATGCCTCCGCGGCATAGAGCGGAAAAATGAACATTGACTAAATTATTTGTTCAAGACATGTAAATAGCGGAAAGATGCTGACCACGAAGTAGCTATTAGACCTTTAAAACAATAAAACAGCTAATAAAACAAGTTCAGCATAACGATCGCCTTAGCTATCGCACTCGCCAGAACATTGTAAAATAAAAATGAACACACTGGTTGATAAAATTTTCATCTTGTATTTTATGAATGCTGCGCAGATTTATCTAAGTTTGTTTCCAATGTCATTGCAACTAACAAACCATACTTTAGAGAAATTAGAAGCCCTGCTTTTTGCTATGGGTTATAAGGTTCGTTACGAGAAAGGGAACTTTAAAACGGGTTCTTGCCTGCTTGAGCACAATAAAGTTATTGTAGTCAATAAATTTTCAAATCTGGAAGGAAAAATTGCTGCATTGGTAACTTTGGTTAAGCAAACCAATACAGATGAAAACCTGTTAGAAGAAAAACAGCGCCAATTCTACCTATCCTTACAGCAAACCGAATTATTTTAATGAAGATACAACTCCAGCATTACAATTATAGAAAGGAAAGTTTAAGCAGATGAAGGTTACTTTTTTAGGTACTGGTACATCACAAGGCGTTCCTGTAATTGCTTGTAATTGCGAAGTTTGTTTATCTGTTGATAAAAGAGATAACCGCTTACGGACATCAATATTAATTGAAACAGCTGATAAAACCATTGTGGTAGATAGCGGGCCGGATTTTCGTTACCAGCTTTTGCGCGAAAAGGTAAAAGATCTGGATGCAGTACTGTTTACGCACGAACACAAAGATCATATTGCGGGCTTAGACGATATCAGGCCGTTTAATTACCTGCTCCATAAGGTTATTGATGTTTATGCTACCGAAAGGGTTCAAACGTCGTTAAAAAGAGAGTTTTACTACATCTTTGCCGAAACCAAATACCACGGTTTGCCGCAGATTAACCTCCACACCGTAACCAATGGCGAAGATTTTAACATAGGCGAAACAACTATTACACCTTTTGAAGTTATGCACCATCTGTTACCGATTACCGGATATCGGGTTGGCGACTTTACCTACATCACAGATGCCAAAACCATTTCAGAACAGAGTTTTGAAAAAATAAAAGGTTCAAAAATATTGGTCATTAATGCTTTGCAGAAAGAACCACATATTTCTCATTTTACCTTGGGCGAAGCTATTGCCTTTGCAGAGAGGGTAGGGGCAGAAACCACTTACCTTACGCACATTAGCCATAATCTGGGTAAACATGCAGATGTAGAAAAGGACTTGCCGGCGCATATCAGACTGGCCCATGATGGTCTTAGTTTCGAATGTTAGCGTTTTTAAGGTAAAAGCTTTATTCGTTTGTGATCAAAAAATGAAACTGCCACAATACCTACTCGCAGATATTCCCATTCTGTCGTCTGCAATGAAAGCCATCCAGGTATGAAATGTTCTGCCTTTATAAGCGGCAGGAATTTCCAGGCTTTCCCTTTCTTTAAACCGCTTGGCGCCACTTGTTTCATAGATAGCCGTTTTGTTGTCCACATCATAAACCATTAACATCACCTGGTCATGTTTTCTGGTATAATCGCCGTTGGCATTATCCGTCCAGCTGAAATTACACCCGCATCATCGTGTTCCACCTTAACCCCCTCTGCACCGGTTAGGTTTCCAAAGTTTAAACGCACAGCGGCATAGTCGATTTCGCCGGCGGCATTTTGGGCATTCAGCATGTTATAGGATTTTGCAACATTATGGGCGGTCATCATGCGTTTTTTCGACTCCAGGTTAAAACCAATCCGGATAAAACCAACAAATAGGGCTTAAGAAGGTCTGCATCATGGTAAAACGGGATCTGCAGGTCTTTTGATCTGCACTGCCTATTTTGTTTTTTATGGACTTTCTGCGCTTGCTCCTGATCACCCATTTCCCGTTCAGGTAATAATCGGTCACGGCACCCACCGTGCCGGTGAAACCGCCGTTAATTCCGTTTTCTATTTTTCCCATGATTGCATTAGCTTATATATACAATATAGTAAATAACTGATTAATAAAGTAATAAGTTGCATTTACTTCTGATTTAAGTCGACTTTTATTCGGGTGAAATTGTCATAAGTCCGACAAAAGTCCGTCTAAATGATTACATCCTTACGTCGGTATCCAATACTGGAAAAGATTTACCATGTTAAGATTTGCTTTCCGGAATTTTAGTTCAAAAAAAATATTTTATGAATGTTGCAGCACACTAGGGTTAATTTATATATTTGCAAACTTCAAACCCAGGTGGCGAAATTGGTAGACGCACCAGCTTGAGGGGCTGGCGCCCGTACGGGTGTGGGAGTTCGAATCTCCTCTTGGGTACTGTTCTAAGTATGCATGCCTAGTTTATAAACCAGACTTTGAACACTTCAAAGTCTGGTTTTTTTTAAGAAAAATCATTGTTTTTAACTATTTAGGCATTGTTCAAAGTATCCCTGCTCATGGTTCGGTCTGGTAAAGAGGAGATTAGCTTAGACTAATTTTTCATCGTTATCCTTTAGCCTGGTTTGTTATGTGATGGAGATACCACTTCTGTAATTACATATTGTTTTTTTGATCGTTCGCAGCAGCATTATCTTTTTTAATCCCCTCTCCAACGACTGATTTTGCCTACTCATCGAAATTTCCGTGATTTTTATCAGATTCTTATTGACCTTTAGCTATGAATTAAGAGCAATACAGCTTAAAATTAGAAATTTTAAAAGATGAAAAGCAATATTGGAATTACCCAAAAAAACACAGATGCAGTTGCTGTAGAACTGGCAAAATTATTAGCCGATGAGTTTTTACTTTACACCAAAACAAGAAATGCACACTGGAATGTAACTGGTGATAACTTCCATGCCAACCATATTTTTTTTGAGGCTCAATACAAACAGCTGGATGAACTAATTGATAGTGTTGCTGAGCGCATGCGAAAAATTGGCCATTATGCACCTGCAACACTAAAAAATTATCTTGAACTTACTCATCTTGCTGAATATAGCGAAAGAATAAATGATGGTTTAGGTTTTATGAAAGATCTTTTAATGGACCACGAAAGTATTATCGAATTTTTACGAGGAAATATCATTCCCTTTGCAGAAAAATACAAAGACTATGGCTCAAGCGATTTTATTACAGGTCTAATGGAAACTCATGAAGAGATGGCGTGGATGATCCGTTCTTATTTTAGGTAATTAACCAGTGGCATCAAATTAAAAATAGAGTAATTGTATTTAATGTAAATCAATAAATAACTATCTCTATGAAAGCTTTGATCGTTGATGACAATGATATCGCCAGAACTACCTTGGCCCATTTGGAAAAAAAAGCAAATCTTATCATCGTAAATGATTACGCAAATGCAATAGAGGCTTGTCATCACTTACGGTCAAATTAAATAGATCTGATATTTCTGGATATTGAAATGCCGGAGATGACGGGAATTGAGCTGGCAAAAAACCTTGTATATCATTATCGTTTTCCCTTTTCCAAGAAAGAATATGCATTGGAAGCTTTTGAACCGAATATAGCAGATTATATCCTTACACCTTTTACAGCTGCTAGATTTTTACAGGCCGTAAGTAAAGCACAGGCAATATTTGATAGTAAAAAGGAAAGTATGCATTATGATAAGGATGAGTTTCTATTTGTGAGGGATGCGAAACATTACCCGGCGTTTGAAACACCAGAAAATGTTTGAATACTTGAAAGAACACAATGTGAATCTCGCTGATGCCACAGCTTCCAGACAAGCTACTTCTGAAGCCTACAACCACGAAGAAACGCCCAACCTTGCAAAAAGTATAGAAAATAAAACGTTGAAAGGAAAATACTATTAACCTTTCTAATTTAAAAAACGTAATGAGTGTATTTCGGTACACTCATTTAATTTAAAGTATGGAAAAACTGTTTGAAAAACTTGTAGGAAGCTGGACTTTGGTAGAGCTCAGTGAAATTCCTGTCAATGGCGGTGAGATTTCCCATCCAATGGGCGAAAACTCGAAGGGATTGATTATGTATAGTGCTGACGGCTATATGTCGGCACAAATAATGGATACTCACCGTAAAAACTTTAATCAGGAACATTGGGCCAATGCTACACCGGAAGAATATACACAGGAAGGTTCAACCTATCTTGCGTATTCAGGACCGTTCAAAACGGACGACGAAAAACAGTTAGTTAGCCACACGATATACATCTCTCTTTTTCCCAACTGGACAGGGCAAACGCAGAATAGAATCTTTATCTTAAAAGATAATTATTTGCACCTTGAAAGCGAGAAACCCTTCAACAATAATTGTCAATTGGTGATTCACAAACTGAGGTGGAAAAGAGTTTAAAATTAATATGGAATTAAAATTGAAAAAAATGAAAGCAATAGTTATAACAAAATATGGCGCTCCTGAGGTGCTGAAATTGCAGGAATATCCAACTCCTGAAATATCCGGAGACGAAGTCTTAATCGAAGTAAAATCAGCCGGACTCAACCGTTCCGATGTTTTTCAACGGGAAGGGAATTATCCAGCTCCTGCTGGTGTTGCTACAGAAATCCCAGGATTGGAAGTTTCCGGGACCATTATAAAATGTGGACCTAATGTCGTTGATTTTACAGTTGGCGACAGGGTTTGTGCACTTCTCGCAGGCTGCGGCTATTCGGAATATGTGAGCGTGCGCGAAGGACAATGTTTACCAATCCCTGGTGATCTAAGCTTTCCTGAAGCGGCAAGTTTACCCGAAACAATATTTACGGTCTGGTCTAATGTGTTTCAAAGAGGAAATCTTCAACCCGGGGAAACCCTTTTGATCCACGGTGGAAATAGTGGGATTGGAATTACAGGTATTCAAATAGCTAAAGCTTTGGGCTCACAAGTGATTGTCACGGTTGGCTCTGATGAAAAAGGACAGAAATGTCTTGAACTCGGTGCCGATTCGTACATTAATTACAGAACTCAGAATTTTGAAACTGAACTTCAAGATAAAGGTATAGATGTTATTCTAGATATGATTGGTGGGGATTATTTAAGCAAAAATATAAATATCCTGAATCCGGAAGGCAGATTGGTTCATATTAACGCCGTCGATGGCAGCCGGGTTGATCTTGATATCTGGAAAGTGATGACAAAACGCCTGACCATTACAGGAAGCACACTAAGAAGCAGAGCATATGAATTCAAAAAAAAATTAGCAAAAGAGATCCAGAAAAATGTCTGGCCTTTGATTGAATCTAAACGGTTCAGACCTGTTATTTTTAAAACATTCCCTTTTTCAGAGGCTGCAGAAGCGCATCGATTGCTTGAAGACGGTTCGCATACAGGCAAAATTATTCTGGTGAGATAGCACAAACTTAAATTAATAAATTAATGAAAAGAGATGCTGTCTTTTACGCATCCCTGATTATGGCTTTCAGTGCAGGTTTTGTTGATACAAGTACCTTCACGGTTGCAGATGCATTATTCTCTGCCCATATTACAGGAAACTTTGTGGTTTTTGCCTATAAATTATCCAATCATCCTCAGCTGCGTGACTTTATCAATCTTACCGGCTTTCCTGTTTTATACTAGTTGTCATCTTAATCAGAAAAATAGACAGCTTATAAAAATGAAAAAGGAATATTTACATTAATCGGTATATTTTTGATCGTTGCAGGCTGTATCTCTTTTTTCTTACAGATGTACACAACATACCTTTTAGAAACTCATATAATTTAAAAATCACTTATTTTGCTAACGGGATTTTTGATCGGATGTATTTTGGGAGCTCTGGTATCTTCTGCTTTGGTTTCTATGCAGATTTCAGGAGTTTAAATCACTGTTTACTATACTTTTTTAAGGGCTTTATCTATCATCTAGGTAATTATAGCAAAGCAAAAAATAATCAACCTAATGTTTTCCTATTTAAACTTGATTTAAGCCTATATAATTTTCGCTTTTTTCTCAACCAATTCTTCTTTCATCCTAACGATTCTTTTTGCCCATTCACCGAATTACAAATTAAAACAGTCTTACGCTGCGATAGATTTACAACCGTAAAACAAAGAAGAATTAAATTAATCACTATAAACAACGATTATGAATACAGCATCACTAAGTTTCAAATACGAATTAGAAAAAAAGGCACCTCGCAGCAATGATGGTGGAACTACACGAGGCGCATCAGTTACAGATTTCCCAGCATCAATCGGTATTGCCGGAGTTTCTATGATGTTGCAGCCCGGAAGTATGCGTGAATTGCATTGGCATGCCAATGCAGCAGAATGGGCTTACTTAATTTCGGGAACTGTTCGTACCACAATTATTCATCCTGATGGACACAGTTATATAGATAATTTTGAACCAGGTGATGTTTGGTACTTCCCGAAAGGTTATGGTCACTCTATCCAAGCAACTGGAACAGAAGAATGTCATTTCATTTTGATTTTTGATAACGGTAATTTTTCTGAAGACCATACTTTTAGCGTTACGGATTTTGTTTCTTGTATGCCCCCGGCAATCGTTGCCCAAAACCTTGGGTTAACTTTAGAAGAAGTAGCAGCATTGCCTAAAAAAGAAGCGTATTTCGTCGCCGGAATTGTTCCTGATGAAATGTCGTTCGTAGCAGAAGCTCGCCCTGATGAATCAGATATTCAATTAACCAGTCTTCACCGTTATCCATTACATGCTCAACAACCAAGGGTTGTTCCTGGCGGAGGATTACAGCGATTGGTAACCAGTAAAGAATTTCCGATCAGCAGTACCATGTCTGGTTCCATTATAGAATTACAACCCGGCGCCTTGAGAGAGATGCACTGGCATCCTAACGCAGATGAATGGCAGTATTACATATCTGGTCAGGCAGAAATGTCGGTTTTCTTGGCAGAATCTACAGTAGTTACTGAACAATTTAACGCAGGTGATGTAGGCTACGTACCTATGGGTGCAGGACATTACATTAAAAATACAGGAGATAAGGTTTGTAAGATCCTCATTGGATTCAATAGTGGAACCTATCAATCTATTGATTTGAGCGAATGGCTAGCCGGAAACCCGAAAGATGTAGTTGTAACCAATTTTGGATTGAGTGACGGTGAGATAGAAAAATTTCCAACCGAAAAAGTTTTTATTCAACCTCAAAAATAAACAAAGTAAATCGCTCATAAAATGGATAATTCAATACCTGCAGAACATATTTCCCTCTCAACAGAACAAATTAAGATACAGGAGAGATTGGCGATAGTTATTGCTTTAATTGCTGGATATATTGATGCAACAGGCCTGATCAAATGGAAAACTTATGTGTCTTTTATGAGTGGTAATACTACCCAATTAGGAACGGCTATTTCTGCTGGTCAATGGGCAGCAATAATCACATCTACAACTATTATTGGCTGTTTTGTATTTGGGATTTATGTTGGTGCCTGTTTATCGTTAGGGAAAAAATTGCCTATACGCAACTTGTCATTTATAATGGTTTCTGGAATATTGATTTTGTATACAATAGCTGATCACTATTTCAAAATTGGCACTGTTCCCTCTATTGCAATTATCGGTTTTTCTATGGGCTTGATGAACACCATTGTAACTGCTGTAGGCAATCAAAGAGTGAATACGGATTTTGTTACTGGTACGCTAAATAGTTTGGCCAGAAATACAGCAATGTTAAGTATGACCAAAGACATCACTGAACGTAAACAGTATAAAGCAAATGCCATGCATCTATTACTTGTTTGGATGGGCTTTTTATTCGGTGCAGCTGCAGCTCCTTTAACACTCCCTTTTCTGGGCGCATGGATACTGACTGTTCCTGCGCTATTGTTGCTTATCTGTTCATTATTGATATCAATTTTAAATTTTAACCCATAAAAACTAAATACCATGCTGAAAAAAAATAAAGTTGCGCCCGATTTTACATTGTTCGCAACGCCCGACCAGAAAATAACCTTATCAGAATTTAAAGGAAAGAATATAATTCTAGCGTTTTATCCTACCGATTGGAGTCCAGTTTGTAGCGACCAAATGGCTTTGTACAACGAGATGCTAAAATTCTTTAAAAATTACGATGCAGAGATTTTTGGGATTTCTGTAGACAGCAAATGGTGTCATCTTGCCTTTTCTCAATCAAGAAACTTACATTTTCCTTTGTTGGCAGATTTTGAATCCAAAGGGGCAATAGCCAGAAAATATGGCGTTTACAATGAGGAAGAAGGTGAATGTAAAAGAGCGTTGTTTGTTATCAACAGAGATGGAATTATTGAATGGAGTTATTTGTCGCCAACTGCGATCAATCCCGGTGCTGATGGAATTTTAGAAGCTTTAGAAACCCTTAAAACAAAATAGTTATGTCATTAAAACCAGCCGTTAATAATACTGACCACGCACAAGGCAATTTAAATGCCGATCTTGTTATCGTAGAATATGGAGATTATCAATGTCCATACTGTGGAGCTGCTTATCTTGTTCTGAAAGAATTGATGGGCCAATTTGGGAACCAAATCAAGTTTGTTTTTAGGAATTTCCCCTTATCCGAAATACATCAATACGCACGTTCTTCAGCACTAGCAGCGGAAGCGGCCAATTTACAAGGGAAATTCTGGGAAATGCATGACGCTATATATGAAAACCAACGCTATCTAAATGAAAGTTTGCTATTAAAATTGGCAGAAAAATTAAACTTAGATATCCATCAATTTAAAAAGGATTTAGAAAATTCAGAATTGGCAAAAAAAGTAGATGCTGATTTCGAAAGTGGAATCGTAAGTGGCGTAAACGGTACGCTATCATTCTATGTAAATGGTAAAAAATTCGATGGAGGTGCTGAAGATTTATTTCAATTGCTGAGCACGAACTAAGAATAATTATATCAAAGTGAAATAAAGACTGAGAAGCTCCCTAAATAAAATAGAAAATACCGAATGATACCATACATCAAGGTTGATTGAATTTCATCAGATTACATTTGCTAGGGTAGAGCTGGGGGCATTCAGATTATGGCTGATAAAGATTTTAGTTCTGAATTTATTAAAAAATTCAATATTGCATCTATTCCCAGGTTCATTCTTATCAATCCTTAAGGCAGGATTGTTTACGCAAGTGCCCAAGCGGCCATCCAGCATTTTGTTACGCATGCAGCTGGACAAACTGCTAAATTAAGAATGAACTTGTTAGGATAAACAGGTATATAGCTTTAAGACGGTTGGCCTTCCAGGCTAACTGTCTTTCTATGTTTTGCCAACCTCAAAACTGCTTTTAATCTGGATCTTTTAAACCATTTAACCTAATCTATCTCACTAGCAATTGATTAGGTGAAATCCCATATTTCTTTTTAAAAATAAATGAAAAATGAGACAGGTCTTCGAAACCAACTTCAAGATAGACCTCAGTTGGCTTTTTTCTTTTTTCGAGTAACTGGTAATGCGCCAGTTCAAGTCTTTTGTCGGTAAGCCATTTCTGCGGTGTGGTATTGAAAAGCTTCTTGAAGTCTCTGTTAAAGGTAGACAAGCTCCGGCCAGTGAGGTACCCCAGTTTTTCAAGGGACATATTGAACATGAAATTCCGCTGCATAAAGTTAACCAGATCTATTTTGCCAGGTGTATCGAAATTTGCCAAAACATGGTCTACGCCAGGATCAATAGTCCGCAAAATACTGATGGCCTCCGTTATTTTTAAAGATGCAAGGTCTTCCGGAAACTTACCGTCTATATCGAAGTAAGGTATGAGCGAGTTTAGGCAACTTTCTAATAATGGATGATTACTGAAAGCATAGATTTTTTGATCTGGTTGTGATCTCTTCCTGACATCAATATTTTGATAATATTTCTTCAGGCGTTCAATCGATAAATGCATGACGACAGTTTTATGTGGAAGACCATTTTTAGGATAGTTAATGATAGTGGCCAACTGATTTCTGGGAATCAGGAAAATATCACCGGTCTTGAAATTAAAGGTTGTATCCCACTGGATAATTTTTGTTTCGCCGGAAATAAACCACACCAGCATATGATCGTCAAACATCAGGTCTGACTTGAAAAGTCTGTCCTCATAGGAGGAAAGCTTAATCTCTTTTGTTAAATACCTGGATATATGTTCCATTTTTATAAAGTTATTTATTTGGATTGATTTCTTCAAACCAATCCAAAGTATAATTGGCGAAGTTTAGATCGATTGCCCACCGTCAACAAAATATTCCGAACCTGTAATGAACGATGCATCATCACTGGAGAGAAATGCGATTAGTCTGGCTATTTCTATTGGCTGCCCTAACCTTGCCAATGGAATAGATGCCACCATATTATCTTCAAGAGCCAGGTTCAGCCCTATTTTTTCCATAATCTCGGTGGCTACAGGTCCGGGGCTCACAGCATTCACCCTAATCTTGCGGGAAGCCAACTCTACAGCGGCGATTTTCATTACTGCATTAAGTGCGGCCTTGCTTGCAGCATAAACTGATCCCTGTGGTGGAGATATATGGGCTGATGTTGACGATAACAATATTACGGAAGCATTTTCCTCCAGAATGGGAATAAAGCGGCTCAATGTAAAATAGGCACCTTTGAAATTTACGTTCATTACCTCATCAAAAACATGCTCTTGCATCAGTTCAATAGGGGATAATTTTGTGATTCCTGCATTTATGAGCAGGATATCTACCTTGCCAAACTGCCTGGTTACATCCATAACCAACGTGTCTATATCATTCAGTTTAGATTGGTCTGCTATTAGCCCGGTCACATCCAGTTCTTTGGCAGCTTTATCCACAGCTGCTTTTCTTCTGCCGGTTATGATTACTTGGGCACCGCATTCTTTTAGCGCTCTGGCTGTGGCGTATCCGATTCCACTATTGCCACCGGTAATAACGGCAATCTTTCCTTGTAAATTTTTCATTTTGTTTTTTATTTCAATTCTATTGCACGCCCTCTTAGTTGAAGTTGCCTAATGCGCGTAGTTATTCCATTCACTAAATAGATTGATATGCAGTAATAACATTTAAATTATATAAGATTAAAGATGATGCCTGTCATTTCTTCAGTTAATGACCACAACCGATTTGCACTGTTCCGGTCCAGCGAGTATTGTTGCACACCACACAGATGCAGTTTAGCATTAGTTTGCACGGTCGCATCGTCGGACAAAAGCTCCGCGATATCACTGTCTTCGCAGTAAACTCCCCCTATATTATTTAGTAAGGGACTGGTTGCAACCCAAACAGATGTTGCAGCCCCTTGTGGTATGGTTTTAAGGCCGGCAAGTACTTCTGGACGTATGTTGCCACTCTCGTCAAAGAAACCCATCTGTTTGAAAAGTTCAATATCCGCATCTCTGGCCAGTTCTGTACCCGCAATTGAGCCCGGATGCAATGAGTAAGCCCTGACGTTGAATCCTTTCGAACGATTGTCCAATTCCAGTGCAAACAAGTTGCTAGCTGTTTTTGACTGTCCATAAGCAAGAAGTGTCTGATATTCCCTGTGCTCGAAGTTAGGGTCACTGAAATCGAATGGAGCCATATGATGCCCCAGTGAGGAAACATTTACCACCCGTGCGCCGTTGGCTGCTTTAAGTGCCGGCCATAATCTCGCCACAAGTTGGTACTGCCCCAGGTAATTTGTCGCTAATTGAGATTCAATACCACGGGCGTCCCTTTGTAATGGCACCCACATAATGCCGGCATTGTTGATCAGCAAATGAAGTGGTCTGCCTGAGGCAAGAAATTTTTCGGCAAATGCATCAATAGTTTCAGGTTTGATCAAATCCATTGCCTCAATTTCTACATTCGGAATACCATCCAAATTTTTTTTTGCTTTTTCAATATCCCTTGCGGGCACAATCACCGTGGCACCTGCTTTTGCAAGTACCCTGGTAGTTTCGAGGCCGATGCCGGCATTACCACCAGTTACGATTGCAATTTTACCGGTCAGATTAATTCCATTGATTACTTCAGTTGCGGTTGAATTCGCATTAAATCCTGATCCTATTGAATGTTGTAACGCACCTTGATAATTATTCTTTTCCATTTTGTTTTTGATTAATGTATAGAACAAATTTAGGTGCTTATGAAGGGGGAAGTTTTGTTCAGACAGTCAATTAATTTTGTTTAGAATGTCAACGTATTTAAAGTATAATTAATTTCTGGTTTCCCTTCTTCGAGAATGATCTTTCCAACTACGGAAAACATATTTTAGAGCCGATATAAGTCGATGTTTATTCTACTACCAAGAACGTTACCCAAAAATGCAAAATCCCCGGTCTGTCTCAGCCACATTTATGATGCGAGGAGAGTGCAAGGAAACCGAGGACATTATATCTGCTAATATCGGTGGTAGCTCAGAATGCACATTTTTATTCCCTTCAATGTCCTAAAACCTTAATTAAAAACCTTTTTATGTCAGTATACTTTCTTTTTAAAAACGAGTATTAAAAACGAAATTGCCAGACAAAGGATACTTGATCAAAGTATTTGATCAATACCGAAATTCGAAATCCAGAAACCTCCAATGACTGTACCCAAGGTAACTGCAATATTGCCACGGAAAGTAAATGCTATTGATAAATTCAGGATTTTCCGGTGCTGAAGATGTTATATTGATATTACTGATCAAAAAACCACCGGTATGTATCAGTCTGCAAATAGCTACCACTATTACAATTGGCAGAAACTGGGTGCCTAAGGTGAAGAACAAAATATGTACAACTGGTGGGGGAGCAAATTACCCAACATTAAGTCCGAATACATTGCTCGAAGCATCGGTATTCCGGCTTGGTCAAAATGACCGGGCAAAATTACCGACCGCTCTCTATGGTAATTTATACGCTAGCGCTTGTGAAGTTTTTTATAACGGGATGGCGATGTGCCAGTAATGAGTTTAAACAACCGCGAAAAATAATATTGATCTGAAAAACCCAGTTCTGCACAAATTTCTTTAATACTCATGTCGCTAAAATACAGGTATTGACAGGATTCCTGTATTTTAAGCTGATTAAAATAGTTGATAGGCGAGCTGCCTGTTTTCTGTTTAAAAGACCTGAGGTAATGTGATGCCGATAAGTTCTGTTGTATGGCCAGATCTTCGACGGTGAATTTTTCCTTCAGGTTTTTCTTCATATAAAGGATGGATTTACTGATGGAGTTGGTGTTGTACACATCGGGGTTTACTTCCTTATAATAAATAAATGACGACATAAAATTCAATAGTTTAATATTGATAATCTCCATGTCCTTTTCATCAACACTCTGCTCCAGCAATGTGTAAATCAGGTTAAACTGTTTAATACGGCTTTCTACAAAGGGTACTTCCTGCACCTGTGTTAAATTACCCTCTGCAAAGCGGTTAAAAATACTTTCGGCAATATCGCCGCTAAAGTGCGCCCAAAAAATACTCCAGGGGCTGGTTTCGTGACTTTGATACCTATGACTTACATTTTTCGGGATAATATAATAAGAGTTAGGGCTTAACAGCAGTTTTTTACCGAGGATGTTGATATAGCCAAAACCTTCTGTACAATAGATGAAAATATAATCCCTGCTGCCCGATTTCCGTTCGATATCGTGGTTGGCCGCCTTTGGGTAATGGCCAATTGCGGTTAAGTAAAAAGTTTTAACAATAGGGTTGTTAACGATCTTCTTCCTGATGTTGGGTGGAAGTACAATACGTTTCTGGCCGATAAAGCCCTCTTTGATTTTTTTTCGAGGCTCAATGATTTTTTGCTCCATTAAATTTTAAGAAGAATGGGGTATACTTGGATTTGGTTAGCTTTAATTATAAACGTGTTAACAACGCATTTGTGGCTAAAGCATAACAATATAGGTATTTATGATTTAAAACTGAATTGATTTTAAACAAAAACTGATATTTTTTTTATTAGTACAAAATTTTATTAAGATGATTGTATTGTCCATCTTTTTTTTGGGTTTATCCATTTTAAAAGGAAACTATCTGTTATAAGTTTACTAAACCAAATATAACTGATATGATAGTCACCCAAAAAAATCCCCAAACCGCACAAATTTTTACAGTATCCAGATGACATAATTAAAATGAGCTGTATACACAAAAGAATATCTAAAAATCCCTAACCAAATAATTTATGAAGTCATTTTTTACTAATTCAGACATTAGGTGGCTCTGCAGGAAACATGTTTTTTTAAATGTGTTAAAATGCATCCCGTTTTTGTTCTTTGTTTTTATGGGTCTGCAGGTAACTGCGCAGACTAAAACAACTGTTACCGGAACCGTAAAAGACACTACTGGTGTAGCTTTACCTGGCGTAACCATAACTGTCGAAAACAGTAAAACCGGTACACAAACCGATAATAACGGTAAGTTTGTAATCGATGTGGCCAAAGGCGGGGCACTCCGTGTAGCCTTGGTTGGTTATACCGCAAAGCGCATTGTGGTAACCGAGAGTACGGTATATAACGTGGTGCTAAAAGAATCGGTGGTACAGATGGCCGATGAGGTGGTAATTACCGCAATGGGGCAGAAACAGCGCAAAGAAGCAGTTGTGGGTTCGGTAACCACGATTAAACCCGGCGATTTAAAAATACCTGCCAGTAACCTTACCGCGGCACTCGCCGGGCAGGCCGCCGGTATTATTGCCTATCAGCGCAGTGGCCAGCCAGGGCAGGATAATGCCTCTTTCTTTATCCGTGGCGTAACCACCTTCGGTTATAAGCAAGACCCATTAATTTTGATCGATAACGTGGAGTTAACACCAAACGATCTTGCCCGTTTACAAACCGACGATATTGCCAGTTTCTCCATTTTAAAAGATGCCAGTGCTACAGCGCTTTATGGTGCACGTGGTGCTAACGGTGTAATTTTGGTAAGTACAAAAGAAGGTAGGGAAGGTAAGGCTAAAATTAATTTCCGTTCTGAGTATTCTTTATCACAATCTACCCAAACCCTCAACTTGGTAAATCCGATCCAGTATATGGAACTTTTTAACGAGGCTTCGCTAACACGTAACCCAACTTTACCATTACCATTTAACCAAACTAAAATAGATAATACCCGTGCCACAATAAATGGTAGTCCGGGTAGTAATCAATATGTATATCCCGCTGTCGACTGGATTGATATGTTGTTTAAAAAGAGGGCTACTACTCAACGTAATAATTTAAGTATCAGCGGTGGTGGTGGCGTGGCTAAGTATTATGTTTCTGGTTCGTATAACATTGATAATGGTATTCTAAAGACAGATATCCGTAACAATAACGAGAACAATGTAAACTTTAAAAACTATCAGTTACGTTCCAACATCAATATCAACCTGAGCAAAACAACCGAACTGGTTGTAAGGCTCTCTGGCACTTTTAGCGATTATAATGGCCCAATAACCTTAGATGGTTCGTTTGCGTCTGATTTGTACGCTATTGCCTCTCACGCCAGTCCGGTGTTGTTCCCTGCATATTACCCTGCCGACGAAGCAAATGCAGGTGCAAACCACATCTTGTTTGGGAACGTAGGCGGGCCCGATGGTACCAAAAATAACAGTATCCTCTATCCAAACGGAAACCCTTATGCGCAGCTTCTAAAAGGGCATAAAAGTTCTTCCGAATCGCGTATGTCAGCACAACTGGAGCTTAACCAGGATTTTAAATTCATTACCGAAGGCCTTAAATTAAGAACCGTATTTAATACAAACAGGTATTCTTATTTCGATTCACAGCTGGCGTACTCGCCTTATTTTTACAGTGCCGATAGCTATGATAAAGTAAACAATAGCTATAGTTTAACCTGGTTGAACCCTAAAAATAATGTAAGCAATAATGTGCCAACCGAATACCTGGTATACAACAGGAGCGAGCCTAATGCCAACTCTTTTTTCTATTTCCAGGGCGCTTTAGATTATAACCGCAAATTTGGAGATCATACGGTAAGCTCAACCATTATCGGTACGGCACAGCAAACTTTGTACTCAAGTGCAAAAGATCCACGTACCAATACCACCACCTTACCATATTCGTTGCCTTTTCGAAACATGGGGGTAGCCGGCAGGGCAACTTATTCATTTAAGGATCGGTATTTTGTAGAGTTTAACTTCGGTTTAAACGGATCTGAACGTTTCTCTGCCGAGCACCGGTATGGGTTTTTCCCAACCATTGGTGGCGCATGGGTACCCTCAAACGAAGCATTCTGGCCTAAAAATGATATTGTTAGCCGCTTGAAAGTTCGCTTCAGTCATGGTTTGGTGGGTAACGATGCCATCGGTTCGCAACGCTTTTTCTACCTTTCGGATGTTAACCTCAACGGGGGGAATTTTGCGCAATTCGGTATCAACAACGGTAATCAGCTCAACGGAGTGTCTATCAGGAGTTATGCCAACTCCAACATCACTTGGGAAACATCCAGACAGACCAACTTAGCTACAGAAATTACGCTGTTAAAGAACTTTAACATCATTGCCGAGATTTATAAAAACCACCGCTACGATATCCTGCGTAAACGGAATATCCCTGCTACCGAAGGTTTCGAAACTGATGTATTGACCAACCTTGGTGAAGTAGATTCGAAAGGACTGGATCTATCGATTGATTATAAACAAACGTTCAATAATGGACTATGGGGTTCCATCCGTGGTAACTTTACTTATTCTACCAACAAATACGGTTATATCGAAGAACCCAATTATCCGGAAACCTGGCGACATTTTATCGGTCAGCCGATCAGCAGGGGCTATGGCTACATTGCCGAGCGTCTGTTTGTCGATGATGCAGAGGTAAAAAACTCGCCTACACAACAATTCAACACCAGCGATGCATATGATAACGTTATTACGGGTGCTGTGCCAAGAGGTGGAGATATTAAATACCGCGATTTAAACGGCGATGGCAGAATTGATGATCTTGATATGGCATTTATGGGATATCCAAGTACACCCGAAATTGTATATGGTTTTGGTTTCTCCACCGGTTATAAAGGTTTCGATCTTTCTGCATTTTTCCAGGGCCAGGCCAGGGTATCTTTCTTTATCGATCCCCGTACAACAAGTCCTTTTTTAGAGCGGAATGTTAAATACGTAGAAGGTAGGGCACAGGTATTACAATCTTATGCAGATAGCCACTGGTCAGAAGAAAACCAGGATTTATTTGCCACTTATCCACGTTTGGGTACCAGCTCGGCCGTAGTGGCCAATAACCTCCAGCCAAGTTCTTGGTGGTTAAGGGATGGAAGTTTTATCAGGTTAAAATCGGTTGAAATCGGTTATACCCTTCCAAAAAATGTATTAAAAACTTTAAGGCTTTCTAATTGCCGTATCTACCTGAACGGTTTAAACCTGGTTACCTGGAGCAAATTTAAAATGTGGGATCCCGAACTGGGCGGCAATGGATTTGCTTATCCGATCCAGAAAGTATTCAATTTCGGTTTAAATGTGGGTTTATAATGCTAACAGAAAAAATAAAAGATATGAAATTCTATTATAAAATGATCTGCCTAGTTGTGCTTTGTTTCGCTGGCACATCATGTAAAAAATATCTGGATGTTGTTCCCAATAACGTTGGTACACTCGATTATGCCTTTTCTAATAGAAACGAGGCAGAAAATTACCTCTTTGGGTGTTACAATACTTTTCAGAGCTTAAACCGCGAAGTGATAAACAATGTAGGTTTTGTTACCTCGTCGGAAATTATTTATCCAAACCTTGATGACAACCCTTTCAATAAAATTACAGGTCCGGGTTTTAAACTGATCAGGGGAGGGGTACAAAATGTATCAAGCCCGGTAATCGATAACTGGACTGGTAATAACGGTGGACAGAATATTTATGTTGCCCTACGGAGGTGTAACATTATGCTCGAAAACATCAACAAACCTTTCGACTTAAAGGATGATGAAAAGAAGAGATGGATTGCTGAAATCAAATTTTTAAAGGCTTATTACCACTATTACCTCATCAGATTATACGGGCCGATTGTACTGATCAAAGAAAACCGACCCATTGATGGCCCTATTGAAGATACAAAGGTTAAACGCGCTACCGTTGATGAATCTTTCGCTTATGTAGATCAATTGCTTAATGAAGCTGTTGTTGATCTGCCATCGGTAGTGGTAAATCCGCTTTTAGAGTATGGCCGTGCCACCAAATCGATGGGATTGGCTTTAAAAGCAGAAGCACTTACTACTGCAGCAAGTCCTTTATTTAACGGTAACCCTGATTTTGCGAGTTTTAAAGATAAAGATGGGAAAAACCTTTTTTCTACTGCTGTTGATCCACAAAAATGGAGCCTGGCGGCAAAAGCCTGTAAAGTTGCTATTGATGAATTTGAAAAGCAGGGCGGTGCATTGTACAACCAGGTGCCAACCAATAAAGTAGAAAATGTTTCTGATAAATTGAAACGTGTACTAACCATACAAATGGTAATCGGCGAAAAACGCGATCAGAATCCGGAGTTAATCTGGGGATCGCAATATGGTTTCGATTATCAGGGTTATGTATTCCCTAAGCTAACCTCCGATGCTGTTGCTTTTGGTAACGAGCAGCCTTCTAACTGGTCGGTTCCGCTTTCAACCACCGAATTATTTTACACTAAAAATGGTGTGCCAATTAATGAAGATAACACCGGTGCATTCGATTATGCCAACCGTAATACTTCACAGGTTGGAGATGCCGATAATCAATCCTATATCAAACAGGGTTACGAAACCGCAAAGGCAAACTTTAACCGCGAGCCAAGGTTTTACGCTGATTTAGGTTTTGATGGTGGTATCTGGTTCGGAAACGATAAACGCAATGAAAGCGATGCCTTTTATGTACAGGCCCGGGGGCCATTTGCCATAGCCGGACCAAAAAGCCAGTTTGCAACCAACATTACCGGCTATTGGCCCAAAAAACTGGTGCATTACCTGTCTATCATGAATAACGGCATCCAGTACGAAACATTTTATTTACCGGTGGTGCGCCTTGGCGGTTTGTATTTACTTTATGCGGAAGCTTTAAATGAAGAAGGAACTGCACCGAAAACCGAAGTATTGTCGTGGGTAGATAAAGTACGCACCAGGGCCGGTTTGCAGGGCGTTGTAACCTCCTGGCAAAATTATTCAAAAAATCCAACCAAACCCGATACTAAAGAAGGCCGGCGTGAGATTATCCACCAGGAAAGACGGATTGAACTGTGTTTCGAAGGTCAGGCTGGATGGGATCTGCGCCGCTGGAAAGAATTGCAGGGGGTGTTGAGCAGGCCGTTACAAGGTTGGAATGTGAACGAAGGAAGTGCGGTTAATTATTATCGCCCAAGAACAGTTGCTGTACCATTTTTTGGTCTGAAAGACTATTTCTGGCCAATCAAAAATTCTGAAGTGGTGATCAATGAGAACCTCGTACAGAACCCATTCTGGTAGACATCAATTTTGAAGGTTAATATTCAATTATAGATTATGAAAAAGATTAATTACAGAAAAAACCTGGTGTTTTTGACGTTAGCAGTGACCCTGGTAACCCTGTTTTTCGCTTCTTGTAAAACAGAAGAAAACAGTTTTCAGGCTGTTTCTGATGATATGACAAAACCGGGTCCGATAAGCAATGCCAAAGTGGAAAACATTAATGGTGCTGCAAGGATCACCTATAGCTTACCCAATTCGAAAAACCTTTTATACGTTTTGGCCCGCTATACCATTAACGATAACCGTACAAGGGAAACCAAATCGAGTTATTATACCGATACCATTATGGTTGATGGTTTTGCAAGGGAAAAGGACTACGATGTTACTTTATATGCAGTAAGCCGTGCCAATGTAATGTCGGATCCGGTGGTGGTAAAAGTTCACCCTAAAACACCAAATTACATTGCCGTTAATACCGCTTTTAACATCACACCCGATTTTGGCGGAGCCAATTTCTTTAGCTTAAACCCGAACAGGGCACCGCTTTCTGTACACCTTTTGGTGTATAACGATAAAACAAAAACGTTTGATGAACAGGAGCCCGAATATGTAAGCTCGGATACCATTGACGTATCCATCAGGAACCTTAACCCAGTGCCTTATAAAGTTGGCGTATATACTAAAGACCGCTTTGGCAATACTTCAGATACGGTGATCAAAACCGTTACACCTTTATTTGAAACCCTGTTGGATAAGAGCAAATTCGCTACCTATCGTTTACCAAGCGATGCTACAATCGGATATGGTTGGGAGTTCCGCTATTTCTTTGATGGTAACCTAGGCGATCCGGGATGGCATACTTTAAGTTCGCCTAAAAGCATAGGTACTTTTGGTCTTGGTGTATCGGCAAAAATAAGCCGCTTTGTAATCTGGCAGAGGCCATCTGATTTTTATGGTTACCAGAATACACGCAAATTTACCCTTTGGGGCTCAAATAAAAATAGTCCAGTTGATATAGCCTTGCCCAGCAATTCGGCTGAGGGAACTGTAGCAGGCGATTGGGTTAACCTAGGCAATTTTGTTTTCCCGAATCCGCCTTCAGGTTTAGCGCCCAACCAAGCCAATGCTGCCGATAAGGATTTTGTAGCCAAGGGCGTCAATTTCAGAATGCCACGGGCAGCCCAACAAGTGCGTTACATCAGATATGAGTGTACCCAAACCTGGGGTGGGTTGGATTATGTAAATGCTATGGAAATCAGTTTGTATGGCAGCCCGTTGTAATAACCAGTATTCAATTAAGAAATAGATCATGAAAACTATATTTAATATCACTTTCATCTGCTTCATGTCCGTTATTTTCGTTGGCTGTAAAAAGTACGATGATGATTACAAGGCTTTTCTGGATAATAAAGAGATCAAATATTCGGGTAAAATTGCTAACGCAACCTACAATACAGGTAACCTGAGGGCACAGCTCGTATGGAACCCAAGCCCCGATCCGAGTATTACCAAATATGTAATTACCTGGAACAATGGGGCCAGCAAACTAGAAGTGCCAGCCACTTCGCACAGTCCGAGCGATTTGGTAAAGGTTATTATCCCCAATCTTGATGAGTATGTGTATACCTTTTCGGTGGTATCGTACGATAGTGAGGGCAATAAATCCATCGCTACCGAAATCAATAATGTAAGGGTATATGGAGCTACTTATATTTCTACGCTGCTCAATAGGGGGGTAAATACCGCTGATCCTTATGTATTCCAGGCTGATGGTACCTTAAAGTTAAACTTTAATAAAAGAGATACCATGAACGTAGCCACTACCATCCGTTACACCAATACGGCGGGTACCCTAGAAGACAGGGAATTACTGGCTAACGATAATACCATTGTGATACCGAACTATAAGGCCGGTACAACAATTCAGTTCAGATCATCCTATTATCCAGAACTGGGATCTATTGATGCCTTTAATGTTGCACAATTTTCGGATTTCCCTACCATTATCAAAATTAGTGAATGCGATAAATCGCTCTTTAAAGAATATAAACTGCCTACCGATATCTCTTCTGAGTATGGTTGGGTACTGCCCCGGGTATGGGATAACATTAAAGGGCAGGATCAGGGTTTCCATACAGGTGGCTCGGGTATGCCGCAATGGTTTACCTTCGATATGGGCCAGCAGGTACAATTGGATAATTTTAGGCTATGGCAGCGCGAAAGTGCTTTATACAGTGTTGGTAATTTAAAAGTATTCGAGGTTTGGGGTAGTAATAATCCAAACGCTGATGGTACCTGGGCCAGCTGGACAAAACTACAGACCTTTACTTCTTTTAAACCATCAGGCTTACCTAAAGGACAAAATACTGATGCCGATAAAGCATTTGCCCAGGCGGGAGAAAAATTTACTTTCCCTACCAATATCCCTACTTATAGATACCTACGCTTTAAAGTACTCGAAACATGGGGTGGTGAAGGCTATATGCATTTTACCGAATTCACTTTTTATAAACGTAACTAATCCATTTTGCTCTGCCATCGTTAACATACCATAAAGATGGCAGAGCTTAAATTTCCGATCCCAATTGCCCGATGCGTCAAATGAAAAAACTAATTTACACTGTAATTATTTCACTTTCTGCTCTCTCTACAGGTTTTGCACAAAACAAAGCTTTTAAATTGTGGTACGATAAACCTGCCAGTCGTTGGGAAGAAACGCTGCCCTTGGGCAATGGCCGTTTGGGCATGATGCCCGATGGTGGCGTAAACAACGAACAGGTAGTATTGAACGATATTACGCTTTGGTCTGGGGCACCACAGGACGCCAATAATTACGAAGCTTATAAAAACCTTCCCGAAATCAGGCGGCTGATTCTCGAAGATAAAAACGATGAGGCACAAAACCTCGTGAACCAGAGTTTTGTATGCACCGGAAAAGGATCTGGTGGTGCCAACTGGGGCTGTTTTCAGATGCTGGGTAACCTCGAGATCAAATATCAGTATAATGGAAAGGATAAAACCCCAACTGCTTACAAAAGGGAACTTCAGCTGAACAATGCCATTGCCATTACCGATTTTACCCTCAATAATGTACACTTTAAAAGGGAATATTTTACCAGTTTTAGTGGCGATGTGGCCGTCATCAGGGTCACTGCCGATAAACCCGGACAAATTAACTGTAAACTTTCCCTTAACCGCCCTGAGCGTGGCGAGAGCCAGGTAAAAGGAAACCGGATCGAGCTTTCAGGTCAGCTGGATAACGGGATTGATGGCAAAGGCATGGAGTACCTTACCTTGCTGGAGCCTGTAATTTCCGGTGGTAAAATCAATAAAAGCGGCAAAACACTGGAAGTAACAAAAGCCAATGTATTAACCATTTACCTATCTACTAAAACGAGTTATAAAGACGATAAATTCAGACAGAATGCATCACTTTTGCTTGATAAAGCCATAAAACAGGATTATGCCGCCCAAAAATTAAAACACCAGTATACATTTCAAAAGTTGTTCAGCAGGTTGGATATCGATCTGGGAACAGGTGAAAACAGCGCATTAACTACAGATAAACGCCTGGCTTTATACTACAAAAAACCCGAAGCCGATTTGCAGTTACCGGCCCTTTTTTTTCAATATGGCAGGTACCTGAGCATTTCGAGTACACGGGTTCGGCTTTTGCCGCCAAACCTGCAGGGACTTTGGGCAAACCAGATCCATACCCCCTGGAACGGCGATTACCATCTGGATGTGAACGTGCAGATGAACCACTGGCCTTTAGAAGTGGTTAATTTATCAGAACTGAACCTTCCTTTGGCCGATCTGGTAGGTAATATGGTTCCCAATGGACAAAAAACGGCCAAGGCCTATTATAATGCCGATGGCTGGATTGCACACGTAATTACCAACATCTGGGGTTTTACCGAACCCGGCGAAAGTGCTTCGTGGGGTGTTGCCAATGCCGGTTCGGGCTGGTTATGCAATAACCTGTGGGATCATTATGCCTTTAGTAAAGATATCAGTTACCTCAAAAAAATATACCCGATTATTAAAGGTTCGGCACAGTTTTACAGCAGTGTACTGATTGCCGACCCAAAAACAGGCTGGATGATGACGGCACCGTCTGTATCACCGGAGAATAGTTTTTATATGCCCAATGGCAAAGCAGCTAATGTAACCATTGGTCCAACCATCGATAACCAGATTGTTAGGGAACTTTTTACCAATGTAATCGATGCCGCTAAAACTCTAGGATCAGACGTCGAACTGCAAAAATCACTTCAGCATAAATTAAGTCTTCTTCCGCCTGCGGGAAGGGTTTCGAAGGATGGCCGCATTATGGAGTGGATAGAAGATTATAAAGAAACCGACCAACAACATCGTCACATTTCCCATTTGTATGGTTTATACCCCGCTTCGTTAATCACTGTAGACGCTACACCTGATCTGGCCGAAGCCTCGAAAAAAACGCTTAATGTGCGTGGAGACGACGGCCCAAGCTGGTCAATTGCCTACAAACTTTTGTTTTGGGCAAGGTTGCGTGATGGAAACAGGGCTTTCAAACTTTTTAGGGAACTGTTAAAACCTACGCAGCGCACCGATATCAACTATGGTGCTGGTGGGGGTGTGTACGATAACCTGCTTTCGGCCGGGCCTCCTTTCCAGATAGACGGCAACTTTGGTGCTACCGCCGGTATCGCCGAAATGCTGATCCAGAGTCACGAAGGTTATATCAATTTACTGCCTGCAATACCCGATGCCTGGAAAAAATACGGAAGCATTAAAGGTTTAAAAGCAAGAGGTAATTATACCATTAACTTAAGCTGGAAAGATGGTGTGGTAACCAGTTACCAGGTTTTTTCGGCCAATGGAAGTCCGGTAAAAGTTAAAGTAAACGGGAAACTGATCAATGTAGTTTCTTTAAAAAAGACAGATTAAGCAAAGCGATTTGTTTTTTACATCTACCAAAGTACAATGAACATTACTAATACAAAAGAAGATAATATCATCACCGGAGTTAATGAGGTCAAGCTCATTAAAATCACCAATAAAAACGGGGCATCCATTTCGCTTAGCAATTATGGTGCTACCTTGGTATCGGCGCTTATGCCCGATACAAATGGTTCGTTTTCCGATGTGGTGTTGGGTTTCGCTCAATTGGAAGATTATTTTGATGATCAGAATTACCTTGGTGCAACCATAGGCCGTTTTGCCAACCGCATAGCCAATGGTAAGTTTGTACTGGATGGTAAATCTTTTCAACTGGATACTAACGATGGTAATCATACGAATCATAGCGGATCCAACGGATTTAGCAATAAGTTATTCGATTACCAAACAGAAGGTAATAGGGTGGTATTTACCTTGTACAGCCACGAAGGCGAAGGTGGTTTTCCCGGCGATTTGCATTGCTCGGTATCTTACGAGTTAACGGATAAATATGAGATTTTGATCAATTTCAAAGCTTATTCCAACCAGAAAACCATTATAAGTTTAACCAACCATGCCTATTTTAATTTAAGTGGCAATCAAAGCGATATTTTCGATCACCAATTATACATTCCTGCCGAAAAAATGCTGGAAATGGATAACGAATATCTCCCAACCGGAAAAATCATATCCACACTTAAAAATAATTTTAAAGGGCAGCATATAGCCGAAGTAATTACCGAAAATAACCACATAGGCTTCAACAATTATTACCTGCTCAAAAAACAAACACCAACGGAAGTTGTTCTGGCGGCCGAGCTTTCCCATGCCTCTTCGGGCAGAAGGCTAAAGGTTTTTACCGATAGTTATGGCGTGCTGTTATACACCGGCGACTTTTTGGAAACTAAAGGGCTTGGTCACCACGGCAAACCTTATACCGCATTTAACGGTCTATGCCTCGAGTGCCAGCATTATCCCGATGCTCCAAACCAACAGATTGCACCTGCTGTAACCATAGAAAAAGGTGCAGTTTACCAACAGAAAATTATTTACCAGTTCGATACGATATGATGACGAGACGTTTTTTACCTGCTTTTTTAATACTCTTTTTAATTGCTCAGATCACTTTTGCACAGAAAAATTATACCCTAACCTCGCCCGATGGAAACATTGGTGTAAACATTAGCAGTGGTAAAACTTTAGGCTATTCGGTTACGTTTAAACAAAAGGAAATTATTGCTTTTTCGCCCATAAGTATGGAAATGGATAACGAAAACCTGGGCATTAGCGATATTCCCGATAAAACATCCAGCCAGAAAACAGCACGCTATAATGTCTTAACCTTAAGTTTTGGTAAGCGTTACGATGTGGTTTTCAGGTTATATAACGAGGGTTTTGCATACCGTTTTATTACCCATTTAAAAGATTCGGTAAAGGTGATCAATGAAACGGCCACCTTTAACATTAACCCAAAAGCTGCGGCAATACTGCAGGAAACTGATACCTACACCACCTGGGAAAGTGTTTATACCAAATCGGATGCAGTAGAAGCGATTACAAACGGAAAAAGAGCCACAACGCCTGCACTTTTTGCATATCTTGAAGGAACCAAGGTAATTGTGGCCGAATCTGATCTTTTTGATTACCCGGGCATGTATCTTAAAAAAGAAAAGGCTGGTTTTGTAGGCGAATGGGCTCAATTGCCTTCCTATGCACAGTTAGGCAGCTGGGGCAATTTTGTTTCCGTAGTGAAACAGCGTTTTCCTTTTATTGCCAAAACCACTGGCGAACGGAGCTATCCATGGCGTTTGGCCATCATTGCTACCGATGATAAACAATTGTTGACCAATCATCTTGTTACCGAACTGGCTACGCCATCAAAAATTAAAGACACCAAATGGATCAAACCTGGAAAAGCAGCCTGGGAGTGGTGGCACGATGCCTTATTGCCCGGCGCTCCGATCCCATCGGGAATGGATAACCGCAATACCGCACTTTATAATTATTACGTGGATTTTGCTGCCAAATACAAACTCGAATATTTGATGGTCGATGCAGGTTGGTCTGACAATTACGACCTCACCAAAATCAATCCTAAAAACGATATCAAGGCCGTTATCGCCAATGCGAAATCGAAAAATGTGGGTGTGTTTTTATGGTGCGTGGCAACTACCTTGCTTAAAGATTTAGATAAAAACCTTGATTTTGTTCAATCTATTGGTGCGGCGGGTTTAAAAGTAGATTTTATCGACCGCGACGATCAGGAAGCTATTAAATGGTTTGAAATTATTGCAAAAGCAGCGGCCAAAAGAAAGCTCATGATCAATTTCCATGGCTGTAGCAAACCCACCGGACTGGAAAAAACCTATCCGAACATTGTGAATTATGAGGCGGTAAGGGGTGCCGAATCTGATAAGTGGGATTATACTATTAATCCTGATCTGCACCTGTTAACACCTTTTATCCGTATGCTGGCAGGTCCGTTTGATTATACGCCCGGTGCCATGCGCAACAGAACAAAAGAAACTTTTAAACCGATTGATCCGGGATTACCTTCGGGTCAGGGTACGCGCTGCCACGAACTGGCCATGTTCGTCATCTATCACCAGCCATTGGCCATGTTATCCGATTCGCCGAGCGCTTACATGAAAGAAGATACCATTATGCGCTATTTGTCGGCAGTACCAACCGTGTACGATGAAGAAAGAGCACTCTCGGCTAAACTGGGAGAAGAAGTGGTAATGGCCAAAAGAAAAGGTAAAACCTGGTTTGTTGGCGGTATGGGCAATTGGAATGAACATCAGGTGAGTGTCGATTTTTCTTTCCTGCCATCCGGAAATTATCAGGCAGAAATTTTTAGCGATGCGCCAAATGCCAATATCGATGCAACGGCTTATAGCTACAAAACCATCACGGTGAACCAAAAAACCATTTTGCCCATCAATATGGCGAAGGGAGGAGGTTTTGCAATCGTTATCTATCCTTAATTACAGATCATTTATTCACAGAACCTATACTATATGAAACTATCAGCCACTTTATTTTCGGGCCTAATGTTATGCTTGCTGGAGGTAAGATCGCAAACGGTTATCCCGATAGAAACCAAACAAAACGCCATTGTACTTCAGGCAGATCCCAAAACCAATGTTAAAATGGTATATTACGGGCCAAAACTGGCTTCGCAGGGCGATTACACCAGTATTTTAAGTTCTTATAAACAGGGCAGCGATTATACGGGTGCAAACGACGAGGCTTACACTACTTCGGGTACCAGGAATTTATTCGAACCGGCCATTACCGTTACCCATGCAGATGGCAACAATTCACTCGATCTGCATTATGTAAGTCACAATGTGAAAAAAGAATCTGATAATGTTTCCATTACCAGTATTGTATTAAAAGATCCGGTTTATAACTTCGAAACCACGCTTTACTATAAGGTTTATTACAACGAAAACGTAGTAGAACAGTGGAGCGAGATCAGGAATAATGAGAAGGGCAACGTAACCCTGCACAAATTTGCTTCTGCCAACCTGTATTTAAGGGGAGGTTCCTTTTTCCTTACCCAGTACCATGGCGATTGGGCAAAAGAAATGCAGCCTGAAGAAACCAAAATTACCCACGGTATAAAAACACTAGATTCAAAACTGGGTACACGTGCCAACCTCTTCCAACCATCGGTTTTTATGATTTCGGTGGATAAACCTGCTACAGAAAATGAAGGAACTGTACTTTATGGTACGCTGGCCTATAGCGGTAACTTCCGTACCGACCTGGAACTCGATCATTTGGATAACCTGAAGATCATTTCAGGTATCAATAACTATGCATCGGCCTATAGCTTAAAGCCGAATGAGGTTTTTACCACCCCCGCTTTCCTTACCACTTTATCGACCACCGGTAAGGGCACAGCAAGCAGAAACCTGCAATCGTGGGCACGTAATTACCGCCTATTGGATGGAAAAGGTACACGCCTGACTTTGTTGAATAACTGGGAAGCCACTTATTTCGATTTCGACGAAAATAAACTGTTCGGATTGATAGAGGATACTAAAAAACTTGGTGTGGATATGTTTTTACTGGACGATGGCTGGTTTGCGAACAAATATCCACGCAACGGCGATATTGCCGGTTTAGGCGATTGGGATGAAGACAAAAAGAAACTGCCAAACGGGATCTCTTCATTGGTTAAAGAAGCCAAAAACAACAATGTAAAATTTGGGATCTGGATTGAACCCGAAATGGTAAACCCTAAAAGTGAGCTTTACGAAAAACATCCTGATTGGGTGGTTAAAGAAGCCAAAAGGGAAGAGTTCTATTTTCGTAACCAACTGGTACTAGATCTAACCAACCCGAAAGTACAGGATTTTGTTTTCGGTGTGGTTGACGATCTTTTTACCAAAAACCCCGAACTGGCCTATATTAAATGGGATTGCAATGCAGTAATTTACAATGCGCATTCGGCTACGCTTAAAAACCAGTCGCATTTTTATATCGAATATGTGCGTGGGTTGTACAAAGTGCTCGAGCGCATCAGAAAAAAATACCCGGCTGTACCGATGATGTTGTGCTCTGGTGGTGGCGGCAGGGTAGATTATGGTGCCTTACAATATTTTACTGAGTTTTGGCCGAGTGATAATACTGATCCATTGGAGCGTATTTTTATGCAATGGGAGTATTCTTATTTCTATCCTGCCATTTCAAGTTCCAACCATGTTACAGATTGGGGGAAACAGCCGATCAAGTTCCGTACCGACGTAGCCATGATGGGTAAAATGGGCTTTGATATTGTGGTTAGCCATTTATCTCGAAACGATCTAGCTTTTTGTCAGGATGCCATTAAGACATACAATGACGTTAAATCGGTGATCTGGCAGGGTGATCAGTATAGACTTTCAAACCCACGGGAAAGCAGTGTTGCCTCGATGTTGTATCTCAGTGAAGATAAAAAAACAGGTATCGTATTCAACTATCTTGTAAACAGCCGTTATGGGGAGGGGAGTAAGCTTCCGATAAGATTTAATGGTTTGGATGCTGCTAAAAAGTATAAAATCTCCGAAATTAACATTTATCCTGGAGTTAAATCATCAATAGATGAAACCAAAACCTATACGGGGGATTTCCTGATGAAAATTGGCTTTAACCCGGATGTAAATCAAAGCAGAACCAGTGTAGTGCTCAAAATAGAAGCGCAGTAAAATATTCTTCAGCCCCTAGTATGGTGGGTTAATATCATACATGTGTCGTAAGAGCTGGTTACTCTATTTGTGACCGCGAATCAGGGGAGCCAAAATAGGTCTTTTTCGAAAATTTAGGAAGATATGAAATAATATTTTCAGGACTATCTCTGTGCCTTTGTGTTTTTCTTTGTTTGCTCTGTGGTAAAAAATAAATTGCATACCAGGCTTTGCGCTCTTTGCGGTTAAACAGCAATAAACTCGTCATGCTGAGCGGAGTCGAAGCATCTTTTTCGTATAAATAATCCATCAAATGTTTGTTTGATGTGTTTATTTTGGGGTAAACCTGATGCATTGGTTGCAACAATACTTTGTTAACTGAAATATTAGGTAAGGCCTTTGGTATTGTATTGAGGCTATTTTAAGATTATGTTCCACAATGTCAAGCCTATCAAGCTATAATTTATATGTTCACTAAAAACGTAGATGTGGATTATTGGTAATGATGATAGTATTGTCCATGTGATTGCGCTGATAATCCATTAAATTACCGGCCTAAGGTGTTGGATGCTTAGGATTGGATATTTAGTTTTGAATATCAGATTTCAACACCAAGTCTGCTAACCAAATACAACAAATAATGGACAATCAAAAAGTAGCTTACAATAATACCTACATCCTGGGAATTTCTTTTATATCGGCCCTTGGCGGATACCTTTTCGGTTTTGATTTTGCAGTAATTTCGGGCGCTTTACCCTTTTTACGTACCGAATTCGCCCTTAATGCCTATTGGGAAGGTTTCCTTACGGGTTCTTTAGCCCTGGGCTGTATTATAGGCTGTTTAATAGCCGGAAATATTGCCGATAGTAAAGGCCGTAAACCGGGTTTGATGCTTGCCGCATTAATATTTGCTGCATCCTCTATCGGGATGGCGCTTTCTCACAACCTCACTATTTTTATCCTTATGCGTTTTGCTGCGGGTGTTGGCGTAGGCATGGCCTCTATGTTAAGCCCGATGTATATTGCCGAAGTTTCGCCCCCCGAAAAACGTGGCAGGAATGTGGCAATTAACCAACTTACTGTAGTAATCGGAATTTTGGTTACCAATTTAATCAATTATAAATTGGCTGACTATGGGGTAAATGCCTGGCGCTGGATGTTCGGTTTAGGTACCGTTCCGGCTGCGCTGTTTCTATTGGGCATTTTTTGGTTACCCGAAAGTCCGCGTTGGCTGATCAAGGCAGGCAGGATAAATCAGGCCAAAAAAGTATTGAACAAAATTGGTAATTTGTATTTTGTAGAGCAAACTTTTGCCAAAATCAGCACTTCAATGGGCGGTGGCGAAGAAAAGCAGACATATAAAGCTGTTTTTGAAAAAGCCATCCGTCCGGCCGTAGTAGTGGGAATTACCTTAGCGGTTTTCCAGCAATTGTGTGGCATCAATGTGGTGTTTAACTATACCTCAACCATCTTCGAGGCGGTTGGTGCAAATTTAGACAGGCAGCTTTTCGAAACCGTTGCTATTGGCATTGTGAACCTGGTATTTACCATTATTGCCATGTGGCAGGTGGATAAGCTTGGCCGCAGGCCGTTAATGCTTATTGGCTCCTTAGGTCTGTCGATATTGTACATCATCCTCGCTTTCCTTTTACAAAGTAACGCGCAGGCGAATCTGGTTTCGGTTTTCGTACTGCTGGCCATTGCTACTTATGCCACCTCACTAGCTCCGGTAACCTGGGTACTGATCTCAGAAATTTTCCCGAACAGCATCAGGGGTAAAGCCTCATCAGTAGCTATTGTGGCCCTGTGGAGTGCCTATTTCGTGCTGGTATTTACCTTCCCGATTTTGGCCAAATGGCTCGGTGCATTCGGCCCATTCTACCTGTATGCCGTAATCTGTTTGGCAGGTTTCTTTTTCGTAAAACGCAAGGTGAAAGAAACCAAAGGACAGACTTTGGAAGAATTGGAAACGAGTTTAATCGGACATTAAGCCTAAAGCATAACCAGATTAAATACCTATCAGAAATATAAAATGCTCATTCGAAATATGAAAGTTAAAGTTTGGACAGAAGCTGTTATTATTCCAACCTATGAAGTTGGTCTGCCGGAAAAGAATCCGGTATTTATAGAAAAAAGAGTTTACCAGGGCAGTAGTGGGGCTGTTTATCCTTACCCTGTTATCGAGAAAATTGCCGATGAGAAAATAGATAAATCCTATCAGGCCGTTTACCTGGAAAATGATTTTGTAAAGATTATGATCCTGCCCGAACTGGGCGGAAGGGTGCAAATGGCTTTTGATAAGACCAAAAACCGTCATTTTATTTACTATAACCAGGTAATAAAACCCGCTTTGGTTGGTTTAACCGGTCCGTGGATTTCTGGTGGTATCGAATTTAATTGGCCACAGCACCACCGCCCTTCAACCTTCGATCCGGTTAATTCATTGTTTGAAGAAAACGAAGATGGCAGTGCAACCGTTTGGTGCAGTGAGGTAGAAAGAATGTTCCGTACGAAAGGGACCATTGGCTTTACCCTGTATCCAAATAAAAATTACCTCGAAATCAAAGGTCAGCTGTATAACAGAACACCATTTCCACAAACATTTTTATGGTGGGCAAACCCTGCCGTAAAGGTTAACGACGATTATCAGTCTGTTTTTCCACCCGATGTAAATGCAGTTTTCGACCATGGTAAACGTGATGTTTCTTCTTTCCCGATTGCAAAGGGAACTTATTACAAAGTAGATTATTCGCCAGGTACAGATATCTCTCGTTATAAAAATATACCAGTTCCAACTTCTTATATGGCAGTTTCGTCTAAATATAATTTTGTAGGTGGATATGAGAACGATAGTAAGGGCGGTTTGCTTCATGTAGCCAATCACCATATTTCTCCGGGCAAAAAACAATGGACGTGGGGTAACGGCGATTTCGGACAGGCCTGGGACCGCAACCTTACAGACGAGGATGGACCATATATCGAACTGATGTGCGGTGTCTATACCGATAATCAGCCCGATTTTTCGTGGATCATGCCGGGTGAATACAAAGATTTTGTACAGTATTACATGCCATACCGCGATTTAGGAGTAGTAAAAAATGCTACTAAAGACGCCATGGTGAATATTGAACAGGCGGACGGAAAACTGACCGTTAAGGTATATACCACCGGACTCTATCCCAATACCAAAATTATATTGAAAGATGGCGACCGCGAATTGCTGAACGATTTATACGATGCTGCACCGACGCTATCTTATCAAAAAGAAATCACCTTTGAAGGAAATCTTGAAGAATTGCGGATCAGTGTTACCAATGAAAAAGGCAGTGTTTTGGTGGATTGGAAATGGGAGGGCGAAAATGAAACCGATATCCCCGAAGCTGCAAAACCGGCGAAAGCACCGGCCGATATCGAAAATAACGAGCAGCTTTTCTTAACCGGACTACATCTGGAGCAGTACCGTCATGCCATTTACAACCCTTTTGATTATTACAACGAAGCTTTAAGAAGGGATGATGGCGACATCAGGTGCAATAATGCCGTGGGGCTTTTAATGTTAAGAAGAGGCAAGTTTTCCGAATCGGAGGCTTATCTTAAAAAGGCGATTAAAACCCTTACTGCTCGCAATCCGAACCCTTATGATGGCGAACCTTATTTTAATCTGGGCTTATCGTTAAAGTTTCAGGATAAATTTGAGGAGGCTTATGATGCTTTCTACAAATCGATCTGGAATGCAGCCTGGCAAAATCAGGGTTACTTTAATATTGCACAACTTGATGTGATTAAAGGTGATCTGGAAAGTGCTTTAACACATATTGAAAAAGCAATTTCTAAAAATACGCATGATGAAAGAGCCCTGCATTTAAAGGTGGTAATTTTACGCAAGCTGGGCAAAACCGAAAAAGCTTTCGCAGCGATAGATGCTTGCCTGGAGAACGATCATTTTAATTTTGGAATCCGTTTCGAAAAATACCTTTTATCTGAAAAACCAGGCGATTTAACCGAAATACATGCTTTGATTAGGAAGAATATTCACAGTTACATCGAATACGCACTTGATTATGCGGCAGCTGGATTGTATAACGAGGCTATTTTGCTCTTAAATTCAGGTATCGAACTGCAAAAGGATGTTTATCCGTTGGCTTATTATTATCTGGCCTTGTTTTACAGTAAAAGTGGGAATGAAAAACTGGCGAGAAGCACCTCTTTAGAAGCTATTACTGCCAATCCGGACTATTGTTTCCCAAATCAGATCGAAGCGGTTCTGGCTTTAAACCATGCAATAACACAAAACCCTATGGATGCGAAAGCGCCTTATTATTTGGGTAATTTCTGGTATGCCTTTAAGCATTATAATGATGCGATAAGCTGTTGGGAGAGATCGATCGCGATCGACCCAGCCTTTCCGACCGTTCAGCGTAACCTGGCTTTGGCCTATTACAATAAAACGGATAAGCAGGAGCAGGCAGTTACCTTATTGGAAAAAGCATTTGAATTGGATAAACGTGATGTGCGCATTTTAATGGAGCTCGATCAGTTATATAAAAGGGTAAATAAAGACCTTAATTTCAGGTTTAATTTCCTGGAGGAAAACAAAAACCTGGTTGCCCGACGTGACGACGTATGCCTTGAATACATTACCCTGTTAAATCTTGATGGCGAACATCAAAAGGTTCTTGAATTATTAAAAAACAAAATTTTCCATCCATGGGAAGGCGGCGAAGGTAAAGTAGCTACACAATATGTAACCGCTTTGGTTGAACTTGCTAAAGAAGCAATTACTGAAGGAAACTATGAAACAGCAATCCAATATTTGAAAGACGCGCAGGAATATCCGCGCAATCTTGCCGAAGGTAAATTGGCGGGTGCACAGGAAAACGATATTTTTTACTGGTTGGGTGTGGCTTTCGAAAAACTTAACTATACCGATGAGGCAAATGCATATTGGGAAAAAGCGGCTACTGGTTTAAGCGAACCTGCTGCGGCTATTTTCTATAACGATCAGCAGCCAGATAAGATTTTTTACCAGGGCTTGGCACTACTTAAACTGAACAGAAAACCTGAAGCCGATTTACGCTTCGAAAAACTAATCAATTATGCCAAAGAACATATTAACGATCATGTGAGCATTGATTATTTTGCAGTTTCGCTACCAGATTTAACCATTTGGGAAGATGACCTGGATAAACGCAATAAAATCCATTGTTTGTATATGCAGGGATTGGGGTATTTAGGCTTAAAACAGATGGAATTGGCTGCTGATTCTTTTAACGAAGTTTTGGCTATCGAAAAAAGCCATCTTGGCGTAATCCTTCATCAAAAGAGTATTACAGAAAATCTTCATCAACAATAATGTGGTTCGATGAAGTGTGATGTTAGGACAGGCCTGATCTGGCCTGTCCTAAACTTTAAAACTTATCATGAAGATCAGAATCTTTAGCCTTGCAATTAAAATGCTTCAGAGCAATCTTGAAAATGTAGAGGAATTGTCTCCTAATAAGGTTCAATGGTCTTGTTTAAGTTTTGTATAGCTGCATGGTATTCACGAATCCGGTGACTTACGATGCCCATTTTTCAGGAGGCTCGGATATCAGGGGGAAGAATTTTCCATCCAATTTTTTTGCCCGTTAATCCACTCCGCAAAGGTGGCTAAACCAACGCCTTGAATTCGCCCACAACATATTGTAGAGGAGCAAAAGTGACTGGCAATTTTTTTTAGGTCGGCTTTGAAAACCTTTCTCAATTTTCCCATGTCTTTAAAAAAGAGTTTGGATACCCACCAACGCAATTACTGGATCTTAACTAAAATATTTAATTGCTAAAGTTTTTTGTGAATAATCAGGCTTTTTTACCATATAACAATAATCGTTTAAAAGCATAAATGGCAGGAAGTTTTGGGAAATATTTTGCGATCCTCTCCTGATAGGTACGGATAAAAAATTCCTTTTGTTCACCCTCAAGGCGCTCCAGATATGGGATTAACGAAGAGCCTGAAATAAAATTATACAGCGTTTGGTAATCGCTGGCAATAATGGGGTAGACTTTTTGAATGATCTGTATATCCTTCAGCCCCTGGGCGAAAAGTATTTGCGCGTATTCATCGATGCTTAACAACGGGGAAGCCCGCTTCCAGCCTTTCAGAAAATCTTCAAAAGGAGATTCATGGATAAGTTTGAAAAGTATTTTGTTAAGTAAATTTTCCTTCTGTACCGGCATCTGCACAGCAAATTGCCCTCCTGTATGTAGTTTTTGGATCAGCCCCGGAAAAAGTTGCTGGTGATCGTCAGACCATTGCAAGGCAGCATTGCTGAATATCAGGTCCCATTTTTCACTGCTGCCAGTTACCTCCTCCACAGACAACTGGCGGAAATGCAGTCGGTCGCTTTCCAGTGCGCTAGACTTTCTAAGCATTTCGGCAGAAGTATCAACGCCTAGAAAAAAGGCCTGTTTGAATTTTTCAGTCAGGATGGCTGTCTGCTCACCCGTACCACAGCCCAGATCAATTGCTTTCATTTTTTCAGCTGGCTGGATAAAATCCGCTAAATCGAAAAATGGCTGATAACGGATGTCTTTGAACTTGTTGTAAATTTCTGGATTCCAGGGCATATTTTCCTTATTTTATGTATGCTTTGCAAATGGAGAATAACTACTTAATTTAAATAACGATTTTTTAGGTTAAAAGTTGAATAAATTCCTATTGATTTGCAATCCCGTTCCGGAATTCCTCCTCCTGGATCTTTTTGGAGAATAACCATACCTCCTTAATCTCTTCAACCTCTATTTTTGATAAGTCAGTACCCTTAATGGACAGGTTTTTGTGCCTGAGAATTGATTAATTGGTAATTAGAAAAAATATTTTTCCTCAATAAACCTATCAAATAGAACGTCAAGTTTTTTGGTTCAAAGTTTCCCGCTGAAGGTTTTTTCAAAGATGTTATTTCTAAAATTTTAGGAACAATTATAGGAATCCTTTCATTTTAAAATCTTCCACTATAGGTCCAATAAGCAATAAAAAGGCTTTTAAGTATTGAAAGTAATCCCGCTGATCGGTACTAATAAGATTCATTTCTTACTTTAAAGGATGCTTATATAAAAAGCAACCCTTTTTTATTGATTTAACGTTCTCTTTTCATACAAATCACAGGTTTGTTCAAGAAATAGTCTGTTATGGGATCAGGGTTAAAACAAGAGGGGCGTAGCATCGGGCAAATCAACCGGGTGCTTTTGGTACTACGTTATTATTTTTCTTACCTGTATGAAGAAGGGGTAAGGGTGCACAATCCTGCAGCAGGCATCGTCTTGAAAGGAACCATACGGAATATCTCTCACGACTTACAGGAAAAAGCAGAACAGGGGAGTTGTACGAGAAATATGAGATAAAAAACGAGGGTACCATCGCAATAAAGTAATATTGGGCTTGCTGGTCTATCAGGCATTGACCAGGAGCGAACTGGAAGTATTACGTCCGAAGCATTTGAAACTAATGAAGGGCTAAATCCACATTCCCCAAAGCAATAAGAACAATGGCAGGAACCTAACCTGCAACCGTTCCAAATACTCGATTTGCAGGAATATATGTTGATTGTTCGACCAAAAACGCAACAACAAAATGAGAGATTGTTTACGGTCAGAAATGATATGGAAAGCTTAAAAAACAGCTTATTCCACTTAAATAACGCCCTACAGAAAATCAATCCCAAGTTAAAGAACGCAATCCAGATCCGTCAAAATGTAATCACCGAATGGCTGAAGGAAAAGGACTTAAGAACGATTCAGTATATGGCCGGGCATCGTTATGTAAGTAGTACCGAACGTTAACCAGACCAATAACCTTAAAGATCTGAAAGAAGCTTTGAATAAACGTCATCCTTGAAATAACCATGCTAAGCGCACCGTTCCGGGCAAAAAATCCAGCCAGCTCATTCCTCGCTGCTCCCTGTCTTTTTTGCCCTTAGCCCAGTCGGCCCTTCACACTTTTTTACCACAGCATGGCTGCACATATGCCTTTCAGTGCGAATTCTCCTACCTTACAGGCTTAACCACCAAAATTGGGGAGGAACCACTATCTCCGAAATATACAAGATAGTAAGAGATTGCCGCCATATCTAATACCCGGTTTCTATTTCCTTTTTGGATATTTCACTAAAGGTGGTGAAGAACCAGTTTCTCCGAAATAAACAGTTTATTCACCTGAACGGCGTAAGCATGAGCAAAGGTCTGAGTAATTACAGTGGTCATCGCTGAAAATTACTCTGTTTATTTCCCTAATTTGTTGCGTACGATTTTCTTCGTATGTTTATGATCTATTAATGATCTTATGGCACATCTTCAAGGTTTGAAAAAATGTTTATTGATCGCGTTTTTACTCTTAGGGGCTATTGTATCAAATGCACAGGTTAAAAATAAGCCCCTGGCAAAGGGAATTATTGGTGTTGAATCCCATCTGATGACTCCAGTCCAATTTGCGGACAGTGCCTACCAATTTTTTACCCTTCAGGAACGCATGAAAATATATGGAGTTCCCAGCATTTCAATCGCTGTGATTGATAACGGAAAAGTTGCCTGGTCAAAAGCTTATGGGTTGGCAGATGTGGCTTCCGGACGTAAGGCGACAACAGGGACGTTATATCAGGCCGCGTCTATGAGTAAATCTGTAAACGCTGTAGCCGCCATGCGTTTGGTAAAAGCTGGAAAGTTAGATCTTGACAAAGATTTCCGTGGGTACCTTAAAACATGGATAATGCCTGAAAATGAATTTTCTAAGGGCAAAATAATCACTTTAAGGCAGCTTTTGAGCCATACGGCCGGGATGAGTGTCGGGGGATTCAATGGTTATGGGGCAGGAGATACACTGCCCTCGCTCAACCAGATTTTGAATGGCGTCAAACCGGCAAATTCCGAGTCGGTAAAACCACTTGCACTTGCCGGGCAAAAGTTCTCGTATTCTGGCGGGGGTACGGTAATATCCCGTAAAATTATGGAAGACCAGACCGGCATGACCTATCAGAACATCCTAGATACTGAGGTGCTGAAACCATTGTCTATGCAAAGCAGCACCTACGAGCTTCATCCGGAGAACTCATGGAAAGACTGGGCAACGGCCTATACGGGTGAAAAGCAGGAGGTTGCCGGTAAATATAAAGTTTACCCCGAACTGGCACCGGATGCACTTTGGACAACACCAAGCGATATGGCAAAATTTGTACTGGCTGTTCAGGCCAGCCTGAATAATCAAAAGCCGGAATTTCTTTCTAAGTCTGAGGTACTGCAGCTGCTAACGCCAGTTTTGGATTCGGCGCAGAACGCTCCCGGTTTTTTCATTCTCAAAAAAGGAAATTCAACCTATTTCCAGCATGCTGGTTCTAACGTCGGTTTTAAAAGTAATTTCTATGGCTCCTTTGAAGGTGGGAGAGGGGTGGTCGTGATGATGAACTGCGACGAATATGATATCATTCCTGAGATTATCAACAGCGTAGCCTACACTTATAACTGGAAGGATTTTTATAAGCCTGAGCTCCGAAAACTCAGTGCTGTACCCTTAAGCTTGCTAAAACAATACCAGGGAAACTACAAAATGGAAAAGCCCGCAGTGATGAATTTTCAAATCAGAACTGCAGGAAATAACCTTGAACTTTCATCAGACGGCAAGACCTTTGAAAGGATGTATTTTACCAATCAGGCAGCGTTCTTTCTGCTTTCCAGTAAGCAGCTTACTTTCCGGTTTGAAAAAATGGTCACTGGAAAGTTCGAACTGATCATCAAGCAAGGCTCTGATGAATTTAAAGCCCCTTTAATCCAACTCTAACCTAAGACGTAGTTTAGATGATCCCCACGTGGGAATTCCTGCACTGAGATTTCGATATCAGTTCAATAACAGTAAATATGGAACTCCAAATTTTTCCAATAATACATTTACCGAAAGTTTAAATATCAATAAAGAACATGGTTTAAGCTACGATGCCAATGGAAATATTCAGAGCTTAAACCGCAACAACAATTTAGGTAGCCAATTTGGTCTCAATTACCATTATCAGGCCAATAGCAATAAATTAAACAATGTAGATAATTATGCCAGTTATACTTACGATGACCTTGGGCAGATGGTTGGAAAGCAGCGGGCAAACGGCCAGAATTTTTATATTAACTATACGGCAAGTGGTAAAGTGGCAGCGATTTATGCTGATGCAGTTAAAACACAGCTTAGGGTAAGCTTTGTCTATGATGAATCGGATATCCGCATCCGGAAAACAGATCACCTGCAAAATATCAGTACCTATTAATTACAGCGCATATAATCAGTCTTAATATTAAACAGAATTTTAATCTAAATTAATCACAATGATCAAGACATTCTATCTATTTGGTATCATGGTGTTATTGACGTTAAGCAGTCAAGCTCAAAATACTTCATCACAACGTTTGGACACGCCGGAAAAAAAAGCTACTTTTTTAATTCGCGATCTACAACAAAATTATGCTGAACAATCAGTAAAAAGATTCGCTTTTTACCATTTTCCAGTTTACAGTTTAAACTGGCCGATTCTCTAAAGAAAAGTCAAACTGCCGGGACAGTTAAAATACAATATTTTCAGTCTATGTTAGCCGCTTCTAAAAGCAGAATAGACAGTGTGCTGACCAAAGATCAACGCGTACTTTTTTACCAATGGAAAAGTAACCGCAAATCATTAAAGTCGAAATTGTAATTTTTTAAGTAACGAATTATGGGTAATGAAATTATTTCAGATAGGAAATCACACGCTGATAATAACTATACGTATCTATGGCATTGTAAGAAGATGGGTGTAATTTGTTAGATTATATTTGTAATGAAATACTTACGGTTTAAAGTATTTGTGTTGCTTTATTTTTTCAGGCCAACTAAAATTTTAATTGTATTTACTTGAATATTGATCATTAATGCTTTAATTGGTTTTTTTATTTGTTGTTCTTTTGCTATTTCTATTTTTTTAGAGATATTAGACCAAGGTTAAACGGCAAAAAGTGTACTCGTCTATTGTTAATGCTTCTCTCAAAATATCCTGCTTTACAGGTATTATTCCATCCCAGGATTCATAAACAAACCCAGTCGGTTTCTGCTTTAAATCAATAATAAATTTTAATGTCTGTTAGGGGCATGGCAATATTATATTTTAGAATCAACGCATGATGATTAGCTGTTACGTAATTGGTGAACTGCATACCGTAGAATCTTTATGTATATACATAAACGACTATCCGCTTACTCAATTAAAGGGATACGCGGTAAAACGACCAGGAAATTTTGATGCTGTATATTCCATCAGGCCGGATATCGTTTTTGTCGATGTTACATTCTTTAGTGATAATAACGGCTGGCTGGAGCGTATCAAACAGTTTTCTGCCATCGTTCTGGTATCCGAAAATACCGAAATGGCTTTCGAAGCTTTTGAGCATTATGCATTTGATTACCTGATCAGACCGGTAACATTTAACCGTTTTGTAAAATGTATCAATAAATTTGATCATCTTACACAACTGGCCCATTCCGTACAAAACGCAAAGAAGCAGCAGGTGGTAGATTCTTTTTTTATTAAAGCAGATGCCAAAGGATTAAAAGAATTGCTGATCAAATGCGATCAACTGATCTACATACAGGCCATGCAGAACTATGTCGTCCTTCACATGGAAAATAACCAACGTTTCTCCTGCCATAACACCATGAAAGAAATGGAAGATGGTTTGCCTGGTTCCAGTTTTAGCCGGATACATAAATCTTATATCATCAATGATGAAAAAATTACCGCTATAGAGGGTAATACCGTCATGCTTAACGGCAATGAAACAAATAAACTTCTGATTGGCAGCACATACCGGAAGGCTTTTTTTGAAAAAAAAGCACAAAAAATGATCAAAAAAAAGGCTGGTGTTCAAATTTTTTCTTACTCCAGATTGGCCGTAGCTTTAATTACGTTTGGCGGAATTCTGATAAAAGTGCAGGCCATGGGCGAAATTAATATACAGTTTTAAACGATGAAAAAAAATATAAATCTTTTAGTGGGAAGTGTTTTGCTATTGCTGACAGGCTGTAGTGAATTTATAGAGCCATCTATAGAAAATAGGAATATATCCATATTGGCTCCGGCCAATAAACTGGAAACCAATAGCTATCAGCAAACTTTTTGGTGGGATCCAATGGCTGATGCCCTCTTTTACAGGTTGCAGATCGTTGAGCCAAAATTTGACAGTGTAAGTAAAATGGTGTTGGATACCTTGATCAAAACTGAAAAATTTGTATATACCATGGACCCCGGAAAATATGAGTGGCGGGTAAGGGGCGAAAACGGCAGTAGCGCGAGTAGCTACAGTACCCGTTCGCTCGAAATATTTCCTTCTAGTCTTAAAGAGCAGAGTGTACAGCTTACGGTTCCATCAAATGGACTTTATTTTTCGAAATCTGATGTAAGGTATGAATGGCTTAAGCTTTTTGGGGCCAAAGTATACCGCTTGCAGGTAGATAATAATAATTTTCTCGATGAAAATAACATGACGCTTAATGTTACAACTGATAACCTGGGCTTTTTACAAACGTTGAGCAAAGAGGGGACCTATCAGTTCCGCGTACGGGCAGAAAACAGTACGGAGAATTCGAAATGGAGTACCGTAAGAAGCTTCACCTATGATGCTACAGGGCCTGAACGGGTATTGCTCAATACCCCCTCTAATAAGCAAACCGTATCTCGTCCGGTAAGGCTAACCTGGAGCAAACTCGCGGATGCTGAACGCTATGAAATATCCGTATACCAAAGTGATGAGCAGACACCCTACAGTAAGAGTTATCCGCAGATGGTGACTTCTACCGAACACGTTTTTGATGCCGGTAATGTGGGTGAAACCATTGCCTGGAGAGTGAGGGCTTTTGATAAAGCCGGAAATGCAGGTAACTACAGTGAGATCAGAACGTTTACCATACAACAATGATGAAAAGTAAAAGAACTACCTACCTGCTCATCTGTTGTGTGGCAGGTGTATGGGGTATTATTTTTTATCGGGTTTTTGCCGGACTATATACTGAAGATAATTTACCACTTAATTTGAGGACAACCAAAGAGCCTTATTTTAATATGGTTGATCATGCAAAAGACCAGGTTGTACTGGAAATGAACTATGCAGATCCTTTTGCATTGACCAATCCGGAACCCGAACCGATAGTTAAACCTTCAACACAAATCATAACATCCTCACCTGCTCCATTCAAACCTCAGGTAAATTGGTCGGGGATTATTTATAGCGGGCAGATTTATAACCGTGCGGAAAAAAGACATGTAGCCATTATCAGCGTGAATGGGAAAGAAGTAATGCTTAGCGAGGGTGAACGTGCAAATGGTTTAAAATTTATAAAGCGTATTGGCGATTCTATAAAAGTAGAATACCAGAACGCCACAAAATATTTATCAATAAAACAATGAAGTTAGTTTATACCACCATTTTCTTTTTGTGCTTACTTTTCTTTAAGGCCGATGCGCAACGTATAAAATCGTATTTTAATGTAGAGCATTATACCCATACCGTTAATTACGACCATTATAAAGCTGTTTTTTATGTGCAAAAACCAGAAACAGGATTAGGTAATATAAAATCTGACCGTAATTACGCCTGGTTTAGCGGTAACCAGATCCGTTACACCCAAGGAGGCTATAGTGGTAAACTGCTGGATGGTGGTTATAATGAATTTTATGATACCAAGGGGCTCAAAACACAGGGGTTATACCAAATGGGACTGAAAACAGGTAAGTGGAAAAACTGGGGTGAGGACGGAAAACTGGATTCAATTGTAAATTATTCTTCAGGCAAAGCCAATGGCAGGTTTGAAAAATACGACCAGGACGGCGTCCTATCGGAAAGGGGAAAATACCGTGATGGTTTATTAAATGGAAAACTGGAAAAGCGGGTTAATGCCGATAGTATCCAGGTAATCCGCTATAAGAAAGGTGAAATTGTTGCTTCCCAACCCAGCAAGGCAGTTAAAATTACGCGTTGGTTAAAATCCATTTTTAAAAAAGATAAAAAAACAAAACCATGAAAAAAATCATCTTAATTGGCCTCTCATTATTTACAGGTAAGTTATTGTTTGCCCAAAATACTTTCCCAACTTCAGGAAATGTAGGGGTAGGAATGGCTGCGAGTCAAAAATTATCTGTTGCAGGTATCATATTATCGAGTGTCGGTTCAAATGAGGGCGGATCCCTGTGGCTCGAAAACCCTTCAAAAACTGCCAGTAATTTAGCCTATCGTTGGTCAATATATAATATGACCGGAGCTTATGGTAATTCATTACAGTTCTGGAGCTATAATCACGATACTTCTCTTATGGGGCCTAAGTTCTCCCTAAGCGACAATGGTAATGTTGGCATTGGCACTACAGATCCAAAGGCTAAATTAGATGTAGCAGGAAATATGCTGTTGCAATCTGCATTAAATAATTCATCGCCGAGGCCTTCATTATCTACGCAACCTTTAGGAGGCGAAATAAGATCTTACAGCCAATCAGGAAATGCTTACAATGACGGTTTGTTAAGGCTGAGCGCCGGAGCCGGAACAAGACCTGCAATAATGTCGTACATTGATATCAGTTCCTATTCTACTATCCCCGATATGGATCAAAATATTGTTTTTGGTACAGCTGGACAAGAGAAAATGCGCATTCACAAAAATGGAAATATCGGTATCGGTACAGCCAATCCAACTGATATGCTCACGGTAGCTGGTAAAATTGGCGCAAGGGAAATTAAGGTTTCTACCAGTGCCGGTGCTGATTTTGTATTCGAACCAGGTTATAAACTTCCTGAATTGGCTGAACTAGAAAAATTCGTAAAAACGAACAAACATCTTCCTGAAATTCCTACAGCCAAACAAATGGTTGAAAATGGAGTAAACCTCGGCGAATTGAATATTAAACTACTGCAAAAGGTAGAGGAGCTTACACTTCACCTTATTGAAAAAGAAAAACAGCTTCAAAACCAAGAAAATAAGGTTAACGAATTAACGTCAAAACTGACGCAACAAGGTGAAACCATTCAGAAAATCTTAAGGAAACTAAAATAATGAAAAAAAACGTCAAATTAACAGCGCTCATCATATTCTGCTTTACCTCTGTAATGGTGGATGCACAAACCGCGATTAGAGATAATGCCGGTTTACAAGGCGATGCCGGGGCAGTATCAGGCTTTTTTGAAACAGCTAATCCTCTCAATTATCCAGCAGGAGCAAGTAGCTGGTGGCATTTATTAGATATCCGCCATAGCAATACGGTTAATAATTTTGCCATGCAGTTCGCCGGCAGTTTTTTTAATCAGGATTTGTATTTCCGGAAAACGAATAATAACGCTGGGCAGTCTTGGCGAAAGGTAGTGATGGAAAGCGATGGAAAAGTTGGAATTGGTAAAACACCAGAATACAATTTTGATGTAGCAGGAACAAGTAGAGTGGAAGGTAAGGCCTGGTTTAGCTACGGCAATATAGGGATTGGGGGCTATTCCTGGACCAATGCAGCTCTGACTACCAATAGTATAGAAATTGTAAATAATCATGGAACGGTAACTAACTCCTCACCAACATTGGCATTTCATAGATATGGTAGTGGAGGTCCCCAGTTTAGGCTCGCTGCCGACGGTTCAAACATACTTTATTTAGAAAGTGCAGGTGAAAATTCTTCCCGTAGTCCGGTTGCGTATGGTGGAGGACCAAATTCTTATTTTTCTAAATTATTCATTGATGCAGATCTTACTGCAATGGGCAATGTTGGCATAGGAACGGCTACTCCCCATGAAAAATTATCCGTAAACGGCAACATCCGCGCCCGCGAAATCAAAGTAGAAGCGAGCAACTGGCCTGATTATGTTTTTAAAGAAGGTTACAAGGTTGGAACGTTGGAAGCGTTGGAAAGTTACATTAAGGCGAACAAACATCTTCCTGGAATGCCATCGGCTAAAGATGTAGAAGCAAATGGCATTGCGGTAAGTGAAATGCTGAAACTGCAACAGCAAAAAATTGAAGAATTAACCTTACATCTCATCGAAAAAGAAAAGAACATTGATGCGTTAGTTAAAAGGGTAGAATTGCTGGAAGTGGAGAAAACCAAAACTGATAAACAAAAACATTGAATATGAATTTTAAATTTTTAATGCTCTGCTTCGTAATCTGTGGAAACAGCCTGGCCTATGGGCAGAATAGCTTTCCTAATACTGGCGCTGCGGGTATTGGCACGCAAAGTCCAGATGCTCCACTTCAAATATTTGTCGGCCCGGATAGCAAACCAGCTGGTGTGGTTTCAGCTTCAAAAACGGCCTTAAAGTTATCACGGTTTGGTACTGGAAACTATAGTTATAACGAGTCGGCCGATTTCAGGATTGCCCATGGTGGCCCGTCTTATTGGGGTTCGAGGTTAGATTTATATGTAAACGGAGCAAGTAATCAAAGTAATGTACCTGATCAACATGTCATGACCTGGCAGTATAACGGGAATGTGGGCATTGGTACAGCAAATCCCGATGCAAAATTAGATGTTGTAGGTACGGTGAAGTTTGGAGGGCAGAATGCGAACCTCGATATGAACGGAAACCCTATTGCTTATCAAAGCTTAGCAGGAACTGGTAAAATGCTTATGGGCTGGAATAGGACCGCCGGACATGGCGAAACTGATTTTGTTGCCAATGAAGGCGGTGGGTCTCAAGGTGGATTCGCCTTTTATAGTTATAACAATGCCAGTCAAGAGAAACAATTATTAAGGATAATGGGCAATGGAAATGTTGGTATCGGCACAACCAGCCCAACTGATATGCTCACTGTAGCTGGTAAAATTGGCGCCCGTGAAATAAAGGTTTCTACCAATGCCGGTGCCGATTTTGTATTCGAACCCGGCTATAAACTCCCCGCTTTAACTGACCTTGAAAAATTTGTAAAAACAAACAAACACCTGCCTGAAATTCCGACTGCAAAACAGATGGTAGAAAACGGTGTAAACCTAGGTGAATTGAATATTAAACTGCTGCAAAAGGTTGAGGAGCTTACCCTTACCCTTCACCTTATTGAAAAAGAAAAACAGCTTTATGATGAAAAAGCAATCAATAAAAAACAACAGCAACAGATTGATCGCGTAATGAAAGAATTGTTAATCATCAGGAAAAATATCAAACATTAAAATATGAAGAAAATTCTCGCTCTTGTATTCTTTAGTTCAAGCTTTGGGCTGGTTTCAGCACAAAGTGTATTTCCTACCAACGGTGGAAATGTTGGCATTGGTACTTTAAACCCTGCGGCAAAAATTAGTTTTAATAATCTTAATGATGGAAGCGATACACCCGATGGGATTACCTGGTATAATGGAGGACCTTTGAATTATGGGATCTACCGTACACCCGGGTCTTGGCTTGCGCCAGCTTATCAACAATTAAAACTTAGCTGGGACACAGGCATCATCCTTGATCCGGGAATTTCATATCAAAATAGCTATGTAGATATCCAGCGGGGAGGACTGAGGGTAAGTTCAGGAAATGTGGGTATAGGAGTTTCGAATCCAGCATCAAAATTGGATGTCCTTGGTAATATTAAAAGCTTTAATGCAGCTTTTGGTCAAACAAACTCTAATACGAGCACAAAGAACTATGCCAATTTTAGCTCTAATAATCATGGAACCGTACTCATGTCTTCTAACCTGTTTTTTTCTGACAATGATGATCAGAAGATTGCAAATACACATCCCTCAATGTCTGGAGCTTCCATAGTAATTCCGGGAAATGGGCAGAATGATCAGGGAGGTATTTTATTTTATACCAATACACCAAGTTCGGTAACTGAAGGTCAGGCCTTCACAGGGGCTCTTTCAATGACAATTAAGGCTAATGGCGATGTGGGCATAGGCACTGGTATGCCTCGCGAAAAACTATCCGTAAATGGCAACATCCGCGCCCGAGAAATCAAAGTAGAAGCCACCAATTGGCCTGATTATGTTTTTGAAGAAGGTTATCAGGTTGGAACGTTGGAAGAGTTAGAAAGTTACATTAAGGTAAATAAACATCTGCCTGAAATGCCAAGCGCAAAAGAAGTAGAAAGCAATGGTGTAGACCTGGGCGATTTGGTAAAAAAACTCTTAAAGAACCAGGAAGAACTTACCCTGCATATCGTCGCGCAGGAAAAGAAAATTAGAATACTCGAAAAACAACTGATAAAAAAACAAAAAACTAAATTTAAAACTAAACAAAAATGAAACGCTACGCCATCTTTATGCTCTTATTGATCTTCGTAAAAAGTCATGTAAATGCAGCTGAAAAATCACCAGAAAATACGCTTGTAAACTCAAGTGTCGATAATTACGAAACCAGTGTCACCTTCCCGGCTAACTTTGCCATTGGCGATTATATCGAATTTGTGGGTTTTCAGCCCATTTCTGCAGGTGCATCAGGCTATTACGAAATTTCAATTAGTTATACTCGGGGGAATATTGCTGCAGCCGCTACGCACATTGCAGCAATTTCTCATGTCAACCCGAATTCCTGGCGGGAAACCGGCTGTATAAACCGGAACAAATATGTAGACCAATATCAAAATTTTACAGTTGATTGTAATCCCCAATACGGCTACGCTAAGTTTAGGATTCGGGCAATAAATAATTTGGGTGTAACAGATGCTCCACTTACGGTTAATATCAAAATAAGGTCTGTAAACTTTACCAGTTCATTTACACCATTAAGCGCTACAGGAAACGATTTAACGGTGAACAAATTTTTACCCATGACAAACGAATGGGAACTTTATGTCGGAAATTTAACGGATACTCAAAAAGGAGCATCAATTGCGATAAAAGCATTGGCAAATGGAAATGTAGGCATCGGTACGGCCAATCCACAAGATAAGCTTACGGTAGCGGGAAATATTGGCGCGCGGGAAATAAAGGTTTCTACTAACGCAGGAGCCGATTTTGTATTTGAACCTGATTATAAACTTCCTGATTTAACAGCACTTGAAAAATTTGTAAAAACCAATAAACACCTGCCTGGTATTCCGACTGCAAAGCAGATGGTAGAAAACGGTGTAAACCTGGGAGAATTGAATATTAAACTGTTGCAAAAGGTGGAAGAACTCACTTTGCATCTTATCGAAAAAGAGAAACAATTAGAGATACAGGCTAGAAAGCTATCAAAGGTGGAAGAAAGATTGAAAAAACTGGAGTCTAAAAATAATTAGAATGAAAAAGACAATATTAACATTGGTATTTGCTTTAGCTGCAAGGTTGGTTTTTGCTCAAGGAAACACATTTCCTGCTCAAGGGAATGTGGGCATAGGTACATCAACTCCACAAGAAAAACTAGAAGTTAAAGGAAATATCCTGATTTCAAACGCCGAAATACCGCTTGGATTAAATACAGAAGTTGGCGGAACTGCCCCACTTTTTAATATGAGTTTAAACTTTAGAGAAGCCAACAAAAACAATGCTTTTTTGGGTGCTGCATTTAGGATTGATAGCAGGCCTACATTTCCACTTTTTCAATGGCTTAAGAGAGACGCAGGCACGGATACAGAACACGTAATGATGAATCTAAGCAACACCGGAAACCTAGGTCTTGGAGTGCTCAATGCACCCGAAAAGCTCTCCGTAAATGGCAACATCCGCGCCCGAGAAATTAAAGTACAGGCAACAGACTGGCCCGATTACGTTTTTGAGGAAGATTACAAAGTTGAGACGTTGGAAGCGTTGGAAAGTTATATTAAAACAAATAAACATTTGCCAGAAATACCGAGTGTTAAAGATGTGGAAGAAAGTGGAATAGCCCTGGGCGAAATGAATAAGCTACTGTTAAAAAAAATAGAAGAACTTACTTTACAGTTGATTGCCATCAATAAAAAAGTAGTAACGCTTCAGCAACAAAATCAAAAAACTAAAAAAAGTATAAAAATTAAGAAATGAAAAAGTTAATGCTTTCCGTACTGTTTATGTCGTGCGTCATAACAGCAATCGCTCAAACACCCTTTACTGTTGGTGGTGATCTGGATAAATTTTATCCCGTAGTATTTTCTGACGTTAACTGGGATAGCAGGCGGCCAACTGAACTAGAAATCGGCAGATCAGATGTACACCAGAATGCGGACTGGAGAGGTTCACTGATGTCAACGTTCAGATTCCATACTACCAGATGGGGTAACGGTGCCCGTTTTACTGATGTAGACATCAGGCAAGTTAATAACGGGCTTAATGTTAATGTGCCATTTATTGCAGGATATCGCGATGCGACAATAAGTAATTCATCTTATGATTTTGTAATATGGCTTAAAGGTGGAGGTACCACTTATTATGTAAAATCCGATCCTGTTCAGAATCCGCGCATTTTTGATGGTGTACAAAACGCGCTGCCTTACCAGGAGATTAATGGACCAGCCCTTACCTTTAAAACCTCAATAGATGCCTACGTCAATTCTTCAGGCAAAAGTGATGAAGGAACAATTTATAGCCATAGCGGTGGATTAAATTATTTGAATGGCAATTTAGGTTTAGGTACAACTGATACCAAGGGATTTAAACTCGCCGTAAATGGCAAGATCAGGGCACAGGAAATTAAGGTGGAAGCTACGAACTGGCCTGATTATGTTTTTGAGGAAGGTTATGATGTTGGAAAGTTGGAAGAATTGGAAAGTTACATTAAGGCATATAAACATCTTCCTGAAATGCCAGGCGCAAAAGAGGTAGAAAGCAATGGGGTAGACCTGGGCGAAATGAATAAGCTACTGTTAAAAAAAATAGAGGAACTTACTTTACATCTCATTGAGAAGGATAGGGAGTTGAGAAGTATCGCTGACAAACAAAAGGATATGGAAGCTTCGCTGAAAAAACTAATTGAAAATAAATACTAAATCAATGAAGAAAATTAAACTCTCAATGTTGGGGCTCCTGCTTTCAGCCTCGGCATTTGCACAGGTATATACTGATCCTGGGAATGGTAATGTAGGTATCGGAACCACATCCCCAGTAGCTAAGTTGGATATTTTTGCCGCAGACAATACGGCTGCCACGTCTTTATTTTCTTTGCGCTCAAATTTTCATGTGGTTGGCAATTACGGCATGATCAGGTTTGGTGATTACACACAAACCACTCAGTATCAAAAAGGTGCTATTATTTATGAAAGTGTTTGGGGTTCAGCCAGAGGGAAGTTTCATATTGCAATGGAAAATACAGATGGCCCCGGAAGTGTTTCTTTGATAGATTCCAGATTGACAGTTGAATCTAATGGAAATGTAGGGATAGGTGTTACCACGCCAACCGATAAATTACAGGTAGAGGGCAATCAATTTTCACTTAGAAATTCTGGAACCAACAACGGATTAATTTTTAATGTAAACGCTTTTGGTCACCCTGCCATTATACCTACCAATGGCAATGGAACAGTTGATAAACATTTGGTGATAGCCCCATATGGTGGAAACTTGCTGATTGGTAAGACTAACCAGGCCAATACGGCTTACAAAGTGGATATCAATGGTAAAGTGCGTGCCAACGAAATGGTGGTGAATACTACCGGAGCCGATTTTGTTTTCGAAAGCGGTTACCCTTTGCGGTCCATTGCGGACCTCGAAAAGTTTGTTAAACAAAACCGTCACCTGCCCGAAATACCATCGGCTAAAACCATGCAACAGGAAGGTGTCGGTATAAGCGAACTGCAGACCCGCCTGCTGCAAAAAGTGGAGGAATTAACCCTCTACATTATTCAGCAGCAAAAGGAGATTGATGAACTGAAGAAAAAGGTTAAACAGTAAGCAGTTTTCAGTTGGCAATTTCCAGTAAGTAGTTTTTAGTTTCTTATTGAGCAGTTATCAACAATCTTTATAGGCAATTTGAAAGTACTAATGAACCAATGAATTAATGACTAATAAACCCAATGACTAATAAACCTTAATTATGCTTAAAGCCGGCGCTTTATATTTCTCCATCATTGTAGCTTTCATTATTGCTTTGATCTGTGCATCGCTGATCATGCTGGCTGCGCATTATCGTGGAAGTTACCTAAAAGAGATTCGGATGGCCCGGCTCAGCAGAAATATGGATTCGGGTATCGCGTACGTGTTGGCTCAAAATGCAAATACCAAAGAAAACAATATTGCATTGGATCTTTTTGGCGACCAGACCGATAGCATATTGATTGAAGCAAAACATTGGGGCATTTTTACCCTGGCTACCGTTAAAAGTTTTGTGCTGACTGATACCCTGAAACGGAGTTTTCTGATGGGGCACGAAACCACCAACGATGCGGTGGCGCTGTACCTGAGTGATGAAGACAGGCCGCTTTCTGTAAGTGGCGATACCCGCATTACCGGCAATGTAGAAGTGCCTAAAGCAGGGATGCGCAAATCGTATGTAGATAGCCGGCCCTATTCGGGCGATCAGCTGGTGTATGGTAAAATTGCGGATAGTAAACGAAACTTAGGGGGATTGGAAAACGCCTGGATCAGGGAAATAGAAACGGAACTCGATTTTGATATGACAAAACTGCCCACTTTAAACGGAGGTGATGAGCAGGTCTCTTTTTTCGTCAAAGCCAAAAAGTTTAATTTATCGGGCTTGAGGCAGATCACCACCCAGCTTGCTGGTCAGGTTATTTTATATTCAGATACTACGGTGAAGATTTCTGCAGCAGCAAAGCTGGATAATACCATCATTTATGCCAGAAGCATTGTAGTGGCTGATGGTTTTAAAGGCAACTGCCAGCTTTTCGCCAGAGATTCAATTGTGATCGGAAATGATGTTAACCTGAGTTATCCATCAGTGTTGGGGCTGGTCAGTAAGGAAAAAATGGTCGATCAGACCAAGATCACGCTGGGGAAAAACAACCGCTTTGAAGGCATCATTTTTAGTTACGAACCTGAACGATCGGCGCTGCAAACCCTGATAGCCTTGGGTGAGCAAAGCACGGTGCTGGGAGAAGTTTATGCAACCGGATTAATTAAACTGGGCAAGCAGGTAAAGGTGGCCGGAAAGGTTTCCTGTAACCGCTTTATCATGCAAACGCCTGCAACACTTTATGAAAATTTTCTCATCGATGTAACCTTGAACAGAAAAGCCAGGAGCAGGGTATACCTCAGTTCGGCCATATTTACAGGAGTGGCTGAAAAGCAAAATATATTGAGATGGCAAAATTGAAAAGCAAGCAGCTGGAAGCCTCCACATTAATAGAGATACTCATTGCCATGGTGATTATCATGGTGGTGTTTGCTATGGCCATGGGCCTTTTTTCCAATGTGCTCAGCAGTGGCGTATCCATACGGAAAGTACAGATTGGGCAGCAGTTGGAAACCCTTCGGTTGCAGGTTATGGAAAGCGGAAGTATTGACCAGGAAAGTGTCCGGATTGATAGCGTCGATTATAAAATCAATGTGGTTAAACAGGCCACTTCTGCCATGCAAATGGTAGAGATTAAGGCAGCTGACCATGGAGCTCCGGCAGGTCATATCAGGTTTCTTTTAAAAATTAAGGATGAAAGCAAAGAAAATTGAGGCCTATACATTAATGGAAATAGCGATTGCCATGCTTCTCGCTGCAATATGCATGAGCATCTGTTATACAGCATACCAGATGATTGGAGACTATTTTCATGCTTTTCAGAAAAAAAATGCTACTGCAGAAGAGGTGCTTACTTTACGCAGGACCATGGAAAAAGATGTGGCTAAAGGCCGCTACCTGATCAGAACAGTTGATGGCATCCATATCACTGGGGATAGTTTGAGCATCACTTATCAATTTGCAGATACGGCCATCCTCCGAAAGGTAGAAAATTTGCGTACCGATAGCTTTCATGTAAGACCGGTTGACACCCGTTTTCATTTTGAAGAAAGAGAAGCGCAGGAAATGGATACTGTTGATCATATCAGTTTTATGCTCAAAATGGAAAAACAACAGACGATCCCCATCACCATAAGGAAAGTTTATAGTGCTCACGATTTACTAAAATAACATGCCATCAATAGATATTTCAAAAATCCAGAAAAAACCAGGGACATCCAACGAAAAGGAAACGGCAAGTCTTGCTGATTTTTTAAGCAAAGACATTTCTTTTGGCAAGGGTAAATTATCGGATAAGAAAAAGGAAGGATTTTACAATGAACTGGGTACGCTGATCCGGTCGGGAATTGATATCCGCTCCGCGCTCGAACTTACCGCAGGTTCCTATACCCAAAAAAAAGACGTGGAACTTTTTTCTGCGGTACAGAAACAGGTAATAGCGGGTAAATCACTTTCTGAAACCATGCAGCTTGAATCGAAATTTAGTCCTTACGAGTATTATAGCGTAAAAATAGGGGAGGAAACCGGTAAACTGGGCGAGGTACTGGGCGAGCTGGCAAAATATTATAAATCCAAAATCAGCCAGCAACGTAAAATTATTGGTGCCATTACCTACCCCTTGCTTGTATTGTTCACTTCTTTTGCTGCGGTGTTTTTCATGATCAAATTTGTGGTACCCATGTTTGCCGATGTGTTTAAACGCTTTGGCGGCAAGTTACCTTATATCACTTCCCTTATTGTGAGTTTTTCTGATTGGTTTGACCGTTACATTTACCTGATGCTGTTTGCGGTACTAGCACTGGTTGTGCTATATTTTATTAACCGAAATAAATTCTGGTTTAAAAAAGGAGCTTCCTTGCTTTTGCTGCGCATTCCCATTGTGGGCGAAATTACACGTAAGGTTTACCTGGCTCGTTTTGCCAATACCATGCGCCTGCTTACCGAAACCAATACCCCATTGTTACAGGCCCTGGAGCTGGTGAGGCAGATGATTACTTTTTACCCGGTCGAAAATTCACTGCGCCTGGCCGAAAAAGATATTCTTTTAGGGAGCAGCCTCTCATCAGCACTCTCCAAATATGATTTTTATCCCGGCAAATTTATCCAGATGATCAAAATTGCGGAGGAGGTAAACCGATTGGAGTACTTTTTTGAGCAACTGGCCGAGCAATACACCGAAGAGGTAGAATACAAAACCAATGCCATCAGCGGGTTACTGGAGCCTTTAATCATTATTTTTTTAGGACTGGTGGTAGGCTTGATTTTGATTGCCATGTACCTGCCGATGTTCCAGATGAGTAGTAGTTTTTAAAAAGATGATGGGTAGTGAACGACTGGACGACTTAAACAATGACTAATAAATCGATAAAAACTTTAAGTTTGAAATTAGCATCTATAATAAATAAAGTTATTTTTTTAACTTCTATTCCTCCTTAGCTTATTAAAATACGCTAGATATTATCAGAACTTTTGAGTTTCTAGCATGCAAAATATTTTTATACTTTATAAATCCAAACTAATCTTTATCTAGTTAAAGATAAACTAAATTGACATTCGATGAAAAAAATAAAAATAAATGGAACACTAATAATATTACTGGTGTTTTTTTCTAAAATAGCATGCGGACAGGTAGAACAAAAGCTCCCCAATGCCATTCCTCCTTCTCCAAATGCCGCGTCTCTGGGTAAATATGGAGAAATACCTGTTAGCTTATATACCGGCTTACCAAATATATCAATTAGTATATTGAATAGCAATATTAAGCAGTTCGACTTTTCGATAAATTTGTCATATCACGCATCTGGTTTGAAAGTTGAGGAATATGCTTCAAGTTATGGTACTGGTTGGACGCTAAATGCTGGTGGAGTGATATCTGTAAGCTTCAGAGGTGTTGATGATAAAGATTATAATGGATATTTAAATAACGATGGACAATATGCTAAATTGATACAAAAGTATTTAAAAAATGAAATGTCTTGGGCTGAAAAGCAGGAATTTTTACTTCAATGTTCTAAGGGACAGATTGATACCGAGCCAGATCTATTTACATTTAATTTTTGCGGGCATAGTGGTAAATTTACTTTTGATAGCAATGGTAAATTATTCGCTACACCCTATAATGATTATAAAATTGAACACACGGCTGAGAATAACTTTATTATTACGGATTTAAATGGAAACAAATATTTCTTTGACGAAAAAGAGTTAACCACCTCGACAGCATTCAGTATTAAAAATGGTGCATCATTTAATCCCCTAGATCCTAAACAATATGTATCTTCTTGGTATTTAAGTAAAATTATCCTTAAATCAGGAGAAGAGATTAGTTATACATATATTACTAATACTATCACACCGAAATATCAGGGATCTGAAGCTAGGTATTTTTTATACCCCTACACTCAAGCTTATATGGGGGGGAATCCAGTATTTGAAACTGAATATTCAATATTTAACAAAACAGAAACTTATATCTATCAGAAGAAAATCCAATCAATTAATTTGCCAGATGGTAAAATTAATTTTAACTACTCTTCAACTGCAAGATTAGATCTTCCAGGAGATTATCCATTAGATAACATAACTATCTACTCCATGGCTTCAGGTAACTATGCAAAAATTAATAAATATGATTTTTTATATACAACTGGAGGAGGGAACAGGCTTTTTTTGCAAAAGATAACCGAAGAGGGGAATGATCCTTTAGCGAATGGGAAAACTCATATTTTTAGTTATAGAAATATTTCAAGCTTGCCACCAACTGACTCTAAATCTATTGATTATTGGGGGTATTATAATGCAGCTAATAATTCAAATACTCTTGTTCCAAAAGATTATGATACTTTTCCAAACTTTATTTCAGGGGCCAATAGAGAAGTTAATCCGTCGGCATTACAAGATGGAACGATTGAGAAAATTATTTACCCGACTAAGGGATATACAACTTTTGATTTTGAGCCACATACTTATGGAAGCATCAGTGGGTATCCTGATTTTGTTGATAGCACATATTCAGAAATAGATCAAACATTAACTGTATCAATGACTCCTTCTTCTTCAAATACTTCTCAATTTACACTAAGCTATCCTCAAATGGTTACCTTCAATTCTACTATGCAAGGTTGGGAGACCTATATTAAGATTGATAAAATTGATGGAACTATTGCAAGCCCATATTCTCATTATGGCCCTGGAACAAACGAGCAACAAGAAAGGAGTAATACTGTTATGCTTCCCGCTGGAACATATGTGATCACAGGCTCTAATTACGAATCAGATTGGTTGTGCCGAATTACAGTATTTTTCAAAGAACGACAATTAACTGGGACTAATAAGAGTAGGTACGCTGGCGGATTAAGAGTAAAAGCGATCAAAAACTATGGGAGTGATGGTGCTTTACAAGGGGAAAAAAAGTTTATATATAACTTGTCATCAGATTCCAATCGTTCGAGTGGGGTTTTAGTTTCCAAATTTTACAAAGAATATAATAAAAATCAGGTTATTACAGTAAGCAATGGAAGTCAGAATGGGATGATGGAGGTATCTTGTTCTTATCTTGTCAGATTATCATATAGCTCATTGCCTCTTGCCCTTACACAAGGCAGCCATATTGGTTATAGAGAAGTTAGGGTTTATGATGGAGAATCTTCTCAAATCAATGGAATGTCAGTGTCAAAATTTATCTCGCCGAAAGAAATAGGTGATATTGTTTTTGAGAATTATCCTTTTGGTATAGGTATGAGTAATGATTATGCCAGAGGACATCTAATAGAGAAAACTGATTACAAATTAGTTGGTAATAATCTTTCTAAAGTTAGATCGGTTAATAATGTATACACACTTGAAGGTGACGCTCTACAAGGTGTCCCCGGCCTTGTCATTGGTTATGACCAAGAGCATATTTTAAATCCTAGTACATCCACATTTCTTGTCCGTGATTATTTACTCCAATCAATTAGATCAAACTTGGTTGAGACAACAGATACAGTATTTACGGAAGGAAATAAAACTACAGTGAAAAAGCAAAAATTTTACTTTGAGAGTCCTCGGCATAACCTAATTACACGTTCATCTTCTTACCAAAGTGACGGTTCCATAACATCTGTCAGAACTAGTTATCCCCTGGACTATTCTGAGGGAAACCCTTTCATAGCTAGTTTAGTTAATGCCCACAATATATCAGCACCTATTGAGACGGTAGTCTCAACTGAAAAAGACGGCCAAAACTATATTTTAAAAGGTGCTATTTACGAATACAACATCGATAGCAAGGGAACTATTAAAAATATATTTTCTTTGGACGCCGCAAATAAAATTGACTTGTCAACATTCAAATTCTCCAACAGTCAATTTGGCATTTTACCAAATTATACTTTCTACGATAATTTTCTTAAGGATAATCGCTATTACCTGAAGAATAAAATAATGTTATATAATGAATTTAGTAATCCTCTAGAAATATACCAAGATAAGGGGGAGGCAAACAGTTACATTTATAGTTATAAAGGTCAATACCCAATTGCCGAAATCAAAAACGCTGAATATAACACAGTAGAAAATTTGTTGGGAGGTAGTATAGCTGTAAACGTTTTCAGTAATTCAAATCCCACAGATGCGCAAGTAAATGCTTTCTTAGCACCTTTAAGAAACGGATTGCCAAACGCTATGGTCACCACCTACACTTACAAACCTTTGGTCGGCATAACGAGCATGACCGATGCCAAAGGCATGACGACTACCTATGAGTACGATGCCTTTCAGCGTTTAAAAAACATTAAGGACCAGAACAGCAACATTTTAAAACAAACCGATTATCATTATAAAAACTAACGCCTCCATGAAACAACATCTAAAATATATTTGTGCTGCAGCATTGCTGTTGCTGTGCAGTCGCTCTTCTGCCCAGAAAGTGGTATCTGTCTATAACGGTGAAAGCGAAATCAGTGCACCTTTGAGCGTAACACTGATCGACGGTTTCCATACCACGGGGCCAGTGCGCATTTTTACCACAGGGCTGAGCTACCTCAACTGCCAGTCGCTGTCTTCAACGCCCAGCACTAACCAGAACTACATCCTTACCCGTACCTTTAAAAAACCGGTTACCGATGGCACGCTGGGCAATAGCCGCGACGTATGCGAGGAAAACCAGTCCATCCAGTATTTTGATGGGCTGGGCAGGCCATTACAGACCGTTCAGGTACAGGGCAGCCCGGGTTTTAAAGATATTGTACAACCTGTGGCCTACGATGCCTTTGGCCGCGAACAATTTAAATACCAGCCCTATGCGGCGCAGACTGGGACAACCGGCAGTTATCGTTCAGGGGCGCTGGCCGATCAGCTGGCCTTTTATAACAGCCCGACAGCAGGAATAATGGCAACAGCCTATCCCTTTGCCGAAACGGTTTTTGAGGCCTCACCGTTAAACCGTGTGCAGCAGCAAGGCGCCACTGGTGCCGACTGGCAGGTGAGTGCAGGCCATACCTTAAAAACCGTTTATGGTACCAATGTGCAGGATGAGGTAAAACTTTGGATCGTGAGCAGTGCCGGTAACGGTGCAACAGCCAGTGTTTATCAGCCGGGCAAACTCTATAAAACCATCGTCAAAGATGAAAACTGGATATCGGGAAATGCGGGTACCACCGAGGAATTTAAGGATTTTGAAGGGCGTGTGGTATTGAAAAGGGTTTGGGAAACCGATGTCAAGAACCTGAATACCTATTATGTTTACGACGACCTGGGCAACCTGCGTTATGTGTTGCCGCCTGCAGTAAATGATTTTACAGACAGGCTGGCTGCGCCGATCAGCAGTTTTGATGAGAGCCAGACGGTTTTCGACCAGTTTATTTACGGTTACCATTATGATGGCCGTAAAAGGCTGGTAGAGAAAAAAATCCCGGGCAAGGGCTGGGAGTTTATGGTTTACAACAAACTCGATCAGGTGGTGATGAGCCAGGATGCCAACCAGCGTAACAAAAGTCCTCAGGAATGGAACTTTACCAAATATGATGCCTTTGGCAGGACCTTAATAACGGGTATATATACCTACAATAATACCGCTGCCGACAATAGCCTGGTGCCCGACCGCAGTAAAAAAGACTGGTTACAGAATTATGCAAATAACCAGACTGTACTTTGGGAAACGCGGGATAACAGTGTTGCGGTAACGGGTTATACCAATAGTTCGATGCCACAGGGCGATTTTGTGGTGAACACTGTTAATTACTATGATGATTACGACTTTCCGGATAGTTTCGGTCAGCCGGGAGCAGGTCAGGCACCAAAAGAGCGGACCAAAAGCTTGCCAACCGGAACAAAAGTAAAGAACCTGGGCACAGGTGCGATGTTGCTTACGGTCAACTATTATGACCTGGAAGGACGCGTCATACAGAGTAAAAGCAGCAACCACCTGAACGGTACGGATGTGGTAGACAATACCTGGAACTTTGATGGCAGCCTGAAGGCCAGCACACGTACCCACACGGTAGGTGGTACGGTTACCACTATTGCCAACCGCTACGAATACGATCACGTAGGTCGCAAGATCGCCACTTTTGAAAACATCAACAACCAGGGAGATATTGCGCTAAACCACCTGGAATACAACGAGATCGGTCAGTTGAGCAAAAAGAACCTGCATAACGATAGCCAGGCCACTACCTTTGCCTACAACGAGCGCGGCTGGATGAAAAGCAGTACTTCTGATCAGTTCAGCATGAAACTCGATTACCAGGACGGTACTGCACAGGGCTACAACGGTAACATCACTAAGCAATACTGGGACTGGACCAATACAGTCAATCCAACAGCAAACATTTTCAATTATGGTTACGACAAACTGAACAGGCTGGAAACCGCTGCTACAACAGTAGGTGTTCCGATGAGCGAAGCACTGACCTATGATGTGATGGGCAATATCAAAAGCCTTAACCGTGACAATGCAGGCATCAAAACGTATAGTTATGATTCTGGCAGCAGGCTTAAGAATGTTGCTAGTTTAACCTTAAGGGACTATGAGTATGATGCCAACGGAAATGCAGTTAAAGATGGTTTGAGCAAAATTGATTTTACCTACAACTATCTCAACTTACCTGCAACCGCCAAAAGTGCCACCGGTACGGCTGTTAACCTGGCATACACTTACAATGCTGGGGGCAACAAACTGGCCAGGAACAGCAGTGGCACGGTGAGGAACTATATCGGTGGGATAGAATACAAGCCAGATGGTACCACTATTGATATTATCCATACTGAAGAAGGCATAGCGCGCAATAACAATGGCAGTTACAGTTATGAGTATAATCTGAGCGATCATTTGGGTAATATAAGAGCAACTTTTAAACAGAGTCCTATAGTTCCATATGCTTTAGAGGTCATACAGCGTGACGATTACTACGCTTTCGGTTTAAGAAAAGCAGGTTCGCCAAATTCCAATGTAAACCAATATCTTTACAACGGCAAGGAGTTGCAGGAGGAATTAGGTCAATATGATTACGGGGTGAGGTTCTATGACCCGGTGATAGGGCGGTGGAATGTGGTCGATCCCCTTTCAGAGATAAATCGAAGATTCAGTCCGTACAACTATGTAGAAAATAATCCAGTTAGACTAATTGATCCTGATGGAATGTCTTCGCAAGATACAAACTCAAATACTGTTATTACAGATCCAGGCGAGATAGCTGATTTTTTAAAAAATCTTTGGAAAAAAGTTACAACGCCTAAGAAGATAGGTAACAATAAAGCCGGTATGAATGCTTGGAAAAAAAGAAAATCTGATGCAGGAAAGGCATATGGTAAAACGGTTTTAGAGCAGGCCTCAAATTGGAGGCTTTGGTACGATGCTCTTATGGCAGAAGGAGCATTTGAATCTGCACCTGGGTTAGTTAAAGTTGGTTTGGGCGACAATCCAGCAAGTTGGTTTGTAACGGGGCCAGGAGCTTTAGCAAAAGAAGCTCAAGTTTTAAATGAAGCGAAAAATATTTTGAAAGAGAGTAATTTATTAGTTGAGGCTTATCAAGCTGGAAAAGGTATTGAGATGAAAATTGCGGGAAGAACAATAATTGTTGAGCCTGAAGCGCCTATGTCAGGAATGACACTATTTGGTGAAAAGGCTTTTGTGTTGGGAAAAGAAGCATTTGCCTCGGCTGAAGAATTAGCTAAGACTGTTTTACATGAGTTATATCGATTAACAAATAGTTCTGGAGGAGCAACCAATGGTGCAAAAGCTGCGCAGGAAACGAAAGCGGCTGCCAGTTTTGCAGAGAGGGCAATTAAAAAGTTAAAGTAAATTATCTATGGATGTCAATATTAAAAATACTTTCTCAATTTCTAGTAAAAAATTATTTGTGATTGTTGTTGAGCATGATTACGATAGCTTATTAGATTTTCAACAGGTTATGGATAATCATCTAAAATTAAGTTTTCCAATACATTCAATCGAATTAGTCAGATTATCAGGTGTCACATATCCAGGAATTACTTTGGAATATGGTGATGACGAGGAACTAAGAAAACTGTTAACTATTTTTAGAGATAGCTCCCATCTGGTCTTAGTGTCTCGCTAAAACCAAAATTTAACCAATAGAGCAAAGCGCCGCATTTTGAAATTGCAGCGCTTTGCTATTTCTACCAATTCTTAATTCTTATTAAAAGTATTGAAAAGTAAGCCCTCCCAACTGTCAGTAGTCTTCAGCGTTAGGTTTAGCATCAGAATACTACGGATTCATTAATGTTGAATTCGAGTAAAGGACTGAAAATCAAAATGACTATTATAATCTGTCACGTTGAGCCTGTCGAAACGCATTTAAAACATGGCCCTTTGACAAGCTCAGGATGACAATCTCACTTATGAAAAGCCTCTAAATTTAATTTACCCTTCATCACTCAAAAATCCCTTTCCCATCAATACTATAACTGTAAATCACCAGGTATTCAATTCCATTCTTTTCAAAATGCCCGATAGGAACATCATCTTTTTCAAAATAGTCCGATTTGCTTTCGTCAGGAACGCCACAGAGAATAATATTGGGCTCTATTTGATGATAAACCACATCATTTCTGTTGCCTGCAATAGCTATCAATTCGGATAAACTTTTACCCGGTCCTTTTTGGTGATACTTTGGATGGTGTGGGTGCTGATTGGAGGTTACCCAGGCGCCAGGCACTATCGGTTTATAAAATTTGCCCAAAGGGATATCGAACCGGCGGGGCAAAAAACACGAAGCTATTGTACCATTGGGTGTGATGGTTCCGGTTTCAATAAAGAAATGACTAATCTGGATCCAATGCCGGGTGAGCTGATACACATATTCCCTGATCGCGTTTTGCCCATCCTCTAAAAATTCTGCCCAACCGCTGTAGCGTGGCAAAGTCATCGTGATTTCTGAAACATGCCCGTCAATGTGATGTAGGGTAGCCTTTACCGCACAAATGGCAGGTAATACGTTCATGTGGCTGGTTACAGCTGCAACCTCAACAGGGAGCTGTGTATTTTGGTTTTTACAATTGTTGTTTCGCATAACATTGTTAAAAGGATCCTGGGTGCTGCGAAACAACAATAAACTCTTTTCAGAGAAAATTTAGATACGGTGCCAAACCGCTCACCCAGGAATATTGTTAAAATTGATTTTGCTTATTTATTTGCTCCTCTGTCTAAGTTGAAAATTCCGTTTATTATTATTTCGCATAGGCAATTTAGAAATAAAATCTCAAATCACAAAGAAATCTTGATGATTAAATTAAGGCGTTTGATTGCAAAATATTGTAAATCAGCGCGATTTAGATCATGTGCAGGAGACAAACCTTCTTACGCTTAATGTGATATCGATTTTATAAATGTCATGATTAACTTTTAACGAGATCTAAAACGATATTATGAATCAGAAGAAAACAGAAAATCAGCAGCTACTGGTATTCCGGTCCCTAACCAGAAGAAGGTACGAATTAGTTTTTTACTCCAAAACACAATAATATCACGCAATTTGCATTGTTTGTCAAAAATATTGGGAAAATTATTTATTTCTTTGCATTTTACAGCCTCATCACATTTCTCTAAGAAATGTGCCAAACAAATTAACGTGTGTAATGAAAATTAATACTGCTAAAAAACTCAACGCGTATACCCTTACCGAAATCTTGATTGTTCTGGCCATTATTGGTATATTGATCTTGCTGGCCTTGCCTAACCTGATGCCTCTGATTACCAAAGCCAAAACAACCGAGGCCAAAATGCAGCTGGAGCATGTAGCCAAGCTGGAACAGAGTTACTTTTACGAACATTCTAAATATTCGGCAGATTTATCAGAAATTGGCTTTATTCAGGAAAAGTTGACTTCGGATGCGAAGGATGGCAAGGCGAATTATAAAGTTGAGATTACAGCCGCTACCAACAATACCTTTACCGCGAAAGCTACCGCTGTGGCCGATTTTGATGGCGATGGTACCTATAACGTATGGCAGATCGACCAGGATAAAAACTTAAAAGAGATAGTTGCCGACTAAATGTTTTTGTTGCAGTGGGCGATTTTTATGGTGTTAGCGGGTATGGTTTATCAGGATTTTAAATACCGTGGAATTTACTGGTGGATGTTTCCAGCACTTTTCCTGCTGATGGCGATAGCCACAGTACAGGTACTGGGTTTTGCTGCCACAATTGCGCAGGCGGTTAAAAGCGGACTGTTTTTGCTTTTGCAATTTGCGGTATTAACCGGATATATTTCCATCAAACAAAAAAAACTGACCAATATCTTTGACGGCTTTTTTGGATTGGGCGATCTTTTGTTCCTGGTGGTACTGTGTTTTGGTTTCTCCTTTTTAAATTATGTGCTTTTTTACCTCTTAAGCCTCATGCTCATTATCCTGTTTACCGCTATTTTTGGCTATCAGTCTACCGCGCATGGGAAAAAAATACCCTTGGCAGGCTATCAGGCCTTGCTGTTTATGATATTGATGGTAGTTAGTTGGTTTACACCTGCCATCAACCTGCTTGCAGATGATCACCTTATCAACTTGCTTGGTTATGGAAATTAAACCTGAAATACTGGGATTGATATCCAAAGAATTTGCGATGGAGTACCGTGTATTTCCGAAAGAACGCGGCGCAAATGGGAGTTTGGTGTTGTGCTGGGATGGCTTGGGCGATGAAAATCAGCTAAAAGACGAACTGCAGGTGATGCTGGGTTGTAATATCTCCTTATTACCGCTTGATAAGCAGGAAATCAGCCGCTTGTTATCCAAACACTACCTGGGCGATGTATCGGCAGCAAGTAATGATCAGGAAGTTTCAGTTATTTCAGCGAATGACGACTTTTTAAATGTATTGATTGAAGAAGCCAGACGCTTAAAAAGTAGTGATATCCACATCGAAACTTTCGAAAAACGGGCCCGTGTACGGGTAAGGATTGATGGGATGATGATTGAACGGTATCAGATTGAAAAGAAAGACTATCCTGCACTGATCAATAAAATCAAGATCATGGCCAACCTGGATATTGCCGAAAAGCGTTTGCCGCAGGATGGCAGGATTCAGTTTACCTCTGCACGGTTTGCTGCTTTTGATATCAGGGTATCGGTGTTGCCAACACTCTACGGCGAAAAAATTGTACTCCGTTTATTAAACAACAGCAGCACTGATATCGATCTGAATACGCTGGGTTTATCCGAGCAGGATATGCAGCACTATATGGAAGGTGTACAAAGGCCCAATGGGATTATTCTGATCAGCGGACCAACCGGATCTGGTAAAACCACTACCTTATATGCCACCTTAAAACTTTTAAATAAAAGTACCCGCAATATCCTTACGATCGAGGATCCGATTGAGTACACCCTGGAAGGTGTAAACCAGGTGCAGCTAAGAGAGAATATCGGGTTGGGTTTTGCCGCTACTTTGCGTACTTTTTTAAGGCAGGATCCTGATGTGATTATGGTGGGCGAGATTCGCGATCCGGAAACGGCCAATATGGCCATCAGGGCGGCACTCACCGGTCACCTGGTACTGTCTACCATCCACACCAATTCTGCCTGGGGCACGGTATCGCGTTTAATGGATATGGGCATACCCGGCTTTTTGGTAGCTAATACGCTGAATACGACAGTGGCCCAGCGCCTGGTGAGGTTGCTTTGCCCGAAATGTAAAAAAGAAGAACCGCTGGAGGCCGGGCGATACCCCCGGCAGTTTAATCCGCCTAAAAAAGTCATTACTCATTTTGTGGCTATCGGTTGTGCACACTGTTATTATACGGGTTACAGTGGCCGTAAAGCCGTTTATGAAGTAATCCCGATCGACGCCGAACTTTCGCAGGAAATCAGGAAAGGGAACATGGCCATCGAGCCTTTGCTCGAAGAGAAAAAAATAAGTACGCTATCTAAAAACGCTTTTGCTTTATTTGCTGATGGATTAACCTCCATCGAAGAAATTTACCCCTTGTTACTCGCTATCTAAATGAAGAATAAAACGCTACTAAAAATGTTGATGGGTTTAGCCTTTATTGTGTTAAATCTATTCGTTTTAACTGCCTCCGCCCAAGTTAACAGCCAGGAACGGCTAAAAGCCATCGAAGAACGCCTTCGTAACCTTTCGGTAACCGTGCCCGGATTAAACCAACCCGTTCAACTGTCCATGTCGGGGGCTTCAGCGCAGGAGTTTTTAAGGGCATTGGCGCAGGCCAATAACCTGAACATCAATATCGATCCGCAACTGAACTTTAAAGTTTACACCAATTTTCGTAACGAAACCGCGATGAACGTGATCCTGTTCATGGCCAAAGAATATGACCTGGATATTAACCTGATTGGCTCCATTATGTCGGTCACCAAAGTGCAGTCACCCCGGCCTGTGGTAGTACCGAAAGATTTTCGGGTGAATTATAATGCTTCAAACGAATACCTGGGTTTCGAACTCAATAACGATACCCTAAGCCAGGTAGCCAAAAAAATCAGTCAACTTTCACAAAAAAATGTAGTGGTGCCAGTTGCCTTAATGGGTAAAAAAGTGAGTGGTTTTATTGCTGCGGCGCCGTTTGAGGTCGCTTTAGAGAAACTGGCTTATGCAAATGAGCTTAAAATGAATAAAACCAATGATGGGGTATTTATTTTTCAGGCCCTGGGTGAAGGAGAAGAACTTTATGTAAACGGCGATCAGGCTACGGCAGTAAAACGAAGCAATAAAACCAGTGCAGGTCAGGGGGCATCAAACTTTACGTTGAACGGCAGGAAAGATAACCAGGGCAACCGCACCGTGAGCGTCGACGCGCTCAACACACCGATATTGGACCTGATTAAATCGGCCTCGAATGAAGTGGGCGCCAATTACTTTATCTATTCTGATATCAAAGGTACAGTTAGTACCAAACTAAATGGTATTGGCTACGATACATTTCTGACGGCTTTATTGCAGGGAACCGAATACACGTTTAAAAAAGATGGTGGTGTATATTTAATCGGCGATCGAAAATTGGAGGGATTGCGTGCCAACAGGATTGTACAACTACAACACCGCTCGCTGGATACTATACAGATGATGATCCCTGCCGAATGGAAAAGAGGAGTGGAGATTAAAGAGTTCAGGGAGCAGAATACTTTACTGCTTTCCGGAGCTTCGCCGCAGGTAAATGAGATTGAGAATTACATTAAACAGATAGACCGGGTAGTGCCTATGGTACTGATAGAGGTGACCTTGGTAGATGTACGTAAAGGTAAAACGGTTAAAACAGGTATTACGGCCGGGGTTTCGGATAGCGTCCAGACTGGAGGTAAGATATTGCCAGGCATCGACTATACTTTTGGGGCAAATTCCATCAACAATTTTCTTTCCAGGCTAGGTAGAAATGGAGCTGTAAACCTGGGGAGGGTGACCCCAAATTTTTATGTGAAGCTCAGTGCCCTTGAAAACAATAACAATGTAGATATCCGCTCGGTACCTAAATTATCAACCCTTAATGGCCACTCGGCTAATTTAAGCATTGGTAGCTCGAGATATTACAGCCAGCGGACACAAAACGTAATCCCATCGTTAAACGCACAAACAGTAGTAACCGAGCAGTTTACAGAAGTAAATGCAAATCTCGAAATTGATATCAGGCCTGTGGTTTCCGGAGATGACCAGGTTACGCTGAACATCAAGGTAAACATTTCTGATTTTATTGGCAACCCGCCATTAAATGCACCGCCGCCAAAATCAACCAGTAAATTCAGTTCCATCATTAGGGCGAAAAACGAAGATATGATTGTGCTGGGTGGTTTAGAACGTACTGAAAGCAGCGAGAATGGCTCAGGAGTACCTGTTTTATCGCGGATTCCCATATTGAAATGGTTGTTCAGCAGCAGGGAGAAATCGAACAACAAAGTGGTCACACTGGTATTTATTAAACCTACAATTTTATATTAGGCATGTTCGAACCGCTTGAACAGATACTGGCTATTGAACTTGCTTTGTTGCAGAACGAAACCTATCGCTGTACTTATGCGGTAATTACACGTAAGAGCGATCGCATAGATGCTGCAGAACATCATACAGTTGAAGGTACGTTGGTAAAAGTGCTGGAGCGCCTCCCACGCAAATTTCCGGTAGCATTGGCCTTAAGTGGCAAAGGGATTATACATAAGCAAATTAAGGGTAGCGGAACAGAAAATAAAGATTTGTTCAGAACGGCCTTGCCCTCAGTAGAAAGGAAAGATTTTTATGTGCAGGAAGCCTCTTCGAACGATCTGGTTTGGATCAGCATCATCAGGCAAACTTTGGCTGATGATATGGTGTTAAAACTGCAAACTGCAGGCTTACAGGTGTATGCTTTGAGCCTGGGTGCATTGCCTGTTATATCGATCTGGGAGTTGTTAAGTGTACCTGGTGCTGGCTTTACAGCAAATGGTCACCAATTTGATGTGGATGAAAGGAGTGCGATAGCGGGCTATCGTTATGCAGAAGGAACAGAAGATGCCGGAAATTTAAAACTCGGCGATACCAAACTTAAGCCTGCTTTGCTGCTGCCCTATGCATTAGCTTTTCAGCTTTTTTTACACGATAAGTTATCGGTAATTAAAGCAGATCATACTCAGGTAGATCACCGTTTCAAAGATTTCCTTGAACAATCCAAACTCAAAAAAACTGCAGGAATTTTCATTTTTGCTTTGCTTGGCCTTTTACTCATCAGCTTTTTTGCTTTAACCCATTATAATGCAGAAAATGCGAAATTAAATGAGCAGGTAGGGGCACTTACGGCAACAGCCGACCAAAGCGACTTGTTGAAAAAAGAAATTACGGAGCAAAAGATATTATTAAATAAACTGGGCTGGAATGGCGGTTATAGTTATGCTTTTTTACTGAACGAAATTGGTAGCAGCAAACCCAGGGCGCTTACTTTAAACGAGGTGATATTTGATCAGGTAAAAGAAGAGGCCAATGATGCAAAAGATTTATTAGCCTCAATCAAGATAGCTGGCGAAACCTCCAATTTATCGGCAGTAAACAACTGGATCTTTTTACTCAAAGAAAAAAAATGGGCTAAAGAAGTCAGGTTGTTGCGCTACCAGCAGGATACAGAATCTGAAAGTTTTGCTTTTAACCTATTGATCCAATATTAAGATGATGGAGAAACTTAGCCAGAAAAATAAAAAAGCCATTATGATCTTCCTAATGATCGTGCTGGTGTATCTTGCCTATGTTTTTTCATTTGAAAAGGCAATTTCGGCATTTGCACTGAACAGGCAGTTAAAGCAAACTGAGGATCCTGGCGAAGAGCCCGATGTCGCTTTTCCACAATTAGAAAAAAAACATGCCTTTTATCAGGCTGTACTAAAAGGTTATAAGGTGCGCCGCCAAGACCGCGAAAACCGTTTATGGCAATCAATATCGGCGATGGCCATCGCTAAAAATGTTGACATCAACTTCAGCCCGAATTTAGGCAATGTAGAAAAAGATACCAGCGAAACCGCTAAGGGAATCGTGGCGCAAAAATTCATTTTTAAAGGCAGCTACTTTAATATGGTCAAATTGCTTGATACTTTAGAAAAAGCACAAGGTATTGGCCGTATTGCTGATGCTAAGCTGATGAAAAAAAAGGCAAACGGCAGCGAAGAAAAATCTGATAAACTCACACTCGAACTGCAGATTGTAGGGAGGGAAAATTAATCTTTCCCAGCTTTTTTTGATAGAATATAACTGATGTTGGAGGAATTGTCAAAATCAGTTCATCAAGGAAAAGGTATAGAATATCACTCGAAAAGCATCGTTCGTCAAAAAGATTTTACTTTTTCATTTTGATATAATAACTTAGTCGAAATTTAATAAACGTTCTCATGCTAAATTATAATCAAAAAGCGTTATGTAGCTTTTCTACATTGTTCTTGCCGAAGGGTTTCTTTAGAAATTCTGCGTGTATGAATATTCAAATCAATTCATTTAAAGTGGAGATGAGTACTGACCATATTCTTTTCCAGGTAAGAACCTGACATTATTAAACAGCATCAGAAATTCAGAATCATTCCTTTAATATTCTTTAACACTTATAAGGATAGTATAGAATCGGTATCATTTTTACATACCTAAAATTATACCGTTGAAAACTTGTTCCTTAACATGGATATATTAACCAGTTTAGGTTTGAACAGAAGCCATAGGTAGTGATGATAAAAAAACAGGATTATCTGATAATATTAATTTGGTCACAGAAACTGATTGATTCGTGTAATTTTTTTGGTTTATTTTTTTAAAATGGTAATTTACTTTATTTAAAATTTAAGGATAACTTGAGTGAAAATCTAAATTAATATTAAATATGTATATATATTCCTCTCAAAACTTTGTAACACTTCAAACCTATTCCAGCTTTGATCCTTTTTTGAATAATTAAAAAGGAATAATACTTCATCATTAGTAAACATAAGGAAGCTTTGTTCATCTAAATAAGAAGGATTTAACTAGCTTACCATTACCGATTAAGGAGCTTACAACTGTTTCTCCCAGCTCTGAATCAGATGAATCTGTTTAATTCTATACTTTATTATGGTGTTTATACTATCTATTTTAAAGCATTTCAAAGAGGCGGGCCACTACGCTTCATTTTATTTGATGATATCATGGATATAAAATCACCAATTAATAATAAGAATAATAAATAATTACATGAAAAAACGCATCTCTTCGATAATAGCTTTACTTATTTTTGCTATTATATCTGTAAGCAAAGGCCAGATCAATAGCTTTGATATTAAAAAACAATTGCCTACATCACCAGAAGCGGCTTCCTTGGCTAGATTTGGAGATATTCCAGTTGGATATTATAATGGAATAGCTGACGTTTCAATTCCATTATATTCTATTTCCGAAGCCGGATTAGAAATACCCATTACATTAAGGTATCACAGTGGCGGTGTTAAGGTTGAAGATCAGGCAAATAACGTTGGGTTAAATTGGAGTTTAGAGCCTGGAGGTGCAATTATCCAAATCATTAATGGTAAACCAGATAACGTCGATCAGTTAACAGGGAATGCACAAGGATATTCATTTTTAATGCAGAACCGGCCAAATTATACTATGTTGCAAAGTTCGCGTGCTCAAATCGGACATTCGGTATTTACCTGTCTTGATCCCGGACAGCCGGGGTATATACCAGGTGATTCGAGGACAACCTTAGATCTGTTGATGCAAGGGCAGGGTCAACCAGATATTTATCAATACAGTTTTCCTGGCGGAAATTCAGGTAAATTTTATATCAATCCAGAAACACAACAACCAGTTTTAATAGATAAAAGCTCAGAAATACAATTTGCAAAAACCGCATTAGGCGGATGGCAGGCAAAAACCGACGATGGTAATGTTTTTGTTTTTGAAATACAGGAAACATCTACGACTTTAAATGATTTCGACTATACGGGGCTAACTTGGAAACTCAGTAAAATTAATCTGCACAATGGTAAACAGATTAATTTTCAATACGATAACGGTTATTACGAATGGTTTACCTATAACGAAACTTATCATTCTCAATACCCTTTATCATACGATCCAACATGGTCTAACAGTGTTGTACCTGTTCTGAATTTTACGAAACATTATACAAAAAATCTTGCTAAAATCATTTGTAACGATAAACTAATTGAATTCAGTTATGAAGATCGTGATGACATGTTAAGCATTGCTGATAATGATAACGATAACTCAAATGGCACTAAAACTTCAAAAAGGATAAAATCAGTAGCAATTAAGGCATTAAATAGTGATCAATCTACCTACAAAACAATAAAAGAATTTCAATTTGGATATGACTACTTCGCCTACACGTCCATCGGCGGAAGTTATATTGATATCGCTCAAAGGCCAATTGATGTATTTGGAAAACGCCTTAAATTGACTTCGCTAGCAGAATTAGGTTTTGATGATAATAATGTTGCCCATCAAAATCCTCCTTATTTATTTGAGTATGATGAATCAGTTATAATGCCACTAAAAACTTCATTTTCAAGAGATTATTGGGGGTATTATAATGGGATGCAGAATTTTAAGCTTATGCCAGATCTAACCTATTTTAATTTGACGGTTAGGAACCATCCCATTCCGTATAACTTGTTTTCGGCAATAAATGGGGCTAATAGAGCAGTAAATAAAGATTTGCTTAAAGCATATTCTTTGAAAAAAATAACTTATCCAACAAGTGGGTATACAGAATTCGAATATGAACCTCATACCTTCGTTGGTCGTAACTATCCTGATATGGACAAGTTAGCTACAACGTCACAAACCGTTGATGTAATGGATCAAAATGAAGTTGGAAATATCAAATCTCAAAATTTTACCCTATCTCAGGTCATGAATATTCAGTTCAACTTTTACCTGAGTGCAGGTCATCCAGATCAGGGGTTGAATTTTTATAATGTTTCTCCTGCAACAATTAAATTGACATCTACAAATGGAGGGGTAGTTACTACTTTGAGAAGCTGGCAAATAAGCTCTGTGGATATAGATGCATTCGTAAACAATGGAAATAGTTTCAGTTGGAATGAAGTGGTAACCTTACCGGCATCAGCAGGCTCAGTTTATAATCTCACGGTCGAATTGCCAGATAACTTAGGCCCTCAGGGCAACTATAATAAAGGTGCAACCGTAAGAGCTTCCTGCCAATTTTACGATGTTCCAACTGGTAATAATAACGTTAGTTACGGCGGTGGTTTACGTATAGGAGCTATTAAATATTTTGATAGCAAAGGTGTTATGACAGGGAGAAAACGTTTTCGCTATTTAAATGAAAATGGTGAAGGATCAGGAAAGATAATGTCGGATGTGCAGAATGTAGACATTAGATCAATGCTGTTTAGAAAGAGAAATCAATCTAATCCATCAGATTACACAATTGCCTCTGCAGACATTTGGTTTTTTTCTGCTGAATCAATAGTTCCATTTTCGAGCTCGGCAGGAGGAAGCGGCATAGGATATTCTAGGGTGATTGAAGAGGAATTATCTACCGTTAATGAAGAGATTAAAGGGGCTAAGATATTTAATTTCCACAATGTAGAAGCCAGTACGATGCCCAATCTGCCGGAGATATCTGATCTTTTGAATGGAAAAGTAGAAAAGGAGCAAATTAAAAATGCATCAGGGGCTTTGATGGAAGAAATTACCTACAATTATTCGGATAAAGAGCCACACGCTTATTATGGAGTTAAAGTGAATAAGGATTTTATGGATGAAATTATGAATGACTGTAACTTTGTTGGTCCAAGTGGAGAGTTGACCAGCTTTGTATACTCTTATTATCCCATCTATTCAAAAAGGTTTATGATGGTTTCAAAAATAACCAATCGATACGAACCAAGTGGCCAGGTCTCTAGTAATGAAAGTATGGATTATAACTCGCGCGGGCAAATGACGGTTCTAAGCTCATTGAATAGCCAAAATAAATTATTAAGAAATGAATATACTTATCCTATAGATAATGGCTCAGATCCAACTTCAATATTGTTGGCCAACTACGGTTTGTATAATCATCTTCTGAAACAACGAACATTGGTTGATGGGGTTGAAATCTATAATTTAAGATTAAATTATAGATTAGAAAATGCACAGGTAGTGCAAGCAGATATTGTAAAACAGAATATAGGGTATGATGCTTATCAGGATGTTAGTTTTGATCGTTATGGTGATCGTAAAACTTTACAGCAGTTCTCAAAAAGTGGTCAAACCAACTGTATTCTTTGGTCATTTGGAAATAGTAGGCCTATTGCAGAGATCAAAAATGCATCAATGTCTTCGGTTCAACAAATATTGGGCGCTGAAGCAATTATTGATTTTGCTAATAAAATATTTCCAACAGATGCAGAGATTAAGGCATTTTTATTGCCATTAAGAACAAATTTATCAACAGCATTTGTTACGAGTTACACCTATAAACCTTTAGCAGGAGTATCAACTGTAACAGATGCTAAAGGCATGACCACCTACTACGAATATGATGCCTTTCAGCGCTTAAAAACAGTTAAAGACCAGAACGGCAATATCTTAAAACAAACAGACTACCACTATAAAAACTAACGCTCCATGAAAAAACATCTAAAATATTTTTGTGCGGCAGCATTATTATTGTTCTGCAGCCGCACTTCTGCCCAGAAGGTGGTCTCTGTTTATAACGGTGAAAGCGAAATCAGCGCACCATCGAGTGTAACCCTGATTGATGGTTTCCATACCACTGGTCCTGTGCGGATTTTTACCACGGGCTTAAGCTATGTAAACTGTGTGCCCTTTGTATCGGCAGCGAGCAGTGGCCAGAACTACATCAGTACGAAGATATTCAAACAGCCGGGCATGGATCCGAACAATCTTTCGGGCCGTAGCATTTGTGAAGTAAATGAAACGATCCAGTACTTTGATGGCCTCGGGAGACCTTTGCAGACGGTGCAGGTGCAGGGTAGCCCTGGTTTTAAGGATCTTGTACAGCCTGTGGCGTACGATGCCTTTGGACGAGAAAAATTCAAATACCAGCCTTATGCTGCACAGACCGGGACCACGGGTAATTACCGTTCAGGCGCTCTTGCCGACCAGCTGGCATTTTACAATAGCCCTACAATAGGCGTAAAAGCTACCGCCTATCCCTTTGCCGAAACGGTTTTTGAGGCTTCACCGCTTAACCGGGTGTTACAGCAGGGTGCACCGGGCGAATCCTGGCAAATCAGCGGGGGGCATACGCTTAAAACAGAATATGGTACAAACCTCGAAAACGAGGTGAGGTTGTGGATCATCAATGGTGCCAGCAACGGAGCGTCATCAGGGGTTTACCTGCCAGGCAAACTTTACAAGACGATCAGTAAGGATGAGAACTGGAAATCTACTGATCTGAAAGCAGGCACTACAGATGAGTTTAAAGACTTTGAAGGGCGTGTGGTGCTGAAACGGGTGTGGGAAAGCAATACCAAAAGCCTGTCTACCTATTATGTGTATGATGACCTTGGTAACCTGCGTTATGTATTGCCGCCGGCAGTGAATGAGAACGGGCAGGCTGCATTAAGCAGTTTTGACGAGACGCAGGCTGTTTTCGACCAGTTTATCTATGGCTACCATTATGATGGCCGCAGGAGGATGACCGAGAAAAAGCTCCCAGGGAAGGGCTGGGAGGAAGTGATCTACAATCCGCTGGATCAGGTTGTTTTTACCCAGGATGCTGTGCAGCGGGGTGGGGCGATCAGGAGCTTCATCAAGTATGATGCACTGGGCCGAACCGTGATGACGGGTATAGAGATCGGCCATCATGGAACTCGTGCCGAAGTGCAGGGCACTGTGAACACCCTTGTCCCATATTGGGAGACCCGGGACAATACAGCGACAAATTACCATGGGTATAATAATCTGAGCTGTCCATCGTTCGTTCCCAACCTTCAGCCCCATGTGGTAAATTACTACGACGACTACAACATTCCTGGCATTCCTGACAACCAGAGCAGCAGTTACAGTAATAAAACCAAAGGACTGCTTACAGCGAGTAAAACGCTGGTATTAGGGACGGTGGATATCTTTTTATGGACAGTGAACTATTATGATGAAGAAGGACGGATAGCAAGAAGCTGGCAGCAGCATTATAAGGGCGGTGTGGTATCAGCCAGCGGTTATGACCAGAATACCTTTACCTATAACTTTAGCGGTGAGCTTATCGCGAGTATCCGTATGCATGTGGCAAACGGAGCAGTAACAACGATGGCCAACCGATATGAATACGACCATATGGGCCGCAAAATCGCCACTTTTGAGAACATCAACAGCCAGGGTGAGGTGGCACTGAACCATTTGGAATACAACGAGATCGGTCAACTGACCAAAAAGAACCTGCACAACGATGCCCAGGCCACTACCTTTGCCTACAACGAGCGTGGCTGGATGAAGAACAGTAGTTCTGATCAGTTCAGCATGGAGCTGAAATATAACGATGGCAGCCTGCCACAGTTTAATGGCAACATCTCCGGCCAGAATTACACCAACGGTACTGCAAATGCCTTTACTTATAGTTACGACAAGTTAAACAGACTGACCAATGCTGCTGCTGGCAACGACCTGGGCGAAACCATTAGTTACGATGTAATGGGCAATATTACCAGTTTGGCCCGGGGTAATCTTGGAATGAACAATTACACCGGTTACGATGGAAACAAATTAACAGCAATCAGTGGTTTTACCAATGGTACTTATAGCTATGATGTTAACGGTAACCAGAAAACCAATACGGCCAGAGGCATTACCAACATAGATTACAATGATCTGAATCTGCCTGTTTTTGTTGCAGGCCCAAATGTTAACTATACTTATAATGCTGCTGGTGAAAAACTGCAGAAACAGGCGGGTGGCACCGTTACCAATTATATTGATGGCAACCAGTATACCAATAACAGTATCGATTTTATCCAAACCGAAGAAGGGTTAGCCCGCCGAAGTGGAAACAACTACAGTTATGAATATAACCTGAGCGACCATTTGGGAAATGTAAGGGTTACCTTTTATAAGAACCCAACTACCAACCAACTGGAAGTACTGCAGCGAGATAACTACTATGCTTTCGGTTTAAGAAAGGAACCTGTTGCAAAAGCCGGGCTTAACAAGTATCTTTACAATGGCAAGGAGTTGCAAGAAGAGTTCGGACAATATGATTATGGGGCAAGGTTCTATGACCCGGTGATTGGTAGGTGGAATGTTGTGGATCCGTTGGCGGAGAAGATGCGCAGACATTCGTCATATAATTATGGGTTTAATAATCCGATAAGGTTTGTTGATTCTGATGGGATGGCGCCAGATGATATAATAATCGTTGGTACAAAGGAATATCGTCAACAAGTACTTAATCAGCTTCAATTACTTACAAATCAAAAGTTAACCTTAATAAAAGGTGGTAAAGTAGAAATGTCTGGAACGCCATCTGGTGGTCCTAAACCGGTAGGGACAGATCTAGTTAGGTCTTTGATAAAAAGTGATCATGATGTGGTAATTAAAGATGCCAAATTTGAAGGTAATTCAACTCGCTTCAATGATATGGATGCCGCAACAGGTAAGAAAGATGGTGGCAGTGGATCTGTGGTGTCTTTTGACCCAAAAGATCCTGGGAAAGGTGTAGCAAATGCAGACGGAACTACAGGCAGACCAGCTCAAGTTGGCCTTGGACACGAGCTAGGTCATGCGAAAGATGGGGTTGAAGGAAAGGTCACAAATGAAAAATCAATAGTTAGAGATCCTGATAGTGGGGCGAGAGTTTATATGACTAACGATGAACTAAAGGTGAGAAAAAAAATAGATAATCCAATAAGAAGAGAACAAGGAGCGAAACCAAGAGCTTTACCTATAGTTATACCATGATGAGATATTTATGCATAATAATTTTATTAGTACTCTCTTCGGCCTGCAAGTCCGATAGATGTAGCCGGACCTTTTCTAATAACTTTGGTTTATCTATTCTTCCTGTATGGGCGAAACAAACTGATATGAATTTAGCAGATCGAAAGAATAAAAAGATTATGTCCCGTTTTAAATCAGCTGCTACGGATAGTATTTCTTTTTTTGAAAGGGAGCGGTTTATAAAGGATGTCTCAAGTTTGAAGGGATTTGAGAGTTATAAGTTTGATTCACTGATTGTTGTGGAAGTGAACAGTAGTGGTGAAGTTTATTCGCGTACAAAATATCTTCTGGCGTCCTGTGCACAAGAAACAACTATCATTAAATTCCGACTTGGCCCAAGGAAATGGGATCTTATACAAGTTCATAAAGTAGGAACAAACATTGTAGAGAAAGCCATGCGATCTATAATCGACAGGAATGATAATACTGTCTATTGGGGCGGGAATGTTAATGATTTGGTCGCCATTTCTAAATTTCTAGAGAATAATGAAATCTCTGTAGAAGTATTTGGTTCCCTTAATAAAAAGCAATATGATGCACTAGATATTATGGAAAAGTAATAGATGGAATAGTAAATACCCTAGGCTAACTTAATCAAATGCTTTTACTGATTAGTTACTGAGGCTGTCTCAAATGAGGCAGCCTCATTTTATTTAGCGAGGCGCTGCATACCCATCTGTCCGTAGTCTTGAGCTATAGATTGAGCGTAAGGAGACTACGGATAAATTAATGTTGAACGCTAGTTGAGGACTGATACTTAAAATAATTTTATTCTTTAAGCCTGTCTTTGGAGCCGGCTTTTTATTTCTCACGGTACGGCCAATACCTTCAGTTATACTTACGATAGGCTAAATCGGTTGACCAACGCTGCAACAGGTAATAACCTGGGCGAGGCCATTAGTTACGATGTAATGGGCAATATTACCAGCTTAAACCGCGATAATTTTGGTACGAATAGCTACAAGGGTTACAATGGCAACAGGTTAACAGCTATCAGTGGTTTTACCAACAGCAGTTATGCTTACGATGCCAATGGTAATCTTACCAGCGATAGCCAGAAAAACATCACTCTGGGATACAATTTCCTTAACCTGCCGCAAACAGTAACTGGGAGCCAGAATTTAACCTATACCTACAATGCTGCTGGTGAAAAACTGCAAAAACAGGCAGGTGGCACTACCACTGATTATATCGATGGGATACAGTACACCAATAACAGTATCGATATTATCCAAACTGAAGTGGGCTTAGCCCGCAGAAGTGGAAACAACTACAGTTATGAATATAACCTGAGCGATCATTTGGGCAATGTAAGGGTTACTTTTTATAAAAACCCTAAGACAAATCTATTGGAAGTGTTGCAGCGTGACAACTACTATGCGTTTGGTCTTAGAAAAGTTGCAAGTGATGGAACAAACAAATATCTTTACAATGGCAAGGAGTTGCAAGAGGAGTTAGGACAGTATGATTACGACGCTAGGTTCTATGACCCGGTAATTGGAAGGTGGAATGTTGTGGATCCGCTAGCGGAGAAGATGCGGAGACATTCGCCTTATAATTATGGCTTCAATAACCCTATACGGTTCATTGACTCTGATGGGATGCAGGGTAAGGATTGGGTAAAAGATAAAAATGGAAGTGTTTATTGGGATAGTAAGGCAGTTTCAGAGTCGACAACAAAACCTGACGAGAAGTATATTGGAAAAGTATATGAGGGACTTACAGTTATGAGATATGAAGAGCATAACAGTTTTGGTTTTGGTTTGGTGATTAGAATGGGATATAATGATGGAGAACCAGGATATTCTAATCCTGATTGGGTTCAAACTGTTAGGACCAATAGTTCGATAGATGGAAGCTCAGGTTCAGAGAATACTTTTAATGATCCTCAGCCAGCAGACGACGATACGCCATTTTATCAAACACGTTCAGAGCATAATTATCAATTAGGTAGAAATGGTCAAGACATAACATTTGATGATAGACCAACGAGAAGTAATGATAAAAAGCAAGATGGATTGAAATGGGAAGCCGAGCTGTCTGTAGTTGAGAGAGGGGAAACTTCCTATAAATTAGGGGCAACTGTTCGATACGGTTTTGAAGTTAAAGATGGTAAAGTTAAAATCAATGAAATAAGAATTCAACCTGCATCTGATTTTCAAAAGAAAACTCTAGATGATTACTATAAAACTTTAAAACAATAGTTATGAAAATGATAATCTTTGCATTAATTCTATTTCCCGTTTATTGTTATTCACAAAAAATTTCTATTTCTCATATTGGTGAGAATGATAAACCTTTTCCGGAGATTGTCATTGTTAAAAACAATAAACTTATTAAATCAGCAGATAGTAGCAATCTGATGCAGTTTTGTGTAAAGAGGGAAGTATTTTATGAATTGTATAGATTCATTTTAAAGAAAAACACTTTTGATAAGCCGGATTCAACCAAAGGCTATCCTTACGAAACTTTCCTGGTCAGAGTTGATAAAATCAAACATTTTCAGATGTATCTCCTAAAAAATAAAGATAGTACTAAGTCATTTTTTGAACACATGGTTGCTATTATTGACGGAAATAATGAGAAAGAATTAGAAGAAATTCTTTTGAATATTATTAAGCGTATTAATTGATTTGTCTCCTAACTGGTCTTAGCATCTCGTTAAGACCAAAATGTAACTTACATAACAAAGCCCGGCAGTTTAGAAACTGGCTGGGCTTTGTTATTTCTGTAGGGTTCCAAGTTTGATTAGCCTTGCTTTAATAGCTCCGTAGGTACGAGAATGTAGTTTGGCAAGTTCTGTAATCTTGGTGCCATCGTTGAAACGTTGTGCCAGCAATTCATCTTCCTCCTCACTCCAGGCTAAACCCTGATTGCCTTTTTCGGCGAGGGCTTCGAATTGGTTAATTGCAAAGAATAGCGCCCTGATAATTTGGGGCTGGTTGTATGGGCTATCGGCGGGGAATACTTCCCCTGTTACAGGGTCGGTACCGGCGGCCAGGGCCTGGAGGATCTCCAGTTGTCGATTGTTATCCTGCATAGGCTTTACCGGTTTTGGCATCACGGATGATTGCGTTTGCCAGGAAAAGGAGTTTGTCCTTAACTGATGGTTCGAGTTCCTCTATTTCGTCAATAAGCTTTAGGGTCTGTTTATCAAAGCCTGTTTTGCTGCCTTCCCCGGCAAGGTAATCGAGCGAAGCTTCGAGTGTATCGGCTATCTTTTTGGCTACCCAAACTGGCGCAAGTCTTTGTGTGTTGGGCAATGTAGTGAAGGACTTGTGCCTGGAAATATAATAAATTAGAAGCCTGGCAGCAAATGTTGGCTTTTTATTTGTGCTCACTTGCTGGTGCGTGCGTGTCGCTCGATCAATATAATATCTAAAGCCTAGGAGTGTTTTTGACTGTATTCATGAACTCGGCTACGCCTCGGTTACTATATTTGGATTAGGAAAATAGGATCTCCAGATTCTAATTCATAATATATATTATGATCCGATTGTGTGGTACTATAAAAGCTATAAGTAATGCTTAAAATCAAATAAACCTCGACAAATTTTGCCAACTAGAAAGTATTGGCAATGCTTAGAGGTTTGCCTGGATAAAAGCAGGTGTAATTAGCTTGGTTTTTTTCAGCCGGATATTATCTTTGCAGAATAATTAGTTAAAACGGGATATAGCGTAGCCAGGTATCGCGCCAGCATGGGGTGCTGGAGGTCGGAAGTTCGAATCTTCTTATCCCGACTTAAGATAAAAGAATTAAAGCAGAAAAAGGCTTTTATGCCATAGTGTTATTAGTCATTTTTTTAAATGATTCTGGTCTTTTAGATACAGATTTTAATAGAGCTATTAATGCAGTTTGCTGGCAGATGGGTCTGTTGGGAGATTCTAAGGAAATTGTGTCTAATCTTGAGCTGTGTGTTTTGGTTTTTACTTTTGGCAGTTTGCATAACCTAAAAATTAAAGTATCCTGGTCGCTGCGAACTGCCAAATAAATCTTTTCAGAGATATAGGGAATGTGGGACTACCACTCGACCAGGAATATTGTTAAAGAAATTTAATTAATTTTAGCTCTGTGTTTAAGTGAATGATAATATTAATTAGTCATTCGCATCACTTATTTAGCAACAAAATCTCAAATCTCAACGAAAAATCTTAGTTATTAATTAAATCCCGGTTGTTGCAAAATGCCAGTTAAATTATTAAAAATTAATTGGTGCGCAGCAGAATTACGAATAGGATAAATTGCTTCCCATTTCAACAACATATCTTCACGAATAAAATAATTGTCTTTATGACGTTTATTTTTTACTTTTGGTTAAATCAAACCTTCAATCAGCTATGCTCAGGCTAACCAAATTGCTATCTCTTTATACTTTATTGTTATCTGGCATTTCCTTAAATATTGAGGCCCAGGAGCGTCAGCAGCTTTTTGATTTTAACTGGAAATTTAAATTGGGTAATGCTCCGGAAGCCAGTGCAAAAGATTTTAATGATCAGGATTGGAGAACATTAGATCTTCCGCACGATTGGAGTATTGAAGGTAAGATCAGCCCTGAAAATCCTATGGGGGGAGATGGTGGTTTTTTCCCTTCCGGAATTGCCTGGTACCGCAAAACATTTAATGTACCAGCTAACTGGAAAGGGAAACTGGTCTCCATCAATTTTGAAGGGGTATATATGAATTCGGAGGTTTTTATTAACGGTAAATCTTTAGGTGTGTATCCTTACGGATATTCTGCATTTACATACGATCTTACGCCTTATCTTCACTTCGGTAAGGAAAATGTAGTTGCTGTCCGCGTTGATAATGCCAAACAGAAAAATAGCAGGTGGTATAGTGGTTCTGGTATTTACAGGCACGTTTGGATCAAGATTATAAATCCCATTCATGTTCCGGATTATGGTGTAAGCATTACTACGCCACAAGTTTCTCCTGCTAAAGCATTGGTTCAGGTAAAAACAAAGGTAAAGAACGATGCTTCGGTAATGAAAATAGTGGTTGTTCGTACCCATATTATGGGTCCATATAGCAAAGAAACTGCTGCTCATCAGGTTTCCGTTAAATTAGCGCCGCATAGCGAACAGGAATTCCTTCAGCAAATAGCTGTAGTTAAACCTAAATTATGGTCGATAGCGCAACCACATTTGTATCAGGCTAAAACAGAAATATGGTCTGATCAGAAGCTCATGGATTCGAACACCGAAAATTTTGGAATTCGCGATATTAAATTTTCTACCACAAATGGTTTCCAGCTGAATGGCAAAACCATAAAATTAAATGGTGGTTGCGTACATCATGATAATGGCTGTTTAGGGGCAGCCGCATTTGACAGGGCAGAAGTGCGACGGGTAGAGCTGTTAAAGGCAGCCGGTTTTAATGCGATAAGAACAGCTCATAACCCACCATCAGCAGCATTTTTGTCCGCATGCGACCATTTAGGGATGCTGGTGATTGATGAGGCCTTTGATGGCTGGAAAACAGCTAAAAACAAATATGATTATGCCATGTATTTCGATAAATGGTGGGAAAAAGATGTAGCGGCAATGGTATTAAGAGACCGCAATCATCCATCTATTATCATGTGGAGCATTGGAAATGAAATTATTGAGCGAAAGGAAGCGCAAGCAGTGCAAACAGCAAAAATGTTGGCTGGCAAGGTACGTCAACTCGATCCTACACGTCCGGTTACTTCAGCCATGACCACCTGGGATAAAGATTGGGAGATTTTTGATCCTTTAATGGCCGAGCACGACATCGCTGGCTATAATTATCAATTGCACAGAGCGATAGATGATCATAAAAGGGTACCATCGAGGATTATTGTTCAAACAGAATCCTATCCCAGAGATGCCTTTGCAAACTGGAAACTGGTTAATGGCAACAATTATATTCTTGGAGATTTTGTGTGGACGGCAATGGATTACTTAGGCGAATCTGGTATTGGCAGGTGGTATTATGCTGGCGAAGCGGCAAATTTTCATTCGTCTGCAGAATTATTTCCCTGGCATGGTGCTTATTGCGGCGATATTGATTTGCTTGGGTACCGCAAACCTATTTCCCATTACCGAAGTATGTTATATAACGATACCGAAAAGCTTTATGTAGCGGTTAAAGAGCCAAATCTGGCGCCTCTGGAAATTAAAGAAACGGATTGGTCTGTATGGCCAACATGGGAAAGCTGGACCTGGCCAGGTTATGAAGGGAAGAATATAGCGGTTGAGGTGTACTCGAAATACCCTAAAGTGAGGTTGTATCTCAATAAAAAACTGATTGGTGAGAAAGAAACAACAGAACAACAGGAGTTTAAAGCCGTTTTTACGCTGCCTTATGCTACCGGAGAATTAAGCGTTGCTGGTGTACAGGATGGTAAAGAAGTTGAGCATAAAATTTTAAAAACGGCTGGAAAAGCCAGTACTGTAAAAGTGTTTTCAGATCGGAATAGGATTACGGCCAATGGGCAGGACCTTGCTTTTGTAACGGTTGAAGTTACCGATAGCAACGGTGTGTTTCAACCCAATGCGGAGAATAGGTTGCACTTTGTAGTAGAAGGCCCTGGAACAATCGTGGGGGTAGATAATGCAAACCTAAAAGATACAGATCCGTATCTGGGCAATTCCCGCAAAGCCTGGAAAGGCCGGGCCTTAGTCGTAATTAGAACAACAAATAAAGCGGGTAATATTAAACTTAAGGTAAGTTCAGCAGATTTAGCAAGTGGCGAAATAATATTGAAATCAAACAAGTAGTTTACTTAAATTTTTGATTGCAAGGAGATCGGGTTTAACCTGTTCATTTTTACGCTTGCCAAATTCTTTTCCATTATAACCTGGTCAAGGCGTTTAAATCAAAAATTACCTTGGTTTTCGATGCCTGACTGGATGGTTTATTTGTCTCAAATGTGCTATCACCGGCTCGATACGCAATAAACCCCAGGATTTTGAAAACCGCCTATTTCCCGTCTATCTGTAGTCGTGGACCTCTGGATTAAGCGAAAAATACTGCGGATTAACCGAAATAAATATATTTCCTAATGCCAAAGGCAATGATTACCTTTCCAGAAATATAAGTCCAGTGCCGGATGTCGAGTGTAAAACCTTAACCATTCATCTAAAAATGTCATTTAATACGCTGAAATTGCTACAGAAACAACAACAAAACATCCTGGAAATCTGGATGAAAAACCAACTCTCTGACGATGGGCTCAGAGAAGATCTTATCAGCAATGAAGACCTTCGTGGTCAGTCTGAAGAGTTGATTTCTGGCCTGGTAACCAATCTTTCGAAAGAAAATCTGGAGGATTTTAATTCCGATACCTGGGATCCGGTAATCGAAATTCTGGGCGGGATCGCCATAACCCGCGCCCGTCAGGGCTTCTCTCCAAGAGAAACCGGCAGATTTGTCCATAGTCTCAAAGAGGCGCTGCTGGAGGTTTTACAGCGTGAAATCCAGGATACTAAACAGCTGTTTGATGAAAGCATGAAGATCATCAAGGTGATGGACAATCTAAGTATCGTGACTTTTGAAACCTTTATTAAGGGACGTGAGGAAGTCATCCTTCGTCAAACCGATGAGATTGCAGAAATTTCTACGCCTGTGATCAGGGTTTGGGATGGCATACTGGCCCTTCCGATTATCGGTACATTGGATAGTTCGCGTACACAGATCGTGATGGAAAACCTGCTTCAGGAAATTGTTGAAACCGGATCAAGCATCGCTATTCTAGATATTTCAGGCGTTCCTGCGGTCGATTCCCTTGTTGCACAGCATCTGATCAAGACCGTAAGTGCAACACGTTTAATGGGCGCAGAGTGTATCATCAGTGGTATCCGCCCTGAAATTGCTCAGACCGTGGTACATCTTGGCATCGATCTTTCGAACATCATTACCAAGGCCTCTCTGGCCAGTGCGCTTGCCTATGCGTTTAAAGTGCTTAGGCTGGAGGTGCGCAAAAGTAGTTTAGTCAATAAAGCAAACAATTTATAAAAGATGGATAAAATTCCTATTCTCAGGATGGGAAGCTTTCTGCTGGTAACCATTCAGGTTGATCTTTACGACCGGCTTGCCCTTGATCTGGAAGCAGATCTGGTACAGATGGTGAACAAAACCAGTTCGAAAGGCGTACTGATTGATATTTCGGCAGTTTCGATCGTCGACTCTTTTATGGGAAGGATAATCGGAAATATTGCCAGCATGTCGAAGATTCTGGATGCTGAAACGGTGGTTGTGGGTATGCAACCCGCAGTGGCCATCACCTTAATCGAACTTGGACTTCCTTTAAAAGGGGTTCATACCGCACTAGATGTGGAAAAAGGAATGAATTTACTAAAGTCGATGATAGGAGATGATCACGGGGACGATGACGAAACCGATGATGATGATACTTTCGCTGAGTAAGGATACCATTCAGGTAATGAGGGAACAGGACGTAGTCTTGTTGCGAAACCGTGTGCGCGAAGTTGCTGTAAAGATTAAAATGGGCCTGGTTAACCAAACCAAACTCATTACTGCAGCAAGTGAACTCTTGAGGAACATGCTGCGTTACGGCGGGGGCGGAAGCTGCCTGATTGAGGTAGTGACCAGGGGTCGCGACAATGGCGTGCGCCTTACCTTTTCTGATAATGGCCCGGGCATTCCCGATATTGCGGCCGCCATGCGCGACGGTTTTTCTACCGGAAAAAGCCTTGGCCTCGGACTACCCGGAGCCAAGCGGCTCTGTAATGAATTTGATTTAAAAAGCAAGCCAGGAGAAGGCACAGTGGTGACGATATTAAAATGGGCAAATGGTTGATGCAACACATATAAGCTTACAGGCAAACGACAGGAGTTACTTTTCGCTGTTAAAAAAAGAAATTCACCAAAGGCTCATTGCAGCTGGAATGGAAAATAACAGGATTGCTGAAGTAGACATCATTGTCGCTGAAATGACCAGCAACCTGTTTAAATACGCCGACAATGGCGAAATCCTCTTCGGTTCGTTTATCGAAAACGGCGTTCCCTATGTCGAACTGATCAGTATCGACAGCGGACCTGGTATACAGAACACGAAACGAATGCTCATTGACGGGATGTCAACAAGCAATACCCTCGGTGCAGGCCTCGGCAGTATTAAAAGGCTTTCGGATGTTTTTGATCTGTATTCCCAGCCAGGTTGGGGTACGGTATTGCTCAGCAGAATCTATATCGGTGTTATGCCTCCTCAGAAAAAGGGTTTGGTCATCAGGCCAATGGTAGTGAGCAAACCAGGTGAAAAAGTTAGCGGAGACGGTTTTGTGTTCCGTACCAATGGTTCCGATTTTAAGTTTATGCTGGGAGATGGCCTTGGACATGGTCCGGAGGCAAATTTGGCCATCAATGAAGCGGCTAAAGTTTTTAAGGTGTTTCCGGAGAACAGTCCGGTAGAAACCCTTCGTTTTATCCATAGTGCCACCAGGAAAACACGCGGGATGGTTGCAAATGTCACACATTTCAATGCCGAAAGAGGAGAGTGGTCGCTAAGTGGTATTGGCAATATTGCCGTCAAACTGATTGGTCCGACAACTTCAAAAAACCACATGTCCTATAATGGTATCGTAGGACATAACATCCCCACCACCATGAATGACCAGGTGTATAGCATCTCTGACTATAGTCAGCTGGTGCTTTGTTCAGATGGAATCAAAACGCGTTGGGAAGTTGCAAAATATCCCAATATTTTAAAATATGATCCTGCAGTGCTTGCGGCTTGCATTTATAAAGACCATGCCCGCAGAACCGATGACATGTCTGTAGTGGTGATTAAAGTGCGTTGATATGAAAGAAATTTTAAATATTTCACTGGAAAACGAGATGGATCTTGTGCTTGCCCATCGCCGCTCTATGCAGGTGGGAGAGCAGATTGGCTTGACCGTTGCTACCCGCACCACTTTTGCCACTGCAGTTTCAGAGGTTGCCCGGACCGCAATTGAGTATACCGATAACGGGAAACTGCACCTGATTATTTCCGGAAACTTTCCACGTTACTCGCTTTATGCACGCGTTGATTTCAAAGCTGATCAAGTTTTCCGGGCCAGTGATGAAGGGTTTTTCTATGCTAAAAAACTGTTGCCTGATTTTACTTTTAATAATTCCGGTAATGCCTATGAAATTGAAATGGGGCTAAGTTTGCCCCGTTCGCTTAAGCTGGACGAATCAAGGATTAGTATGTTGAGGGATTTCTTTAACCAAGTTGACCCGCTGAATGCATATGAAAAAATCAAAAAGCAAAACAGCCATCTCAGCAGGTTGACCGGTGAGCAGGAAGAGGAAATCAGGATGCGGCGTGAACTGGATGAAAAAAAGAGTGAGTTTATCTCTGTCGCCAGCCATGAACTTAAAACACCGCTTACTGTGATCAAAGCATACACCCAGATGCTTAGGGCGTTGAAAGATCAGTATTCTGAAAAGGTTGCACAGGTTCTTGAAAAATTGGATTTACAGACCACTAAGCTCTCTTTATTGACCCACCAGCTGATGGATGTTTCCAAAATGGAAAACGGAAGCCTGCAGTACGATCTTGTTGAAGTTGATCTTAACGATTTTATCCAGGAAACTGTGATGATCTTATCGAATGTTTATCCGGGTAATAGCATCACAATGCAGCTGGGAACGAAGTGCCGCGTAATGGCCGACCCTATGCGGCTGGAACAGGTATTGACCAATTTATTGGGCAATGCGGTAAAATATTCTGCCCGAAATTCACCCATACAGATTGAAACTGATCTTTCTAAGGATAACGATCATATTGTGGTGAAGGTTATCGACAGCGGCCTTGGGATGTCTGAGGAAGGAATCGCACATATTTTTGATAAATTTTACCGCCTTAAGGCCGTTTCTGCTTCTCATCCGGGACTTGGTATGGGGCTTTATATTTCTTCAAAAATAGTTTCTGATCATGGCGGAGAAATTTGGGTGGAAAGTGTGCTAAATGAGGGATCTACTTTTTTCTTTACCCTTCCGGTTCAAAATCTAGTATAATTTGTAACCTGTTATATTCATTTTTGAAGCAGAACAGGAAATTGGCTGCAAGCTGATACCTGCATCAATCAGGACATTCGGTAGATTCTATACTCGGTAGATTCTATACTACATTTTCAGCCAATTTATTTGGGATTCTATTTATGAGCGTCTTGCCTTAATGGCTTCTAATGTCCGGAATGGAATAGCAAGCCAGGTAATCTCGGTGCCTTTACTAAACTTTTTGCTAATAAAGCATCTTCTGCTTCACCGAAAATTCCATATTTTTTCATCGAAAATTTTTAACACCTATTTAACAAATTTTCTTTCAAAACTTCAGAATGTCTTCAGACTTGATCAATAGTTTTGTTAACAGATCAACCTTCTTAATTCGTCGGTGTGCAGAATGGAAAGTTGGGGCATATTTAAATCCGAAATTTTTTATAGGCGCAATTTTAAAAAGATTTTCAAGCTGTGTTTATTGATCATATAAGTTATCTATCACAACATTTTTGGGTCATCTGATGATGTTGCAGATTTAATTATAAAAGAATGATGAAACTACTTTTTGTTGCCCTATTAGGGCTGTTTACAATTCCTTCGGTATGGATGGAAAACTTTACAGAGGCACAACAGCAAGCTAAAGCCACACATAAACAGATTCTGATTAATTTTTCAGGTTCAGACTGGTGCGGTCCCTGTATCCGCCTGCGCAAAGAAATTCTGGAATCTGAAAGCTTTGAGCAGTATGCGGCTAAGCAGCTGATTTTGGTAAGGGCAGATTTTCCACGGCAGAAAAAAAATCAGCTTACAAAAGAGCAGGTTAAACTTAACGAAGCATTAGCAGATATTTATAACAAGGATGGTAAGTTTCCATACACCCTTCTTGTTGATGAAGATGGAAAGGTGCTTAAAACCTGGGATGGATTCCCTAACGAAAGTCCCGAGGCTTTTGTAGCTGAATTGGATAAGCTAAACAAATAACCTTGACAAATGGCTCAACTTGTTTCTGTAAACCGAATACTAAAGCTCATGGGAAACCGGTTCGAGTTTACTGTGATCGCTGAGCATGAGCAGGAAGGAAATGCGGCAATAGAGTCAGCAATAAAAGAAGTACAGCGCATAGAACATCTGCTTACTACCTTCAACAGCCTCAGCCAAACCAGCCTGATCAATGCACATGCAGGTTTAAGCCCGGTAAAGGTTGATGAAGAAGTGATCAGTCTTATTGAGCGCTCGATCAGGATATCCGAAATTACCGACGGAGCTTTTGACATTACCTACGGATCTATAGATAAAAAGCTGTGGAATTTTGATCAGGGTATGACTAGCCTTCCTGATGAAGAAACTGCGCTCAAATCTGTCGGACTGATTAATTATCGAAATGTAATCATAGATAAAAAGCAGTCAACTGTGCTACTCAAAAATAAAGGTATGCGGATTGGCTTTGGCGGGATTGGAAAAGGCTACGCAGCCGATAGGGCGAAATTAGTACTGCAGCAATTGGGGATTAAAAGTGGAATTGTGAATGCAGCGGGCGATTTGGTAACCTGGGGTACGCGAATAGGTGGCCATGCATGGACCGTTGGTATTGCCGATCCGGAACAAACTGACCGACCGTTTTCTGCGCTGAAAATCAGTGATATGGCCATTGCAACCTCGGGTAGTTATGAAAAATATGTTACCATAGATGGGAAACGCTACTCGCATACCATCGACCCTAAAACCGGGCTTCCGGTAAGCGGTGTGAAAAGTGTAAGTATCATCTGCCCGAGTGCTGAACTGGCCGATGCGCTTGCTACACCTGTTGTGGTAATGGGGGTAAAAGTAGGGCTCGGGCTGATCAATCAGATTAAACAAGTGGCCTGTATCATCATTGACGATGATGACCGGGTGTTTACAACAAACAATATTAATGTGATATAATGATGAAACCATCATGATTTTACCAAAACCCGCAGGGGAATGAATATTTAAAATCATGATCGCTTCATCACCTTTAAAAACAAATAATATATAGATGAAAATTTCCAGAACAATTTTCCTTTCGATGCTTGCCGCAATTTCACTTACCTCTATCCTTAGTGCCTGCAGTAGCGTAAAACCTTATCAAAAAAACAAGATTAACGATGCAGATATGACGCTTTCGGCGCGAAAGGTACAGAAGTTTGAACAGAGTTTTCAGCTTTACCGCGAAGGTGCTTCGGGTGCCAACGGTGGTAAAAGTGGTGGTGGTTGTGGCTGTAATTAATTAAGGATCAGGAATGAGAAAAATATATCTCCATGTGCTTTTTATGTATTTTGGTATATTAAGCACTTATGCACAAAGCAGACCGGAACCCGCAAAAATAGATAGCAGCAAATACCAGTCAAGGAAACTTAAAATTGATGAAATTAACCTGGCTTCAGCTTACTATCATCAGAACGGGAATAATTCTGCGGTGACCGGTGGCATCGGGACGGAGAAATTGAGTGATTTTGCCAACACCATTGATCTTCAAATGTCTAAGTTCAATAAAAGAGGCAAAAAAAACACTTTTCTTTTTGAACTTGGCGTTGATCATTATACCTCTGCTTCTTCGGATAAAATTGATCCAAGTACCATTTCTTCTGCTTCTTCAGCAGATACCCGTATTTATCCATCATTAAACTGGACACATTCGAACGAAGAAACCGGTAATTCTTTCGGTTTTACCGGATCGTACTCAACAGAGTTTGATTACCAATCAGTGGGCGCAGCCTTTAATTTAACCCGCTTATCAAAAGACAAAAATACCCAGTTTGATTTTAAGCTGCAGGCATTTTTGGATCAGTGGACGGTGATTTTGCCAATAGAACTGCGAACGGGCAATGCAGGCAAAGGGCACGAACAATACGATACTGCACCAAGAAATTCATTTAGTGCATCTTTTTCCTTATCTCAGGTCATCAGCCAAAAGTTTCAGGCATCTCTGATTTTGGAGCCATCTTATCAGAAGGGCTTGCTGGCGACCAAATATCAGCGCGATTATTTTACAGATGGTTCACTACGTTCGGAAACATTACCCGATAAACGTTATAAGCTTCCCATCGGCTTGCGGATGAACTATTTCCTGGACGATTATTTTGTAGTTCGCACTTTTTACCGTTATTATATTGATAACTGGGGTATCAGGGCCCATACAGCAGAACTCGAAATTCCAGTTAAGATCAATTCTTTCTTCTCGATCAGTCCTTTCTACCGCTATAATAATCAGGTGGGTACTAAATATTTTGCACCATATGGACAGCATGCGCCTTCAGCACAATATTTTACCAGTGACTATGACTTATCTACACTGACGAGTGATTTTTACGGTGCAGGTATTCGTTTTGCTCCACCCAAGGGTGTTTTCGGATGGCAAAGGCTCAACATGTTGGAGTTGAGATATGGTCATTATTCACGGTCGACAAGTTTGGTTTCCAATATTGTATCACTAAATCTAAAATTTAGGTGAGATAGTTTAATTGTTTACATCAATCCTTTTTGTCTTCATGGTATGCCTACAACGGAAGCAGCAAGCATTAATAAAGATATTTTGCAATTTATTCAGTCTTAGTGAGTAAAGTTTTGGAGTGTGATTAATGGTTTCCCTCGCCAAATCACGCAATTTAAATGTTCAAAATACTCCTGCCGATGGGTACATAGAGTTTGGAATTTCCAAACTCTTTTGTTTTTTACGGCGCTTTTAACTGTTAAGCGATTCAGATGATAGGAATTGAAGGTAATATTTTTTAAAATTTTCAAAAACCAAATGCTTACGATTTCGTTTCTTCGACATGGAAACTTTTAAAAAGCTACTTTCAATTATTTTGGACGTATTCTTCATTTGTTTATTCGTCAGCGCTATCCTCGGGATGACCTTAGCTAAGCTGTCTTAATTTTTCATCTGATTTTTACAAACCGTTATTTATTACTTCGTTTATTATTCATGGAAAGTTTAGATTCATTTGAAAGGTTGCTGGCCATATTGCTTGCCACCATCCTTTTGCTTAGTTCCGTTATTGGTACTGGCATTTATTTACTTTATGAACATTTGCTTTTCAGCTGAGTTTATTCACTGTGTCAATAGTTCAATGTCTATCAGCTTAATACCTATCAGAAAATGCTTTACTGATCAATCTTTGCAATTCGTTACGGTTTGATTTTTTAAAAATCACATCATTACATTTATTAAATAGAATAAACTCCTTTAAATTATAGACAAGCTTATCGATGGTTGTTTCATCAATTTCAATGGCTTCAAAATGGAGATTGTGAACGATCAATGTTTTCTTTTTCCGGTCGGCTTTAGCATCCATTCTGGCAATAAATCTTTCTCCAGATATGATCGGTAACGAGAAATAGCCAAATTTTCGTTTAGGAGCTGGTACAAAACATTCAATTTGATAATCAAAGTCGAAAAAATCTTTCAAACGGGCGCGAAATACATTCAGGATATCAAAAGGCGACAGAATGAAAACTTCATCTTCTACCTTAATGTTAACATCCGTGTCTGAAAGCATGTATAGCGGTCCTTTAATGCCATCTACCATTACCATTTTAACTTCTCCCTCTTGAAGCATCTTTTCCAGTTCTTTTTTTGCCAGGTTCCCTTTTACGCGGCGGGCACGCCAGGCCATTTCTTTTACCGATGAAATCCCCAATGCGCCTAGGGTACGTTTGATCACGTAACGTGCATAATCTTCATCTGCAGGCATGGTTTGGTCGGTATCTGGTGGTACCACGTCCAATGGCAGGTGGTAAACTTTTTGGAAAGCACTATTCCGGCTGATCATCAGTTTGCCTTCTAAGTAAAGTCTTTCCAATGCAACCTTTGCCGGTCGCCAATCCCACCAGCCCGAACTGGCTTCTACGCGGTCGTTCTCGAAATCGCCAACCATCACCGCTCCATCACGCTCAACCTGATCTAAAATCTGGTTCATTAAATCCGATTCACTTTTTATTAAGCTATTACCTTGCGTTGCAAATGCCTTTTTTACCGGCAGCGAAAAGCGGAAATCATGCATGGGTAAAAAACCTGCATCAGAAGTAAAGTATTCGAAAACATCACCATGATCACAAAGTGTTGTAAGCCACTCTATTTGATAATCAGGAACGCGTGAAAATATAGCATGATGGTGGGCACGTTCTACAACATAGTTCGTATCTAATTGTACGTAGCCCAAATGATTAATTACCTTATAAACGGCCTCAATTCCAGTTCCAAACTGTCCTTTTTTTGAAAGTCCTGCCGCATGTAAAATGATTTTTCGTGCCTGCGATCTGCTGAGTTCAATAGCTTCCATTGTACTAAGATATTGATCATTTATCAGGCATCAAATATTGGCTTATCCCTTTTTCTGTTTAGATAGGCTTGGCATTACGATTTGGCCAGATCCCCTCCATTTAAGCTCCGAAATCAGTGTGGCCATAAAAATCAGTCCGCCACCCATTAAAAGCCGCGATGTAATGGCCTCACCCAGTATAAAATGTGCTGCAAAGGCGCCAAAAACCGGTTCGAAAAGGTAAATGATCGATACCTTTTCTGCACTAATGTACTTTTGAGCAACGTTTGATATGGTATACATATATGCGGTCGAGAATAACGCACAGAAAACAATGCCTAACCAAAAGGTTTGCGTTTGAGGGAGCCAGACGGTATCGTTTTGAAATAAAGCCAGTAAAAAAGTGAACAGGGTACAGCTGGAAAACATGGGTACAATAGTAGGCACAATATCGCCCGCTTTTGATGCCTTTTCAACCTGGATTAAATAGATGGCAAAGCAAAACGCACCGATTATGGTATATAAATCACCGATGCCGATACTCAATTTATCCGTAACCGATATGATGAAAAGACCATTAAGCGCTGTGCCCGCAGCAATCCATATTTTCAGGGCTGCAGCTTTTCGGTAAATGATCAGTTTAATTACGGGAATCATCACTACTGTTACTCCAGCTACAAATGAGCATTGCGACGCTGAAGTATGTGTAATGCCCAGTGTTTGCAGATAAATGCCCAGTACAAGTGACACTGCCAAGCTTGCACCGGTTTTTATAGCAGTTAAGTTAAATTTCTTTACCTGTTTCCAGAAAATTACCGATAAAACTATAGTGGCTAAAAGGAAGCGATAACATAAAAATAAAAGTGGCTGACCCTGGCCAATGGCCATTTTGGTAACGGAAAAAGAAATGCCCCAGAAAGCAGTACCAACAATCAGTAAGATTAGAAAAAGAGTTCTTTTTTCCATTAAGATGCTTTTAATTCGTTGGTATTGGCCAATTCTTTTTTCATCAACAGATCTGTTTGCTCATCATTGCCAAGCCAGAACGAATGTTTACCAAAAGCTGTAAAGCCGTTTTTCTCATAAAACCTTAAAGCCCTGTGGTTTTCTTCCCAAACGCCAAGCCATACACATTTTGCCTGTATTCCGTAAGCAATACCAATGGCTTTTTGATAGAGTGTTTGTGCTACATTTTTACCATGGAATGCCTTTAAAACATAAATTCGCTCAATTTCTAGTGCGTCATCTATGTTTTCTTTTTGTGCTTCGCCAAAATTGATCTTTAAGTAGGCTACTACGTTTCCATCTACCCGCGCAAAATAAAATTGAGAACACTGATTATTCAATTCTGTCTTCAATTTCTCATCAGAAAAGCTGTTTTCCAAATAATCGCTCATGTTTTCAGCTGTATTTACATGGGCAAAAGTTTCAAAAAATGTGCTTCTCCCAATTTCCTGTAATTTTTGGATGTCGTTAGTGGTTACCTTTTCAATGATGATCTGATTCATGGCACGAATGTAACAAGTAATTAAATGATTAAAAATGTTATTATTTCATTTATTAATGCATATTTTGCATTAATGGATCTTCAACGAATCAAATATTTTTTGGCGCTATCAGAGCAACTTCATTATTGGAAAACCGCAGAAAAGGTGAGTATCACACAGTCGGCGCTTAGCCGCCAGATCCAATCGCTGGAAAACGAACTGGGCGTACAGCTTTTTGAACGAAATAAGCGCAATGTGAAACTCACACCGGCAGGTAAATTTTTAAAAGAAAAATGGGAAGTCGAATTAAATGAACTCGAATATATCCATCAGTTTGCTAAACAGATTCATTTAGGTGAGCGTGGAACCATAACCATCGCGCATCCCGATTCTATCTCGGCTTCCATCATGCCTGATATGCTGGCTAAAATTACACAGGCATTTCCTCAGCTTCAGATCAAGTTGGTGCAGGTTTTATATGAAAATCAACTGGAATTTTTAAAAAATTATAAGATTGACCTGGTGATTACAAGAGATCTCAACAGCGAGCCGGGGATCAGGGCAAAAAAGATATATTCCGATCATCTTGCCTTAGTGGTTCCTTTAACACATCCTTTTAATGCATTTGAAGATCTTTCTGCAGAAAACTTAAAGCAGCAAAAATTTATCCTGCCCACAAAAGATGAGGGGAGTAGTTATAGCGAAATTATCCAGGCATTATTCAAATCTTATGATTTTGTTCCGGATGTATTTCTGCACTCCGAATTTGGTTCTACAATTATAGCATTGGTGAGGAAAGGTTTGGGGATAGGCATTTTGCCCGATTCCTATATGCACCATCAAAGCCCTGGTTTGCGCTTTATTCCGTTGCCTTTTAAAACTGATTTATGGATTAATTGGCGGGCAGATGATCACAATCCTGTGCTGGCAAATATTTTAAAACTTTTATTTGAAGAATAAAATTTAATCAAAAAAATATTTTATTGCAGTATATAATTTACATTGTTTAAGCAAAAAAAGCATTAAGTTTAAATAACTTTGTTTTTCAGTCAAAAAAATCGAAAAAATCGATTTAGTTGCTTCTTAAACCAAATAATTAAAATGCTTTTACTTATTCTCAACATTATTTTCTGTATCTCGTTTTTAGGCTTTGCTTATGTAAATTTAAATGATAACGATGCTTTTCTCTGGGTATCTATTTATTTAAGCGCCGCAATTTGCTGCGGATTAGCTGCATCCGGCAGGTTTTATCCATTTGCTTATCTGTTTTTGACTGCTTTTTATTTGATTTATGCTGTGATCCTGTTCTTTGCAAAAGATGGTGTCCGCGATTGGATCACCAAATACAGGCGCGAGAGCCTGGTGCAGAGTATGCAGGCTACTAAACCTTACATTGAGCAAACGCGGGAATTCTTTGGTCTGTTGATTATTGCAGGCGCACTATTGATCAATTATTTCGTTTCTGCAGGTATTACTGCATAAGTCCTTTTCGATATTTTGTGTATGAAAGATGACTATATGAAAGCGGTGAAACAAACAATAGAGGCTGTTGTTAAAAACAATATCAGTTTAGAAGCAGAAAAGTGGCTGGAAGATTTTACACTAGCCACAGACCAGTCGGCACAGTTGGCCAAGGTATTTGTAATGTTGCCCCGCAAAACGGGTAAATTACCGGTTGCAATTATGGATGGGCAGCATGAGGTGCTGAATGCGGCGGGTTTTGGCTATATTCGTAGCTGGACAATTGATAGGCTGAGCCGCGTATGGTTACTGACCAGTTTAGATCTGAAAGATAAGGAAGTTTTATTTTCGGCCATTAACCGGTTGTTTTTGTCGGCAGAGGTGAACGAAGCTGTAGCTTTATATTCGGCGCTACCATTTTTGCCTCATCCCGAAATTTGGGTAAAGCGATGTGCCGAAGGGATCAGGAGTAATATTGGTTCCGTACTCGAAGCCATCATGGAAAATAACCCATATCCGGCAGCTAATCTTGATGAAGCCGCCTGGAACCAGCTGGTGCTGAAAGCTTTTTTTACGGAGAAAAACATTAGCCTTATTGTGGGGTTAGATCAACGAGCCAATCTCCAGCTTGCTTTAACGCTGGTAGACTATGCCAAAGAACGCTGGGCTGCCGGCAGAGCCGTACACCCACAGCTGTGGCGCCTGGTAGCTAAATTTACCAATGCAGAAATTTTTGAAACCTTTAAAACCGGTTTGCAGCATTATAACCAGATTGAGCAACGAGCCATCGCGCTTGCCATTTCGCAGTCCGGTTACCAGCCGGCAAAAGATTATATTAGTACTTTCCCTGAACTCAAGTTAGCTTTGGCTGATGGAAGCTTAAACTGGAATTCATTTTAACTCATAAAAATTTAAGATAAAGATATGTGTTGTAGCAGTTCAATACAAAGAGACAAAGCAATGATGGGAGCGCCCGAAGCTTTCGATATCAGTGCAGTAAAGGGAATGAAGTTCTTCGATCCACATGTTCACATGACTTCGAGAACAACAGACGATTACCAGGCCATGGCCGATGCAGGAGTTGTTGCGTTAATAGAACCTGCATTTTGGTTGGGGCAGCCACGTACTGGGTTGGATAGTTTTAGAGATTATTACAGTAGCCTCATTGGCTGGGAACGCTTCCGTTCCTCTCAATTTGGCATTAAACATTATTGTACCATTGGTCTTAACTCAAGAGAAGCCAACAATGAAAGCTTGGCTGAGCAGGTAATGGAAATCCTGCCGCTGTTTATTTATAAAGAAGGTGTTGTTGGTATTGGCGAAATCGGTTTCGACGATCAGACTGCTGCCGAAGAAAAATATTACAGGTTACAGCTGGAACTTGCTAAAGAAGCCAGTATGCCTGTACAGGTGCATACGCCACACCGGGATAAGAAAAAGGGTACCCAGCGCAGTATGGACATTGCTTTGGAGCATGGCCTCGATCCTTATAACATTATCATCGATCACAATAATGAGGAGACGGTAAAAGAGGTATTGGATAGGGGTTTTTGGGCTGCCTTTACCATTTACCCGTTTACCAAAATGGGTAACGAACGTATGGTAGAAATTGTAAAACAATATGGTGCGGAACGTATTATGGTAAATTCTGCTGCCGATTGGGGTATTAGCGATCCATTGGCGGTTCCTAAAACAGCTGCCTTAATGAAAATGCGTGGTTTAAGCAATCAGGATATTGAGTTGGTTACTTATCGCAATGCAATTACAGCCTTTTCACAAAGCGGACAGCTGGATGAAGCCGATTTTAACGCACAGATAGACCTAACCGAGAAATTTGAAGGAAATACGATCCTGCGTGGCGGACAACAGCCAAGAACAGATAAATCGTCTATCATCATCAGCTAAAGTATTGAAAAAACTAATTGTCTATCTGCGCATGATGCGCCCCGCTAATATCGTTACATCAGTAGCCGATATTTTAGCGGGTATTGCTATTTCTGGTGTTTTAAGTAGTGGATTTTCCATTCCATGGCTTTCCATTTTGCTTTTAGCGGCTTCAACAGCTTGTTTGTATGGTGGAGGCATCGTTTTTAACGATGTTTTTGATGCCGACCTGGATAAAATTGAACGTCCGGAACGAGCTATTCCCAGTGGGTTGATCAGTTTAAAGCATGCAACCATATTAGGTAGTGTATTGCTTTTTGCCGGAATTGCTTTGGCTGCTTTAAACAGTTCAACTTCAGGATTATTGGCACTTATGGTGGCTACTTTTGCTTTGCTTTATAATAAATTTGGCAAACACCATTCTTTTTTCGGACCGTTGAATATGGGTCTCTGTCGCGGATTTAACCTGTTGTTGGGTATGAGTATTGTGCCTGAAATGCTTTACAGTCATTATTATCTGGCTATTATTCCAGTCATTTATATTTTCTCGATCACCATGACCAGCCGTGGCGAAGTTCATGGAGGCCATGCTAAAAACTTATATCTGGCCGCCTTTCTTTATGCCATAGTCATTTGCGCAATTGTTTATTTTGCTTTTGTGAACGACAGGTTGCTGTGGTCGTTATTGTTTCTGATTCCTTTTACCTTTATGATTTTCAGGCCACTTTTAAAAGCCATAAAAGAGCCTATTGGTAAGAATATCGGCGGGGCAGTAAAAGCTGGCGTAATTTCACTTATTTTGATGGATGCCGCCTGGGCCGTAACTTTCGATGCCCTGATTCTGGCTTTTATCACTGCAGCTTTATTGCCATTATCCATTTGGCTCTCTAAATTATTCGCGGTTACTTAACCCTCAAACACAGATTACCAATTGATATGGAACATTTACATCAATCATTTACAGTACAATATAATTATAATGTTTTTTTTACATCATCACTTTTTTTGCCCGAAAATGAGTTGTTGAACAGTTTTTTGATTAACCTAAATCCGGCTGTTGCGGTAAAGAAAATCTTATTTGTAATTGATGAGGGCGTAGCCAATGCACACCAGGGGCTTATTGCTGAAATTAAAGCCTATTTTTCGAAGTACGATAAAACGCAACTGGTTCAGGATCTCCTCGTTATTCCAGGAGGTGAACAGGTAAAAAACAATACGAAATATTTTGACCAGGTGTTGGAAGCCATCCATATTCATGGCGTAGACAGGCATTCGTTTGTTGCTGCAATTGGTGGTGGTGCAGTACTCGATATGGTGGGTTACGCGGCTACTGTTGCACACCGCGGTATTAAACACATCAGGATTCCAACTACCGTGCTTTCGCAGAATGATTCAGGCGTTGGGGTTAAAAACGGGATTAATTATTTTAATAAGAAAAACTTTTTAGGCACTTTTTCGCCACCTGTTGCTGTTTTTAACGATGAAGTATTTTTAAGCACTTTATCTGATCGCGATTGGCGTTCAGGCATTGCCGAAGCGATTAAAGTGGCGCTGATTAAAGATGCTGAATTTTTTGAGTGGCTGGAAGCGAATGCCGTTGCCCTTTCAAATCGGGATACCAGAGTCATGAACTACCAGATCTGGAAATGTGCAAAACTCCATATGGAGCACATCCGTAGTGCTGATCCTTTTGAAAATGGTTCTGCACGACCATTGGATTTTGGCCATTGGAGTGCGCATAAGCTCGAATACCTTACCAATTTTGAGGTGAGGCATGGCGAGGCGGTTGCCATGGGCATTGCCTTGGACACGGTATATTCCAATTTATCGGGCAGGATAAGTGCCGAAGATGCCCAAAGAGTAATCACCCTGATTCAGCAACTTGGTTTCGAATTAACGCATCCTTTGTTACAGGTTACTGAAAGCGACAGTCCAATTTTGAAAGGACTGGAAGAATTTCGCGAGCATCTTGGTGGGGAGTTAACCATCACTTTGCTTAACGGTCTGGGTAAAGGAGAAGAAGTTCACGAAATTGATGCCGACATTTTAAAACAAGCAGCAGAAATATTAAATAAACAAGCCGTTATTATTCAACATTAAACTATGAAATTAACTTCCGGACATTTAACCTTCTGTACCAATATTTACGCAGGCGAAAACTGGATGGCACATTTTGCTGTGTTGAAGGCTAGCTTTCCTATATTAAAAACACAATTATCGCCAAATGTGCCTATGGGTATCGGCTTGCGACTTTCTAATCTGGCCAGTATCGAACTGTTGCAGGAAAATCATCTTGAAACATTTAAGCAATGGCTTACACAGGTAGGTGGATATGTTTTTACCATGAACGGATTTCCATATGGCGGTTTCCACCATACCAGGGTTAAAGATCAGGTACATGCACCCGATTGGACAACAGGAGAGCGTGTTGAATATACACTCCGTTTGGCCGAAATTCTTTCACAATTGCTTCCTGCTGATATGGATGGTGGCATTTCAACCTCGCCATTAAGTTATAAGCCCTGGTTTATGGCTACTGAAGCCAGAAAAAATGCCACAGCTAGTGCAACTGCAAATATTATAAAGGTGGCTGATGGTTTACATCATATACAGCGCCAAAGCGGAAAGGTGATCCATTTGGATATTGAACCTGAACCTGATGGTTTTCTTGAATCCGGCCCGGAATTTATTGATTGGTACGAAAATGTGCTTTTACGTGCCGGAAATGATGAAAGCCTGATCAAAAACTACATCCGTTTGTGTTATGATGTTTGTCATTTCGCAATCGGTTATGAACCGCATACCGCCATTATTAAGGAATTACAGCAAAAAGGTATTAAAATAGGGAAAATCCAGATCAGTGCAGCACTAAAAGCTAAATTACCAGCATCTGTTTCAGAAAGAACCGCAGTATTGGATCAACTGAGCCGTTTTGATGAGCCTACTTATCTTCATCAGGTAATAGCCAGAAAAGATGATGGTAATTTGGTTCGTTATCCTGATCTTAAAGATGCACTTGCTGAAGGTGAAAGTCCAGCGGTAGAGGAGTGGAGAGCACATTTTCATGTTCCTATTTTTGTAGAAGATATGGGCTTGATCCAATCTACACAATCGGATATTATAGAGGTACTAAACCTCCAAAAAAATAATCCTTTTACTGCTCATTTAGAAGTAGAAACCTATACCTGGGAAGTTTTGCCAACGGCTTTAAAAGCACCATTGAACGATTCCATCATCAGAGAACTGGCCTGGGTTAAAAATTTATTATAAAAGAATATGCAAAAAACCGTTGTTATCGATATCGTGGCCTTATCTGCTTCTGTAATTGGAGCACATACGCCTTTTCTTCAGAAATATATAGCTGAGAACCATTTAACAACTATAGAGCCATTATTGCCTGCAGTTACTACGGCAGTGCAATCGAGTTATCTGACGGGTAAATATCCTTCAGAGAATGGCATTGTGGGTAATGGCTGGTACGATCATGCGGATGCTGAAATTAAATTCTGGAAGCAGTCTAACAAACTGGTAAATGCCGAAAAAATATGGGACCTGGCCAAAAAAGAAGATCCAAACTTTACCTGCGCTAACATGTTCTGGTGGTACAACATGTACTCTACGGTTGATTATTCGGTAACACCACGCCCGAATTACCTGGCCGATGGGCGTAAATTACCCGATTGTTATTCACAGCCGGCCGAATTGCGCGACCATTTACAGGCCAAACTGGGACAGTTTCCTTTGTTTCAGTTCTGGGGTCCTGGTGCAAATATCAAATCAACGAGATGGATTGCAGATGCCTCAATGGAAACTGAAAAGCTTTACAATCCTACACTAACCTTAATTTATTTGCCTCATTTAGACTATTGCCTGCAAAAGTTTGGTCCTGAGCTAGATAAAATCAGTACGGAGCTAAAAGAAATCGATCAGGTGGTAGAAGAATTAATTCGTTTTTATGAAGGCAAGGGCGCACGTATCATTTTACTTTCTGAATATGGCATTGCGCCTGTAAATACCCCCATCCACCTTAACCGTTTGTTCAGGGAAAATGGTTTAATCCAGATTCGTGAAGAAAGAGGCTTAGAATTGCTCGATCCGGGTGCTTCAAAGGCGTTTGTAGTGGCCGACCACCAGGTGGCACATGTTTACATTAATGATAAAAGTGTAACTGAACAGGTAAAGGCTTTATTGAAAAGTGTACCTGATATTGAGTTGGTTCTCGATAAAACAGAACAGGAGAAATATCACATTAATCATGACCGTTCTGGCGATTTGGTACTGGTTGCCAAAGAAAACAGCTGGTTTACCTACTATTTTTGGCTGGATGATGCCAAAGCCCCCGATTATGCGCGGGTAGTTGATATTCATAAAAAACCGGGCTATGATCCTGTCGAAATGTTCATGACCTCTAAATTGAGGGCGGGATATAAACTTTTAAGGAAAAAAGCTGGCTTCCGTTATGTAATGGATGTAATTCCGCTTGATGCCACTTTGGTTAAAGGATCGCACGGTAGCATTAAAGTAGCTGATCAGTTTAAACCTGTTCTGGTTACTTCAAAAGCAATTGATAAAACCTTAAAGGCGCCAGATGTTTATGAGGTGATTTGGGATAGTTTAACTGTTTAAAAAATAGCCGTTCGTTCTACTGATCTGATGGTTATCGGATCAGCAGGATGATCGCATTTAAGAAGTATCTTGTTGAGTTCAAGCTCAAATAAATTAAGCTTTTTAAGAGCCTTACCTACAGACTTCAGTTCGATTAATTTATTCATACTGACTAATTTTAAGCTCGTGAAACTAGCACGATCGTGATGCTGAATTTATTTTATTAGCAGTTTTTATCGTTTCAAAGGCCTAATAGCTACTTCGTGGTCAGCATCTTTACTACTAAATAGACCCTGAAATAAATTCAGGGTGACGGTTATGAATGAAAAATGTCTCCAGTATACCTTTAAACGAATATTAATAATCGAAATGAGGTTACAAGATTATTATTATTCCCGTACAAACCTATAGCCACAACCTTCAATACAGGGAGGATTAAGCTGTAGCGATTTTGCCGAAACTTTGTAATAATAAGTTAATGGCATTTTGTAAGTGTTACTGAAAACTTCCATTCTTACACTGTCCAAAATCCTGAAGGAAAATAAATCTGGGATGGCATCACCTTCAAATTTACCGGCTTTGTCTGCCGATTTGTTTAGAATAAGGTATTTGGCTTCGCCAGTTACTTTTTTGTATTTACCATTTCCGTAGCCAGGATCAAACATGGTTTCTGTCAGTTTCCATTTGCCATAAACTTCGCCTGGTCCATCATTATCTTTATCGGTTTTCTTGCATGATATATACAAAAGGCCTGTTATAGCCAAGATGAGCAATAATATTTTTTTCATAAAGCTTTAATTTACAGCTTATACGATGGAGGGGACAAAAACGCTACATCAAAATTGTCTTTTGCTAATTAAACATTTTTCTAAATGCCAATGGCGATACCTTCGTTTTTGCTTTAAATAATTTATTAAATGATTGCGAATGTTCAAAGCCCAGTTCATATGCCACTTCGCTCACTGATAAATTGGTGCCTGATAATTTTTCTTTTGCTTTTTCGATCAGTTTCTGGTGGATATGCTGTTGTGCATTCTGTCCGGTTAGCGAACGCAGTAGATCGCTTAAATAACTTGGGGAAACATTTAAATGATCGGAAAGGTACTGCACCGTTGGTAAGCCTTTAAGCATGGTTACTTTATCGTTAAAATATTCCTCTAACAATTCTTCGAGTTTTTGCAAAAGGCCATTGTTTAATACTTTGCGCGTAATAAACTGCCGTTTGTAAAAGCGGTTGCTGTAATTTAACAACAGTTCGATTTGCGTGATGATCACATCCTGGCTAAAATCGTCGATCCTGCTGT